>ENA-ORBV01010862-ORBV01010862.1-microbial-mat-metagenome-genome-assembly--contig:-NODE-10862-length-14453-cov-5.531302_pt1 | contig 14453 bp, 11 predicted proteins | sample MGYA00237777_ERZ505514 | MGnify/ENA primary metagenome ERZ505514 (study PRJEB26160, sample SAMN06269048) | microbial mat metagenome | isolation source: Oligotrophic lake microbial mat | place... | reverse complement strand
CACTCCTTCTCTTTCGGTAGGTTAATTGCTGCTCGGGACACACTCAACGAGCCTTTCTTCTCTCTGTCCGGTACACACTCACGGACCTTTCTTCATTCTTGCTAATTGTTCGCCGTTTGTTCACCGGTCGGTCGCCGGACTGTTACCTTGTTCCGCCGTTTGTTTCACCAGTCGGTCGCTGGACTACTCTCTTGTTCATTGTCGTTAACGGCGAGCTCCCAGCTCAAGCCATTCGTCTTCTGCATCACCGTTTGTTCACCGGTCGGTCGCCGGACTGTTGTCTTTCTTTGGTTGTCTCTTAAAATGCCCGGGACACACTCAACGGGCCAGTTGTTGTTGTGGCTTGTTCACAGACGAGGTCTTCGTCTTCTTCTCTCGTCATCTTGATCCTCGTTGCAACCGGATCCTTGTTGTGACACTCGTTGCAACCGTGTCGTTCTTTCTCTTGCTCGATCCTTGTCACAACAGGATCGGTCTTCACTCTTCTTGTGGCACTCGTTGCCATGCCGGTTCTTCTTCCTCGATCCTTGTCACTGTTGGAAGTGCAGCTAGCATTCCATGAGGAGCAGGTGTGCGCCTGTGGGTAGCTTGAAGTGCAGCTTGAGTCAACAGCATGGAAGACTCTAGAAGATCTGCAACAACAGCAGCTAGCAGCACCACAGTGCTTACAATTTCTAACAAACTGAACTGTTTCATCACAAGCAGGTCTCTTTATCCAACATTCATTAGAAATCATCCACGGAAACGAATCGACAATGGCAGTGGCACCAGGTGACAGAGAGCCACAACGGATCGGCGTGTGTCGCCGTGAAGGAAGCGAGAGAAGAAATGGCTGCTGTGTCAACGAAGGAAGGAAAGATCGTGCCAAGTTGAGCACGAAGCAATCGACGAGGAGAGAACATTCGAGGTTTCGAGAGCAAGCCTAGGAGGGCTTGAAGAAAGGATCGGCTGCATGCCGATGGATGGAATGGAACGTGTCGATGTCGATGATCGATGCGATGGAACAAAGTGAACAAAGTGGTTCGTTCGTTGTTCAGTGCGAGAAGAAGAAGACGATCCGTGTGTCGGATCAAGTGGAGAAACAAGCATAAGAAGAAAACGATCGATTGGATCGTTGGAGCGAAGAAGAAGAAGAAGACCGATGCGGCAGCAATGAGTGTCGGAGTGCGAGCATGAAAAGGAACAAGACCAATCCGGCTGCAACGAGGATCGAGTGACACAAGACCGACACGGCTGCAACGAGTGTCAAAGAAGAGGAAGAAGGATCCGGTTGTAACGAGGATCAAGCAACAGAAGAGGACGGCGACACCGTCGGCAAAGAAGTGCGTTAACGAATGAAGAAGACGAAGACCTCGTCTGCAAACAAGCCACAACAACAACTGGCCCGTTGAGTGTGTCCCGGGCATTTGAAGAGATGACAAAAGAAAGACAACAGTCCGGCGACCGACCGGTGAACAAACGGCGACACAAAAGAAACAAGCTTGCCGGAAAATGTCAAGATGGTTTGATTCTAATGGAACTTCATGCAATCTGGAGTTCACTCGTCAAGACATCTCCCACAAACAGGATCGTGACAAAGATCATGAAATTCCTTTGACTTGGTTTTCAATCACACCAATTCACATCTGGATTTTGGAAAAAGCTCAACAGTTGCCCTCAGAAACATGTCAAGAATTTGCTTGTTCATCGCAGCAATGGCCAACTGTGTCAAGGAGAACCAAAATGTCCTGATTGTCGTTGAAGTTGAAATTCAGGGATCTTTGTGAGAGATTTTTTTTTCGCCAAATCTGTTTTTGATTCCTTCTGGGGCCAGATGATGTTGTTTTTGTTCAAAAAACTTCTCTTTTGTCTGCTTGAACTAACAAGCAATCAGCACACATGTGAAGTTCAAGAACTTCAAGTGTCAGCAGCTGACATGATTGTCAACCATTTTGTGTTGCCATGAACAACGATGCACATGACACAAGTTAAGAAAAAAGACACATTGTTTGGCAAGAACTCACTCTTCTCAGACATGTTCCATGCATTGTCACATCTGCACATGCATCATTGATGATGCTTCAATGCATCCATCTTGGAGCCATGAGGCTGCAATTCAGATCAGCACAGGCTCAAGCAGAATGTTGTGATGGTGTTTTGCCAAACACTCAAATTCAGATCATCAATGTGTTAGGCTGCCGCAAAATGGCATTGCTTGCCACCAGCTCTGTTGGTTGTTCACAAAACAAAAAAGACATGAATTGACAAGTGCGCGACCCAGGGCAGCTTTTGGTCACCCAACAAATCCATGACAACAGAAAGAAGGCAAACAGGAAGGGTGTCACACAGAAGGCATGGAGTGAAAAAAATTAAGAATGTTTGGAAAATGACATAAACTAAGACAATGACACCTTTTCTTGACTTTTTTAAGAAACCCACCTTTGAAGTCATTTGGAAACCAAAACTAGAGACAAAAGGCAACCGAAAACCAACTTCAATGCCAGCCTTGCATCAAAGAAATGATCACATGACCCTTCCACAACACCAGTCAGAGCAACACAGTGCTTTCCTGAACTACCAAAAGTCACCTTGTTCAAGGCATCTGTCTCAAGCCCAAAATGCCACCAATTGTCCTTGTTAAAACTTACACAGGACCTCCCAAATCTTGCCTGCCTCCATGGACAGCAGGTTCTGCAGGATGCCCCTAAAAGAAACCACATCACTGAAGCACAGAGTTTGGGAGCCAACACCACCCCTGGATGACCAAGCTTCTTTGAACCTCTTGGGCAGTGACTAAAGGGGCTTATGTTCTGCAAGCTTTGAGGATAAATCCATAAGGCAGTGTCCCTAGTAACTAAAGGCTCCTCCACTGGGCTATACCCTCTGATCCATTGGCCCATCAACCAGGACTAGATTATTCTTGGTAGATAGTAATGATTATATGTTACCATTCCTTGGTAGGATCAGGGGACAACATGAGTGAACCCCTGTTGTAAAGCAAACAGATGCCAAAGGCTTCAGCAGCAACAAAACTAACCCAGATAAAATACGGCGAATATGAGATGCCCTTGATCCCGACACAATTAGAAAGAAAACACAGCACCATGCATGGATTTCCAAGGCAATTGAATAATCAATGGAGACCCTGGGCAGATTGGTGGAGACGTGAAGAATGAGACATGGCACCTAATCTACTGTGCTTCGGGCAATGTTCTCGGGAGGAAACGCGCTCGACTACATCAATACGAGAAATGCCTAGCTAGAATTGTTTTTTTTCCAGTAGTGAGACAAGAAACAATCATTACCGTAGATGACGCGAGAGGGAGTCACTCGTGAATCTGGAGGGACTTGCGTTTGCAGTTGGTATCCTTTCATGGCTAATAGCGATTTTAATACTTTAATAATCAAGAAGGTGTGACTTCTGTTTTGGGCGGTTTCAATAAACGCTTCTCCTTTTGTTCCATTTGTCGCTTTTTCCACGCCAATTTCTTGCCAACCTTTTTCGGCACTGGCTTGTCCTGGTTGTCGGAAGCAACCTTTGTACCACTGCGAGTAGACGCCTTCAGCTTGGCTTGGGCAATCTTGGCTGCTCTTTTGGACTTGACACTTCCTTTGGGGGTGGTGGTGGTTGACGTAGTAGTAGCAGTTGTCGATTCTTTGGTGGCATTCGCAGTTTTGCCCTTTTTCTTCTTCTTTTGAGCAGCAGTCGCAGTAGTAGTAGTAGTAGTAGCCACGGGTGTTTCTTTGCTCTCAACAGACGACGACTGTTTGGCGAATTGACCATTGTAAAGCGGCATTCCCTCGGGGACCACCACCAAGGACGCGGTGGTGGTTGCCGCTCCGCTCTTTGGGTGTCCCTTCTTGTTGCTCTTTGGTGGTTCGTTCGGTGCCTTTTGCAATACGCATACAAAAAATCCATTGGTTTCATCGTCACACGTCGCTCGAATCATGGCCTTGGTAACCTGTTCGTCTAGTCCTTCTATGGCGTGTCCCCGTCGTGGCCAATCCTCCAAACACTTGGGTGCCACGACTTGCCAAAGCCTTTTGTCGTCGTCGGCACTCGTCTTGTTCTCATGATAGGCTGCCAAGGCTCTTTGTACCACTACTTCATTTTCACGATCGTGCAAGGAACACGTGGAATAGACAACCCGTGTCACGGACGGAAACGACATGGCATGTACCAGAGCCTTTTCTTGAAAGCCAGCCAAGGATTCGATTCGTTTGGTATTGTTGCTCGAGTTGCGGTCCTTGCCATCTGTCTCGTCGTCGTCATCATCATCATCATCATCCTTGTCTTGTTCGTCGGATTGTTGTTGCTGTTGTTCCGTCCATCGTTCGGGAGCCGTATAAATCCCACTTCCCGAACAACTGGGATCGAGCAAAATGGATTGCACCGTCGAAAAATCCGTTTGCGGATCCGTGGCCAAGAAATCTTGCAATTGCGTCACGACGTTTACTTTTACCGCCTGTGAAGAAGGCACCAATTGTTGCATTCGTTGGGACAAGGATTCGAGTCGTTCTGGGGAACGATCCAAGGCATGAATGGTTGTTATAGTGGTTATCGTTTGGGAGTCTTTCGTTTGCTTTTTCTTCTTTTTGCTGGAAGTAGAAACTGCTGTTTCTGCTGCCGCTACCAGTGTGGCCAAATGTTGGGTCTTGTTGCCGGGTGCGGCACACGCATCCAAATAATCCCCGGCCCCTCTACTAGGAGTCGCGTGGTTGTCATGTCCGGAATGTACCAAACACAGAGCGGAAAAACACGAGCTCTTGTCTTGTAAAATGAGCTCGCCGGATTGAATCATGTCTTTGAGGCAGAGCATGATTTTGGAAGTTGGTGGTCGCTTTTTGTTTTTGGAATCGTCGTCGTCGTCGTTGTTGTTCCTACTCTTGTGGTTAGGACTCGTCGTAGTATCCGCCATGACATGGGCCATGAGGGAGGGTGGAAAGACCAACAAATTCGGGACATGCGGGTCGACATAAAATTCCAACTGGTTCGTGCCAGCAGTATTGTTGGCCTCTTGCAAGCGTTGACAAAGATTCGACAAGGTCGTCAAGAGAGTATTGACCCGTGCATAGCGAGGAAAATCATATCCTCCTCCACCATGGGTGGTTTGCGTTGGGGGAATCTTTTCCAGTTGGGCCTTGATTTTGGGATTTTTGGTGAGAGCCGTTCTTAAGGGTGACTCATATTGCAAGACACATCGTTTGGCAGCCCCGCCACCTTGCAGTTTTTGGTTGGGTCCCAATAAGAGTTCATATACCAGCACGTACAAGAGTCCCATGTGACGAATCTGGTTGCGCAAGGCCTTGGTATTCGTCTCGTTCAAAAGCATATCCAAGACGGACTTGTACAAGAGGACTTGACAAACTTGAGCATAGGTTTTTTTGGTACACGTCATTTCATATTCTTGCGTGCCCGTATGAGTAGTGGCAGAGTCCTTTTCGCTGCTCTTCTTTTTGTAGACCAACTTTTTCAAACTCTTTTTTTCCACCAAAATTTGCGTCAAAATTTTGGCGGCTGGAGCATAGGGAGACGCAAACAAGGACATGCCATTGGGGTCCTTCTTTTTCGGGTGGTTGCTCTTTTTCGTATGCTTGGGATTCGTACCGGCATGTTTCTTGGGGTTGTCCTTGTTCTTGGCAGCAGCAGTAGTAGTAGAAGTATCCCGAGCCATGATGAACCGTGGACTCTTTTTCCCAATGGGATACTTTTATGGGGCCAAGAAGACGACCAAACCGAACGCTTGGAGAAGAAGATACAATAGAATCAATTCAGTAGAATCAATGGACGGATAGATTCCTCCAACGACGATAGCTAATAATAAATTATAAATTATAAACTTAGCGAAAGCGATGAGAGAATGAGAGAATGAGAGGTTAGAGTGATGATGACGATACAATGCAATACGATACAATGCCACGCCACAATCCTGTGAAGAAAAAAGACAAAGATGCCGAAGGAATCGAGAAAGATGGCTGGTGATGAAGGATGAGACTATCTAATGTATGTATCTTAACATTGAGTCTTTCTAATTTCAACTCATAACCTGGTTGGACGCGACCAAATCCTACATGAGAGAAAATTGCACCGGTACTCGTCATTCCCACCAGATAACCGAGAAAGATACACCTGCTCATTTTTCTCCTCGCAAATAGAGCACCAGATCCCTTGCAACAATGCTATGCAATGCGTACGGGCTGTTTATTTTCTCGTAGGACCGTAATGCTACTCTAGCTAGTTGCTGTTGGTAGAGATACGAACTAGCTAGCGGTTTCTGGGAACTACAGTACTTATGTGGATCTTACTGTATTGACTTTATAGTGCCAGCTGCTGCTTTCGCACGGTGTGATTCATTCCTTTTGACGACGTAACTTGCTCTACTAGCTAGTACACCGCAGTAGCAAGGCAAAGTAGCAAGGCTAAAATAACCGTCTCACCATCATCACCATGGCGGACGACAACAATCAGAATCCAGACAATAACAACAACAACAATAGTAATAATGAGAATGAGGACGACCACCAGCCCTTACTGCAGGAGGAGACAGAGAACCCTCCTCCTCCTCCTAATCGTGGTACTGGAACAGGCGTCGACGTGAATGCCCCCACCAGTACTACGCAGCCACCATCGACAGGCAATGGCAATGGCAATGGCAATGGCAATGGCAATGGCAATGGCAATGGCAATGGCAATGGCAATGGCAATGGCAATGGCTCGTCGGAGGAATTGTTAAAGTCGGTCCAATTTGAAGACGACACCGAACCACAAACCAACATGGATGAGGATCAATTTGCGGTTTACAGTCATCAAGTCGACGAGCTCTTGAAAGATTTCATGGGCATCATCGTGGACGAAACCAAGACCTTTTACGAATTGGGATTGTCGTCGGCCCAGTCTTTGGAATTGCGCAATTTGGTCAGTCATCGGTTGGGCGTGACCCTTCCGTATGGTGCCTTGGCGTCGGACGGAATCACGGCCAGTGGAGTAAGTGCGACGCCCTGTGCGACGCCCTGTGCGACGCCCGCCACCTTTCGGACCTTTGTCGTCCACAAAATGGCCAAGGACCCAACGACCTTTGGAAAATTTGCCAGTCGGGGGCATTTGCGGAAAATGCACAAGCGCAACAAATTGTCGTGGACGACGCTCGGCGTGTGTCAAGCCATTGGTTCGGTGGTGATCCTCTTGTTATCGACGGCCAGTTTTTTGCCGATTTGGTATCTGTGGACCTTTCTTCGCGACGATGGCGTCTTGGCGCGATTTCAATACCTCGTCATGGGAGGTGCTCATGGAGAATTGTGGTTGTTTGGCTTGGCCATTGTGCCCCTTCATATCGTGTCGAGCACGCTGGTCCTCATTCTGGCCAAATGGATGATTGTGTGTCGGTATCGGCCCCAACAAATATCCGTTCCTTCCACTCTATTCTTACGATGGTGGATGATCGATCGGTTGACCGCCATTTGGGAAATATGGGCTGGTACGTGTTATATGGTTGTAGGATGCCTTGCGTGGCGGCATGGTGACTCAAGCTCTCCATGCTTGTTTCTAATATTACAGGAAGATTTCTATTGGACACTCCCTGGCTCAGTTTGATTTACTTTTTGCTCGGTGCCAAGTGCAAATTGTCTTCCAACTTTAAAGGTTTCATTCGAGAATTTGATCTCTTTTATGTCGAGACCCATGCGACCCTCGATTATCCCCTCACGCAAGCACGATCTTTTGTGTCATGGGAGGATATGGATGTCGGACCCACCATGATTTTTAAAAAGATTCGCATTGGTAAAAAAAGTGTCGTCCGTGGCATGCTCTGTCCGGGTGTGGTGGTCGGCCAACGCTGTGTGGTAGAACCCCTCACGGTCCTTCCGGAAGATGCTGTAATTCCCGACAAGCATGGTGTCGTGGGCAATCCTGGCATTCTGACCAACAAACCTCGCAAGGTCCATTATTATGGTTGGGGTTTGGCGGGAATCTTCAAAACCATTTGGTTGTTTGTGGAATTGTTTGTCTTTTATTCTTTGGCGAGAGCGTCCGTGTACCTTACCAATCAGTGGTACGTTTATCGTGTTTTGTTTTGGGGCTAGCGTCGTCGCTCCTTTTTAAAAGCTGTGAGATCTCACAGAGCTTTTTGCTTCCACCGCACGCCCTACTTATTACTCACAGGCTAGGACTGACATACAAATGGGGCGTTGGGAGTGTTGTCGATTTTGCCACAAACAAAGCAGCAACAGCTGTTGGTGCTGCTGCGACAGGTAGTGGAGGCTTTATCACTTTACAAGCGTTTCTCTCGTTTGTCTTTATCTATACGTTCTTGACGCTCCTATCCAGCGTGCTCGTCAAGATCTTTCTCATTGGTCGTCGAACTCCAGGAAGGGCACGAAAATACGTGGTATGTCCGTGATTGGTTGTTGCATGTGCTACCATGGGAGTTCATACTAACAAAATGCCTCGTACGTATATTTCCTCTGCAGTGGCAGTACTTTGTCGACTGGGCAGCGGATTACCATTTCTCCATCGCAATCATTGGTTTTCAAATTATCGCCAGGTATGTCCCGAGAAACATGCACTAACTTGCCCTGCTGGGGTGAATTCTCATCTCGGACAAGCCGCTCATCGCTTGCGCTCACGACCCATGAATGCTTTCGTTTCTTGCCAAACTTATTTTGTTGATAGGAATTCCCGGTTGGCCAACATTTTTCTGATGCTGCATGGAATGAATATTGACTTGGCGTCAAAGGTTGATTTGGCTTGTTTCCGACCTTCACAACTGGATCTGATCAAAGTTCGGAAATCCTTTATTACAAAATGTACATTTGATTTGAAGTACAATGACCAATTTCGAGTAAGTGATCCTCAAATGGTAGTGAACGAAAGCCATGCTTTTGCTCGAAGTGTAGCAGCTAACAGATCGACACCATCGGACATGACATACAGAGAATCTATATCAAAGACAGCAGCATTGGCTATGGCTGTCACATTGGCCCAGGAGTTTTAATGCATAAAGCTGTTGTGCCACCCTTGAGCTACGTGAGAGAGGATGTTTTGAAGCCGTATCTGATTCACAAGAACGATCTTGTCAATTCCTGCGCGTTGTATTTTTGGGAACTTGTCGGCTTGGTAAGAAGTTCTATTCGGCTGTGTACATATATTTCTTTCAACCTTTGATCTAACCAAGCCCTGCTTTTATAGGTTCTCTACGTGGTCTTTATCGCGATCTTCTACATTGTTTTGATCCTTCCGTACGAATACTGGACGGTCTTTGATTCGGGCTTCTACATTGTTTTGTTCGATCCGGCGGTACTTGATTCAGAAGTCCCTGGCTTTCTACGCTGGTTCGTTCTTACAGGTTGCTTGGCCATAATGTCATGGACATGTAAGTTTCCGGAAATCTAGTGACTTTTTGTGCAGCTGGCATCTCCTCCTTTGCGCTGACAATTCTTTCGTTGCCGTTACGATACGATCTAGGTGGCTTCATCCTGATTATTGCGCAATATATTGCCCTATGCGGGGCCTCCGAGGCCCGGCCAAGACCTTGGAGTATTACCTTTTACAATATTGCAAATTCTTATGGAGAAGCTTTTCAAGGTCAGTGAGCATTGCACATCGTTGTGAAAAGTCTCTTTGTATAGGAACGTAGGAAAACCACTCACCGATTTTCATTTTCTTCCAAAAGAATGGGATATCTGTTGGCAAGCGATCTATGGTAGCACTCTTTTTCAGATCGCATTGCAAATGATGGGTACGCACGTCAATGGAAGAGCTATACTAATGCCAAAGAGAGTCTTCGACTGTCCCATGTTGATTATTGAAGACAGAACAGTGGTTGACGGAGCCACCGTTACAGGCAGCAACAAGATCTACAATACGGCTCAGATTGGTCCCTCGTACGCCTCGGGGCTGATTCAAGGAGGATCTTTGATCATGGCGCATGGTTACGCACTCAATAAACAAACAGGACCCATGAGAGCAAGGGTTTTGAACTTCAAAAATTTAGCCATCCACGAAGCTGAAATGTCTCGCAAAGGCAAGGACGTTCAAACAACCATGGTTTGAGAAAGAATAGAGAACTTCAGGAGCCTTCAACTTGGTGAATATTTACATTTACAATACAGAATTACTATACTACTCTATTAAATGGCGACGTGGCTGCTGCTTTTTATTGTGTAGTGTTGTAGTTCCAAAGTACTTCAGTCCGAGCTGCTGCATAGTACTGGCTCACTTTCATACGTGGGTTTCACTTCGCTGCGTTTCCTCGAAACGCAACTTTGCTTCATCTTCTCCCCTATACACTCGCCCCCAGCAATGGCTACAAGCCGTCTCGACTCCCGAGTCGTTGGCGCCGAGTCTGTTTTGGTAGAGAAAAAGAGATAAACCGGCTCTGCCTGCTCCGGTGAGTGTGATCAGCAATTACCTGCCAAAGTCCTACCACTAGACTTGAAGCAGTAACTACATAGCAAGTAACTAGCAAGGTACTTGTCCATCTAGCTTGTGCTACTACAGCATTAGCTACTCCTGTGGCTAGTTCTACTACTACCTGCAATTCCGGGGTGGAATCATAGATGAGGCGAGCATCCGAGAGCGGCCCGAAAAAGCAAAAAGAAACATGACATAGTGGCAAGTAGAAGAGATAAAAGGGTTGTTTTAATGGTCCACTACTCCGGGAATCGAACCCATGACCCGTCCCACCTGAACCCTAAAACTTACCCAACCATGCTCTTTGGACACCCGAACCCTGAAAAAAAATGCGAAGCTGTACCTCACCAAAAACGAAGGCAAGCGACATGACTTTTCTTTTTTTTGGATCAAAAGCTGATGACGATAGTATGCTTTGTTGATGCTGTACCAATACCTCTGCGAACGGATGAGACGGTCTGCGCAGAAAGATCGTCGTTGGAATGGCATCATAAAAAGCCCAACAACAGGTACCAAAATCCCGACAAGCCAACATCACTCAACATCAATAATCCAACTGGGGCTACAGGATGACCCGTTCTCTACTAACAATCGCGTGGATCTTCTTATCCTTGGAGACAACGACTGCATTTAGCAGCGTCCATCAGCCCAAGCCGGAAGAATCTTGGTTTTCGCACACCTTCGACGACAAGCCAGATCCCATCGTGAAGAAATCAGCGCCTCCGTCAGCCCCAGCGATCCGAAACACATCTCCCAAGATGGCTGCTGCTCCCAAGGAAAAGGAGGAGACGGCTGCATCTCAGCAGCGTGCTGCCCATCAGGTATGTTAAACATTTAGAATGGGTCTTCCGTCACTTGCCGATCCCTCCGTGTATCCCAACATGTCTCCTTGTTTTTCTGCTTCTCCTCTCAGAAGAATATGGCTGCGGATCCTGTAAAGGAATCCTGGTTTTCACACACCTTTGATTCCGACGATGAATAGCTATGTCCACAGAAGAGAAATGTTTACATCAACAAGGCATCCAAAAGAAAACACACAAGACCATGTACGTATTCACCATGCCAGCCCCATCCATATACCGAGAAAAAAAGAGGCTCTTCACCACGCAACCTCCCGAACGAGACACAAGCCACATTTTTTAAACTCCTATGTCCGGCATAACAATCAACTCATAACAGTAATTGTAAGCATGTCAATGACGCATTTACTTCTGGAGTGCTGTCGAGTCGTTCAAACGACAGAGATTTTCCGCGCATTGGCCGTGTTAGATGGGGGCAACGTGTCCTGTATTCATCAATGGCCAATGTCATCTGCGCAGAATGTCCCTTTCGTCTTCCTCTACTAGCTAGCTACATGCTAGGTTGTAGTTGTCATACTATCGTAGTACTTTTGCATGCAGCACTCACCGGGCAGAGGACTGATACCCCGCTACTCTACTAGGTAAGGAAAGTGAGCAAAAAATTTGGTGACCGCAGTTTGGTACGTCCAAACTGCATTAAGCTGCTTCCAACCCCGAATTTAAATGATTGCTTCTTCCATACCAATAGAATAGAGAAAGAAATACACGAACCATTCTGAGAATAGCCCCCGCACATGCGCACAGCAGAGAGTCGATTAGCGGGAAGGAGCCAACCATACATGAACTGGGTCTTTTTTTGTCCAGGTGTGCGATCATCTATTTTCGCTTTGAAAATTGGATCGCACTGTGGATCCCTCGCACCTTTTTTTTTTCCAGCTTTCGCCACCTCACAAATTCGTTGAAAAACAGAACAACTGTGGACTTTCGAAGAGAGACAATACCAGCATCAACGTCATTATCACAGTCGATGAGAAACTTTAGTATCTATTAGAGAGTAGTAATACCTAGCTAACGATCACGGAAAGCGGAGAAACTCGTTCTGTTAGATATCCAATACCATGCTGACGATTGAAACAAAACAGCCCTCCCTACCTTCCCGTCATTTGATTTCCAAACGATACTGACAACCGTAATTGTTGTTCCCTCGACCATGATTCTTTTTTCGTGCCACCAAGCTCGCTGGGCCGTGACTAATGGTCCTGTCAGGAGAGCCTTGTTAGTATCATCCAAGGCGACAGGACGGGGGACGAAAACACGTCCTCTTTCCACTTTGCGGACCAGATCGCACTCCTTGCCACCGTTTTCTATCAACGACCATGACAATGAGAAAGATTCTAGAACAAGCTCCAGTCAAAATCTATTTGGTGGCCTCCATCTACAACGTCGTCAATATCATGCCACGGCAAAGCAAGAGATTCTAGCACCTTTTCTTCCCGAAATGATTTTGGCAGTGATTGTGGGCGGTGGGTGGTTTGTGTACAGGACGAGTCAAGGCAAACCCTTGACACCCGATGAAGCCTTGGAAGCTCAAGAAGCCTATCGTCAACAACAGGAGCAATTGGCGCAACGACAAGGTCAGCACGTATCATCGACATCGCAACGACAATTCTCTACTTCTTCCAAGCAGCAGCAACAAGGAGAATAAACAGAGCTCGAATCGACGGAACGACTTGCCACGAGGAAATGAAAACAACGAAAGGACGACTTACCACGACGAAATAAAAACAACGAAAGGGGTAAGCTCCATGGAACTATGCCGAGCAATCTGTCTCTCTACTTGGTCGAGCTCTGCGCACTGCCTGCATGTGAATCAAATATATCAAGGAAACGTTGCGACCGGGTTCATGTACTAGACCCTAGAAACGAAGCGAAGAAGAATGCCAATCTTATTGTGCTAACGAAATTACAATAACATAACCAAAACACAGTTTTTAGTGTAGACATCGATACTTGTTTTTAATTCTTTGGGGGCAAGTAAAGACGACAGGAAGTGCGTTCCATGGTGCAGGTATAGTTGTTGTTGCATCATGCAATGCTGTAGCTTGTACTGCTCTTCCACGTGAAAGCGAACGGTTTGACGTCTTCCAGTATCGAAGTTGGGTAGATAGCTAGCAAAGTCCGCAAGTCTACTAGCCGCTAGCTAGTTCATATCTAGACACTCACCACAGTGACGACCCTGGATCATACTTCCGTGCCAGATGCGAATCATACCACGTCTCTCCCCTTTACCAGTTTTTTAACGAATACAAACATCCCCACTGGTCTTGACCAGTAGCTACAGTAGTAGCTAACTATCAGCTACCATGTACTAGCTAGGAGGCAGCTAGCTATCACTGTAGAAGCTAGGTCGGCCCTCGAAAGCGCTGTCCTGCTTAGCCTCTGTGAGTGGAGGTTCATCTGACATGCCTGCCCGCCAGCACTGCATGGTGGGAGACTGGAGCTAACTATTCTTGCAAGATACGCACACCAACTGGTATGTATATTATGACTATTAGTACTTCACCGGTAATGACCATAGCTTCATGAACTTTGACAAATCGCTTCATGCTTCCTGCTCAGCAGGCATGTCTAGCTAATACGACGACCTACCAGGAGAGACACATGATTTGGTAGGTCCAATCCACATTGGTTCAAGTGAGCTTCTCGCCATCTGACATAGCCAGCACCTCAATCATTGAATGAGTTGGATCTTGTAAGCACTGCGCGAGTTACCAGTGAGATTCGTGGCGCGAATTTAGAATTTGAGAGGCTTTTGCAGCTCGGCTTGCGGCCAAAGCCTAGTTAAAATCGGATGTGGAGCCAGACGACCGCCAAAGTCCCTCTCATACTGGAAAAACTCGCACAGATGCATGTGATGGCCTTGTCTTTGGGTCAATTATTTGGCTCCCTTCTGTGACAGTTAGAAGAAGTAATCATAAATGCAGTAATATCACTTTGACGGAACCAAACGTTTATTCTTGTCAAACTACTGTACTGTATGTATTCCGACAGCTACTACGTACATGTATGACAAAAACACGCTAGGATAGTCTAGTCGACACTTGCTACATACATACACACATACATCACTCAGTTGAGATCTCTACTAGTAGTAGGCACCAATAGAGGCAAAAAGGCAACAACAGCAAAGCATTCATTATACTGTAGAATCTGTCTCTTATACACATCTCCGAGCCCACGAGACTAAGGCGAATCTCGTATGCCGT
>ENA-ORBV01010859-ORBV01010859.1-microbial-mat-metagenome-genome-assembly--contig:-NODE-10859-length-14459-cov-4.144278_pt1 | contig 14459 bp, 13 predicted proteins | sample MGYA00237777_ERZ505514 | MGnify/ENA primary metagenome ERZ505514 (study PRJEB26160, sample SAMN06269048) | microbial mat metagenome | isolation source: Oligotrophic lake microbial mat | place... | reverse complement strand
CGACATCTCCATGTCCCAGCACCACGACCATCGTTACCGAGATGCTCTTGAAGCATGGTCGTCCATTTGTCTTTGGACGAAAAGATAAAGCTCACTTGGATTGTATTCTGACACTCCTCCGTGCCAATCACGTACAGATCGTGTGCCCCAAGAGGGATGAAGGGAGTGAGGTCGGAAGGCGGCATCTGCGATACACGGGAAGAGGTGTCACGCGGCAGAGCACCAGTGCGCGAACTGAATATCGCACAAGGTACCTTAGCATGCATGTTCCAAGTGCCGCAAAACACTCGGAGAGTTCTCGATTTGGAATCTAGCTGGTGCTCTGCTGATGTGATCGCATCCTCTGCAAGGCCGGTGCACTCCTTGGTCGGCGAAGCACCTGCTAATGGGTTTGGTTCTTGAAGAATTGTGTGTGATACATTTGCACATGCAATATCCGAATGCTCGGTCACAGGAAGATGTTTTGATGAAAGAATCGTCCCCGATGAAGCAACCACAACGCTGTCCAGCTCAGCTTTCGGTTCCCGTTGGTGCAAAAAGGAATGAGGCGTGACTGACCGCGAGATTCTAGTGTCAGGAGACCGTGGGACTGCTGCTGGGGACAACGGAATGGCACATGCCCCCGATAGTGCAAATGACTCGCTGGCGTGCCTCACGTGCAATCCAAGACCATCTCGCGACACTCCGGCACACAGTGATCCTCTTGTTCGATGGTATGATACAAGCTCGCCCCTCGAACCCGAACGCTTCATGCGCTCATCATCTAAGCCGCGAAATATAGAAGCCCGGCCTCTGGACGCCAGCTTTGGCGTCTGCGGAGTAGCATGCATGATGGTGTCGATGATCAACCGCTGAGTCGATGAGACTCTCAAAGATTGAGTTTTCGCACGGTTACAAATCCAACGGGAAAGGCTTCTCACCATACGTGGTGTTCGAGCCACCACTGATCACAATGTTATGTCATTGTGTCAAGTGAAAGGTGATCAAAAGTGCATCGAATGTGCGATCTCCTAAACCTCGTATTCATCTGTCTGTAATAGCGACCGCCACACCAGCTCATCGTATTGGTTTCGCTGTGGCGACAAGGAAATGTCACAGTCAAAGACCTCACTGTATACTCTATTGGCATTTGCTGGATGGACGCTCGTCCTTGCGGCTGCTCTCATCGTTCGGCGGTACGCTATTTGGGCATCAATGGGTTTCAACCGACGTGCACCAAGGGTGCCGAGCACGTTCTTTTGCGTAGCTACATAAGTGCATGATGCTGCACCTGAGTTGATTACAGCTCTGCCATGGTCCTTGCCTTAGTAGTAGAGGTTGCGACGCCGGCGGGTTCACTGATGTTCACTCCTTTTCTGCAGTTCTGCGTTGACGTTACTCGGAAAGCGGAAAGCCAATGAGTTCAAAGCGGGTGGTAGGTCTGATAAAGGTAGGAGCTTATTTCCGTGCGCATTGTTGTTTCGGTGGACCATAGTTTCGCTCGCTCTGCTATGCCCAGATAAGCAAGAGTCCAACTTGCCTGATGAGGAGTTTCTAGACTTCCGCATCTCCCGTGCTCACCTCAACTGCACGGAAAATTGTACGTTGTCTGCTGACATCCCTGCTGGGCTTTCCCTCGCGGTAGTGTTCACTGCTGGTTTGCGACAGTGCCCGTATTCGCATCAATCGTGTTCGTTGCCTATGCGTCGAATTCAACCAACGACGCTTTTGACGCGCTGTCGATTGTAGTTATAGCAGGTACGGTGCTCTTTTTTGTATGTCGAGCAGTGCCAGATCTTGACACAACCGTGCGTGTAGCTCGACTGTGGCAAAGCCTGTGGCACGTCCTGTCAAATCATCATATCGTGGTCACTTTGCGCTTCTCTGGCTTCCTGACTCAAGTGGGCTGCATGCTCGCGATGGCTCTGATCACGGTAATTAGGATGTAATGTTACGTGAACACCTTGCAACAGAACACGCGCACTTCAGGTGAAGTGTTCGATGCAGTGATCGCGAGGACAGATACCACACTGCATTTAATTGCACCATCGTCATTGGTCTTTGGAGTCACTGATAATCTGCTACAATGACAACGCTGAACCAACGCTGGCCCTCCCCAAACACTGATCGGGAGACAACTGAAGTTTCGCCAACCAGTTTTCCCAGAAATGTATGGAACCAAGTGTCATTGCGGAACATGTAACGAAGGCAGACGCAAATACTCGATATCACATTCAAGTAGGCCAGCGGCATAGATGCGAGATCTTGGCTCGGATCATCGATCATATCGTCATGATGATACAAACACGGTGGATGGCACATTTTCTCACTCACGTGCTTGGAGAACTCGCGCGTGCTTAGAGGGAGTTTAGAGGTTCCCGTGGCGAAAAAGCTGACAGCTTCTGCTTTTCTGCATCATTTGTTACGGCGTTGCATCCTCCAGCTTCTTTATTACATCACGATGGGTTGTGGTCCTTGCGCGGAGGGTCCGATGTCTCCGGAAGACACGGCTGCTATGACCGAGAGCATTCAAAAGGGTTTGGAAGGTTGGAGCGGCAAGTACGAGGAAGAGGTCAAGAACCTGACGGATGCCTGGCACAAGGACAACCCCGGCAAGCCTGAAACCGAGGAGGTGAAGAAAGAGATCTCAAAGAAAGCGAAAGAAAACACAGGTCTGGCTGCAATCAAGGAAAAGCTCACAGAGCAAGTGCAAGGCCAAGTGTGGGGCGCCGTCGAGCCCAAGATTGAGAACGAAATGATGAAGAAGCCGGCTGAAGAAGGCTGCAACAAGGCTGTCGAGAAGGCGGTTGACAAGGTATGCAGCAAGCACGAGTTTTCCATACATCTCGCTCCCTGACTCGCGTGGTTGTTGACGTTGCTGGTGTCTGTGTCGCAGGCGGTGGATGAGGCAGTGGTCAAGGCTCAAGAGAAAATGGCGGAACGAGCTGCCAAACAGGCTGCTGAAGCAAAGTAGTCGCTGAGTTTGGTAGCGCTTGCGTTCCCCATCTCAGGCTGTCCAAGCCAAACCTGCGTGATATATATTGGGCGATGCCACTCTCTGCATGCCTGTTATCGAGACTGCCTGATGCCCCCATTGTGTCTACTCTCGTCTGTAGTTCTGTCCCTAGCTCATTAAAATCTTATTTTCTCGGTGTGCGCCAACTTTGCTACTGATTATCAAACAATGCGGAATGCTGAACTGCGAGCTGCTCGCACGTCGCAACAGCAAGTGACGAGTTGATGGCAATATCCAGCGAGGCAAGGGCCGCCAGGCTCGGCGTAGTATGGTGGCCCTGCCTCGATACGAGCTGGGTTTTAAGGCCCTGCTGTGGCGCATTGCGTGACGCGCACTGCCGACTGGCTGCTAGCTTGTCGACTCATGAAATTAACGAGGGCAAGCTCATGATTGTGATCGTGCAAGCAGCGAGCGAAAGATTCTGCTGGATCCGAACGCTTGTGCCCTGCAGGTGACGAAAAACATCGCTGCCGTGCGATGTCTCGAGTAGAAAATGAATGGAAGCAGGCGTTCGATGAGAGTGGCAGTGGTGAGACCAATCATGTCGATGAGTCAAAGCTTGGCGTAGCAGCCACCGCTGACCCGGCGCTATCGGTAAGCTTTGCTGTGCGGTGCTTGCGCAAGATGCTTTCAATTGAATTCGTCCGAATTCGATTGCGCGACAGGGTTTTGGTGCGACAACAGGTGCAAAGGTATATGTTGGGAGCATGCTTCGTGTGCTTGTGCTGCCCTCATTGCTTGTCGATTTTGTCTCTGTGTGCCCGTGTAGTCCCCCCGGCGTATCACCATTTCCTCGGTATGCCTCGTTGCAACGTCACATGCATATCGCGCGGAGCCTTCGCCTTTATGGTCGCTGTGTTGTTCTTGATATCAGGCGGACCACGTGGATCGCAGGCGCATCACCATGCAGGACGGTATGTATGCCTGTTTTGGCATCGCACTGGACCATTCGATGGCTGACGGGTTCGCAATTGCAGGTCGAATCGTACTGGATAAAGATCACAAAGGCCGAGACATTGAATATTGCTCCAACGAAATTCGGTATGCATGCTGTACTCGCTTCATGGTGCGCCTTCTTGATGTGGCGCTCATACGCCTTTCTCTGCTCAATGCTAGGACGACCAAGTACACCGTGTGGAACTTCATACCGGTGAACTTGTTTATGCAACTATCCCGGCCCGCCAACTTCTACTTCGTTTGCATCGCGGTGCTACAGGTGCAGTTTGCGTCAGTCCCTCACGATGCTTCATTTTGCTTGATTGGTGACGGCGTGTGCAGGCCATCAGTGCCGTATCGACTACTCAAGGTCGCCCAACCATCCTGCTTCCACTCTGCTTCGTGCTCACTGTTTCTGCCATCAAGGACGCGTACGAAGACAGCGTACGTCACCCTGTTTAATGTTTAAGCGGCCTTCTTACTTTCATGTTTTGTACGATTTCCCGTACGCTTTGTCTGCGGATTGGTGTCGCATAACTAACTCGGCTGGTGCCTTTTTTCTTTGTCTTTCAATTCAGAAACGTCACGCGGATGACCGACAGGAGAACGAACGAGAGTATAAGAGGTTCACATACCGTGACGAGTATGTGTCCGGTCTCGATGTTGGCATCTCTCTCGCGTCGTGACTCCGGGTACCGTGTGCGTTCGCAGGGGGTTCTCAACCACTCAATCGCAGGAGCTCAAAGTCGGTCAGTTTGTTCGAGTCGAGGATGACCAGCCGTATCCGGCCGATATGCTGATGCTGTTTTCAAGCTCAAAGGTGTGCACATATTCATTGACTACCAGTTTTTTTCAGCATATGCATACGGCTTCTGCATGTTTCCGTGGCAGGGTGGGTACTCATACGTGGAGACAGCCAACCTGGACGGAGAGACCAATCTGAAGATCAAGATGGTCCCTGAAGCACTGCGCTGGATCAGGGCCGCGGGTGACATGAATCGCATCTCATGCTCCATTCAGTGCGACGCTCCAAATGGACACCTGGACCAGGTACCTGTCCGCGCTGAGTGTATGTATCTACCTCATATCTAATATGGAGACACGGCCAATGCAGTGGGGTGGTCGCATTGTGGTGCAAGCGCCCTCCGGCTCTAATGGCGTAGAACAGATCGAATGCAGCCTCACGTTGGATAACTTGCTGCTCCGTGGATCCAAGCTCCGCAACACCGGGCACGTGTTTGCGCTGGTGCTGTACACAGGCGCAGAAACTAAGATCCGACAGAACAGTACTGGTATGTGGTGACTGGATGCTGCGAGGAGGTACGTGCGTCATCAATTGGCTGTGTGATTTGCCCAGACAAGCGCCGAATGGAGGTCAAGCGCAGCTCGGTGGAGCGGACTATGAACCGGCAGATTCTGGGCATGTTCTCGCTTCAGGTATGGCACCTCCGCTCTGAATGCATCGCTCCGGTCTCTGACATCGTTTTCAATGGCTGTGCAGGTGCTCATCTGCCTGATCACCGGTATTGCCGCAGCTGCCTGGGAAAGTTCATATAAGTCGCAAGCGATATACCTGGATCTGCAGCTGAATGTCGGCGTCGTCGCCATCGTGCGATTCTTTACATGGTCGGCATGAGTCTGTTTCCTACTGAACACACCCACCGTTAGTTCACGTTTGCTTGACAGGTTTATCATCTTCGCTGGCTTTGTGCCGATTTCGCTGCTGGTGTCGATGGAGCTCGTCAAGTTCTGGCAGGTTCGCAACTCGTTGTTGCTAGTCTCGAACCGCGCATTTCAGTGCAACGAATTTGCCGTCATGCGTAGGGTTTGTACATGGGTTGGGACGTTAAGATGGCCGTGAAGCAGGACGGCCAGTTCTTTTTTGGACGGTATGCTGCTTCTGCATCTTAATGCCTTCCATAACTCACCGCAATCGATCGTGCTGTCCTGTTTATCATTGTAGAGCTCAGACATCGGGTTTAAACGAAGAGTTGGGTCAAGTGCACTATGTATTGAGCGATAAAACTGGCACTCTGACTTGCAACTCGATGGAGTTCCGCAAATGCGTCATCGGAACTCAGCAGTATGGCACTGGCGATACAGACATCTCGCGGGCAGCGAAAGCTCGCAGGTCGGTATCGCTGTTTGATTGTTCTAAGTCGCTTCACTGATTGTATTCTCTGAACATTCCAGCAAGCAAGCGTCGAGCGATGCCGAACTTCATGTTTCGCACAGCCGCGTACCATCAGCGTACGCTTCCAGCTTTTCATATGTCGCGATCGAACAATGCTGCATCGCACTTGTGTGTACAGGGACATCGATTGGAATAGCGCGCGTCGTGTGGATCGAACTTGGTCAGAAATTCAGTTGGGTGGAGATCCGGATGATTTTGTGGTAAAGATCTCGTGCTTGTCCCACTCAACAATTCTCTCACGTTGCGTGCGGCTCTGTTTCACTAGCTGGCACCCCACGTCAACTTCAACGGAAAGCGGCGCCTGGACTCAGCATTGATAGCTGGACAAGCCAACGCTGAGCACCGGCGGCAGACACAGCGATCATCTGGTGAGAGGTTGCAGTGTTGTCGCACACACGCCCCGTGTGTTGAAAACGCACGACCGTCATTCACAGGCAGTATCTCGTTGCCGTCGGCGTCCGACAACAGTTCTGTCGAGCATCAGGTACTCTCTTTCCAGAAAATATTCCGTAGTCTTCGCAACCGACCTGTGTCCCTGGCGTTCAGTTTTTGATCGCTTTAGCAATCGCGAATACCGTATTTCCTACATTCGAAGAGCCTGACAAGAAGGCCGCCCTGGGGTCAGTAGCCAAGTAAGCAACTGCTCGCTCGTGTTCTGGGCGCACGGTCGATGTTTTTGACGCGTTGCTTCGACTGTGCTGCGTTCATGCCAGAGCTCGGCATCGAAAGAACAACTCATCGAACACCAGTGTCGACTTGCCGCAGAAAATCGTGTTCAAAGCCAGGTGGGTCTGTTGCAATGCGCCTCTCCCGGCATAGTTGTTGAGCCCAGTTTACGTTGCGGCAGCTCTCCCGACGACGAAGCCTTGGTCGAGTTTGCGAGATTCATGGGCTACGAGCTGTTTCAGCGCAACCAACCGTTGATCACAGTTCGGCTGACAAGGCCGCCTATTGGGGGCATTCAGCGTGGTGCGTTCATTGCGGCTTGTTGTACGGCATGGCAGCTTGTGGCCGTCAGCGGTGCCGGTGTCTCACTCTAGGCTCTCAACTTCAATCTGTTGCAGTTGCCGAGACGGCTGCGTACGAACAACTGGCTTTGTTGGATTTTACATCCAAACGAAAGCGGATGTCTGTGGTGGTATGTTACATTCACTGTGAGCGCGCCCAGCTCTCCTCACACGACAATGTCTGTCGCCAGGTGCGCGACCCCTCAGGTCGAATCAAGATCTATTCTAAAGGAGCAGACTCGCACATCGCACCGCTTCTCAGGTATCGTGAGCAACAGAGTTCTCTTAAGTGGAAACGTATTTCATGCTGGTTGGTTGTGCTCGTAGGGGCGGAGGTAAAGAGTGCTCTCCGCAAGAGCTCGATCAACGTTTGAGTGAGTCTCAGCCGTACTGGCGCTATACCATGGACAGTCTTGTACGATTCGGGGACCAGGTATCGCTTTGTTTGACCAGTTGGAGGGCTTTGTGTGGTAATCATTTCGCTTCTGCGCTTGTGCAGGGTTTGCGAACATTGCTCATCTCTTGTGGCGACAAGGACCCCGCTTGGTGGGACCATCCTACATCCGGTATGTTTTCAAGGTTTGCAGCACTTGGAGCTGCTTTTCATTGCTGCACCGGTGCGCTGCAGGATGGGGCGTGAGATACCAAGAGGCTATGCGGGATTGCGCGGTCGAAGGGCCGGACGAGATCGGCCATTTCAAGGGCGCGTGTTCAAACAACTGTCGTCGATGTCAGCTGGAGGAAGATCTTGAACGAGACGCACAGGTGCGGCCTGATGTACTCAGTCGATTATCAACGCCTGCGTTGATTGTTGTCATTGACCATTCATCATGACAGATGGACATCCTCGGTGCGACTGCAATCGAAGATAAGCTGCAGGAACATGTGCCTGCTACAATCAAAGTACGTGCGATATCCGTACGAAGATGCCATTGATTGTTTTACTTTAAGGATTGGCGCGACAGGCGATTTTGGATGGCGGCATGAACGTGTGGGTTCTGACCGGTGACAAACTCGAAACCGCCATCAATATTGGTCCGCTGTCTCTTTGTTTTATTTAGAGTGGCTTGGAAATATATCTCATGGACTGCGTCGTGATTCTGTAGGGATGGCTTGCAACCTGCTTGAACCCAAAATGGAGAGCAATGGAACTTTGCTCCGAATCGGTATCGAACTGGAGCGTGCTTGTGCAATGCTTTGTCAGGCTGTGTACTTACTTGGAGACATGTCGTCGCAGATGCTGCCTCGACAGCGGCAGTCTCTGCTCAAATCGATGAAGCGCAGCGGATCGTCTCTGAGCACATCAGCAGCAATAACAAAGATGCTTTTGGTAAGTCTGTCGGAGACGAACATTTGTTAGGGATGCTTATGATCTGTTCATTTGCAGGACTGGTGATTACATCATCCGCATTCGCTCGAGTTCTGAAGGGAGACGCCGACATCATCAGCCGGTTTGTGCCCCATGCATCGTTACTGAAGCACTCCGTGTTCTCTTGGCTGAAGTCAATTGTCTTTCAGATTTTGGTGGATGGCGAGTCACTGCAAGTCAGTCATCGCCTGTCGCATGCAACCAAATCAAAAGGCGGACGTGGTCAAGTTGGTGAAGGACTCTGCCCCGAAAGGAGTAGTGACGGTCAGTTCTTTGCCACAATTTCAATGAGCTCCGAACGCCGAATTCGGACTTTTGTATCTAGATGGCCGTTGGCGATGGTGCTAATGATGAGCAAATGATTCGTGAGGCAAATATCGGAGTCGGCATCAGGGTGAGGCTGAATGGAAAGTGTTGTTGAAGGCCGTAATGTCTGATCGAGTCTCTTTGCAGGGCGTCGAGGGCACTTCAGCAGTTCGCGCCAGTGATTATGCCATCTCGCGGTTTCATTTCCTGCGACGACTTATCTTTGTTCACGGTAAGTACTTTGCGGAAAATGCGATCTGATCAAGAGTATCTGACTACAGGCATGCTGCTGTCTCCAACTGACAGGCCGATTGAGTTACAGACGCATCTCCACTCTCATATGCTACATCTTCTATAAAAATTCCATCCTCTGCTTCACATCCCTTTGGTTCGGGATCTTGTCTGGATTTTCCGGACAGCCGATATTCCTTGATTGGGCGTACCAAGTAAGTTAGCTTGCAGCTCACCGCAGGCTATATGTGCATTGAGATTTCCACATGTGTTTTGCTTGCAGATCTACAATGTCTGCTTCACGGCCATTCCCATCTTGGTATTCGCTGTTTTCGACCGGTACGTACCACATTGCATCCTAGTTGACGCATGACATTCAAATCGCTGCCGTACTCTGCAGTGATGTTGACTTTGACACTTTGGAAAAGCATCCCAAAATATACAAGGTCACGCAGCACGGGTGTGTACGCGTGGAGCCATTTTTCTTCAATCATGTTTCATGATATCGAATGTGCGTCTACTCTTGCGCACAGCGAGCTCTTCAACTACAAGGTTTTCTGGCGGTGGATGCTATTTAGCTTGGTTCAGGTATGTGTGCGGTGTTTAACGAGTGTGCACCATCTGCTGATTGCACGCTTTCGCAGAGCATCGTGCTGTTTGCTTTTCCCATGGCTTCCTATGCCGCAAATTCGGCGGACTCTGGTGGCCAAACTCACGGTGCATATCATGATTTTTTCACGCACCTGAACATATTCAATATTTATCGTGGAATATTTTGCAGATCTGTGGACAATCGGGATGGTGGTGTATGCAGCTGTCGTGATCGTGGTGAATCTGAAAATAGGTGCTGACGTTTGCATTCGGTGCTACCTCTCGTTCAGCTGTTAACGTCCGTTGCATCTGTGCTTCAGCTCTGTTGATGACGTCGTGGACTTGGCTCCATCACGTCTCCGTTTGGGGCTCGATCGCGTTCTTCTTCATATCAATGGCAGGCATGAAGTGCGATGAATGAAAACTTCTGCTGTGATCTCACTCGGCGCTTGCTTGCGTACTTCGTAGTTTTTTCAGCATCGACCGTGTTCGCTACAGCAGGTGGTGATTATTACGCCGTCTTGTTTAGGTTGGCTGGACAGTCCAGGTAACTATCGGGTTTGGATCGGATCGAGGATAATACATTGAGCAAACCAACGTGAATGCTTCCAGATTTTGGATCACACTGTTGGTCACAGTGGTGGCAGCTTTGTTTTTGGACTACAGCGTCCAAGCGTGGGAGACCCTTGGTACGATATCTAATATTTTTTGAACGAATATTGCGGAGGTTTGTGACCCTCCTTTTTGCCCTTCAGATCCCTACAAATACCATGCAGCCATCGTTCCACCGCCAGTACGTTTCAATTTATCTGTTATGTTGGGTTCACTGGCTGGTATTCACCCAGTTTGTCGTAGGTGCCTCCTCGTACTGCTCGAAACTACTCTAAACCCGACTCCAGCAAGCATGTACGCCATCTTGTGCTTGCGTGACAGTGGCGGTGTCGTAGCCTGACGTTTTGCCCTTTTTCTTTGCTGGTAGGAACACCTCTCTCTTCGGCCAGCTGCTTCGAGCGGTGTGAACGGTATTAGCTGCCTGTTCACTCTATTTTCATTTGAGTCCAACGCTTCCGGAAATCGCCCATGGTTTATGTTGCTCAGATGACAGTGAGCACCCATTCAGAGCGGACACCGAAGCGCTGCACAGTACTGCAGTTCCGCCTGCCTCGGAGTCGTCGCATTCGCATTCTGCTGGCAGCAGACAAGGCTCTGTGGTACGCGGTTCTTTCAGATCTTCTTCAGGGAACTGTGTTTTCTGATCAAGGCTGCATTCATTGCTCGCAGAGTGGTGAAATCGTTGCACCGGTCGCGGATCCCGTGGGTTCTCGAAGGGTCCGTTCCTGTTGTTGTTGTTTTTTAGAACGATGAACGGTTAATCTGTGTTTTGCTTTTTGGCACCAATGAACAGCTCACTGGGTTTGATTACTCTCATACCGCCGGCCAAGGCCAAAAGCTAGGCTTCAAATATTGAATGATGGTTCCTAATCTGTGTGTACACCTTTGTGGCTGTGTGGTATTCATGAGCCAAGCATCCTAAATTGTAATCCAGTTTTCTTTCGTACCTATTGCGGATTGCAGTGTATGCATATTCTTACGTTACAAACGTGGTGCGGACCAACGCACCAAGCCACGCTGCACACCACAAGATTGTGCTATGCACAGTTTCGAAACATTCCCACAGATGCAATGCACAGAGCGTGCCGAGGCTCGAGATGATGAGCTCAGTCCGCTGGTAGCCCAACGACCGGGTTTTCATGAAGAATGATTGCTGCATCTTTGTGAAATATTGAAAGCACCTCGAGCGATGACGAATAAGTACAGCAGATAGGGCAACACGGACAGGGAAGCACGAGGAACGAGTGCTGCTGTGAAGGGTCCATGGGCTTGCGTGCCGCTAGGGCAGCTGGACTCGGCTTTTCAATCAGCTTTGAATTGAGGTTGCAATGTGCATTGAAGTAAGCCCGTTCGTGGAACGCAAGCTCCAAAGGCGGTCTTGCCGAAGGCTGTGCATGCCCTTCGCCACTCGATTGCCCGTGCTGTGCTTAATGGTGATCACAGCGAGATCACGCAAGCAGTCTCCTCAGTTCCTGGATCCAGGCGTGCCTTCTTGCAAAGGGAAATGACTCCATCGCTGTCAGTGTGCAGCGTATTGCAAATGACGTCATCACGAAAGGATTTGAGAATCCGAACGCTTCGAGCTAAGTCGGGCACCATGACACAACGATATTGGTCGGGTCAGGCCGAGAAAGCAAGGGCACATAAATGGCGTATAGGGCTCAGGGAAGGTAAATGCCGTGATGCTGTCGTCGTTTGGGGACTTCTTAGCACTTCTATGCGAGTAATTGCGACGCAGCTACTGTGACGGACTCAGTGCTTGGTAACACATTGCGTCAACGATCAGCCAAGAGCTCACCGTCCTTACAACCAGTAGATCGCTGCGACCTCAATGACCTGTTTGGCTGAGACCACGAAACAACAGCGAGATGCAGAGATGAGCGCATTTGACTGAACTAGCAAAATGACCGTAGCATTTCGAGAGTACGATGTTCAAAACAGCGCGATGCTCTCGTCGCAACTTATCAGTGGAGAATCAGGTCCAGCGGACAGTGAGGTGTGGTAACGAGGGCACAGAGCGCACGTGTTCGGAATGGTATGATGTCATCAGTAGACCATTGGCACACTGAGGCTTCACTAGAGACTTGCTTCATTTGGGGTTCGTTGCTTCTCTGGGTCACGGATGCGATGTCTTTTGGCGACTACGCCACGAAGTTTGATGCAACATGCTCACTCATTTGCTGAAACTAGCACGAAACGTCACAAGTCACGCCAGCTCAACACCGATAATCACACAGCAACAAGGACTACCTTTGAAAACAAAAAACAAGAAGGCTTTCTACAAACGCTGCCATCAGCGCGCTTCGCAATGAAGCCAGATCCCTTTTTCCATCGAAAAGATGTGCGCGCCTGTGAGCACTGATGTTCCTCACTCGAGTGCTGAGGGACGTTCTAACACTGGACGGTTTCGAAGTTAGACTATCTTCTGCACCTTGTAAAGCAGATGTCGCGATGACATGTTCAGCATATGCGAAAACAGCCGCTGTTGATTTTCGCTCAATGGCACGCAATGCCAACGCGTTGATACGTGAGTGTATGTACGAAGACTGCGAGGACACGTGATGCAGAACGAGCAGTAACGAAAGCGAAAGGAACGAGAGGACGGCGCTCAAATTTGCACACAAGAGCATGACAACAAGGGCTTGCAGCCAGCACGTCGTGGAGCATGGAGCTTCAGAACAGCTTTCACTGATTCGCCCAAGTATTTTGAAAAATGCATCCCTTAAGGCCTGCCGGTATGCCCCTAACGCGCCCGTTCAAGGCATGCATCATAACATCAGCGCGGTGGCCGCCGACGCACTTAGTCAACATGGCGTGCCCTTTTGCAAATGTGGCTTTCATGGCCGCATGACATTTTGCAGTCACCAGCACCGTGTACGTACCGCCCGTTGGCTTGTTGTTGCCCAGGAGATTTGAGGGGCTCAACTCAACGACTACCTGAAATACAGCAAGAAATCGCTCAGCAACGACTTCAAATCATGCACGCAAGCAAACTCACGTATGTAGTTTCCTCCCCGTTTCGGTTATCGCACTGTGGGTGCGAATCCGATACATCCCGCACAAACGCCTCGGCCGCATAGTATGGTGAGCCCGCGCCGCGATTACTGTTGGCCGTTTGCGGAAAGAAATTGACAGGATTGGCGGGCGGGCCGCCAATAGAGTCGGCCACGATGTGGCCGCACTCGTAATCGATTGACTTGGGGTCCTTGGCCGGATCGACGCGCATGCAGATATAATCACGCATTGACGGCTTTCTGGTGTAGTAGCCAACACCTCGAAAAGAGCGTGCTCCATCGCGACGACGCGCCCACCCATGCGCCGCTCTGGTCACCACTTTCGGCTGTCCGCTGTCTACAAACACGAACCCGCTTGTGTTCGTAAACTGCGATGGATTGGGTTTTTGATGATGCGCATGGCGCCATTTGTCCTCCAGGTCCTGCACGCTGTGTTGAGGTTGCCAGCCGTTCAACCAGTCGTTTGTCGTGATCTCTAGAAGAGAGGATGGCTGTTGTTGAGCTTCAGGTGTGTTAATACGGGTACGTTTTGCGAAAGCGTTACGACCGAATCCAGACGGAGGCTGAACCGGACGCTTGCCACCACTTGCGGCACCCTGCTGCACGTCATTGCCTTGTGCAGAATCCATGTGATGATCCAAAACAGGTGAACGCTGCAGATCGGATCCAGAGGGAGAGGGCGAACGCAGGAGATCCATGTGGTCAGGCGAAAGCACATCCATCTGGTCATCGGATCCAGGAGAGGGCGAAAGCACATGCATCTGGTCAGGATCACGATCGGATCCAAAAGGTGAGGACGAACGCAGGAGATCCGTCTGGTCAGGATCACGATCGGATCCAGCAAGAGTGGATTGAGCCACATTCTGAAGATCAGGCAAAGAAGCTGGAGCGTTTATGTCACGCTCAAAGTCTTCCCCATCATCTTCCTTGTTTTCTGCTTGGACGACATGAATCCGTGTAAGGGAAATGAGAATGGAGTCCATCGAGCAGAGCTGAACTGAAAATCTTACCTTTCAGCAGATGGGGCAGCCAGTTGTCTAAGAGAAATTCCACGTTGCTGTCCGCTCTAACGTTGTCAAATATTCCCCGATAATGTTCTTCTTCATCTAATTGGTGGAACCATTTCAGCGTGCTTGTGTCAAACTCCTCCTCCTCATCGGCTTGCCCAGCAGCTTGCCCAGCGGCTTGCCCAGCGGCTTGCCCA
>ENA-ORBV01010858-ORBV01010858.1-microbial-mat-metagenome-genome-assembly--contig:-NODE-10858-length-14461-cov-5.631952_pt1 | contig 14461 bp, 19 predicted proteins | sample MGYA00237777_ERZ505514 | MGnify/ENA primary metagenome ERZ505514 (study PRJEB26160, sample SAMN06269048) | microbial mat metagenome | isolation source: Oligotrophic lake microbial mat | place... | reverse complement strand
GTTCTGGCCAATGGGGGGTTCTTTTTGATCGGCCTGATCATTGTCGCGGGCCTGAAGCTCCCAGGAGGCCGAAATGCAAGACCCCCGTTGTAGGCGGCCTCGCTGAGGCCGCGACGTGGTCAGCCGACCACGCCTCCGAGCTGATCGCTCACGCGAACACCCACAGACACGAAAACGCGGAACCCGCGAAACGAGGTCCGGGGCTGGAGGCTGCGAGTTGGCAATTCTCAACCGAGGCAACGATCCAGCCAACAAGGTGCCTCCACCCCCGAACCTCGTTTCGCTGCACCAAGGTTCGGCTGATCGGGGTGTGGGCCGGACTGACCGAGGATCGACCGAGGACGGAGGAAGCGTTAGCGTGGGAGGGCTGCAGGGTCTTTGTTTTGGAAGTGCGAAGTATAAAGCGCAGCGAGGCGGAGGCGGCGCAGAGGGGCGAACAGGCTCGGTGATGGCCAAACCCGGAGAACAGCCGGCCATCAAATCGCCCGTGCGCCCCTCTGCGCAGCCTCCGCCAAGGCAGGGTGCAAACAAAAGCCCAGCCCGCCGGCTGCCGCGGGGGGGACGGACACTAGCCCGACCAGTGCCATCAGATGGGTTGTCGGGCGTGGCGTTTCGTTGATGCTCGGCGAGGCTGTCTGCAGTGGTATTGCATTTTGCGTGGGGGTTGGCATGACTCCTCTCGATACCTGAACGTAACTGGACGGCTCGGCATGTCCTGTGCTAGGATGGCGTTGTTCGCTGCTTTCAAAGTTTCCCCAAGTCAGGTGCTGGTTCTTTGACTTTTCCGGTTGGAGTGAGGCTCTTCGACCGGAGTTGGCTGCGCTGATGGCGAGGGTGGATGTGCGCCCGTTTTCGCGAGGTGCCCCAGAACGATGACTTTTCCCCACGATGTGCTTGCTGGCATCGGAAGGAAAACATCGCGCGCTCCTGCGGTCCGTTTGTGACCGGTGGTCGTGCGGTGCTCTCAAAACGAAAATGAACTCTCCGCCCCGCGTGCGGAGTTTATGACCATGAAGATCAAGTCGTCAGTTGTTACGTATGCCCTCAGCCTCGGCCTTCTCGCCGCTCCTTTGGCCCTCTCGGCCAAGAGCAGTGAACAGGCCTATGTCGAGTCCTACCGGGGCCGCACGGACATACCCGTGCCGGTGTCGGTAGTCATGCCCGAGGTCGGCTCGCACCATGCGGGTTTGACGGTCGAGGTCGAGTTCGTCATCGGTGCGTCTGGCAAACCGGAGAATTTGGTTCTCCGCCAGAGCGTCGATGGTGAGCTTGCCGAGACCCTGACCAAGGCGATCGCTCAGTGGGAGTTCAAGCCGGCGCGGATCGACGGAAACGTCGTCGCTCGCAAGCTGGTCCTCCCCTTGCGCATCGTTTCCTGGTCCGAAGGTCGGGATTTGGCGATGAAGTGAGTGATTAATCCATAAGAAAACAACCGGGGCCGCTTCTCTTCCAAGGGGGGCGGCCCCGTATTCTTGGTCGACCCGGTTGGGTTGATTTCGTGCATGCCTATCGGGCGTCACGCAAGCGCCCTGCTTGTATCTTTGTGATGGATATTCGTCCGGGTGCCGGTCAGCGTCCCGCTCAGGGGGCACCACGCGCTCGACAAGCATCATTCCGGGCGGAGCGTCTGGCCGGGGTTCCATTCTCCCTCGTTCCATGTGTCCGCTCGCAACACCGGGATCGGGAGCGAGCGGAGCAGCCGTTCCCAAACCCCCAGATAGGTGGCGGAATAGGCGTGCTCCGTGCGCCGATCGCCGTGGTCAGAAACACAAAAGGGGTCAAACCGCACTTTTCACATTTTTTAGTTTCTTGAGATAAGGCAAGGCCGGTGGGCGCAGACCGGATTTGCACTCGACGACGTAGCGGCTGAGGGCACCGGGCTTGCCCATGTGTAAACGAGCGGCGAGCCAGGAGGGATAAGAAAACGGGTCAGGCTTTGGGGTTTGGGAAAATTGTCCGGGGATGCGGCGAAGGACCGGCCAGCGGGTGCCCTACCATACCCTGCTTAAACGCATGCACCAGCATGCCGATTCACTTGGGCTGCCCGTCACGGTCGCCCCGCACGCCCTGCGCCGCAGCTGCACGATTGAACTGATCCGTGGCGGAACAACCTGCGGCATATCAAAGCGTTGCTCGGACATGAACACCCACACTTCCTTCTATTCTCGTCGATGGCGCAACAGGACTGGTGCGAGATGTGCCGCATGGGCCGCGTTGCGCGTTAGGCGAGCGTGCGGCAAAAGGAAAAGGACCATCATGCGTTACCCCAAACCCCAAAGCCTGACCCCTTTTGCCTCACCGCGCCGAAAGGCGTCAGGACCACAATGTCCGAAAGATAAAAACGCGCCTTTTTCACCGTCGGGTCCCCTCGCCTTGTTTTCTCGAAGACCGCCTGAATCGCCACCCGCCCCAGATAGTCGCCGTCGTTGAAGCGGAAAAAAGCCCGCTCATCGATGAAGGGAGCGATCAGGGAAAAGTCTTCCTTCTCCGCCAGCTCATAAAACGCCATCAGAAACGGGGTCACCTCGTCGGCCGCAAACGTTCGGTCATCATTCATCGTTGTTGGCGCTTAGGCGCCGGCCCGGCTTTCAGCGCGGAATCGCCGCCCGAGACAGATTCCAATCCATGCCATCGGAAGATAGGCCACCACCAAGTCGAGGGCAATGAACCAGCCCGGCGCTGGAATCATGAAGGCTGCCGAAATGCCGCCAACCAGGAAGAGCGCTCCAATGATAAACCCAAACATCGTCCGACGAGACGAGGCAATCACATGGGCCACCAACGCCCCGGTCAACGTGCCGAGCGCATGGGCGAGAAAAGGAAAGAGAAAATGCCTGGGTTCCAAGAGGTGAATCGAGGCACCGAGACTCGCGGTATCCGCCATGTTGACCCCCGCGGGAGGCGGAAACACCTGGGGTCCAGTCACCACCAAAGCCATGTTTACGCAACTGCCGGCAATGAGGCCGACAATCACCGCCAGGCAGTTTCGCAGGAGTGTTTTCACGGGTGGGTCGGTTCAGAAGCGGGAGGACACGCTTGGGTTCCTTCGTTGGTTGGCAGCCATTGGGGTTGGGTTTTCCGCTATCCAGGATGATCAAGCACCCCCACGGCTCTCTGCCCGAGCGTGAGGTGACCAAAGACTTGAGCAAGCAGAACCTATTTTTCGGTTCTCCCGGTTTCTTAGTGGCGAGCGGATAGGGGCGAAAGAGGAGCGAGCTCGGGTCGACCCGATGGGGCAAAACCGGGCACCCTGCCCCTCGAAGGCAGGGATGAGTCAGGCCGGCAGCCTTGCGAACGTTGGTCGAATGACTCCGCAATCCCGCAACGCCTTGGCCAGCGAGTCAATGCGAAGGGGCTTGGCCAAATAGTCGTCCATCCCGGCCTCCAAACAGACCTCGCGGTCGCCTTGCATGGCATTGGCGGTCATGGCCACAATCCTGAGGGGACCGGCAAATCCCGGTTCACCCGCCGCCTGCCGACGTCTGATTTCTCGAGGCGCCGCGAGCCCGTCCATCACTGGCATCTGCTGGTCCATCAGCACCACATCGTAGGCTGCCTCCTGCAGGGCGGCGAGTGCCTGTGAGCCATCAGCAACCAAATGCGCCTGATGACCCAGATTGGCGAGAAGCAACAGGATGACCCGTTGGTTCACGGCATTGTCCTCGACCACCAGGATGCGAGGACTCTCGCACGGAGTCGTACCAGATGCGGATTGTTGGGACGAGTCGATCGGTGTGGGCTCTCCGTAAACTTGATCCAGGGAGCCGACAGGAGAATCCACAGTCGGCAAATGAGCGGTGAAAAAGAACGTTGAACCTCTTCCGGATTGGCTGGCGACCCCGATCCGTCCCCCCATCAGCTCAACCAACTTTTGGCTGATGGCCAAACCAAGACCGGTGCCTCCAAAGCGGCGGGTGATCGAGACGTCGGCTTGGACGAAGGGCTGGAAAAGTCGATCTTGGACGGCTGGCGAGATTCCGATGCCCGTGTCACTCACGATAAACCGAAGCAGATCCGAACCCGGTATCGCTTCCACCTGAAGCCCGACCTCCCCGCTGGAGGTGAACTTGACCGCGTTGCTCAGAAGATTGATCAACACTTGGCGCAGCCGGACCGGGTCGCCTCGGACCCGGCGCGGAATGCCAACGGTACTCCGAAAAGACATCGAGAGTCCCCGTCTTTTGGCCTCAAACGCGTTCAGCTCCACGGCCGATTGCAGCTCCGCAGAGAGATCAAATTCGACCGATTCGAGGGCCATGCGGCCGATCTCGATTTTCGAGAAGTCGAGGATGTCGTTGATGATGGTAAGAAGTGCCTCGCCACTCTGTGCAATCGTCCGAGCCAACTCGCGCTGGTCAGGAGTGAGGTCGGTTGTCAGCAGCAGACTTGCCATGCCGATCACCCCGTTCATGGGAGTGCGGATTTCGTGGCTCATGTTGGCCAGAAACCGTGACTTGGCGCGATCTGCGTCGAGCGCCCGATCACGGGTGGCGGCCAACTCGGTCAGCTTTGACTGAAGGACGGCATGCTGAATCCTTACCAGTGTGTAGAGAGCGATGAACCCGCAAAAGAAACCCAAGCGGTCGAGCAGCAGGATCTCCTCCCGAAAAGAGGTTCGTTCCTGCAGCATGGTTTTAGTGAGCACCTCGTCGATGGACTGACCGAAGACTCGTCTTACCCCAGGCTGTCAATTCACGATAACGCTGCGACGTGTTCGTTTGCCAGGGAGATCAACGCTTGGCTCGCCCGGCGTTTGGACATGGGACTTCCGTTCAGCGGCTGCCAGGGCGTCCTCCGTCTAGTCTGTCCCCATCTGGGCGGCGCTCACCGAAAGGAGCATCGCCGGAACCCGGGCTTCAGGCGATGGACCCGAGCTCCTGTGCCAATCGTGCAAACTCCGTTCCAACAGAGAGGTGGCCCTTGACCCAGGCAAACTCACGTCCCCAGGGTAACCTCAACACCTTGCCATGAGCACCGCTCCGACCTACACTCTGGGAGACTACACCCGCAGCAGCTGGAGACGTGGCTTGTCCCTGTACCTTGAACACCCCGTCGTCCATGCGGGACGCTGGATTCAGTATATGTCGCGGCGTATTTGGCCGGGCCGGGCGCTGCGATTCACCGATGACGACGGAAATCGGTATGTCTCGATGAAAAACAACTTCACTTCGTTTGCCGTCGCCGTCCTCGGGCAGCGCGACCCCGACGTGATGATCTTTCTTCGTGGATGGATTCAGCCGGGCTTTGTGGTCTGTGATATCGGTGCCAACATCGGAACCTATACCGTTCCGCTGTCGCGCCTGGTTGGACCCACCGGACGGGTGATCGCGTTTGAGCCCAACCGCCCCACGCGTGCCTGCCTTCGCCAGAATATTCGCCAGAACCGCTTGCCCAACGTGACAGTCATGCGGGCCGCGGTGGGCGAGACGCCCGGGCATGCGTGTCTCGTTGCGACGGACGACAATCTCGGCGAAGCCCATCTTGCCTCGCGCGCCGAAACGAGTTCGGAAGGCGAACGTGTGGCGGTCACCACCCTTGACGCGGAGGTGGCAAAACTACGGCTCACTCGGGTGGATTTCCTCAAGATCGACGTTGAAGGGTTCGAGTTGGCGGCCCTGCGTGGGGCGGAGCGCACGCTCGCGGCCAATCCGCGTTTGGTGGTGCAAACCGAAATCGTGCCCGTCCATGCCGCTCGCTATGGGTTCGGGCTGGGAGAGCTGAGGGAGTTTTTCGCCTCCCGCCACTTCTCGCCCTACACCTGCGATGCGCGCGGATGCATGCACCCAGCCGATACGTCCCGACCACCGGTCGACGCCGATTGGTTCTGGGCGCGGTCCGTGGACTCGTTTCGATGAAGGCGCTGCTGCCTCGGCGCGGTTTCAGACTCCGAGGGCGTTCCCCTGCAGTTCAGAGGCTCCGACGGAAAACCTCGACGAAGGAGCCGGGGCCCCGCCCTTACGCCTGAAATGGGTGCGATGGATCCCCGGGGTCGGCTCTCTAAGAAGCCTATGTATCTCACCAACACGTTTGAATTTTAGACTGTGTTCCGGTTGACTCCTACCGTCTTTCTCACGCGCTCTCGGATGGCCGGGTCAAACGGAGCCGCTGCCGCCAACGTTGCTGCCGCAGGCGGTTAACCTCCAGTTTTTCCACGTAGGATTTGGGCGGACGTCCGCGCCGGGGTTTCCAGGTGAGCTCGGAGGTGGTGAAGAGGTTGCGGCTGGCAAACTCGGGGGCGGCGTCCCGGATGAGCAGGGCGCGAAGGAGACTACTTTTGTCAGCCACGGTGGAGCCAAACCAAGGGGTATCTAAAACGTAGTCGGCGGCATTTACCCAGCTCGGCGGGCGGAGGCCGGCGTGGTGGCAGAGGTATTCGACTTGGGCCGCGAGGAACGCATCGGCGATCTCACCGTCGGCGAACTTGGCCCGCAGGCGCGGGGGACGGTGACTGACCGCAGCCGAAAGGGCTGCTTTGGTGCTGAGGGTGCGCAGATGATGGAGCCAGTCGCGTAGATTGAGCCCGAATTGAGCCAAGCTGGGTGCGCGGCTGGCGACGGCGCGGGCGGTTTGAGGGCGAAAGGAGATTGTCATGATGACGAGGGTGCGCCGGCGGCCAAGATAGACCCCAAGGTGGCTTGCGTGCGGGCGGGCAAAACCGTGTCGGGGAAATATTGATCCACGATGGCCTCGATCGTCGGAAGATCACGAATATCCATTTTCCGGAGCAGAAAGGCGATATCGGCGGCGTCGCCCGCGTAGCCGGGGAGGGGGGGGGCGGCAGGCCATGACTTTCATGGCCAAAAGGTATTTGGCGGTAGGGCGGAGGATCGCATCGACATCTTTGGTGGTTTGGCGTGCATCATAGGCGAGGAGCATGAGGGCACCTCCATAAATTGAGGCTTCCAGGGTGCAGTCCTCGGTTTGGGCCAGTTCGCCGAGACGTTCCAAGCCTGCGATGATCTCGGCCTTGGTCAGATTATTCAATGGCATGAAGTCGAATAAAGCGTTACGCTGACGATGGGTAACGCTGGAGTGCAGGGACTCGCGGAAGGACTTCCCACTGTGCCCCTGAACGGCCCCACCGGCGGTCGAGGGTGAGCACGCGGACTCTTCTCGCGTCCGCTTCGAGTCCGCTCCTCCATTTCCTTTTCCTCCCACTATTCCCGATGCCGCGCTCCCGCCGGATCTTCCTTCAACGCTCCTCGCTGCTGGCCGCCTCATTCCCGTTTGCCGGGCCGGCGCTCCGAGCCGCCGGTGCGTCCATGCCCGCAAGGCCTGTTCCTGCGGCGGACCCCACCGGTGTCCTCCGCGAAGTGCTTTTCAGTCTGGGCAACCTCACGGAACAGAAAAGCTGTTACGATCGCTATGAACCGTTGCGCAAGAGCGAACGGAATCCCGTGCTGACCGCGACGGAGCCCTGGGCTTTCTGAATCACTACGATCTCACCTCGCAGACCACCTGGGTCGAACTGATCGAAAGCAGCGACACCCTCAGCTGGACCCGGATGCCCTCGCGTCCGCGCCTCCTGCAGCCTGGCGCGCCCGGCGCCTACGACAGCGGCGGTGCCTACGTGGGGCTGGCCGAGCCGATCCCGGTTGGAGACGAGTACCGATATTATTACTACGCGTCGGCCGACCGCCACGACGCGGCGGATGTCGGCGGAAATCCCGCGCAACGTCCGTCACTCGCCTTCGCAACCTTTCCCCGGAATCGATTGGTCGGCCAGCAGACCGAGCATGACGGCTCCTTTGCCACCCTGCCTATTACGTGTCCCGGCGGCCGCCTTCACCTCAACTTTGTCGCCCGCGGCGAGGTCCGCGTGGCCATCAAGCGGCCGGGCTATGGATCCGACTATGAGGGTTTCGGAACCGAGGATTGTTTTCCAGTTTGGCCGGGCCCGAGCAATCCACCGACGCCAAGCTTGCCCGCTTGGAAAAGATTGCCGCCGCCCTGCTTGAAGCCGTCGAGGATGAGCGCGACTACCGAGGCCGGCGTGACGGACACGGTGGTCGCCCAGTTGGCCGGCTCTATTCGGACTCTTCGTGCCGGTGCCCGATCAAAACCGACCCGTTAAGTCCGGTCGTTTTTGAAGAACGTCGATGCGCTGGCGAACAGCGTCGATTCAGCCGAAGCAGAGAGCTTCCTTGACTGATTCGGGCCAGGCCATGCTCGGAAGGCTGGAACCGACCTTGCGAAAGCCGACCAGCAACTCAGCATTTGAGAACGCGTTAACGGCGAGCCAGTTTCGGAAGGCTTCAGCGTTCACGAAGAAGGTTGGAGTGCTCATGGGGGTTGGCCGTGCGGCCCAGACACCGTAGCTGCGTGTCGAGCGCAGCCAATAAAAGAAGCGTGTGGGCCTCGTCGTCCACCCGGATACCACCGTGGTGGCGGTCGCAGAAGGCGGCCGAGACGGCAAAGTCAGGAGGCCCTGATTTGCCTGTGCGGGTTCCAGTTGACCGCGGCGAAGAGATCTGCGATGAAGGCTTTGGTCGCACCGTCGTCAAACTCCGCTGGAAAAAACTTCCATTTGCGCACGGCGTCGGTGGCCGACAGGTCAAATCGGGAGTCAGAGGATTCTAGCACTCGGGCTGCTTCGACCGCTCCTTTCTCGTCGATCACAAACGCGACGAGAACGGTCGCCTTGGTCTGCGGAATCTCCGGATAGGGTGGGGAAATAGATGAGACCAGTCTGGGCGTCTTCTTGTAGTCCTTGTCGCGACGCAGCCTGACATCGTAGTTTGGAACGTCCGACCAAAGCCGAATCATACTTTATTTTTGATCGGTGCTCTGGATGAGCTGCTTCGGATCTTTTTCTGTCTCTTGGAATGCATCCTTGGCCTTTGACACGGTATCGGGCGCAACCTGAGTCGTGGAGCATCCGGTGAGCGCCGTCAACATAAGGACGAGAAGAGAGAGCGGGTATCTATTAAAAAATACTTTTTGTAATAGTATCTCCATCAGATAAAGAAATTGTACCCCATTGAAGTGGCCGAAAGCTTTGATTTTTTCCTATCCTCCGGCGGCATTTCCGTGGATGCGGAAATGATGGGGGCATGTGACGCCAATCCCGCGGGCAGATCGAGCCTGTCTACAAGGGGGGCAGCTCGTAGACTTCGACCAGCGCCTCGCCGGTGCCGCCGTTCACGCCCGACACCTGCGCCGTGTAGCTCTTGCCCGCGGCCAGCGTGACGACGACCGCCGAGTCGAGGCTCGAGGGCGGGAGTGCGAAAGCGCCGACTTGGGCGAACGTGCTTGCGAGCAGGCCGTCCCAGTTGTCGTTGCCCGCCACCCGCGTCGTTCCGTCGAACACTTCCAGGCGCGGGTCGGCCAGCACTCCGGGCACTCCCAACGCCGCCAGCGTCGGCCCAACCGCACGGATGAGCAGGCGTTGGATACCCGTGCCAGCAACCACAAAACCTGCGATGAGAATGTCCGCGTCCGTTCCGACCCGGTTGCGCGCGGACAGATTGATCAGCCGGGCTCCGCCGGCGCCTGCGCTATCGTATCCCTCAATCAGGATGACTCCGCCCCCCGTGCCAGTTGCGTGCACGGTGTGCGCGCCGCCAATCTCCTGGAGCAATGCGGCATCCCGGCTGGCCACGGGAAACGGAAACGCACCGGCCGCACCCATCGCGGCGCCGAGGGACGGTGACCAGTCGTTGTTGGCGGTGATCCGCGCCGTTTCACGGTAGAGCACGAGCCGCGGATCAGCCATCGCTGAGGCCAATCCGAAGGCGGCGAGGGAGGGACCGGCGGCCCGGAGCAGGAGCTCCCTCGTGCCACCGCCGACCACAAAACCGACAATCACCGTCTGCGAGGCACCTAGCGTCGTACGCACCGACACGTTGGCCAACCAGGCGGATGGCGACACCCGCAGCGGCGCCTCGATGCTCGTCGCGGTCCCACCCGCGTTGGCCACCACCACGACGTAGCGGCCTGCATCAACCGGCCTGGACGCCGCAATCGTCAGGCTCGCTCCAACCGCACCGGGAAGCGCGATTCCGTCACGAAACCACTGATACGTCAAAGGCGCTGCGCCGGAGGCCGCCACGGCGAAGCGTGCCTCGGCCGGTGCGGTCACGTCCAGGGCCGCCGGTTGCTGCACGATCAGCGGTGCGTCGTCGAGGGGTGCAGGCAGATGGGAGACCTGCACCGAGCGCACACGGGCGGCGCTCGACGCGTAATTCCGTTTCGACGCCTGAAACGTGATGCGGTAGAGGCCATCCGCCTGGCCTGAGGGCACTCCGCTCTCATAGGTGAAGCGGCCCTGCTGATCGGTGACCGCAGCGGCGGCCGGGAGGGTCAGATTGCGCAGTCCGTCCTCCACTCGGAGAGAAGCACCGGGGATGGGTGCCCCGGTTTCATCCCTGACCGTGAGAGTGAACGAGGCGGTTTGCAGCCAGTCGCGGACCGGGACGGTGCCGGGAGCTTCGTCAGCAATGACCAGCCGGGTGGACAACGGCTTGGGCGCGGAGGTCGCCTCGTTCGAGGCCAGGATGGAGTCGCCGGCCGCGTTGAAGGAGACGACGCGGTAGTCGTACATGGTAGTCGCACGCGCTGATACGTCCCGATGGGCCATCACGTTTGGCCCCAGGGTGGAGAGTGTTGCCCACGCGTTTCCATCAGTCGGGCGGCGTTCGACGCGGAAGCCGCTTTCATTGTTGGAACGATCCGTCCAGGTCAGCTCGATCGCGTCCGTTTGCGGCGTCGCCAGGAGTTCCGTCGGCGCCTCCGGGAGGGTCAAAGGCCCTTCGAAGAACTGTCGGAGCCCATCGCGGATGGCGCGTGCGACGAGCCCCTTGAAGGCCTCGTCCTGAAGGGAGGCATTGTCAGGGGTCGCCCTGTCCATGAAGGCCAGCTCGATGATCACGGAGGGGCAGGCGGCGAGGCGGTTCTCGCCGTAGCTGCCGTTGAACCCTTTCACCCGACGATCGACCCAGGCCGCATTGTAATCGCGACGGATGGCGGTGATGATGCTGGCGTGCACGATATCGGCGAGCCGCTTGCTTTCGGCGGCGGCGCTGTTGTTGGTGTCATAGAGTGTCTCGGTGCCGGTGCCGCCGCCGCCGTTGTTGTGCACGCTTACGAGCACGTCAGCGTTGATCGCGTTGGCGTAGCGAGGGCGGCAGCGGATGTCCTGCTCGAGGTGAGTGAACCCGGATTCGTTCCAGACCGAAGGATCGGCGCCGAGCGCCTTGACGTGATAGCGGGCCGCCTCCTGCCAGCGGGGAAACCCGGATTCCCCGGCCCCAGCCAGACGGTTGAGTTCGCGCGTCGGGAAGACCGCGGCACCGGCCTCCCGCAGGGCACTGTCGATCAGCACCACAAGATCGTGGTTCACAAAGTCCTCGACGATGCCGGTGAAGGAGTCGCGTTGCAGCACCCAGCGGGTGCCATTGAGGTAATACCCATGTCCCGGACTGACGGCGACGCGGCGCGCGGCCAGTGCCTGCGGAGAGGGCAGACGTGCGTTCGGAGGCGCGGCCTGAGCCTGGGACTGGCCAAGCGCGACGTCGGGGTTGTCGAGTTCCGCGAACAACCGGTCGAGCGGCATGCCATCGATCAGCGTGCGCACCTCGTACTGCGCAAGGGCGGGGTCAAGGACTTCCCCGATTGCCCGGTGCAGGGTGCGGGAGACCTCCTCAAAGAGAGCGCTGCCCGGTTCAAAGCGGAGAAACGCGCGGCTGAAGTTCAGCGTCAGGCGCTCGCCTGCCAGCGAGGCATCGAGCAGTTCCACTGCGATCGCGGTGTCCGGACCCGGGGAGGTGAACGAGGACAATCCCGTGGCCAAGACCCGGCGCACGGCAGTGACGGTTTCCGTGAGCAATGCCGCCCGCCGCGTTTCGCCGGTGGTCTCCGCGGGCGCGGCACGCACCGACCGGACCTGTGCGAAAACGAGCAGGAGCAGGCCGACGATGGCCAGAGGGGTCAGGGTGGAGCGAAGCACTGGGTGAGACATGAACGACAGATCGGCTTGGGAAGTCCGACGGTGATAGCCGGGCCGGTACCCTCCTCATCCAGCTCTATCTTTCCCGTCCTCGTGGAGGCCGGCAAGGCTCGAGGTAGGTTCCGTGGAAATCGGTCCCAGGGCGCTGAAAGCAGCAAGCGCCGACCCGCGATAAACCGTGGCGAAGGGGCTTACCTGGGATCCCTGCGGTCGCGATCGGCCTTCGAAAGCCTCTCAGTCGGAATGACATCAACCGATTGGCTCTGCACGGGGCTTGGCTCCCAGGAGGGACCGGTCGAAACAATTCCCGCCTTTTCGACCCACGATCTTTGCGTGGGCGAGCTCGCGGAGCGCCAGCGCCAGGGCCTCGCCGGCCGAGATCGTGTGCTCGTTCACCAGAACCACGATGGGACGCTCGGGCCAGATCCGTGCGCCCTCCCTGGGCACGGGTCGCGCGGCCGCGGTGAGGGGTTCCTTGATGGCATAGGCGACGTCGCCGTCACACAAGGCGGAGATGATGCTTACCTCACCGGAACCCCCGAGCGCCGAAAGCCGATCGAGAATCAACCCGCGGGCGCCTGCGAATCCGTGACGGAAGGTGCGGGGATCCGGACAGTGAGGCGCAGCGAGGTTCCGGCGGTGCAGCGGGGCGAACGGGCTCGGTGATGGCCAAACCCGGAGAACAGCCGGCCATCAAATCGCCCGTGCGCGCCGCTGCACCGCCTGCGCCAAGGCAGGGTGCAGGAACGAGCCCAGTCCGACGGACGGTTCGACTGCCGGGCAGAAAATCCAACCGAAGACGTCAAGACTGGACACGTGACAGAAGTCTGGAAAGGCCGGGGGCATGGGCGGGCCATTGCGGATCGAGTAGGAGGGAGGGAGGTGCCACGTGATCAACCGGTGCGGCTGCCGACGCAACCTGACCTACGAGCGGAGAGCGGCAGAGTCGTTCGAGAGAACGCCCGGGGAGGAGGCGGAGCGGTTCGGGTGGGAGATTGCAGGCGACATGGATCCGGCGGTCCAATCGGTACCGCGGACTGATGAGGAGGACGTTTCAGGATCGCTTCAAGGCGGTGGTCGTGGCACCCGGACGAGGGAGACTAACGCTCGGCTCACCCCACGGCAAAAGTTACGGGCTTGCGCCGCGTCTATGGTCAAGCGCGCGCCCGTGCTTCCAGAGGCTCGATCGTATCGATCAAGAGCCTTTGCAGTTCGATCCGTAGCTGCTCGACCGAAACTGGCCGCGAAGCCAGCAGCCCGTTGTTGCAGGTGTGCACCGCATCTTCGAGATCGTCGGGACGGGGAGCATGGCGCGCAGGCCCGCACCGGAGCCCGCCGCGAGGGACTTCCATGTTTCAGGAAAGACTTCCTTCAATACCTCGCTCCACTCGTCCACCCACCCTTCCACTTTTTCTCCGCTAAGGCGCGCGAGCGCGAGAACGCGACCGAGGTCCTTGTTGCTGCGCTTGATCGCGCGACTCTCGATCAGCCCCGACATGCGCTCAGGCCGGATCGTGGGATGTTCCAACAGGTTCGCGAGCGCCATCATTTCAGGCCGGGCGCAAAACAGACCGAATGGCGTCGCGACCGGTTGATAGGTGATCACGCGCAAGAACGTGAAACTCGGCAGCCCGAAGTGACCTGTGGACAACTTGACGCGCAACCAGCGGCGATCGCCTTGATCCCCTGACGAGGGCTCCGTCAACAATTCGATGAACCAATCGGTCGTGTCGGGCGGGTGCAGGCGGACAGCAAGGAGTTCGTTCTCCGGCGTGTCCTGGTCACCAGGCTGGCCATGATTGCCATCCGGCTTGTGCTTCCATCCGGCGCTGATCAGCCTCTCGGCCACGGCTTCAGCGGATCTTACCGCGGTGTTTCGTGGCCGAAGCACGCTGTCGATGTCCTTGGTGCGGACATACAGGTCCCGATCGTGGCCGAAGAAGTGATACCCCGCGGCCAGGGAACCGATGATGATGATATTGGGCAGGCATTCGTGCGGGACGGATTGGCCGACTTTGACGAGAATCAAACTGGGGGAAATATTGCTCATGGCGAAGAGGGGATCGGGGCGAGGGCGTTGAAGAACTCTGCCGCCTGCGCCTCGAGGCGGGCCTCGTGCAGATCGAGAAGGCATTCCACCGGATCGGCCCGCCAGCCCCCGGCCGGCAGCGGCTCGAACCAAGCTTCTTTCCTGCGGAGGACATGCACCACCAATGTAGCTGGTTCGGACGCCGATCGCGCGGGCGACAGCCCTGGATCGATCCGGGAAACGAAGCTCAGATCCAGTCGGTGACCCGGACAGTGAACCGTGATGTCCACCCGTGGTGTGCCCAGCAGATCCAGATTGGGATAGTGGCTTCGTGCTCCGAGCACACCGCCAATTGCAAGATCGCTTCGGCCAAGTTTCGCCAGCCGGCGTGCCAGGTTTTCCGGCGTTCGTTGTTGCCCGGAACGATCGATGAAACGCTTTGTCTGGCGAACATCTTCTTCGCGCGCCAGCAATGTTGACCAAGC
>ENA-ORBV01010857-ORBV01010857.1-microbial-mat-metagenome-genome-assembly--contig:-NODE-10857-length-14461-cov-6.078351_pt1 | contig 14461 bp, 11 predicted proteins | sample MGYA00237777_ERZ505514 | MGnify/ENA primary metagenome ERZ505514 (study PRJEB26160, sample SAMN06269048) | microbial mat metagenome | isolation source: Oligotrophic lake microbial mat | place... | reverse complement strand
TGCTCTATCCTCCTCGTCCATTGATTCGTCATCACTGTTAGGATCGTTCGTGTCAGCCATTTTGGTTGTTGGTTGAACATAGCTGCCTTGTGTGCACAGACGATCGTCTTTGGTCTTTGGTCACATGCGATTGATCGAAAATGCACCAAAATCGATGTTTATGCGTGTGTCTACGCGGTGATCGTTTCTCGCTTCGCAGCTTAAGGAAAGCAATGCCGAAGCGACACAGAAGCGACACCGAAGCTTAAACCGAAGCGAAACCGAAGCGACATGAAAGCGAAGCGAAGCGTGTCACCATTAACCAAGAAGCGATATGATTGGTTAAATCGCGGGACACTGTGCGTGCGAGCTTCGCTAAGTAGGACCGTGCCGGTGCTGCATGGTACTGGTACGTACTATCGTTGCTACTCTCTACAACTAGTTAAGTAGTAGCTAGCTACGTGGTACTAGTACCAGTACCGAGTCAGTGTGACTGCATGGTTACCAGCACCTGGCGACGACAGTTTTTCTCCACTCTGGCCAAAACTGGTTACATGACCATGACCATCCCAGTCCTCGACTAATCCGCGAAAACAAATTCTGTTGTCTGAATTAGCTCACAATGAACTCTCCCGAGACTACTAGACGACCTTTAGCGATTAGTAAGAATCAAAGACGCAAGAGCGCTCTGCAGACCATGGAAGTTCCGACATCGCCTGCAGCCAAAGTCAAGGCGAACTGCTTGCAACAACGCCACTCCACACACGGCGTCCATCACTCTTACTCGTCAAGTGTATCTACGGGCACACTCACAAGCTTTACCAGTGAAACGAGCGACTGGTCCTCCAGAGGTGAATCCTTGGAGAGAAATCATATTGATCATCTCTACAACGAAAGTATGAGTCATGTAGATGACACAACGACGCATGCCCGCCGCCACACCATAGCCAGTGGCCAACAACCACAATTCAAACCAAACACTGTGGAACCTGCTCCAGAAAATTTTCACGACTCCCTTGCTATGCTGGGCCATGCCTTGCAATCCCTATCGACGGAAGAAAGCACAACAACAACAACAGAGGAACAACAACCCAAAGTCATTGAGCCCCCATTATTATTGCAGGACCTGGCTATGCTGGGGCATGCCTTGCAATCGTTACCGCCTACTTCTGAAAAAACTGCAACCACCGAACAGCCCCTCCAGCCTTCATACCCCGCTGTCTTCTCACCCAGTTATAGTGAGACTTCTCCACTACAGCAGCGACTAAACCCTTTTGGTTCCACAGAGACAGAAAGTGGACCCCTACATGGTTTACAAAATCCATTCGAAATGGGACATTTCCCCTCTGCCACCCAAAATTATAATCACCATGAAGACTTGCACGCATCCTTTGTCGATTATACACCATCACCACCCCAATCACACCCAGAAGAGCATGTGCAGCAAGCTCCGTCGTTTCAAAATCCTTTTGATTCCTTTGCATCTCCCAGGAGACCACAAAATGATTTTGGCAGCTGCGGAGAGGAGGAAGAAGAAGATTTGCCCTTAAGTGGAAATAAAATTCTCATGACCCCCACGACGAATGCCACGGCGCATACTTTGGATTGGGATACGGCCACGGAAGATGGCGACAGTGACGAGGAGGATGAAGAGGATGGCGACGACATTGATGCATTTGGAACCGCCTTGCATTCGCTCGTCTCCATCCACAACGATAAGGATGGACCCACGCATGATGATGATGCTGCCAGAGATCATCTCGATGCCAGTATCAAGTCTCTTCACGCGGTCGAGCACACGACGGATCGCTTTAGTTTTTGCTAGTGCGTAGAAGAAAGTCAACAAGTTGGTGGATTGTGGATATTTTTTTTTCGATATAGGATTTGGACAACAAATGAAGCAGCAGAGCTACTACTGTACAGGCTACAGAGGATCCTTGATTATAAATAATGGGCACGGACTTCCGCATTCAGGTGGAGTTCTTTTCGCTACCAATGGATGAGACTTTCGGAGGGCAGATTGGACAGATACTTCTCATGATAGATGTTGCGATACAAAAGTTGGTCATCTGAACTTTTTGTCCGATGCATATGAAGAAAATTTACCTTGAAGCGACTATTTAAATTTTTATTGTGGCTATTTAAAATATTTTTAGAGTTTGCAATAACCACCTTCTACAGCGTATACAGGAACTTCAATCAGCGTAAAAGCTATGCATACTACCAGTTTCCTTGGCTTCACAACTGAATCGAGAGAGGCACCGTCGAACGAATATCTAGTCCAATGTACGCGGTCCTTCCCAATCAAAATCAATACCGTCCAGCTTCTTGAATCGTTTCATCGACATGAAAGACTTTGTCTTTTTCACACGACAATTGTTTTGATACCTCTGCACCCTAGCCCACGTGGCCAACTGCAAGGTTCCTGACTCCATGGGCACGTCAACATCACCATGAGAGTCCATGTAGTCCTTGAGCTTTTCAAAGTTGGCCTCCCACGATGCGTCAGGCTCAGCCGTTTTCATCGGATCGGGTGTAAAGCCCCAATGGAAGCCAAGTTCGTCCAACTGCTCGATTTGCTCCTCCGTCAATTCTACACGGGGTTTCATACCCTGCTTCTGTAGCTTGTAGTTTCGTCGCAGCTCCTGCACCCAATTCCCAAGCGACTTGTTTTCCTTGAAGCTGGTGGGGATCTTGCAATGGCCATTTTTCTCACGATACTGCTTGCATTCCTCAAAGTGGGTAGCCCATTTTTCCTCTTTGCTTAAGCGTGGTCCTTTCGTTTCCTTCTTGGTAGTAGGCTTCGTTTCCGATGTTTCCTTTTTGATTTTTGGCGTCTTTTCCTCCTTGGTAGGCGTCTTTTCCGGTGTCTCCATTTTGATTTTTGGCGTCTTTTCCTTCTTGGTAGGCGTCTCTTCCAGTGTCTCCGTTTTGATGGCCTTCTTGGTAAGCGTCTTTTCCATTTTTTCCTTTTTGATGGCGCGGGGCCCTTTCTTTGCCTTCTTCGCTGGCGACTTTTCCGATTTTTCGGCCTTCATTGTTGACGCTTCAAAAAACCTCTTTTTTTCGATGAAATGTGATTTCAGTGATTTCAAGCTTCGTTGCGTTTTATGAAGTTATTGATGTTTGGGTTTTGTTTTGCCTTCCTCCTTCTGCACTGCCGTTTCTTTTGGGTCAAGACGAAACGACTGTGTTTGACACCAATCACGCTACGCTCGTACTTTCAGATCTTTCGTGGCTACTCCAATTTTTACTAGACCGTTGGAACGTGGGAAATCCCGTGGGAATTCCACGGTACCGTATACACATCATTCTGCCATCTAAATCAATCAACGGATGTTTCGCTACCTACTACAACGATAGTTCTCCAGCTATTATTGGACAAAAGAAACACTTGCATAAGAGGCCATAAGCATAGACAATCTTCTGATTTTACTGCCCCACGGAGGGTATCGAAACTGATGAGGGTACTGGTAAGTAGGCCAGGTGTTCTGACTTATGTCTCATGTTTGGTGTCCACCTTATCGGAGGGAAGTTTTGTAATGCGACTGGGAGAAGGCTTGGCAAACCGGATGCGACGAAAAATCCTTGAAGCCATAGAGGCTCCGAATAAAAGTGGGACTCAAAACTAGGTGAATTTCAAATGTCTATTCTATGATTATTTACACTTCAATGTATTTGTACAGACATAATTAGCTAGCTTGGCAGCATTTACAGCCATTTTTTTACAACAAATGCAATGATGCAACCTCCGTAAAAGGCCAAGGTAATGGCAATTTTGGACCATATCGAAGTAAACCCCTCATCCAAGGTTTTCCAAGGATCCTTGGTATGCTTGACTTCCACATCCTTGTGTTGCAACCAATGATCAAAGACAAACAACATGAGCGGAGTCATGACATAGGAATTCAAAAAGGTCGATATAAACAGAGAAATTAGCCGTTCCAGTCGTGCATCCGTGGCCGCCAAACCCCACTGGTCAAAGTAGTAGGGCAAAAAACTCCCCGCCCACCGACGCGTAATGAACAGCGCCACGGTGGTCAGCCACCACACTTTCCATTTTTTGGGTGGACTGGTGGGAACCGAATGTCCCTGCCTTGTCAACAAATCGGAAAAGGCATCGGGAAGACATCGAGCGGATTGAATTTTGACCACGTCGGGCTTGGCCAAGAGAGGTTCCAAGGCTTTCATCAAGGCTTTGCGATGCGGTGACAACATCCAATCATTGAGGTAATCAATGTTGGCAAATTTTACATGGATCACATGCAGTTGTGCGGGTTCATACTGTTCTTCATCCCTTGGATGCTCTTGCTGTTGAGCTTTATCATTAGGAATATCTGGCGGTGTTGTTGTGGCTGCGGGTGTTGTTGTTCCCGTCTCTTCGTCCCATTCCTGTAGAATTTTGGACGAGTTGACTCGAAGCAATCCATTGGCTTTTTGCACAGCATTTCGTATCCGGACCAGCCACTTTTCATATTGCTCCAATTTGTCGTGCTTGATTCGATGCTCAATTTTGAGTGTTCTTTGACAGGTTCGGTCGGCACCTTGAAATTGAATGTCATCGTGTGAATTGTTGTTGCCTTGTGGACGCGGCGGGGCATCCAACATGGCAAAGCCTTCTTCCAAAATGTGAATGATGCGGGCCAGTATTTCAAATATTATATTTTCACGACTATACGTCCATTGCGTACGAGGATGTCGCAGCCACGCTTCCACGCCATAGACATTTCCCGCTTTGGTGGTAACCGAACCTAAAGAAATCACCAAATCCATGGTTGTGTAAACGAGGACAAAGACAATAATGGCCAACATCAGAAAGAGTGCAGCTTCGGGACTCAGGAATCCTCGAAAGCGAAGAAACTCCAATAACTCTGCTTCGTTCGCCACCCAAGCGACGAAATACACCAACACAAAGACAATCAACCAGAGCTTGTACTTGGCAGGCGGTAACACCTTGACTTCTGGTGGAGGCACATAATCTTCAAAGGAAGATTCGGAATCTCGAGAAGAAACGAGAGAACTATCGGCACTAGCAGCGTAACTAGTCGATCCTGTCGTGATATCTACCGGCGGCGTTGCTGCTTTCTCACTCATGGTACTTCAGCACTTCAATCTAGAATGAAAATATAGCTGCCGATGAGCTATTGGTATTATGGCATGTAACTATTACTGTAACTAGCTATCTGTTAGTTTTGTGTCGATCTCATGTCAGTTACTATGGTAATAGTTTCCTTCGTTTGACTTGATGGAACCAGCAGCATGATCATGAATGAAGAAGAAGAAAAATGAACGTGCATGAATACTAGAATGACGCTGACTGGTTCGGAGATTCGAAAAGAAAGACAAAGAACTTTCACTTAAATACCATACCGGGTGGTCTCCAGGATTCCAGCAAGATACAGTAGCTACGACAGCTGCTACAATTGTACAGTACAGTACGATCGAGTCCTACGACATCTCAACTATCGTACTGTATGACAAAAAGAGTTTGTCCACCTGAAGTCCAAACGGCAGTCAAAGATAAATGCGCTCCAACGAATCAATTTATGCCCCCCAGAGTTTGAACGGGCAACGTTTTTTCATCACTTCGAAATAAACACTGGGCCAACCGCTTCACTCACCCGACCCGGCACACAACACAACGAACGCCCCCCTCTTACTCTACTCCACACTTCTTTCGCTTTGCTGCGGATAGTCATTAACACAACAACTAATACACTAATATAATATAGCCATGGCAAACAATGGTGGAAGACAGGCGGGAGGTGGCGGCAATGGCCAAATGAATGAACATGTAGAGTTTACCGTCAAGGTAAGAAGAAGAACTGCCTGGTGGAGTAAGAGTCATCACAATTCCATCGGTAGCCCCGTAGAAACTAGTACTGGTTCTACGTGAGTCCCTTTCCCTTCTAACACCACCCCCTTTTCTCCCGCCTTTCTCTTGCTCTTGGTCTCTTGCTCCGTTGGATGGACCCATCCATCTATTCCACTGTCCTACCATATACAACCTACACAACAATACACTCTACCATTATGACAATATGTAATACTTGACAAACGATGGCTTCCTATGATTTGATTTGATTTGATTGTCACAGGCGGAGGAGGACTTGTATTTGACGGGAAGTGAAAATACGATTCGTCGCGTCACCGCGGAAACCAACTACTCTTGTCTCATGTTGAAGACCCAACGCTTTTCCAGTTTATTCCGTCACTACGCCAAGTATCATGGTCTCCGAAAGGACGACTTGGAATACTACTTTGTGAATCAATTGGAGAACGAAGACACACCGGAGACGGTGCACTTACAGCGGGGAGACACCATTATGGTACGGAAACGACGCAAGCCAGAACCACCAGAGCCGGCGGCGGATGATGATGAATTCTTTAAAGACATGCGGGAGCTCTTCGAAGACGAAGAGCACATGGATGCTGTGTTCTTGGTGCACAGTGATGCGTCCGCAGCTGCGGACAATCACAAGACCCTGAGCAGCAACAAACGAGACCAGCGCGGTAACGCGGTTGTCAGCACTGCAGGGATCAAGCAGGACACTACTAGTATGGAAGAAGACACTGTCGATGCCGAAGGAGAAGGCGACAACAATACCAACAACAACAACACGAGTGATGACATAAAAGACGACAACATGGTGGAGATTCGTGCGCACAAGTGCATTTTAACGGCTCGCGCTGAGTATTTCAAAGCGTTTTTCCGAAAGGGGTACGGCGGAAGCAATAGCGCAGGAACAACAACCGGTCGGAGTTTCCGGGAAGCGGAGGAATGCATCATCCGAGTGGAGCCGGTTTTCGCTCCTTGTCATATCCGCTATATGATGGAGTTCATTTACACCAATCGCATCCAATCCATCAAAGAAATCTCGACCGATGACCTGCTTTGTTTGTTGCACTTGTCGGAGCGCTGGCTAATTCGTGACTTGAAACGACTTGTCGAGCACGAACTCATTCGTAATCACATGACCATTCAATCGGTGGCCCGTATGTATGGCGCGACGGAGGACTTCCGGGCCAATCGCTTGGCCCGGGCTTGCATTGATTTCATTACGGAGAATCTACGCCAGCTAGCTGGAAACTCCTCCTTTGAAGAAGAGATGAAGAACTACCCTCATTTGTGTATTCCTGTATTGAAGGCAGCAGCAGAAATGATTCCCGAGGGGCCCTTGCACAAGAAACAACGAACGGATCACGGATCGTCGACGACGGCGGCAGCCACTCCGTCCTCCAATGCCGCAGCTGCTTTGGGATCCTCTCCGGTCCCTGATTCGGACCCATAAATGATGTTTTGGTTTTGTCAGACAGCATCACGACCGGTGCGGTGACACGTTTTGCACTATTTCCAAACATTCTTTGCCTTTCCAAAAGCACCCACTTACTTATATACAATATTATGAACACTCTGTTTAAACTAATGCAATTATTCTCGGTCATCGACAATCCAACAAGCAGATTCATCAATAAAATACTATAAGCAATTTGTTCTGGGACTATCCTTTTATTCCTCCCGTACTTAGTAGCTAGCAATAACATTGCCATAGAAGGACCGAACCTATTGAACGAATGGGCAATGGAAGAAGCAAGCGCTGGGTTTTGTTCAAGTCTGGGCGTCTGCTTAGAGTAGACATAGAATAGGAATAGTATGCATCGCTCATGGTACATCATCACCCTACCAACTAGGAACGAACAAGGAAACTCCTTGCCAACTGAACGGCTCATTTGGCAATAACTTACTAGCAACTATTTTTTTCAAACAAGAACACTCGTGTCGGATGTGATTGGATGGGACGTAGGAACACGCGGACGGAGCTTCGACTGCTGCTACTACTGCAAGCACAATCGGATCAGTAGTACCACGCACACTTCTTGATTAGAATAGGAGTGTGGCAGGGATCTCTCTGCTGACTTCCAAAACAATGGCTCCATGCATCCACAAAGTCACGACTGAATGGTCAGAAATCGTCTGCGGATCAAAACTTGAATACAGCACTGTCGTCACCGCAACAGTTACACATAAGGAGGTCAGCGATCGATCAGCGCATGAAAAACACGTTTCGCGAAATGTGGTAGGACCAAGGACGACAAGTTGCGGCTGGGTGACGAGAGGAGATTATCCATTCACAATACAAGCCCCGACCCGTTCCCTCCACCGCCAAGATATCCAAGTGGTCATGGCGGCAGAAATCAAGGAGGCATTTATGAGGTACGATTCTGGTAGTGCTCTAGAAAATTACTTAGTCAAGTCATGGAATGTGGGTTTTAGGTTGTTTATTCCTATTAATTGTGAGCTTATACTAATTTTAAACTAGCTATCTTCCAAATACTTTAGAGATGAAATTCTCTAAAAAGTGAGCAGGTCAAACTGTATTCCAACAGTATTCTCCACTTAGGGACCCTACTCACTGATCCTTGTTCTTACTTAGGCTTTTGAACTGACTGGCTTGCTGATTGAGAGCCTGGGCATGCTCTATTATCTCACACGCCCTCAGATGCCTGTCTGGTAAAGAGTCGACAGTGAGAATTCGATCCAGTTCGTCCCTGGTCTTCGTCTCCGAGCTCCACTGCATGATGCTCTCTCGTTGCTCCTTGAAGAGTGCCTCAGGCTGTGCTTTTGTAGCCAGGTCAGCCAGTTGATAGCGCGTTGGCACTTTGTGGATTGTAATCTTGCCTCGTTTTACATGCTCTCTGAAGTGATGTAGCCGAATCCCCAAATGTTTCGTACGCGGACGCATCTTCGGCAGTGTCGCCATGGATTGACACCCTTCGTTATCCTCGTACACCTTGCAATGAACTCGTGGCGGCGTCGTCGTCATCTTCCATTTCCTTTCCTTCAACTCATCCACGATCTGCATCATATGGATCACATGTCGGAGACTCTCAGACATAGCATTGTACTCTGCTTCTGTCGTTGACAATGCGATCTCTCGCTGCACCTTGGACGACCATACCAACGGGCAACCTCCATACGCCAGGATGTATCCAGATCTCGATTTGGCGACCGACGGGTCCACGTCTGCCGTCACTCTGTTCCAGTCACCAACGAAACTGGCATCCACCCAACAATCGAACGAGTGGTCCTTTGGGTCCAATATAATGCCCTTGTCCCGTGTTTCCATCAGATATCTGCCGATCCTTTTCACTGCCTTGGCATGCGACTCCTTCGGGTCTGACGAGAAGCGAGCGCATTGATGGACGCTGTAGGATAGATCGAGTCGCGTAGACTTCTCTAGGAAGTTCAATTTGCCAATCACGCTCCTGTAGTTCCACTTCTCGTCATAGGCCTTTCCATCAATGTCTCTCGTGAGCTTGACTGTTGTTGACGCGGGCGTTGGCTTTGATTTCGTACCTGCCTCCATTCCCAGATCCTTCAGGATGTCATCGATCATGTGTGGCTGTGACAATTTGATGGTGCCATTGGGGAGGGGCTGTACTTCAACTCCAAGATAGTCCGACAGCGACCCTTCATCGGTCATCTTAAATGCTCGTAGTTGATTGCCGGCTTTATCCGTGATCGGCTTAACGAGTATGTCGTAGCAGTCTTGTATCTGTTTCTGATCAGGCCCGATGAATATGCCGTCATCCGTGTAGATCAGCAACGCCACGTCGCCCCTGTAGTAGACACACATGTCCACCTTGCTCTGGACAAACCCTCGTGCGATCAGACCGTCATGTAGACATTGGTTCCAGACACGCCCTGCTTGCTTCTGTCCGCACAAGTTCTTTCTTAGCCTCAGGCAGTGTCCGGCCTTTGATCCCTCAAATTCGAACCCTTGCGGGATGTCCATGAACATCTCACACTCAACATCAGCTTGTGGAAAGGCCAGAACGAAATCGACTTGCCGCGACTCCCAACCGTTCAAGAGCATCGTGATCAGGAAGAGCCTGATGGTGGACCAGCCAACTACGGGTGCATATGTAGTCCAATAATTGACCCCTAATTCCTGTTTGCCACCATGCACATTTAAGCGGGCTTTCCACTTGTGCACCTCCTTAGTCGCGATCCTTCTCTTGCGTCTCATTGCCCATGCTGCCGGAAGCACCTTAGTTCCCTTTGGGACTGCCGATCGTTCCACTACTTCCCAATGCTTGTTGTCCGTGTGCGATTTGACCTCGTCAGCCATGGCTCGCTCGAACTGCGTTCGATCCGGTGCACTCATCGCCTCGTTCAGGTACATGACATCTGGATTAGAGGACGCTGCAAACGCGATTGGATCCTCAAGCTCGTCCATGAAATCTTCCGTTTGTTCCTGAAACACGTCCCATGGTGCCGCGAACGACACAAGGCCTTGCTGTCTAAGCAGTCGACTCTCGATCATTTTCTGCGTCGGCTTTGTCACTCGGCCCGCCCTCGTTACTGGCTCGGGCGGCGCTGGCAGTTCCTCTGGCTCGTGCGCTACCGACATTCCTTCCTCCTCGTCACTGTCTGTTTGTTGGTGCGGTGCTGGCAAGTCATCAGTACCTTGAAATTCCACTGACAGCCTTGGCGGTGTCTCGTCAATCAACAGCTCAGCCGGAATGTCTGCATGTGCCTGCGCGAGATCATATCCACTATCATCCTTGACAGCACCGACATGCGTAGTGAACCCTGTCTTGTTCTGCCAGCTTGAAGTCATTCGCGGATTGTTGGCTGATGGCCTTAGTGTGTCGCACATGTCATCAAACTGACAGTGAAACTGAGGCGACACGTGCCCTGTCAACAAACTGAGCACCAGTGCTACCTTCTTCGAGTGTCGCGGGGATTGTCCTAGATAAATGCCGACCCTGGACTTCTTCTCCCATTTCGGGATCCGTTTCCCTTGTTGTGCCCGCGAATCGAGCACACATGCCGGTGAGCCAAACGCATGCGAGTGCTTGACGACTGGTGCTATGTCGAGTTGTGTGAATCGCTCGATGGGCGATGCTGTCTCGTGATCATCTGTAGGGGCACTGTTGGACATGTCATTCGCCATCCTTGTCGCGAACGGCCACAGATTTGCCGTGATCGCTTCAGGCCATCTTTGCTTCGCATGCAGGATCATGGTCCGCGCCGCCTCCTGTAGATCTCGGATGCGCTTCTCGGCCTTTCCATTCTGGTGATGAGCATTCACTGCACAGAAGGAAATTGTCTGGCCACACTTGTACACGTCGTCAATGAAGCCTTTATCCGCGAATGCTCCATTATCAGCATGACAATGCTTGATAGTCACGCCCCGAGACTTTGCGAATCTCTCGAACGCCCTCTTTGCCTCGAGGGTCTCATCTACTGTCGTTGATTGTTGGCAATGGGTAAATGAGAACGTGCTTGCGTGATCGATAAACACTGTTGTGACTTTGAATCGCTTCCTGGTCAGAAAGCCTTTCATCTGGCCGATAAGTCCTGGCGTTGATGAAATGAGTTGGTCGACGCCCACGACCGATCCTGGCCTGTCCGCTGGAGGGATCGACATGCGATTCACCGGTGCTTTGGTTCTCCAGTTTCGTTTTGTCGCCTTTGCATGTAAGCAAGCTGAGCACTGAACTTTCCGGCAGTGAACCAACTCTGCTGGCAGATCTCCGCGCTTTGCCATGTTACGAATGCGTGAGTCAGGCAGGTGGCCGGTCCGATAATGCCAGCACTGCATCTTCGCTTCAGCACTCCACTTGTCTGAGTACGTGACGTCCTCATCGTACTCAAACTCGACACGGCTGTCAGTCCCTGGCTTTGCTTGCGGAAGCTGTACATGGAAATCGAAAGGAAGGTCTGGCTGCATTCTTCCCGTGACCGCGTCATGTTCAAACTCCGATTCCGAATCGACACTTGCTTCGTCATCAGTCACCATCGGAACCTCGTCGCGATCCTCTAATAGTTCTCTCTCGTTGATTGGTGTCTGTAGTCCAGCGACATCAGCACAGAAGGCCTTATAAGTCTCGAACTTGGGTGCTGTCCTCAGGATCGCTACGTTCGATGCCGTGTCAAGACGCATTGTTCGTCTGAATTTGTTGCGGTGGGATATCAGTGTGACTTCTCGCGAGTTGGTCTTGCACCAGCAGTCATCCACTTTCTCTTCAGTCACTTGGGCCCAATGTTGCGGTGACAACAGTCGATATGGAGCGTCCTTGAAGTAGTAAGTGTTCGGAATTCTCCATTTGACTACTCGACCATCATCATCCTCAATCGCTCACTCTACTGTGCCGACCAGTCGAGCCACTGATTTGCCCCCGAGCCCGTCGATTGCAACGCTGACTTCCCTTGGTTTGTCGATATAGTCTCGCTCATTGTTCGTTATGCATCGCGAGGAACAGTTGTCGATTGCCACTAAATAAGAGTCAGTGTCGTAGTGGTGGTCCTCCACATGCCGATTTGTTGTTGCGTTTGCCCTCAAAGACACCATGACATGCTGACAGGCGACAATCTCCGGCGCAAGTTCAATTGCTGAGCAAGCTGTCACTGACTCCATCAGCAGAAATGGTAGCAGAAGCACTAGACACTTGATCGCGATTGTCGCTCGGATGCTTTTCTTTCTGTTAGGCTTCCGCGTCCACTTCTCCAGCGCTTTGTTCATGCTCATCTCGTCATCTCTTTGGGTTTTCCAGTCTGCCCAATGCCTTGTGAACGCTGATGAGACATTCGTTATCAACTCCGTTGTCACTGCTCTTGTCACCACGAACAACTTCGGCGGTTTCGCCCACCTTTCCAATGCTTCGCTGATGATGGCTTCGTCCATTGCTCTTTGTCGATGCGTCTGGTATGTTTCCTTCACAGCCGCCCAGATCTCGTAGCCTACCTCGCATGCGAACGTCCTCGTGTGGACAGCCATCATCGCATTTGCTGCTCTCGCTGGCACAGTGCTCTTTTCTCTTCTGAGCCATGCTCTGAATCTGTCTCGCTTGGGTCGGTACCGGTAGACCCATGCATCAGCCCATACAAAGTACCAGTGCATCATCGCTGCCATGATGATGACCATGTATGCTTCGTCTTTGTATACGAGCCACATCCATGCTAGCTCTAATGATGTGGTTGCGGCTCCATGTGCGATGATCGTGACCGCAATTGCCAAATGCAGCTCGCCGATCATTACTGCCGTCGTTTGCCTCCAGAGACCCATTTCCAGACTAGCTTCGTCCACTGTCTGTTGGATTCCCTCCCATGTGCCGTCCGACTCTTGCTTTGTTGTCGGCTCTGCTCTAGCGTTGACTACTGCCTGTTGCACTCGCGTCGCTATGTTGCTCCCTTGTGCCAAGAGTAAAGAGTGGGTAATAACTAAAGCCATTAAGTTACCAATGCTAAACATTATTCCCTGATCCTCTCCACTCCATCCGCATCACTTATCAGCCATCTTCAACAGTGTGGCCAAACACTTTGCGACCGTGGCTTCGTCTGGCTCTGGCAACTGTAGCTCGTTGCCTTCGTCATCTTCATCTTCCATCGACAAGTCCTGCAATCCTGCCTGCATTGCAACGTGCTTCTCATGTCCCGATTCGGCTTTCTTTCTCGCATTGCAATTTCCGACATGTGGAACACCTTTCTTGTCGCGAAGCACCCACTGTGTGTCACCGTGGTGTGGACAATGAACATGCCAGCGCCCTTTGAACTGTTTCTCCGTTGCCTCTCCTGCTTTCGGCGCCTCGCCTTTCCACTTCCATTCTCCATCGTTCGGCCACGGAGTCTTCCTCGCTGGTTCATCAGTCTTCTTCTTAAGACGAGGTGGGGTTTTCTTCTGCGTGAGCTGCTTCGTCACCGCTTCAAGTCTCGCCGTCATCGCAATGAACTCCAGCTCTGCCTCACTCTTCTGCATCCACCTGTTCTTGTCTTGCAGCGCCTTGCACTTCTCCATAGCCAAGCGCATGAGTTTGTCATGCGTCAAATCCCTTAACGCACCATCCTCGTGCGCCTCTTCCTTGCGACCAATGTGCTCCACGAACGTCTTATCTCCACATCCTCTATGCGCTTCAAACAGATGGGGAAGGATGTCTGGGACCTCGGTCTTTCTTGCTTTGAGTCCAACCATGATCATGCTCACTTTCATGTTGAAGACCTTAATGTCCGACTTTGCGTCGTCCATGAGTTTCTCCATGTTGTTGAGTTGCTTCAGTAGGCTCGACATCGTCGATCGAGATTCCACTGCTGCGATGCGTGTCAGGGTGAACAACATCATCGCACCGTCCTGCCTCTTCTCGGTAGCTGTTGTCGACAGTGTCACGTCGACTGTGCACTCATCCTTCTGAAGCTTCAACTCGTCCCACATAGCCGGTGTGATCGAGTTCTTGATCAGTTTCTTCAAGCACTCTGATGCTTGATGTTTGCGGTCTTCGCTGCCCATGTACGCCGTTGCATGTGCCACGAGGTTCGTCTGCTTGAGCGCCCCGAACTCAGAGGCAATCCACTTCTTGTTTCCATCGTCATCTTCGACATGCAGGATCGGAAGCCATCCAAAGGAATCGGCTCTTTCGTGCACATCATCTAGGCTGTCTCTTATACACATCTGACGCTGCCGACGAATAGAGAGGTGTA
>ENA-ORBV01010856-ORBV01010856.1-microbial-mat-metagenome-genome-assembly--contig:-NODE-10856-length-14462-cov-9.934585_pt1 | contig 14462 bp, 10 predicted proteins | sample MGYA00237777_ERZ505514 | MGnify/ENA primary metagenome ERZ505514 (study PRJEB26160, sample SAMN06269048) | microbial mat metagenome | isolation source: Oligotrophic lake microbial mat | place... | reverse complement strand
GATCACCGCCGCTAAACTGCGAAACTCGACGGAAAACATCGTGAGAACTTAAGGGGGAAAGATCGTGACCCATTACATAACACGTCAGCGCTGAAGAGAAGTTGGATCTGGATATTCTGCTGCTTGTCGTCCTTGAGACTCATGGCCTACTAGTACTCAAAGTCTGCTGACTTCGTCCACAATAAAACAGTGCTGCATTCAGAGCGGAGTGAGATAGGATCGGCGTCATTAGAGAACCGGTGACAAGGTAGAGATAGTATAAACTTAAGCCGAACACCGTATCCAGAAAGACAGAATACGATGCTTGCCAGAGGGAGGGTTTTTCTAGGACACCTCCTATATGCATGTGTGCTAGGGCAAATAATACTGCTGTAAGCAGTGCAGCCATTGGGTCGCCAATGTGATTCATGTCGCAGTATACTTTCCCGTAGCCGCGAAAGATAATCTCCTCACAAAAAGGACTCACGAGTATAGCGGCAATGCCCATCACCGCTGTCTGGTTGGGACTCAGACTGCCCGTGAGACGCGTAACCAGCTTCAAGTATCCGAAGTATCCTACGCCTACCCCGGCCGCGATCAGGCTATCCCGTACAAGTTCGAACCTGAAGAAAAGCAAACTGGAGAGGGAAATACCATTGGAGTAAAGATACCGTATAGAAAGAACGAATGGTAAAACCACAGCGCCCAAAGATATGAGAGTAGCCAGTATCATCGTCAGAATTAGCCATATCTCTCCTCCTCTGCTGTGCGCAGATTGCTGAAGGCGGCGGGCAGGGTACGTCAATACCAGGTGAATGGTCATCAATATGGGGGCCAGGCCCAAAATAAGCATTTTGTCCTCCTCAGACATAGAACATTCTATCGTGCTTGCTGGGTGATGGTTTTGAGAGCTGAAGTGGGGTCCTCCTCAATCGGGATGTTCCTGTCGAGCACCTATAATTCCGATACATTCTTAAAGGAGCGCGAAAATGTAGCCGCCGCGCCTGTGCGACCCGGTTACCCGCTCGAAGAAAAGTTGCTCCGCCGACGACAACGTATCATGCCAGACTGTTCCGGTTATTACCCAAGCGCGCTCCTATGTTCCGCTGAACAGACGATATTTCTGCGTCGCAATGCCCGCTTCCTCAAACATCTTCTGAATAGCCCCCCGATGATGGATGTTACATCTAGTTGTTGTGTGCGTCATTCGATTCACGGTCTTCACGATGGGTGTCATCGCAGTAATGCTCGGATTGTCGCTGATTGTCCATACCGCAAATTGCTGTAATTCATTGTCGTTGCAATTCGAAAATGCATTCGTCCGAATCAAGCGGCCGAGGTCATCAACTTCATCGCACTCTCGTACCACAAATTCATCTGTTTCAGTTGGCACATCTCTGTGCATGTTTATGCATGCAGAACGAATTGGTTCAGAAACCAATTCGTGCGGGGAAACCGTAATCTCGCTTTCCGTTACAGAAATCATATTTTGAGTGCTCGAATGAGTAGGTGTGAAAATTGTACCTTTGGGTATCTTTACCTTGAGCGGTTGGTCTGTGCAAGAGTCCAGCGCCAATCGTATGTACGTGAGTCCGCTCCCCGTGGACTGAACGTCTAAAAGCCCTTCGCGTAATGCCTCGATAATTCCGACGTGCTTCTCGCGCAGGTTCAACTTCGCCGCCGCTTCCTTGAACAACTCACGATTTTCGTTGCGCTTCTGGCGGCTTCTTCGCCGATCTGCAATGTCGTCAAAAGTCTTACGCTTCTCAGGATCGCGCGCTATCGCGAGGATCGATGACATTCTGTCGATCGCCGACTTTTGGAGGGCATATAGAGTGACAGAGCCTTGTAACCCCAATTCCCACTCTCTATCTGCGAGTTGTGCATCACATCGACTGTAGGCGGTCGAAAAGTCTCGCTCTACTAACTTCAGTTCTTCTGCTAAAGGATGGAAGACGTCGTATGATAAAGCATTGAGTACTTCGGTACGGACATTACGCAGAGCAGATTGTAGTGTATGCAATTCTTTTTGAAGTTTGTGACACCTTCGCATGCGAATGTTTTTGGAGATCTGTCGGGAGACCCACAAAATCAAACGCAGCACTATGTACGTGGCGAGCAGAAGGCCGGATTGCACAGTCCCAGCGCGATCACCTGCGGCTAGCGCGCCCAGCAAGTATAGGATAACGACCACTACGAGCGATCCCAAGATCCAATGCATACGGTACACCCCGTTTTAAAGTTTAGTGAAAATGGAACGACACGCGCGAGACGCAACGGCCCGAGGCGGTCGATTGTGGCGGAAGTATTTTCTCTTCTCTTCGATTCGTAGCTTTTCGCTGAGTCAGCAGGAGCAATGCTTGAGCCTGTGTGGCTCTCCGCACGCTCGAGTGGCACAAACCATGAGCTTATTCCACCACCGGCACCGGCATCGCCTGCAGGGTGACGTAGATCTGGAAGCGCGATTTGGCTTCCTCTGTTCCTGCCATCTCCAGTGAAATCCACTGAGCGGGAGAGGGAACGAATGAGAAGGGTTCCCACAATCCGCACCGATGATGTGTCACCGGTAAGCGTTCTGAAGAGAAGCGCCTCCGGGGTCGGCGGGCATACTCTTCGATGGCCGCCCGATTGGACAGGGGAAGCCAAATCGATAGTTCAGAAGTCTGCACGCAAAGGTGCATTCGCGCGGGGGAGAAACCTACAGCTTTTTGAACAGACTTCCGCAATCTGTCCAGGAGTATTTGTAACGGACGGTCATCGACACTATGGGTTCGCTTATCAAACTTCCTTCTTCATTGGCGTTTCGCCATTTGGCTTGGTCGAGAAACGATACGAATAGGTTCTGCTTCGTACTCCTATCGTTGAATGTCACATTTACTTTTCGAACGGCTACGAGTTTTCTCTCCCTGATATCCTCTTTTTCCTTGTTCGTTAAAGGCAAGAAATCAATCCGCGCAACATTCTGCATGCGAATCATTGGCTGATCTACAGCTTCATGCAACGCACTCTTCAAATCAGCAAGGGCTGCTCCGTAGGGAAGTTTATCCCCTGCAGCGCTGCTAAAAAAATAATTGAATGGAACTTTGGAGCCGTCTTTAAAAATAATCTCACCGCTAAGTCGATTCCTTGAGTCCGGGAAATTTGGTTGAGCCCATGACAGTGTGCCGAGGAGGGTAATTAACCCAATCGACCTCAGATGTTTCAGGTTACGCATATCGGGGGCCTCTCTTAAGGCCACCAGTATATATCTGAGGCTCCCTCCGATGTTTTGGCTCAGCGTGAAAAGGAGGGCGGAAAACTGGCGAAGAGGGAAGATTCCGCCCTGCGGGCGGGGATTTTCGAGGCATTGGGGTCTATCGATCCGATGAGTCAATGCTTCCTTTCGATTTGGGTATGACACTTAGCGCCCGCCCAACCGCGTTTCATCGTCTCGATGAGCCCATCCGGTTATCCCTCGGCTGAGTTGCGTCCCCGCAGAGCTCGCTTCTGTTTCACCTGACACTTATATTATCGGCTAAGCCGCGGCATTTTGCGAGGAAATGAGTAACTTAGTCCGTCCGGGTAACTCCGCCCGCGCCTCTAACTCCCGCTGCTTCCGCGCTTGCTCCAACTTGCGGTCCCGTCCGATGTGAATCTCCGTCCGCCGCCCCGCCAATCACATCCCGCGGCGTCACGTAACCAATTCCGCTATGCAGCCGTTCCTCGTTGTAAACCGTAACATACTGCGTCACTAACCGCTTGGCGTCCGCGAGTGACAATGGGACACCCGGCCGGATACACTCGCTCTTAATCGAACGGTTCCAACGTTCCATCTTCCCATTCGACTGCGGATAGTACGGCGATGTACGCACATGAGTCATCCCAGACAAACGGATGAACTCTTTGAAATCCTTGGCAATGAACTGTGGACCATTGTCAGAGATGACGCGCGGACACGCTTCAGGGAACTGTTCCTTGGCTCGCAGAAGCAGAACGGCGATCTCCGCCTCGGTCATGCTTTCCCGTAAATCCCAGGTCAACAGAAAACGGCTCGCTCCGTCGAGCACGGCGCACAAATAGTAGAAAGTGCCATGAATATTGATGTGCGCGATATCCGTGTGCCAGTGCTCATGCACTTTCTGCGGCTGCACGAAGCCCGTGCCCTTCTTACTGGGCGACGAGTTGTTTCGCTGTAACCGGCCGGCCTGCCGCAACACCCGCCAAACACTCGCCGGACTTACCGCCGCCCGGTCGGCGTCGATCAGCATGTAAGTCAGCCGCCGGTATCCCGCGTCGGGATATAACTCTTGAAAGTCGAGGATGGCTTGCTTTTCCCAAGCGCGCAGCCAGAAATCCCGGGGAACCTTTCCGTTGTGCCGGTTGACTTCGCCGTAGCGCTTTCTCCAGTCATAGAATTTCCCCACGGCGAGACCCAGCGTGGCGAGAAGGTTCTCGACCGGTGCTTCGTCCGCTGCGACCAATGGCCGATGAAATCTATAACTTGGTCGCGCTTATCCGGCTCAACCCAGGCACCGTTCAGAGGTCCCCAAACTCTTTTTTTAGGGCGATGTGCTCCGTAAGTAACTCGGCGATCACTTCGTCTTTCTGGCGCAGTTTGCTTTCGAGTTTCTCGATCCGTTCCTGGTCTTTGTTCCGCTCCGGCAGGCGCTTGGAAACCAGAGCGGAACTGCCATTGAGGAATAACTGTTCTTGCCAGGCGTAAAACTGGGTGGGGGACAAGCTGGCGTCGTCACAAATCTTCGAGATGGCCTGTTTCTCGATGAGGTGCAGCCGCAAGAGTTTGATCTTGTCGTCCGCGCTCCAATGCCGTCTTTCTTTCTTCAAGGTCTCGCTCCAAAGACCTCTTCGACCACTTTCCCATCGGCTTGAGCCGATTCCTCCGGTTTCAGCTGAGGCAAAACACCGACGCTGGATCCCCCACGATGGCCGCATGATTCGCGGTATCAGGTGTGTTGAACAGAATTGGGTATTTTGTTCAAATCTGGTTTACCGCCCATTCTTGCATCCCTCGATTGGCGTGCAATTTGCAAATGCCCTATGGCTACCTGCAACACGAAAATGAACAGTTCTTCGGGAGAAGTGTTTAAGCTCCCTGGCCAGTTGTATCCCCCTGCCTCCAAATCCCACACAACTTCCTCTTTGCCTACCTCCGCATTGTAGCGGCCATCCCGAGCTGTCAAGACCGTCGTGGGCCGAAGGCCACACGAGGTCTCTACGTCAGCCGGGAAGCGGCAGCACTTGCCTTCGGTGACCGGCTCGGGAGCCCTGACCGCTCATGCGTCGCCTGCGGCATGCGAGGAAGTAGCTGCCGCCAAAGCAATAAAGCTTCCAGAAAAAATCATGTCTTATGACAATACAAAGAAGGAGAACAAGCCGAGCTTTATGGCGCAGCTTGATGCGTGGGTCGATGAATCCGTAGTCGGCGTACTCGTCGACGGGCAAATCGGAGATCGCGCGGCGGCTGGAAATAGGGCCAACGTCGGTGCGGCGGATCCTGGCTGACAAGAATTTTTGAGCTTTGCATGCTTGCCGAAAGGACACCAACAATTGTTAGGTATGACATCCAGCACCTCTGCTTCCTTTGTTGAATACCTGACCCAGAAAGGGACACTCGTCTGTAGGAGTGTCCACCTTCACCGCGCGACGAATAGCGTTACGCCAAGTGGCGATTTCACGGTCCCGACCTGGACCTGCAAGGAGGCTGTGCCCGACACCCCTTCTGGTATTTGGAGGTTAACCTGTATCACTCCTGACACCGTATCGGGAGCTGCCCCGGCATAAGCAACCCTTGCTATTTTCCCGCCCAGAGTAGCGTTTACTGGCTTCGACGCAGGCAAGTCCCAGGACGTGATTCTGCCGTCGACGCTTGCTGGAACAGTTTGCCCGTTCCCCGTCATGTAGAAGGTTACGACGCTCCCCGTCTTCGCGGGCGAGGTCTCTGAGTTTAAGGAGCCGTCTTGGTTCAACGCTGCCACCTGACCTTTACCGCTCCCACTAGTCGTGAACACCCCGGGTGAGGCCGGCTCCACTTCTACGGTGATCGGCGCGGAAACGCGATTCTCATACCGAACGACTACATCCGCGGTTTTCCCTATGATCCCAAACGGAACTACGGCTCCGACCTGATCGGCCCGGGTATAGAGCAGCGGAGCAGCGATGCCATTGATCGAGATCTGTGTCCCGTTGACACGCGTGTCCACGAGCCCAGTGGTAGAAGGCTTTCCTACCGTCAAGCCTTCCGGCCCCATTTTTTCTCCATAGAGCGTTAATATCATGCCCGGCGCGATCGGACCGGAGACGGCGATCGCAGCATTGTGAACCACATCAATGCGCGGCGCTGGCGTACTGCTCTCGTTAAGATCTCGAACATCTAGATACGACGAAGCGCCAAACTCAAATCCGACAACCGCTACGCCTTGCGGCGATACCAGGAGGTCGTACACATTGAAATTGGAAGTATCCAGCGGCGTGGGGATTATCGAATCTGATACACCCCATGTTTCACCGAAATCGTTCGAAGAAGCGGTGTAGCTCTCGTTCAAGAAAGTGTTGGATTTATCCTCGCGCCCTAATCTAGCCGACGACATGACCCCGAAGCGTTGGACATCGTATATTGCAACACGCCCCTCCTGAACTGCCAGAGCAATGTGACCGTTGACATTTGCAGCAAACTGAAAGGTGAAAGACCCGCCCGACCGTTCGCCAAACACCTGATTGAACCAGAACGACCCAAGTGCAATAGAGGCGGGTGTCTTGGGCCAGGAGCTGCCCCCATCACGCGAAGTAGCCACCCCGATCGCCCGTCCCGCGCCCCAAGCCACGGAAACTACGCCGGGGCCAGGAAAACTTGCGGCCAACGCCGACGCCCTGACGTCCGCGACTTTTCGCGGCAGGCTCCAAATTGCGCCATCGCCAGAACATCGCGACGTTATTTGGCTGAACGTCGAAGCGATTAGGCAAGCTTCACCTTCCGGATTCATCACCAATCGATAATCGGACACCGAACTGTTCGCCCCCGCATCGGCGACTTGCGCGAACGAAGCTGCGCTATCGCCCGAGCGCAAGATCTTCAAACCGTTAGCGCGGATGCCCACCAGGACAGTTGAATTAGAGCACGCCAACTGAAAAGCCGAGCCGTAGCCCGAGATGTAAGTTCCTGTGACGTCATCGACAGTATTTGGCTGATCCCAGGCGAAGCCTGCGTTGCGTGTAACGGACACCAGAACCAGCTTGCGCGAGGCAACGGTCGCGCTCCAGAACACCATGAGCGACCCATTTGAGGGAGAGCAGGCCCCAAGAACCGATACCTCAGATGCCGACCGCATAGGAAGTGTGCGGGTTCGCGCCGACCCCCACGTAAAGCCGCCATCGGACGATGTGTTGACCGAGACAGTTATTTTCGAGCTATCGTAGGTTAAGCCGGATGCCGTCACGGCCCCGGAAACATCACAATCGAGGCGAATAGCACCCCACGAGGGTGGGTTCGAGAGAACCGTTCGGGCCTTGGTCCATGTTGCACCTCGGTTGGCGGACGCCCAAACGACCCCATCGCTAGACAAGGAGACGAGGGTCCCCCCCGTCATGCAATGGGTGTGATTTGCGTAATCGTTCGTTTGCGGATCTGTTCGTAGCGGAAAACGGGGCGCAAGCCAGATTGAAGCTGTAATGGTACTCGTCCAATTACCTGATGAATCGCTGAATTGCGCATACACGGTCTTCAGGCCATCCCTTCGCGTCAACTGCCACTCCTGATTCGCCTGGAAATCCAGCAGCATACTCCAGTTGGCGCCATCGTTCGAAAGGCGCACCTTCCCCCCCTTCGACATTTCGCTGCCAGCATCGTAAATTCCGGTGAAGTCGAGCATCACATCCGTGGAATCCGTCTGCGAGGCACCATGGTTCACTCGAAAGGCCCCGGCGGGGGCAATCGTGTCTGTCGGGGTGGGAGTATTGAGCGTGACCTTAGCGCCGGAGATTGCCCAATTGTTAACGCTGGCCGCTTTGATGCATTCTTCGGCCAGGATAGTACCGTTTTGGCTGATCGCGGCCCAGGTATCTCGGAAGGACGCCTTTGCTGCGCACTGTGAGCCTAGACGATTGCGAAAAACGTCGGCAGCACGCGCGTCCAGGTTACTTGCGTCTGCGATCGCGATCATCACAATTCGGTCCATCGGGACCTTCATGATGAACTGTTCTGCTATGCGGGAAGCATTAGCAGGGCTATTCCATGTGTCGAAGGCATAGATCGCGAGAGTCTCGAAGGTGACGGGGTTGAGCACCACGATATTCACTCCGCGACCCGAACCGAATCCAGCAGCATCGTGAAGCAGGACACCATTTCGATAGAACTTGGCATGACCGTCGGACTTGGCTTCGAGGGTCGTCGAAGCCGCGTTCGCAGCAACAGCAGAAGTAAGTAACAGCACGGGTAGCAACAACTTGGTTACGCCACTCATCGAGAAATCCCTCCTGTGATACCTGAACTATACACGCACCACAGCCTTCCGACGCGGCTGGCATGCTCGGTTGACCGTTAATGTGCTGGCCGTTGGCTCGCCTCAGTTAGCCTAAATATCCCCCGCTGTTGGTAATTCGTTGTTTCTATTCAGCAACCGGGCCCGCCAGCCGCAACGCTGCGTGGATTTACTCTAGCGTATTACGCGCAGGGTTGTCCCCGTGGATCTCGCTCTCAAAGTTATATGTCCCGTTGGGGATGATATAGGCATAACAGAGCGGCGACACCCGTGCCAGGTCGGTGTCCAAGATCTGTTCGCCCGCAGCGCGCAGGCGCTCGACGATCTCGCTGATGCGCACCGTATTCCAAACCAGGACGGCATTGGAGAGCAGGCTCAGGCAACTCGCCTTGTTCATGATCTCGTCCAGATCGCCGGTACGGAACTCGCCGCGATTGGCGAAGAAGAGGCAGCGGGCCACCAGGTCGTGCCGATGATCCCCGCGGTTCAATTGCAACTGCACGCGCCCGCGCATTTCTTCATCGTGAATGTAGCGCAGAATGTAAATGGTCTTGACCACCCGCCCAAGAGCGGTCAGGGCCTTGGCGAGGCGGTCCGAAGGCGAACTGTTGGCCAGCCGCTGGATGATGACGTTGGCTGGCGCGGTCCGGTTCTTTAACGATGCCGCCAGCCGCACCAGTTGATCCCATTGTTCACGGATTACCTCCACATCGGCCGTCCCGCTCCATAACGGGTCGAGGCATCCGTATTGGGCTTTCCGGTCGAGTTTGTAGAGCCGCTGATCCGGCAGATCGCGGAGCCGGGGCATGAACGAGTAGCCCACCAGAAAGGAGGCCCCAAAGATGTTTTCAGTGAACCCGTGAGTGTCCGTGTAGTGCTCCCGCAAGCGCAGGACCGTGTTGTTTTCGAGCAGGCCATCCAAGACATAAAGCGCCTCGCGCGGCGCGCACGAAATGACACGCGTGCCGAAAACCGAATACTGGTCCGAGGTATGAGTGTATACGCTGACCGCGCGATCATAGTAGCCGAAGTAGCGAGGGTAAAACGACGCCAGTAGCGAGCTTTGCTGAATCCCGAAGCGCTGCCCGTCGGAGGAAGAGACCACGCCCTGTCCCCAGACGGCGCTGAGCGGCAGTTGGTGATGATAGTCCACCAGCGTGGTGTTGGCAGCTTTCAATGTCTCGTCACGAAGGAGCCACCGAGTGAGGTGCTGCAGCATGTCGACCGTGATGCCCGGGGCGCTCTGCCCCATGGCGGCAATGCCCAGGTTGGTGCCATGCGCGATCAAAGCCGCCACCAGGGTGGCATGCACATTGCCCGAGCGCGGCTCATATCCGCCCAGTGGACGGAATTCCCGCGTGAAGCCGCACCAGGTGTCTACGTCCCGCAACAAATCTTCGATCCGTACGCGCGGGAGGCTGCTGTCGATCAGGCGGCGTAATTCCTTGACGCGGGCCGAGACTTCCAGTGCGTCGCGGTGCTTCAGCTTCAATTGGCCATTGTGAAGGGAGGCGAATGCATTGTTGCTCATTCCTTTTTCGGTTTGACCGGCCACCTCCTCAAACTCTTTCATCAGGTGGTCCACCACCTGATCGCCCTCGTGGAATAGCGACAGCTGTTCGTAGGCGCCCCGGCGATCCTGCTCCCAACGCTTCTCGTCGTAGATCAGATTCGAAAAGGACACGTGATGGCGGCTCTCCGGCAGATAGAGATCTCCCGAGCGCAGAGCATCGCGCACGGCCAGTGATAGTGAAATCTCCCACAGCCGCTTGTCGATGGCGCCGTCGCTATGTTTCAGCGCGGAACGCCACGCGGCAGGCACGAATTCGACCGGCGCATCCAGCGGGATCGCCTGCTGTTTCCCCTCGTTCATCTCGCGGGCCAGCGATATTCCCGCCAGCAGTTGATTGCTGCCCGGCTCTCCCTGGAACGGCAGCTTGAGAAACGCGGGAAAATAGCGCCGGAGGTGGCTGTATCGCGAACGCAGTTCCTCCTGGTAGCCGCCTTCCTCCAGACGTTTGAATTCGCGGCAATCCTCCATGGCGGCGCGCAAGGCGGGTTCCTCGACCTGGCGATACAAATTGCGAAAAGCGCCTTCCCCATCTGATTGGGAGTCCAGCAGAATCTCCATCGCCTCCAGCAGCGTTGCCACACCGCGTTTGGCTCTTCGCCGAAAATCGCGGTGACGCTGCTCGAAAGAATTGCGGCTCCGGCGAAACAGCGTCGTGAGGAACTGATCGTGCATCGCAATGACATGATCGAGAATGGTCTTCTGCGCATCGGCGAGAAAACACGCCAGCATCGCGTGGCGGATGTCGGCGGCGAATCGTTTGAGCGTCTGCGCATCGTACTTTCTCGCCAACTGGGAGAGGTGATCGATCAGTGGTGTACTGAAGCCGGCCAGATCGATCTGGCTGACACCGAGGGATGGCAGCAGGAAAGACCGCTCGACGTATGTCAGGATCGACGCGGGGCTGGCTTCGGGCGGATACTCTTTGAGCTGGAAAAGAGAGGACCGGCCGTTGCTCTCGTCCACATGGAGCAGGCCATCGATGGCTTCGCGCTGCGCTGGCGTCAACCGGCCGGCGATCTGCCGCAGAATCTCCTGACGGCCGCTGGCGGCGACCGAAGAGACAATCCGTTCCAGCGTCGAAGGCGGCGGCGGGATGATCTTCGAAAAGCGCAGCAGATCCTCGGCATACTGAAATAATTCAGCGGGCAGGATCCCTTGTGCGACCCGGCTACGCAGTTGGTCTTCCAGGTGCATCCGCGCGCGCTCATCAAAGGTTTGAAAGCGGAGATAGCCGCGGAGTCGTTGCTGCTGTTCGGTCTCGGTCGCCGGACGCTCTGGCCGCGCCAGCGACAGCACGGGAGCAAGATGAAGCTGCCGGCTGATGTGATTGAGGAGAAGACACGAAACGGAATTTTAAGCACGCTAAGCGGCTGCAGCGGAGACATGTGCCCGGGTGCGTAGCGGCCGAAACTGATCTGAACCAAAGGTGGGCGATGTTTCCCAGTGATAATCGCCGGTCAGGTTGATGTGCTCCCAGCCGAGTGGTGATAAATGGGCCAGATCACCCGGCACCGGATGATGCCCCTGATCGCGCAGATGATCGACGGCGCGTTGCAGGTAGGTTGTATTCCATAGAATGATGGCCGCGACGAGCAGGTTTAAACCGCTGGCGCGGTGGATCTGGTTTTCGTAGGAGCGGTCACGGATTTCGCCGAGCCGGTTGAAGAATACGGCGCGGCGGAGCGCGTTTTGCTGCTCACCCTTGTTGAGGCCGACGTGGCTACGACGACGCAAGTCGGGATCTTGTAGCCATTGGAGTGTAAAGAAAGTCCGTTCCAGCTTTCCCAGTTCGCGTAGCGCGAGGGCCAGACTGTTCTGCCGGGGATAGGCCGCGAGCTTGCGTAGGATCACCGAAGCAGTGACCGTTCCCTTTTTGATTGACATGGCGAGGCGCAGCAGTTCGAACCATTGTTCACTGATGACGCGGACATTGATGGTGCCCGCCACCAGCGAAGCGAACTCCGGAGGCACGGTCATTCCCGGCAATAGATAGAGCCGCTTTTCCTTCAAGTCGCGAATGCGCGGCGCAAAGCGGAAGCCCAGCAGACGGCACATGGCAAAGACGTGATCGGAGAATCCCCCGGTGTCGGTGTAGTGCTCGTTAATGACGAGGCTGCTCTGGTGGTAGAGCAATCCGTCGAGGACATGGGGCGCCTCGTTAGCGGTCGCGGCGATCACCTTGGTGTGGAAGGGTCCGAATTGATCGGATAGATGCGTGTAGAATTTGACACCGGGATCCTGGCCGTAGTGCAGGTTCACCAATCCCCCGACTTCGCCGCGACCGCCGGCACGAAAGAACTGAGCGTCCGAAGATGACGTGGCGCCGCCACCCCAATGAGCGGCCAGGGGCTGGCGATGCTGCGCATCGATCAGGCCAGCAAGGGCTTGCGCATAGCACTCCTCGCGCACATGCCAATCGGCTGTCCAGCAAAGCTGCCGCCAACTCGTGTCGTGACAGGCCTCGGCCATGCGCGTGAGCCCGAGATTAATGCCATCAGCCAAAACCGCAGTGAGGAGAGCCTGCCGATTCTTGGGTGGTGCCTGTGTCCGGAGATGCACGAATCGATCGCCCATACTCGTCCATTGGTCGACCTCGGCGAGCAATTCGGTAATCTTGACGTGCGGCATCAACGCATACACCTTTTCAGCGAAGGCTTCCGCAGATTCGGGGGTGTTCTTGCGCAACGGGGCGATGCGCAGCTTCCCGTCGGCGAGCGTGACATCGGGCAGTGTGTTCTCTCGTGCCTTTGCTGCGACCGTGGTCAGGGTGTCTTCGAGCCTCTGCCGGCACTCGGCCAGGTAGGAAGGCAAGTCCGTGTCGATGTCGAGGGGCAGTGGTTCCTTTTGCATCTCTTTGAAGGTCGCGGCCGGAATCAAATGCGTTTCGAAATCCCGGTACTGGCGACTCCCCGTCACCCAGATATCTCCCGCGCGCAGCCGGTCGCGCAGTTCCGCAAGTACGCACAGTTCGTAGAAGCGCCGATCCACGCCGCTGGGTGGAAACACATGGGGCCGCCAGCGCGGTTTTACAAAACCGGCCGGTACGTGCTCGGGCAGCGTGCGCTTGCCGCTGGCGTTGAGGTCGCGGAGCAGATCGAGAGCCTGCAGCAACTCGGCCGCGACCGGCGCGCCATGGAATTCAAAATGCGCGAGCAGGAGCGGCGCGAATTTACGCACGCTACTGTAGCGCTCGTCGAGCAGCGCAAGAAAGTCAAATGCTTCCGGCTGAGCGAGTGTCTGCGCTTCAGCCACCGTCGATTCAAACTTGGCCCATGGCAACACGGCTTCGATGGCGGCAAATACATCGCCGCCGCTGGAACGCGCCTCAATGAGCGCTTGGCCTACCCGGGCATAAAGGCGTACTTTCTCGTTGATCGATTTGCCACTGGCGTGGAACTGCTCGGCGTGCGCGCGCTCAGATTTCTTGAACATCTTCCCGACAAGATGCTCGAACATATTGAGTGCTTCGTCGGTGAGTATGGCCGTGAGTTCCAGCACCAGGGCCGTGAGTGTGGCGTAGCGTCTCAGCGGCTCGAGCTCCGCCAAGTGCTGCACTGTACTCTGTCCGCCCTCGCGAGCGAGCTTCAGCCAGTAGTTCTGGTGAACCCTCGTGGCGCTCTCTGGCTCAATGCCGAGGGCGCGAACCAAGCTCAGCCGTTCGATCAGCCTTGGGAAATTGCCAGTCGTTGCCGCAAAAGCGGTCTGTCGTAACCAGGCCAGCGTGCTTTGTCCGCCCCCGGCGCGGACCTCAAGCAGTTGATCGAGTAATTGGCGCTGCTGATCGGTCAGTCCGTCGGCGAGCCGACGCCATAGTTGTCGCCGCGCGCGGGCTCGAACTGAGCCCGCCAGCCGTTCGATGACCGCCAACGGTGGGCAGACGATGCGCCGCGTGCGCAATTCTTCAAGCAAAGTAGCCACCAGCGTCGGTCCATGATCGGTGGCGAGCGCCGTCGGCAACAGCCACGCCGCGAGTTCCCGATACAGGGTGCGGGTAAATGGCCGAAGCCCCAGGGCAGTTTCAATCTCAAGGATGTGCTCGCGGCGAGTCTGATCTCGTTCGGCGTAATCGCCGAAGAGCGCCGCATCGAGGCTCAGTTGCTCAGCAACGAAGGCGCAAAGCGCAGCGGGTGGTTGCTCACCTTGTTGAAGTATCCGCCCTGGGAAACGCAGATAGCAAAGCATGAGCGCGAATCCAAGACGGTTCGGATCGCCGCGGCGACGATTGATTAGAGCTTGATCCTCGGCACTCAGCGTGTAGTGGCGTACCATCCCCCGTTCATCGGTCACGGGAGTTTGGAGGCTGAGCCGTTGTGATTCGGTGAGCAGTTCACGGTGTGGCATGGTTGTCCCTGTTGAAGTATAGTTTTACTGGACCGGTACTTTGCCACACGAAAAGGCCATTTTATTGGGTCTTTGGTGCGAAGGGTTCAATGGGG
>ENA-ORBV01010855-ORBV01010855.1-microbial-mat-metagenome-genome-assembly--contig:-NODE-10855-length-14463-cov-4.707910_pt1 | contig 14463 bp, 10 predicted proteins | sample MGYA00237777_ERZ505514 | MGnify/ENA primary metagenome ERZ505514 (study PRJEB26160, sample SAMN06269048) | microbial mat metagenome | isolation source: Oligotrophic lake microbial mat | place... | reverse complement strand
TCTCGATCGTGCCGAGGTTGTAGGGGATCCGCTTGGAGGTCCGCTCCTTGGCGTTGGCGTCGAGCGTGCTTAGCCGCATCGTGCGGTCGAAGGGCAGCTCGCCCGAGTCGACCTGCTTCAGGATGGCCACGGCCTGATGGAGGATGTAGTCCGATTCCAGACATCGGCGGCGGAAGATCATCCGCGTCGTCTCGATCTTCTTGGCGAGGCGGATCTCCTCGGTTCGGGCCAGCAGCGGGATCGAGCCCATCTGCGTCAGGTACATCCGCACGGGGTCGTCGATCTTCTTGCCAGCCTCGGCCGCCAGCTCGCGGCGGATCTGCTCCGCGTCGGCTTCGTCGAGGAACTCGTCGTCGACCTCCAGTTTGTCGCGGACTTCCACCGGCTTGGCCGGGGCGGCCTTGGGAGCGGGCTGGCCCGCGCGGAGGTTCCAGTTCATCCGCGTCCAGCCCGACTCGCCGCAGCGTTCGCCGCCTACGACCGTCATGGCGCGAACGGGCTTGGCTTCGACCTGACCCGCAGGCTGCTTGCGGCGGCTCTCGCGCCAGGTGCGGGCTTTGAACTCCATCTCGTCGATCACTTCGAGCCCGAGCCGATCGATGTAGACCAGGAGCTCGTGCAGCTTCTCGGTGTCGACCCAGTCATCGGGGAGCGTGTTGTTGAGCTCCTCATAGCTCAACCAGCCGCGCGCTTTTGTGGACTCGAGCAGGGTGATCAGACACTCAGGCAGCGTGGTCATGCGAGGAGTTCCTGTTGAGTGTTCAGGTCGATCGACCGAGGAGCGTGGCTTCGGAGAGCGGACTGGATTGGGCGGAGCGTAGGCCATGAGTTGAATCTCTTCATCAGCGCGGCGAGATCTTTGGGAAGGCGAGTCGGTTGCCGCCGGCGCGTTGGACCTGGGCGAGGATGGCGAGCCGCGCCGTCGCATCACCGGATTGACCGGCGGTCTGGATCAAGCGGCGCTGCCGTGCGCCGTCCAACACGCTGCGCCATGTTTCGAGAAGCCGGGCGTGATGCCCGTCGGTGCGGCGCTCGATGTCGGCCAGCAGCGACGCGGCCAGCGTGAGCCCATCGCGGTCTTCCAACCCCGCCAGCACATCACGCGCAGGCGTCCCCGGTGTGGCGGCCAACACCAACCGCGCCAGCAACCCCGCGGCCGCGCTGCGTTCCGCGCTCGCCCCGTTGAGCCACGCACGGTCCTCGTCGTGAAGGTCGGCCACCAGGCCCGGATCGGTCAACAAGCACGCGATCAACAACTCGCCTGAGGTGCCACGCGAGGTGCTCGATGAACTCGCACCAGCGGAGTTCGGGTCTTCTTGCCCCGACGCACCGCCCGGAGCCACGCGCCGCGGCTGGGCCGGCAACGCCCGTCGAATCGTTGCTTCATCGACGCCCGCCAGCGACGCGATGCGTCGAACGATCAACTGTTGCCGAACGGGCGCGATCCCGCGCAGGCCCAGTTCGACGAGCCGGGCGATCTCATCGTCGATGGCCCGCGCCCTCGCCGAGAGCGCCAGCGAACCCGTACGCGCCTTGAGTCGTGCGGCCCACCAGTCGAGCGCATCGACAGACTGCTCGATCATCCGCTCAAACCGCTCGCTCCCGCGCGGCTGCTTGAGAAGCTCGTCTGGGTCCTTGGCAATCGGCACGTCGCCGCGGAGGGCCGGGTCGTTGGCGGCCGACATCGTCGCGATCTTCACATCCACCGGCTCCGCAAACAGGATCTCCACCGCGCGGTCGGCGGCCCGTTGCCCGGCGTCGTCGCCGTCGAAGAGCAGCACGATCGTGTCGCAGAGCCGGCGGAGCACGCGGGCCCCTTGCGAGGTGAGCGCCGTGCCGAGCGTCGCCACGACGTTAATCACGCCGGCCTGGTGGCACCCGATGCAATCCATGTATCCCTCGGTCACGATCACGCGGTTCTGGGCGCGGATGCTCGCGGAGGCGAAGGGCAAGCCGTAGAGCGTGGCCGACTTGTTGAACAGCAGCGTCTCGGGGGAGTTGAGGTACTTGGGCTCGTCCTCATCGCGGAGCTTGCGTCCGCCGAAGGCGATGACGCGGCCCAGGCTGTCGTGGATCGGGAAGACGAGGCGGTGCCGCAGCGCGTCGTAGGTGCCGCCGGTCTCGCGGGCCTTGAGCAGCCCGCCCGCGAGGAAGGCCTGCGTGTCGAGCCCCTTGCCGGTCATGGTGAGCAGCAACCCGTCCCAGCGATCGGGAGCGGCCCCGAGTTGAAACTGCTCGATCATGGCGGGGCTGACCCCGCGACGCTCGAGCAACCCCCGAGCGGCCTCGCCGTGCTGCGCGTGGCCCAGGATGGCGCGGAAGAACTCGCCGGCGGCTTTGTTGCCGCCCATCAGGACTTCGCGCGAGACGCCCGGCACATCAGGCTCATTGGTGTCGTGCGTGCGTCGCGGCGGCGGGGCGAGTTTGATCCCCGCCCGGTCGGCCAGGAACTGAAGCGCCTCGCGGAAGGACATCTTGAAGTAGTCGATCGCGAAGGTGAGCGAGTCGCCCCCGGCCCCGCAGACAAAGCAGTGATAGATCTGCTTGGCGGGCACCACGTACATCGATGGATTGTGGTCGTCGTGGAACGGGCAGAGGCACTTGAACTCGCGTCCCTGCTTGCGCAGCGCGACGTGTTCGCCGATGAGGCGGACGATGTCCGTCGCCTCAAGCACCCGTCGCTTGTCGTCATGGCCGCTGGTTGCACGCTCCGCCAACGCCGGGGTCTCCGTCCTGGTCGCCCGTCCCGATCGGCCACGGCCACCGTTTGCACGGGGCCCATCCCGAACCGGGCCACTCGATCGCCGTTGGCTGACTGGCACACGCACACCCGAGCGGAAGTTGATGCGGAGAAGGGTGGAGGAAGAGACAGACATCGCCCGTCCAGCAGTCAAAGGCTCAATGCACAAACCTAGCACGGCAATCTCATGCGTCAATGAGAATCGCGGAGCGACACGATAATCTCCGCCGATTCCTCGCGGCCCCGCCGTGCCAACCCGCGCCGCCGCGGCCGATCGCTGGCATCGTGTTTGCACAGTCAGGTCCGTGCCCGCCGCCCCGTCCCGCTCTAAACTTTGAGAACCGATGCGCGTTCGAATGCACTACCAGGGCCGGGTCCAAGGCGTCGGCTTCCGTGCGACCGCTGCACAGGTCGCCGGTCGCCACCCCGTCGCCGGCTGGGTTCGCAACGAGCCCGACGGCTCCGTCGTGCTGGAAGTCGAGGGCCCATCCGACGAAGTGGAGGCGTTTCTGGCTTCTCTAGCCATAGCGATGGCGGGGCGCATCTCGACCGCCGGCCGCGCAACTCTCAGCGAGCAAGGCGGCGAGCAAGGCTTCCACATTGATCGCTAGCCCGCGAGCTCACGGCTACCGTCTAGCGTGTTGCTCCTCTTCGATATCGATGGCACGCTTCTTTCCACCAGTGGCGCCGGCACGCGAGCCTTCACCCGCGCTGGCCGCGACTGGTTCGGGCCCGACTTCTCCACCGAAGGTATCTCGTTCGCGGGGCGGCTCGACCCCTTGATCATCGCCGACGTCCTCCGCCAGCGCGGTCTCCCGGCGAATGCCGAGAACACCGCGCGGTTCCGCACCGAGTATTGCAGCCACCTCCCGGCGGAACTCGAGCGCAGCCGCGAATCGGCCCGCGCGCTCCCGGGGGTCGTGGCGCTGCTGGATGCACTGCAGGCCAAGGCCCCGCCGCACGTCGCCATCGGCTTGCTCACGGGCAACTACCCCGAAACCGGCACGCTCAAACTCGACCTCTGCGGCATCCCGGCCCGCCGCTTCAGCATCCACGTCTGGGGCGACGAGTCGCCCAGCGATCCGCCCACGCGGGATGATCTGCCGCGCGTAGGCATGGACAAGTACACTCGCCAACACGGCCGACAGCTCAAGGGTGAAGAGGTGGTCGTCATCGGCGATACGCCATTCGACGTTCGCTGCGCCCAGGCCCACGGCTGCCGATCGCTGGCCGTCGCGACGGGGCACCACAGTGTGCAACAGCTCAAGGACGCGGGGGCTGATCGGGCCGAGGCTGATCTCTCAAACACCGCCCAGATGGTCGCCTGGTTGCTCGGCACCGCCGCGGTTTAGCCAACGCGAGAACCCTGTGGCTTGCGGCTCAGCCCGATCTCAAACGCCTTGAGCGTCAGGTGGATGCCCGCCGCCAGCAACGCCCCGAACAGCACGAAGCCGACACCAAGAATCAGAATTCTCACGAGCCCGTTCAGGTTGGCCAGTTGCGCAGTTCCCCAACCCCGGTACAGTGCCGCGGCGATCACCAGCACCGGCAAAAGGCACGACGCGCCCTTCAATAGCAACGGCCAGGCTCTTCCCGCCTGAGCCCGCGTGGCCTCAAAGAGCGCCGCGAGCACGAACACCCCTGCGGCCGCGAACCGCGCGGCCACCCAGGGCTCGAGCCCAATGTCAAAGAGCTTCCTTCCAGCGCTCAACGCTCCGACAAACGATGCCACGGCCACGCAGCCCGCGATGCAGATCCAGATCATGGCCACGCCCTGCTCGAACCGGCCAAGGGCGGTCAGCACGCCAAACACTGTGGCCAGTAGCACGCACAGTTCAAACCCCAGCATGAACCACGCCGGCCCCGCTGGGTTGAGCACCGCCAAGCCGGCCGTGGTGACAGCGCTCAAGCCCACCAGCCCCGCCAGCGCTGCCAAGCTCAATCGGTACGGCTTCGATGGGTGCATGGGGCGGGTCGTCCTGTAGTGCGGAATCTGTTCGTGTGTCCGGCCGTCCTGAGCGATGGCAGGGTTATCGACACGCGAGTGGAGTCGATTGATCGGCCGGAGATCGTAACGAGCATCCCGTGGCAAATCGAACGCGCGGTGCCTGAGCTTGTACGGATTTTGAAAGGGGCAAGACTGAAGGTGCCCGGGGCAGCGGACCGATGACTCTAAGGAGTGGACTCGCTCGGAACGCGCGCACGGTTCGTCCTGGCAGTGCGCCGGAGGTCTCTTATGAGCGGAATCTCGTCTGGCGTCGGTGTGTTCAGCGGCATCAACAGCAAAGAGATCATCGATCAGTTGCTCCAGGTCTCCTCCCGTCCGCGAACGCTCGCGCAACGCCGCGTCTCCGTGCTTCAGCAACAGAGCGCCGGCTTCCTCGATCTCAACTCCCGCCTCAACGCGTTGAAGTCGGCCGTCAGCAGGTTCCGCACCGAGCGGGTCTTTGACGCCGCCACGGCCAGTTCGTCCGACGACAAGGTCGTCACCGCCACCGCCGCCACCGGTACCGCCGTCGGCACCTACCGCTTCCAGATTGATCGCCTGGTCACGACGCAGCAGACGCTTTCGCGCGGGTTCATCGACAGCAAGGTCACCGGGCTGGGTGCCACCAAGTTCACCGTGGAGTCGGCCCAGGGTCGGCTCGACGCCACCACCAGGCTCTCCACGCTCAACGGCGGCAACGGGATCGTCCGCGGCAAGATCGTCGTGGGTGATTCGTCCGGTGCCGCCGCCACGGTGGATCTCACCCGTGCCGAGAGTCTGGACGAGGTGCTCACCGCCATCAACCAAGCGACCGCTGGCCGGGTCACCGCCCGCGTCGATGGCGACCGCCTGGTGCTGACTGAGACCGCCGGCGGCTTAGGCCGCTTGACGGTCACCGACGCCGACGGCTCTACCGGTGTCGCCGCCGCGTTGGGGCTCAATGTCGCCGGGACGGCCGACGCGGGAGCCGAGACGCTCCGGGGGAGCACAGTTAATCGCGTGGGGCGCAACACCACGCTCCGATCGCTCAACGATGGGTTGGGCGTGCAGGTATCACGCACCGCCGGCAACAGCTCGCCCGACTTCATCGTCACCGCCCGCGACGGCACCGCCATCAACATTGACATCGGCGAGATTTTCGAGGACCAACCCGTCGCCGCGACCGCCACCACCCCAGCCAGCACCAGATCCGTGCGGGTCCAGACCGCCGTGGCCGATCTCGGCGGGGTCATCGACCGCATCAACACCCAGTCCGCTGGCAAAGTCACCGCGTCCATCAATGCCGCCGGCACAGGGCTCCAGCTCACCGACAACACGACCGGCACCGGCCTCTTCGCCGTGGCCGAGACCGTGGGCGGCACCACCAACACCGCCCGCGACCTGGGCATCCTCACGTCCACCTCCAACGCGACCATCAGCGGCGACCGTCTCATCAGCACGCTCAACTCCACGCTCACCCGCAACCTGTTCGGCGGACTGGGCGTCTCCGGTGGCAACTTCCTCGCGCAGACCCGCGACGGCACCACCTCCAACATCGACATCGACCTCTCCGGATCGGTCTCAGACATCATCAACGCCGTCTCGACCCAGTCCGGGGGCCGGCTTTCCCTCGAACACGACCAGACCGCCACAGGGCTCATCCTCCGCGACAGATCTGTCGGCACGGGCTCGCTCACCGTCACCGGCGAAACCGCGGATTCGCTGGGCCTCAGCGTCTCCGCCAACACGACCGGCGTCGTCCAGAGCGCCCGCCTCCAAAAGAAGTACATCGGGCTCGGCACCGCCCTCTCCTCCCTCAACGGCGGCCGCGGCATCGGCACCGGCTCCATCCGCATCACCAACTCCTACGGCGTCGAGCGCAACGTCAACATCTCCGACGACAACCAAACCGTCGCCGACCTCCTCCGCAACCTCAACGCCGCCTCCGACAGCTCCCGCGCCCAGATCAACAGCAACGGCGATGGCATCGAGATCGTCGAGATCCCTCGGTCCACCGGCCCCGGGGCCCGCAAGATCACCATCGCTGACAACAACGGCACCGTCGCCCGATCGCTCAACCTCCTCGGCGAGGCCAAGGGCCTCAACGCCCAGAACAAGATCGACGGGTCCTTCGAACGCGAAGTCACCTTCGTCGTCGGCGACACCCTCCAGCAGGTCGCCGACAAGATCAACGCAGGCAATAGCACCGTCTCCGCCGCCGTCATCAACGACGGCACCGCGGGCCGCCCCTTCCGCCTCGCCATCACCGCCAGAAGCTCCGGCGAAGCCGGCCGCTTCACCTTCGACACCGGCGGGCTCGATCTAGGACTCTCCACGCTCAGCGATGGCAACAACGCCCGCGTCTTCTTCGGCTCCACCGACCCCGCACAGGCCGTGCTCATCTCCTCGTCCACCAACTCCGTCAGCAACGTCGTCGATGGCCTCACCCTCAATCTCCAGGCACCCTCAAGCACCGCCGCCACCATCACCGTCTCACGCGACGTCAGCGGCATCGAGAAGTCCGTAGACGGTTTCGTCGAGGCCTTCAACACGCTTGTCGACCGTATCGACAATCAGACCCGCTTCGACCCCGCCACCAACCGGCGCGGCGCCCTGCTGGGCGATATCACCTCCCAAGCGCTCCGTATCGAGCTCTTCCAGATCGTCACCGCGCCGCCCCAGGGCGTCTCGGGCCGCTTCCAGCGCCTCAGCCAGGTCGGGGTCACCATCGGCGGCAGCGGCGACCTCAAGGTCGATCGCCAGAAACTCCGCACCGCCATCGAGACCGACGGCCAGGCCGTCCGCGACCTCTTCGCCGCCCGCTCTCAAGAACCGTTGCAGACACAGCAGCCCGTCACGGTCGACGGCCAAACCATCCCCGGGGTGACGGTCACCGTCAGCAACACGGGCAAGTTCACGAGCCTGGGCGTCGGCGAGCGCTTCGCCGAGGCCGTCGACCGCTACATCAAGCCCGTCGACGGCATCATCACCCGCCGCTCGAAAACGATCACCGACCAGGTGAGGGCCCAGAACACCTTCATCACCTCCTTCAACGCCCGGCTCGAATCCCGCCGGGGCATCCTCGAGCGGCAGTTTCTCACCGCCGAGAGCGCTATCGGCCGCCTCCAAACCCAGTCGGGCTCCCTCGGCTCGATCCGCGCCCTCTCCCGCTAGCAAGTTCCGCACGCCCATCGTCTGAACCCACCCGCCCCGCCAGCCGATAAGTCCACGCATGCCGACCGACAAGTCCGCCGACGCGTATCTGACGACCAAGGTCATGACGGCCTCTCAAGAAGAGCTGCGCCTACTGCTGATCGATGGGGCCATCAAGTTCACCAAGCAGGGTCAGCAGGCCCTGGCCAACAAAGACTTCGCCGGCTTGTGCGAGGGGTTCTCCCGCTCCCGCGACATCATCCTCGAACTCGTCAACTCGATGCGCCCCGAAGTAGCCCCGGAACTCTGCAAGAACGTCGCCGGGCTCTATATGTTCATGTACCGCCTGCTCGTCGAAGCCGGGCTGGAACGCGACATCGCCAAGGCCGACAAGGTCATCGTGCTGCTCGAATACGAGCGCGAGACATGGATCCTCCTGATGGAGAAGCTGGCTAAGGAACGCGTCGGGGCCGCCGCTCTGCGTCAGCGGCACGCCGAGCCCGCACAGGCTGCATCGGGCTCGGCCTACTCCCCCCTCTCGGTCGCTGGCTGATCCATACCCCCGCCCGCAAAGCCTGATCAGGCCCATCTGGCCCGGTTGCACCCAACTTCTGAACCCGCCGCCCGCTCCCGGCGTCTTATGGTTGTCTACCGCACCCGGAGCCTTCGCATGTTGACCCGTTGGGCCTTGCTCGTCTCCCTGCTCATCTGCTGGCTCGCCGCCGCCACGGCCACAGCCGCACAGCCTGGGGCTCTGGCGAAGGTGAAGTTCCGCGCGCTCCCGATCTACGCCGCCGTCAGCCCGGGCGACAAGTTCCCGATCGCGCTGGTCATGGAGTTTCAAGAAGGCTGGCACGCCTGGCCCGCCGCCGAGGTGCAGTTGCCGCCGGACATCGCCGAGTTTGCCATCCGGACCGAGGTCAAAGCTCAGGCCGAGCTGTCACTCCAGGCCACTCTCTCCCCCGTGCAGTTTCCCAAGGCCAAGCTCAGCTTCGTCGCCAGCCCCTCCACGGGCGAACCGATCCAGGCCCTCACCTACGGCGGCACCTCCATCGCCTACCTCCCCGTCACACTCGGGCCCGACGCCAAGAGCGGCAGCATTCAGATCGAGGTGATCTACCAGGCCTGCGACGACAAGACCTGCCTGATGCGGGCCGTCGAGAAGATCGACGTGCCGATCAATGTTGTCCCCCCCCCACCCGCCGGGGCGGCCGCCTCGCGCACTCCAGCCGAGCCGGCCCTGTTCGCGGGCTTTGATGAGTCTTCCTTCAGCAAGACCGCGGCCGCCGCCTCGATCAACTTTCAACTCTTCGGCTGGTCGTTCAATCTCGATCCGAGCGGGGCCGGCCTGGCGATCCTGATCCTTCTGGCCGCGCTAGGCGGCTTGCTGCTCAACTTCACGCCCTGCGTCTTGCCGGTGATTCCCATCAAGATCATGAGCCTCGCCCACGTCGCGGGCGATCGCTCCCGCGTCCTGCTCCTGGGCTCGGTGATGTCCTTGGGCGTCGTCGCCTTCTGGCTGGCCATCGGCGTTGCCATCGCCAGCATCACCGGCTTCAAAAATATCAGCCAGCTCTTCCAGACCCCCTGGTTCGCCATCGGCGTGGGGCTCTTCATGCTGGCCATGAGCGTGGGCATGCTGGGGGCCTATGTCATCAACCTGCCTAGCTGGATCTATGCCATCGATCCCAGCCGCGAGAGCGTCAAGGGCTCCTTCGGCTTCGGGCTCATGACCGGCGTCCTCTCCACGCCCTGCACCGCGCCCTTCATGGGGGCCGCCGCCGCGTGGGCCGCGACGCAGGCGCCGTACATCACCATCGCCACCTTCGCGTCGATCGGCGTCGGCATGGCCCTGCCCTACCTGCTCCTCTCCGCCAACCCAAACTGGATCAAGAAGCTCCCCAAGACCGGCCCCGGCAGCGAGCTGCTCAAGCAGGTCATGGGCATCTTCATCCTCGCCGTCGCGTCGTTCTTCCTTGGGATCGGCCTGGCCAGCCTGCTCGCCGAGCCCGGGCAGCCCGCGTCCCTTCTCTATTGGTGGGTCACATTCGCCCTCGCCGCCGCGGGCGCGCTCTGGCTGGTCGTACGCATCTTCGCCATCAGCAAGAGCCCGGTGAAGCGCGTGGGCTTCACGCTCGCCGCCACCGCCGTTACGGCGGGCCTCTTCTTGATCACCCAGCAGTTCACCGATCGCGGGCCCATCAAGTGGGTCTATTACACGCCCGCCAAGTTCGATGAGGCCAAGGCCGCGGGCCGCGTGATCGTTCTGGACTTCACGGCCGACTGGTGCCTCAACTGCAAAGCCCTTGAAGCCACCGTGCTCCGTCGCCCCGAGGTCGTTGCCCTGCTGGAGAGCCCCGGCGTGGTGGCCATGAAGGTCGACCTGACGGCCGACAACCCCGATGGAGCAACCAAGCTCCGCAGCCTCGATTGGGTCGGCATCCCGCTCTTGGCCGTCTTCGGGCCCGGCAACGACCCCCCCTACAAGCCGCTGAAGTTTGATACCTACACGCCGACGGTCGTCAGCGACGCCATCGCCTCGGCCCGCGGGTCGGCCGCCCCCCCTACCGACGTGCCCGATAAGCCCTGAATGCCGGCCCCCCTGCTCTGCGGCGATGCTCGCAACCCAGAAAGTTGACTGCCCCGGCATCGAGGTCTACATTCCCCCCTGCCCCCGGACTGTTGCGGGGCGACATCGCGGGCGTAGCTCAGTGGTAGAGCATCACGTTGCCAACGTGAGGGTCGCGCGTTCAAATCGCGTCGCCCGCTTTGAAGATCCTCAACGACCCGGCCGCTCGGCCGGGTCGTTGGCTTTTTGCCAGGAGGGCCCGCCATGCCCGCTCCGATCACCGCCGTCCCGCCGGGTCGCCTCGAAGTCATCTGCGGCTGCATGTTCGCCGGCAAAACTACCGAGCTGATCCGCCGACTGGCCCAAGCCGGGCCGGGGCGGGCGGTGTGCCTTCGACCGATGAGCGACACCCGCTCGGCCGCCGCCGCGACGACCACTCACGACGGCGCGTCGTTCACAGCGGTCGCCGTGGCCAGCGCCGCGGGTATCGTTGAAGCCGCGGGCGCTGCCGCGGTCATCGGGATCGACGAGGCCCACTTCTTCGGGCGCGAGCTGGTAGCACCGGTGCTGGCGCTGGTGCGCGCAGGCCGCCGGGTGATCGTGGCGGGCGTGGAGCGTGACCACCGCGGCGGGCCCTTCGAGCCGTTCCCGGCGCTGCTTATCGAAGCCGACGAAGTGATCAAGCTCAGCGCACGCTGCGCCGTCTGCGGCGGGCCCGCAGTCCACAGTCAGCGCACGAGCGACTCGGACGCGCGGATCGTCGTCGGCGGGGCGGACGCGTATCAGCCGCGCTGCCGAACGTGCTTCACGGGGTCATCCGGCGTCAGCGCTGGCCCTGCCGCATCACGTTGAGCTCGGTGCCGCGGATGGCCAGTTCGAGGAAGCGGCGATCCAGCGCGTTGACCTGCCCGTCGCGGTTCATGTCGGCCTCGGGCTGATACGAGGTGCCCAGGGCCCACGACGCGTACAGATCGTCAAGGTTCACGACCGTGTCGCCGTTGACATCGCCGGTGCCGACGCGGTTGACGATCCCTTCAAACCGCTGCACGGTCGACCGGCCCGAGAGTTCAAACGCGACCACGGTGATCGAGTTGGACCCGGTAGGCAAGTTGGTGATGTTGCGGCGCCACTCGAAGCGGTCGTACTGCGGCGCGAGGTTCTGCGTGGGGTTGGCCTGCACGAACGCCAGGGCATCGGTCGCGGCGGAGAGATTGGGGATGATGTAGACCTGGTTGGTGGCGCGGTCGTTGGCCATGACGCGGAACTCGTAGTTGGCGGTGGGGATCGTGACGGGGTTGTCGAAGGCGATCTGCGGCGGGAGCTGGTCGTTGTAGACCACCTCGCGCCACTCGTTGAAGATGGCCAGCGTGCCGTCGGTGGACCGGCGATACGCCAAGACGGAGATGTAGTTGAAGCCCTCGGGGAGGTTGGCGGCGTTGATCGACTGGCGGTAGGCGCCCACGGTGCGGGTGCCGCCCGGACCGGCGATGGGGTTGTTCTGCGTCACGAACGGCTCGTAACCGCCGTCGACCGGACGCGACTCGGGGAGGGCGTCTCCGGCCACGCCGTTGTAGTCGCCGTAGCCAGCGTTGACGCGGAAGACGGCAAAGTCGTCCCAAGCGCCGTCCTGAGTGGGATTGGTTCCGGCGAAGATCTCGGCGGGGTCGGCCTTGGTGGTATTGAGCTGGAGCTCGAAGTTGGGAGCCGTGATGACCTCAACCGGCGTGATCCGGCGCTGCCACTGCGCGACGGAGCCGGAGTCGGCGGGCAGGATGCTGGCAACATTGGTCAGCGAGAGCGTGCCCTGCGGGCGGGCGGGGCCGTAGACGACGTAGCCGCGGTTGTGTTCGGTGCCGCTGATGTTGCGGTTGTTGGGGATGGTCAGCAGGACGCGGCGGTTGCCGTCGACGGTGAGTAACTGCGGAACACTGGTGCCGCCCTGGGGCAGGTTGGCGACGGTGTCCTGCCACACGCCCGTCTGCTCGTAGAGCCTGGTTCCCGGCTGGAACGAGGTCAGCACGGAGCGCTGCTGGAAGCCGTTGCCGTACCAGGTGTTGACGCCCACCAGGACGTTGGCGCGAAAGGGGTTGGCATCGCCCTGGTTGGGCGAGTTGGTGCGGCGTTCAAAGACCAGGACGGAGTTGATGCTGGGGTTGACCGAATCGGAGTTGTTGAGCGTGGCGAACTGGCCGCGGGCGTAGCTGTTGTGGATGCGGACCAGGTCCGTAACCCAGTTGCTGTCGTCGCGGGGGTTGAGCATATTGCGGTTGCCGACGGCGGTGGGGTTGCCTTCGCGTGGCCAGAAGCGGGACGTGCCGGCGAAGCGATCGTGCATCTCGCGGGCGTTGTGATAGACGATGCCGATGCCCGAGCGGAAGAGGACATAGACGTTCATGGGCAGGGCGGCGCGCCAAGGTTCGGGGAAGGCCGGGGCGGAGCCGCCGTTGCCGACCGAGCCGTTGTCGTGGCTGTAGACGTGATGCATACCCAGGGTGCCGTCCTGGAAACCGTTGTCGGTCAGGTCGAGGATGGCGGGGGCGATTTGAGATGCCAGAAGCCAGAGGGAAGAGACCAGAGGGAAGAGGATGAGCCTGGAGCGGGACGCTCCGGCGACGGTCTGGAGCAAGATGCTCCAGCCACTTTGAAGACGGGCTCTCACTTGGCGGCTCCTTTCGCGGGGGCGGGTTTCTCGGTGCGCCAGAAGTTGAGGGTGATGTCCTTTGGCTGGGGTGGGTTGGCCTTGAGTTCGGCTTCGCGGGCGAGGCGGGCTTGTTCGCGGCCTGCGTAAGCCGTGCTGAGTTCGTTAAAATTTCGGTTATAAAGTTCGTGGAGGGATTGGATGTGGACGAGGTCTTCGGCGGCGGGAGGATTACCGATGATTTTGAAGGTGGCTTGTCCTGCGGGTAGGGCGGGGATCTCGGGAGCCACGTAATTTTTTCCAGCGGCGGCACTGAGTTTGGATAGCTGTTCGATGTCCACATTTCCCCATGCCATCATGAGGGAGTGTGTGTCTCCGGCTCCATCGACGAAGGAGCTGATTCCGCCAGCGATGAGCGCGAAGTCTGCGGATGACCAATAGGTGACGGATTCGCGACCGTTCTGCGGCCAGTAGCGGACGAGTGTCCGGGGTGGCGAGGTCTCGGATCGATAGACGGTGGCTCCCATGAAGAGGAGTTTGCTACCGGGATGCGTCTTGTGATATTCCGCGACGTTCTCGGCGAAGGCTGGGTCCGTTTCAAAAGCTGTGGGTTCCGGGGGTGGCGGGAGGTCGATGGGCTTGATCTGCCGCAGGGTGATAGTCCGGCCTCCCTGGTGATGGGACGTGGTGCGGAGAATGTCTTCGCTGGGAACGACGAATTCCGGCTTTGGAGGTTCGGGAGGTGGTGGCGTGCCGTCCGGGATGGTGCCGAGGATTCGTGCGGTGGTTTGAAACTGCGATTCCACGTTCAGATCCTCCTCGGCAACCACCCATGTGTGGGTAAGGATAAAAATGCCTAGCAATGCAGCAATCTCGCCTGATTTTTTCGACAACTTCCCGATTCCTGAAAACATGGCTGTGAGTATTGAAATCAATTTCAGCCTGCCAAGAAAAATCTAGGTTTCATTCATAGCCGCCGGACGTCTATCCGATCCCAATACATCCGGTCGCGCCAATCCTGAAATTCTTTTTGATATCCGGCAAGCTGGCGACCGGTGGCAACCACCTCCCCGGCCACCAGCACCTCGTTCATTCCATCCGCTGTTCGCAAGCTGCGGACCTGGGCGCATTCCCGGCTCAGGATCCGGCGGGTCAGCGATTGCATCTTCCGATGGCCGGCACCCGTCACCAGATTCACCGCGAGCACTCCGCCCGGTGCGACGGCCCGGTGGAGATGCACCAGCAATTCGTCATTCCACGCACGGGGGCGGAACACATCGGATTTTCCTGCGAGATAGATGTCGTCGAAAACCACATCGAACTTCCGCTGGTTTTTCTCAAGCCATGCATAGGCGTCCGCCGTGTGGATCTCGATTCCCAGAGCATCCAGATCCATG
>ENA-ORBV01010854-ORBV01010854.1-microbial-mat-metagenome-genome-assembly--contig:-NODE-10854-length-14464-cov-4.709251_pt1 | contig 14464 bp, 2 predicted proteins | sample MGYA00237777_ERZ505514 | MGnify/ENA primary metagenome ERZ505514 (study PRJEB26160, sample SAMN06269048) | microbial mat metagenome | isolation source: Oligotrophic lake microbial mat | place... | reverse complement strand
GATGTTGATCGTGCAGATTCTCAATGATGAGCCTCCCAGCCCGAGAAAACTCAACAGCCGCGTGCCGCGAGACTTGGAAACCATCTGTCTCAAGTGTTTGGAAAAGGAACCGAACAAGCGCTATGGCACGATGTCGGAATTGTCTGACGAATTGCGGCGTTTCCTCGGAGGTGAGGCGATTCAGGCACGGCCAGTGGGCAAATTGGACCGCGGTTGGCGTTGGTGTAAACGCCAGCCGCTCTTAGCCTCGTCGGCAGCGGCCGTACTCGTCTCATTCGCCGTCGCAGTTTTGTTCGCATGCTTCAATGCAGTCGAACGAAGTCGGGCTGACGCGGCGCGACGCGAATCGGATCTTGATGCGTATTCTGCCAGCGTCTTGTACGCACATCACGAGATCGAAACGGGAAGCACAACTCGAGCATTCGATATTCTGCAGAAATGCTCCGTAAGCCTGCGTGGATGGGAATGGTACTTCCTTGACCGAACTGCCAACTGGGAAATCCTTCGTGTCCGCAACGCTGCATTTGACACAACCGCTATCACAATTAGCGCGTCCGGTCATTTGGTGGCCACAGCACATGCGAGCGGCAAGGTAATGATTTGGGATACGCGGACAGGCCAGGATAAAAGTCTTGTAACCGGAAAGCTTCCTGTTTGGGGCGTGGCAATTAGTGATGATGAGAGTTTGTTAGCGGCCTCACTTGCAGCAGCCAATCCAGATGGTCTTCCGACCCCACCGGATGTTTCGAGAGGTTCCGATTTGAATGTGCCAGACTCAAGTACCTCAAATAACGCTGTACCACTTCAAGCAATTGAATCGGACTCGTCAGACATTTTCCAGGGCGGTGAAGTCCATGTTTACGAGTTATCTACCGGCAAACTGCTCTCGAAAAGAGCTCATTGCGGTCGTGAACATAGTCTCGCATTTATGCCCGGCAGGCGGCAACTCGTATCGCCGTCGCCAGACAAGACCGTGCGCGTGTGGGATGCCACGACTGGGCATGATGAAAAGGTCTTTAAGGGTCACACATCTCAGCCGATTTCGATTGCCGTGAGCGCCGATGGGAGCCACATTGCATCCGGCACGGGCGATCATTCATGGATTGGTAAGCGAGTACGCTTTGAGACACTCATCTGGAGATTGGACACTAACGTGCCCGTTTTCCGACTCGCCAATACAGGAAGACCTTTAGGTTTTCTCGCCGACAACCGGTCCGCTATAACGGTGGACTCTTTGCATCGCGCAGGATTAATGCAGTACGCGGACCTCTCTACGGGCACGTTTCACGTGGGTGCGGTCTCCCGTTCCGGTGGACTCTTAGCCTTTCTGGACAGTGGGGGAGGGGTTAACATCACCAATGTGGTGGCCGAGCAGCCTGCGCCCGAATCAGAGATGTACGCTCATGTCGGAACAGTGGGGACGCGACTAATCCCAGTGAGCCGACGGCCCGCGTTCACGATCCATGACCGCCTATTATCCTTAAGTCATTCTGGCACCCGGCTTGCGTGCGCCAACAGCTTCGATGCTGAACTTGACCTCGGCGAGTCTTTGAAGAAGCTGCACGCCGCTGGTCGCTTGCCCTCGGGTCCTCAACTGCAAGTTGTGGACTTATCAGCAATTCTGCCAGCGGAAATTAATGGACCCATTCGCGAGAACGTGCGTTTCAATGAATCGCTCGCAAGTCCCGATGATCGGCACGTCGCATTTATCGGCGATATGGAAGCGATAATCGCGGACGCACGGACCGGCGCGACAAAATTGGACTTGGCTCAGTCGTCAACGCGCGTCGGCTGGAGCAATGACGGCAACCGACTCGCAGTTGCTACTTCGGAAAACGGCACACAGATTTGGGACACGAATACTTGGAAAAAAGTCGTGACTTTGCCCACGCGCCCTATTCTGTGTTTGGGTTGGCGTCCAAACAATCGAGACATCGTGATGATGACGGATGCCTGGCAGGTGCAGGTCTGGAATATCAATACCAATCAACTCGTGGCGTCCTACGATTTAGATTATAAAGCTGATGTCGCTGAAATGGCATGGAGCCCGTCTGCCGATAGATTGGCGATCGCAACTTTGCACGGTCTTTTCGTCTGGGACTTTGCCGATACGACTCTAGCACAGACCTTGGATTGCCCCATTTCTTCGCCGATCGTCTGGAGTGCCGACGGAAAGCTGTTAGCTGGGCGTGGAGCGGACGCCAAGAGTCAAAACAGCGTGATGGTCTGGGAAACTGAGCAATGGACTGAACGATTCTTACATACGTTTGATGATTTAGCACCCAACCGCTTGTGTTTCAGCCCGGACGCTCAACGACTAGCGATCTCGGTTGAAAGCCTCGCCTTTCAAGAGGGTGCGGTTCAAGGCCTTCCGTATTCAGTGGCCCGCGGAGTCCTTCTGTGCGAGACCGAATCGGGAAGAGAGCTCCTGCACATCCGTGACGGTTCGATAAAAAGGTTGCCACTGGGAGTGCACTTCAGCCGCGATGGGCAACGGCTGTTTATTACAGGCCAACGCGATGATTGTTTTACCCTGCAGATGTGGGACGGAAGTCCACGAGCTCGAGTGTATATCGAACGCTAAACGCCACGGACTAAAATTGTGACGCTTTTACATGACGGACGACTCCTGCGAACTTACTTGTAACACAAACTAGAAGAAACTTGCAGCTAATACACGCGCGAAACAGGATCGTCCCCCGTTCGAGGGCCGAGAATATGAAATGTTCGGGACGCATGTCACTTTGGCACTCGCATTTCCCGATCAATTTGGCCGCATTGCAATCACTGCCGTGCAGAACAAGCCGAGACCCCTACTGCTGTGCACGTCCAAGCTACGATGCGACAAGTGTTGGAGCCGGTCGAAAGTCGCGGCGCGGGCGCTCGGGTTTGGCGGCGCTAGTTGAGCGAAAGTCTCCTGGGTCGTGTGATCGGTCGGAGTCGCGGATTGAGCTTGGGCGTAATATGTTGCGGAGTGATTCACTGGCGCGACGTCGACCGCGTTCGGCGTCCTGGAGGCAGGGCATTTCGCCGTAGTCTTCAGGATGTGGCAGCGAGTTGTGCAGGGGCGAGAAGTCTGACACGGGCTCGGATGCGGTCGTGGGGCGAGGTACAATTCTGCCGGCCACGCGTTGTGCCTCGTCACGAGCATTCGAACGCCGACGATTTCGTGCTTATCCGGCCGCATGGATTCTTGGATGCGGTTTGGAAGTACTGGCCAAGCCGACCCGTAGGTTGCGTGCTTACGGGGCCGAAATTGCTGTGGCAATGGTTATCTCACTACCAAATAACCTTCGGCGTAGCTCAATCAAGTTTGGCAAGAGACGCGCAAGAAGTACCACCGACTGTCGTATTCCTTGAGATGTGGGAAAACAAGCCGTCGACCCCGCATTCCGTATCGCAGCTCAAGGACTTACTCGAGTCTTGCGACGATGGCAGCCTGAGGAATTGAATGTGCGGGTGTGGAACTGTTCTGGCAAGGGGGAAAACTATTTGCCAGCACTATTCGGACGAGGGATTGAGCTTCGACTGGATGATGCAAATGTCAAATTGGCTGAACAATCTGGTGGCCGCCGTGATCGTGGCCGGCGTCGTCTTGGTGACCAAAGGCGGTGGTGCGGCTTGTCGTCGCATTCAGCCCAAGTGGGCGGGAGTTGTTTTCGCGCTGGTCATCGGCGGGGCGTTCGGTTTCGGAGTTGGCGCTGTCGTCACGTGGCAATTCTTCCGAATGTACTGCCCGCCAGAGTGGTTGAATTCGTTCATGGCTTTCACCGGGACTTTCTTTGCACTCATTGGCGCTATTGAAGCCACCACGACGGCCGCTGGCCTGGGAGGCACCACAAAAATCCGCATAGGCAAATAAGGCGAGTTCTGAGCAGGGCGCACGGCTCGGGCTGCTGGCTGACGCGGAAATCGAACTCCCGGCATCGCGCCACGAATTGCAACTACGGCAGTGTGGATTCACGGCGTCGTGGGAACTGTAGGAGGAGCTGACCAGCCACGAGATGAATGGCGGCCGTTCCGCCCTTTCAACCCTTATTTAGTCGCGGCAATGCTTGCGATTGAGTCCTAGAGGAGCATAATCAATGTCTGGCACATCTGACCCGTTCGCGGAGTTGCCGGCCATGCAGATTCGCTGCCCCCATTGCCATCATCCGATCGAAGTGGTGGACGAGAAGCTGTTGGACGAGCTGACTTGCCCCTCCTGCGGCAGCAACATCACGCTGATCAGCCGGGACACAACGGTCGGCCATGAGCCGAACGTGGACGACACGACAGTTCGACTGGAGCCCCGGCGGCTGGCCCACTTCGAGCTCTTGGAGCAATTGGGCGTGGGCGGCTTTGGCGCGGTCTGGAAGGCCCACGATACGGTGCTCGACCGGATCGTGGCCGTGAAGGTGCCTAGGCGCAGTCAACTCACGAGCGCCGAATCGGAGTATTTCCTGCGGGACGCCCGGGCGGCCGCCCAATTGCGCCACCCTAATATCGTCAGCGTCCACGAAGTAGGGCGGGACGGCGACACCCTGTTCATCGCCAGCGACTACGTGGAGGGGGCCAATCTGCATGAATGGCTGAGCGCCCGCAAACTGACCGTCCGGGAAGCCGCCGAGCTGGTGGCCCAGATCGCCGAGGCGGTCCAGCATGCGCATGAGCGCGGTGTAATCCATCGGGACTTGAAACCTGGCAATATCCTGATGGATAACACCGGGCGGCCGCACGTGACCGACTTTGGCCTGGCCAAGCGGGAGACCGGCGAGATCACGATGACGGTCGACGGGCAAATCCTCGGGACGCCCGCTTACATGAGTCCCGAGCAGGCGCGGGGCAAGGCCCATGAGGCGGACGCCAGGAGCGATGTCTATGCGCTGGGAGTGATACTGTTCGAACTACTGACTGGCGAGCTGCCGTTCCGCGGCGAGAAGCGGATGTTGATCGTGCAGATTCTCAATGATGAGCCTCCCAGCCCGAGAAAACTCAACAGCCGCGTGCCAAGAGATTTGGAAACCATCTGCCTCAAGTGCTTGCAAAAGGACCCAAGCCGGCGCTACGGGTCTACACAAGAGTTCGCCGACGACCTTACGCGATTCATGCGCGGAGAGCCGATCACCGCGCGGCCAATTCGGCGCAGTGAACGGATTCGAAAGTGGGTCAGTCGACATCCAGCCATGGCGCTGATTAGTACGCTTCTTGTGACCATTACACTCGTAGGCCTAGCGACCACGACTTGGCTATGGCGAAGCGCGCAAGATTCGCTCAACACTGCCCAAGCTCGTCAATACTCAAATCAAATCGCGCTAGCCAACTTCGAGTTTCTCGGAGGAGAGCGTGGGCGTGGGTATGCGTGGCTGAGGCAGTGCGAACACGACTTCAGAGGTTGGGAGTGGAATTATTTGAAACGACAGTGCACACCGATATTGGCGAAATGGTTGACTCCGTCGGTCATTAACGACATCGCTCTCTCCGGGGATGGGCGATTATGCGCCACTGCTCACAACAACGAAGCCATTTTGTGGGACACCATGACTGGCAATCGCATTTTGTCGTTTTCCCATGAGCACCCCGTAGAGTCCCTTTGCCTGGATGCAGCTGGAACTCGCCTAGTTACGGCCACTGGTCCACTCGTAACCGTCTGGGACGCAAGAAGCGGTGAAAAAGTACGTGCTCGCGAGCGGCGCATCGCGGATTCGGCCAAGGTTCTCATCATTAAAGATGGTACTCGCGTGCTCTTCAGCGATGGAAACGTATCCCTCGCACTTTGGCAAGTTTCCGATGGAACGACAGCCGCTCAATTTCCTTTGCAGGGACGCAGGTTGAATGACTTCGTGCTTTCGCGCGACGAGAGACAGATTGCGTTTTCTGACGGCGCAAACGTCACACTCGTAGATACGTTGACCGCCCAAGTTGTTGGCCAGTTTCCGATTGAGGGCGTCGGGCTGGAGTATAGTACCAGTAGCGGAACGCTAGCCACGACTGCGGGGGTGTGGGATATCCAAACTGGCGCCAAAGTGGCCGCTTTTCAAGACAACTATTCTCTTAATGACATCGCTTATTCCCCGGCGCAAAATCGTTTCGCTCATCTTGGGCACATTCCCAACAGAGCCGGCACCGGCGGTGGTGGCACGGCAGTCACCTTTGTGGCGGCAAGCGACGGTTCGGTCCTAAGTGTGAATGAGCTGAGCGCGGTCCCGTTCACCCGAATCGAGTTTAGTGCAAATGGTCGCTTTGGAGTGTTGGCGAACCGGACATATGGTCAAGGGGGGTCGCTGCCCGACGAGTACCGACAGGTCGTGGTAGACGAGTACCGACAGGTCGTGGTATTCGATGGTTGGACTGGCAGCAATCCGATGTTGCTGCAAAAAGGGGTGCTTCCGGTCGATGTAGCCAAAACACCCGCGTCTATTGAGAACGTAACCTTGCCAATCGTGGAGATCTCGTCGAACGCGAGCGACCGCTATGTCGCGATTCGCGGCCGAATGCCCGCGACCAGTGCTTCAGACCCAGAATTCGATTTGCCAAGACCCGGAGAGTTGACAGTTTTTGAGACCAGCACGGGCAGATCGGTATTGAAAGTGCCGTGCGGTCGTCCACGTCGCGCTTTGGCGCTGAGTCCCAACAACGAAAAAGTTGCAGCGTCAGGCCCAGGCCGACTCGTCACGGTCTATGAACTGCAAACCGGAAAAGTGCTACTGGCTCTCGACGACATTCCTGCCGACACCCGCGCGATTGCATTTCGTGACGATGGCACCAAAATCGCTACGGCATCGGACGATCACACGATTCGCATTTGGGATGCAGTTAGCGGAAAGCAAGAAAAGCGGTTCACGTATGTGGGCGGCCTTCTCGACCTCCTTTCCTTCCAGCACGGTGGCAGATTTATTGCAGGCTCAGATCTTGGCGAAACCACTGAATACTTTGCAAAAGATGTTAGCTGGTCGAGCGGCGATGCATTGAAGGTCTGGGATTTAGACACTGATCAAGAAATCAAGCTGGAAGCCGTCGTCGGTGTTTTTGATCGCGCAGGATCGCGCCTATTGAGCGTCGATCGTGCGGGTGCAATCAACTGGCGCGACGTGCATACGTGGCAACCGACGGCCACCGGCTTGGATAATCTCACATTAAAGGATTATTCATTTCCCCGGATCGCCCTTTCGGAGGACAACACTTGGCTCGCCGCGCCATCGGCAGGGCGATTGAAAGTCATGAATTTGAACAGCAACAGAACGCAAGATACTGCTTGCGGCGACCTTACGGCACTCGCATTTGGCCCAAAAAAACGGTTAGCGTGGGCGGCGCGATTTAGCGGTTCCATTCACATTTTGGAGTTGGATATGGGTCGCGAAAAAATGTGGAAGGCACATGAGGATGGGATCTGTGCGTTAGCTTGGACGTCTGACGGCCGACGTCTCGTGTCGGCCAGCTTTGACCATACTGTCAAGGTGTGGGACACCGATTCGTGGACGTTGGAGCGAGAGTTGGGCGAACCGCCTTGTGGTCACGCAATCGCTTGGCATCCAAATCAAGATGCGCTCGCAGTGGCCGGGTGGGACAATGCGGTCCGTATCTGGAACATCCAAGAAGGGAAGGTAGAGGCGGTGCTTGCTAACTTCAACGGACGAATTCGAGCTGTCTGCTGGAGTCCAGACGGAACCCAAGTGGCCGCAGTGGGCAAGGCAGAATATGTGGCAGTTTGGGATGTGCGGACACAAAAGCTTGCCCGAACCGCAGCACCGTATACGGGAAGCTTGATAACAGTGGCTTGGAGTCCAGACGGTACGAAACTCGCAACCCAGAGTGATAAAGGCACAGTAATCGTTTGGGATCGCCGTCTGAACAACGAGCTCACAAGATATGAATCTTCTGATTCGCCGAGTTCACCGTTTCTTAGCTGGAGTCTCGACTCTACGCTTCTGGCGGTTGGCAGGTCGAGAGACAACATTGTTCTATTCAACCCACCGCAGACGCCCAGCGTGACGTACTTTGGCGACGCGTGGGAATGGCACCCAGGACGGCGGCAAGCGGCTCTCTCCAACGCGGATGGCATGAGCCTCGTTGATTTGGGCTTGGACAGCCAATCAGTTTCCTGGGCGTCGCGAAGTGTTCACCCGCCGATGGCGTTCACTTCGGACGGAAAGCGTCTGGTCACGACGCGTGGAGCTAACATCGTTATTCTTAATGGGGAAACCGGTGAGGAACTATTGTCGTTGCGAGAACCTGACGAAAAGACGTCGCACCGCGATTTCGAAAAGTGGATTTCCGTGCTGAGCTTCAGTCACCATGGAGAAAACTTATATGTTGGATCCAGAGACGGCACAGTGCGGTGCTACAGTGCTGCACTCTTCAAGAGAAGTCCGCTAGCGGCTGGCGCCCCAACGGACGTGAGTACGCAAGCGGCGGTTATCCTGGCCGGTCGCGTGTTCGGGATTCACCGAAGTGATGACATTACGACTCTCGAGTTTGAAGTGGAATCGATCGAGAAAGATGATACGGACCAGTTCGTGCCTGGCGACGTAGTATTTATCCAGCCCCGCCATCCGCCGGCATGGATGGTCGGGTTTCGAGCACGCTTCTATCTGTCAAGAAAGGCTGAAGATGTTTGGTTGCCAGTGGCAGCGGAACAGTCAATGGAAGTCCTGGATGATTCGCAAGCGCCGAACACAGGCGACAAAGCAGACGGATCGGGCCTATAGGTCGCCGTGCCGCCAGAATTCGAAGCTAGACTTCGAGATCAACGAAAAACACGTCGAAGTCAAACCCTGCGTTCGATGTGGCGGGCAAATTCTCCGGGGCCGCGCGACGAATTACTTTGGCTGGCAGCAGCGTCGCTATTGCATGAATTGCGGAGCGCTAAGATATCGAGGTCAAGCTCCGGCCCTCCCGGCATGCGCAGCATAGCCGGCCAACGGCGAACTTGCCTCGCTCGCCGCGCCACGCGAGTCGTTCGCGTTTGGACATCGGCATGTAAAGCGGGTTCTCCCGCACATTTCGTGAAAGTCCGTCGATTCGTAATCTTGGGAGCAACGCCTAGCGGTGGATGGCGATTTGATGGTGACAGAGGCCTAGATGGACTGGCCCGGCGTAACCGTTAACGGACCGCCATTACTGCGCGGCGTTTTGCGTGATTGCGACGGCGGCGGGCGGTGGCCCTCATCTGCTGCCGCGCTATTCTGAACGTCCTATCAGCCCACAACAAGTAGTCCAGGGACCACCTTCAATTGAAACTGCAGTTCAGCAATGGGTGTTTTCAGCCAATCTGTAACAGACTCGCACCCTACGGCAGCGGCCTTCCGGTAGTGGCGCTCATGGACAGGCTCTATTGAATAGAGCGGACGAAACAGGCGAAACGAGCGCGACTCGGCAGGAGAATCTCGAAAAATTGCTCGCAAGCCATCATCTACGTCCGACTCGCGCCGAAGGCGGGTCCGCTGAGGAGCCGGCGAGGGTGACATTCAATGCCAGCCAGTCTCCCTTACCTTCCGGTGGGTACGCTTGAACTCGAACGGCCCCCAGTCGGATTGCCGGACGAACCGGGCAAACACGGCGTCGATCAATTCGAACGACGCCGGTCGCTCCAAGTTCCTTACCCTGCGAGCGATTGCTTCACCAGCAGTCCCACTTGCTTGCGGCGCTGGGAAACTCGTCCCAAAGTTGTTCCGCACGGCGTTCAAATCGATTAGGTTGACGATGAAGTCCGCGTTCGAATCCCCTGGGATCGGGCGCAGAATGTCGAGCGTGAAGCTGTCGATCGTGGCGGTCTGCTGCACCACTGTCGTTGGACTGGCATGCTGGACGCCCAAATACAAATCTGATGCGGCGTTCAACCACGGCAACTCAATTGTAGGCGACTCGCCGCTTGCCGCTGCAATCGTGTGATTCAGCCACGAAGCGGACCAGTTGCCCATTCGGCGCGACAAAGTGAGCGTCACGTCATCGCCGGGCGCAAAGGCGTTCACTGCCGTTGAATACAGAATCTCGTCTCCAAACCCTCGGTTGATCGCGATGTGGTAGACATTCGACTCATGAAAGCCGACGCGCACGGTGTTATTCCACGCCGTGCCGGCGTACAGCGTTAGGTTGTCGCCACTGTTGGGCACTTGAACGTCCAGGAACGTGGCCGTCAGATTGAAGTCGTCCTGGCCGATACCTGGCAGGAGTACGCCAGGCGCTTCCAGGATTTCGAGGTTCACGCCAACGTCGGAGTTGGCGTTCGCCATCGTGCTCCTGAGCAGTAGCCGTCCATTGATCCCCGGTTCGAGGTCCATGTTGGGGTCGGTGCTCGGCAAGCCGTCACCGGTCCCGGGGAGGCGGTGCGTGAAGCCGACTCCGACGCCATCCTTATCCAGTAATGTGCCCGGCGATGGGGCGTTGAACGACAGATCGACCACCCCGAGTCCCGTCTCGCCAAAGTGATTGCGGACGTTGTTCAGATCGACGACGTCGACTCGGCAATCGTGATTGGTGTCACCAGGCACGCGACACGGCCCAGCCTCGAGCGCGATTTGCGCCGTGCCAACGCCGCCGTCGTCGTCCGTGCCAGTCAATGTGAACAAGTGCTCGCCAACTTCGAGCGGCGTAAAGGCAAATAAGTCGCCTGCCCCCGTGGCGACCGTTTGCCCGTTGCGCGTGACTTGCCACTGGAACGCAATCGCTTCCAGCGTACCGGGGTCGTCGGCAAGCGCCTGCAGTGTGAACGGCTGGCCAATGTTGACGACAATCGGAATCGCGGTGATCGCCACGGTCGGCGCGACATTGGCCACGGTCACCTCGGTCTCGGCCGCGCCGCTGCCGCCATCATCATCGTTCACCGTCGCGGAAATTGTATACACATCCGCTGGTGTCCCACTGGGGTCATCGTCCAGGTACGTGTGCGTCGCGGTGAAGGTGTGTGCGACGGCATCGACGGCCGCATCCGAGGACGTTCCGTCCCCCCAGTCGATCATGACGCCATGGGTGTCCGCTGATGGGACCAATGCAAACAACTCCGCCGCCTCGGACATGCTCAGCGCACGACTGTAAATCCGCACGTCGTCGATCGCGCCGTGGAACGCGAGCGCGTTGTCCGTGCGCATTCCCAAGCGGGCGTTGAGGAGATTGTCTGGAGCATTTTCCGCAACATTCGGCCCGAACAACGGCGCTTCGGTCCCATTCACATAGAAGCGGACTTCCGCCGCCGAACGATACACAGCGACCACGTGCGTCCACTCGTGAAGCGCGTACGCATCTGATTCGGTGTGCCAATCCTGGCCGCTGCCAAACCGCGGCAAGAACGTCATCGCGGTTGCTCCAGTGTCGCCCGCGGTATGAATTTCAAAGTTGTTCTGGCCTTTGGAAATCAGCATTCCTGCCTGCGCGGGCGTCGATTCCGCACGGAACCAAAGACTGATGGAATAGTCGGTGGAGTCGAAGGCGCTGCCTTCTGGAAGCTGAATGTAGTCATCATCGCCGTCGAATAAAAAAGCGGCGTCCGAGATCCCAAAGCGATCGGCGGTTGGAACCGGACCGAAAACCGTCCCATCATTGCCAAAACCGCTCAAGTCGGCTGCGTCGCCGCTGAAGTCGTAGCGCGCCGTGAGGCCATTCAGCAAATCTAAGCTTGGGTCGGCAATCCGCCCGGTCACGGTCACCGCGCTGCCTTCGTCCACGGCGTTGGGAGTGGCGGTGAAGTCGACGATCGTCGGGTCGGCGTTACTGATGAAGATGTCTTGGCTAGCGGCCGTCTCGCCGCCGTCGTCGTCGCGGACGGTCACCTGGGCGGTAAAATAGCCGGCCGGGCTGTTGTCCAGGTAGCGGTGCGCGGCCGCGAAATCGCGGGCTCCGAGCGCCAGCGGAAAGTTAGCCGTCTGGCCATCTCCCCAGTCGATCGAAACGGTGTGCGAGTCCCCCTGTCCGGCGTCGTCGAAGTGGCCGACAAGGGTGACTTCACTTCCTTCGAGGTATGCTTCCAGCGGGTCAAGCTGCAGGTTCGACGGTGCCGCATTGGCGACGGTCAAAGTGGTTTCGGCGACGCTTGACAAACCGAATGCGTCGGTCACGCGCAGTCGAACGGCGAATTCGCCGTCGTCATTGATGCCGAAAGCGGCCAACTGCTCCCACGACAAGAAGGGAGTTTCTCCAAGGGCGTCGCCGAAATCGCCATCGCCGTTCAAGTCCCAAGAGAAGTAGTGCGGTGGCAATACACCAATTCCCCAAGGTTCGCCGACGCCGGCCGCAATCGTGAATGGGTCAGTTCCATCAAGACGGGCGCGCTTCACGTTTCCGGACCCTTCGGTCCAATAAAGCGTGCCCGTCTCGATGTTCATCGCCACAGTCGTCGCAGGCACTTCCAGGACCGTTTCCAGACCGCTGCCATCCAGGTTGGCACGTTGGACGCGTCCGGTGGCACTGTCGGCCCAATACAGTTTTCTGGCGCGTTGATCAATCGCGAGCCCCGTCGCCTCGTCGATCCCGGTGAGCAGCGTCTCCACGTCTGAGCCGTCAAGATTTGCGCGGAGGATTCTGCCAGAGCCATCTAAATGGCCTTCAACGTCGGACCAGTACACCTTGCTGCCGATCGAGTCGACAGCGATTCCGGCGGGATGAAGCAGGTCGGTCGCCACGACATCCTCAGGTTGCGAGCCATCAAGATTGGCACGGCGGATTTTCCCGCCGCGGATTCCAGCGTCGATTTCCGCTCCTTCGGAATCGGACCAGTACAACTTTTCTGCGCCGAGATCAAATGCGATGCCTGCAGCGCCATTGCGTACATCGACAACGAACTCGTCAGTGCCCGAGCCATCCAGACTCACGCGGTGAATTGCCGGGTCACCAAGTTCGGTCCAGTAGGCGAATCGATTCACCGAATCGACTGCCATGCCGCGGGGCTGCGCGACATCGGTTACGAGCGCTGCTAAGCCGCCACCGTCATCATTCGCGGACTGAAGCGAGGCTTCGGTAACGTTCGTCCAATAGACCGAGCTTTCGGCGTCCACGTCGAACGAGCCACTCGCGTCCAACTGCAGCCCATCTCCTTCGGTGATCGCGTATGGCCCACCAGCGTCCGCTTCCGGAGGAATACTGCCGATGAAGAACTGTCGCGAGAAGTCGCCACCGGGCTGGCCATCGGAGTCGCCATCCAGAGCGTTACCGTTGTCGTCTTGGATGCTATCCAATGCCGTCAACAGGTAAGTGCCGTCACCAAGGGGCGAAGTGAACGACAAGATGGCCTCAAACCGTTCCAAACCCGCATTGAACACCCAGTTGATGTTGGCGATTTCGTCGCTGATGTCGACACCATCACGGGTCAGATGCCAGTTAGCTGGGTTCGCCGGGCTATCTACACTGGCACGGATACCAGGTAAGTATCCTCGCGAATCGAACCCAACGATCAATTGTAGAACGCCGTCGAGCAACACCGCGGATGCGGGGACGGCAATGATCTTCGGTTGAATCGAATCGAATTCCGCGACCCCATGCAGCGGCGCGCCAGCCCCGTCGTCGGTGTTCGACGAATCGTTCCAATCATCGCACGTTGGGCAATGGCCATAGCCCATCTGGACGTAGTTTTCGATGCGGGTGGGACTCGACGGCTTGCTCGATGGTTGATCTGGTGCCCAATCGGTGAATCCCACTGACTCGGCATTCGTCCACTCAAAGTACGATTCGTGACTGATGTCGTTAAAGCCAATCCAAAGGAACCTGTCGACTCCGCCGCCGCTGAACGATTGCCAAACCCAGTCGTTCTCAGCCTGATCGCCGAGGGCAACCAAGTGTCCGCCAAGGCTCACGGCGCGACTCTCTGCATCAGTCCAATTGCTTTGCGACAGCAACAGATACGGCTTGCCGTTTGTCGAATTAAGCGACCATTGCTCCACCCGGTTGCTCAGCGGGATCGCGTCTTCGTAAACGGCTTCGACCTCGTCGACATTAGGCGGAAGCGGAGTCGCAAAACGTCGTGCATGCACATCGCCGGACCCGGATCCGTCGCCGCTCCATACAATCGAGTATCCTCCAAGTGAATCTGCCGCAACAAATGGACGATTCTGGTTGCCAATTGTTTCCTCATTCACGCGAAATTCAGGGCCGAGAGGTGTGCCATCTTGCGCGAAGTGTTGAGCGAATACGCCATCGTCGCCACCATCTTGATAGACACTCGTCCAGGCAATCAAGAAGCCACCCTGCGAGCCATACGCAACGGCAGGGTCATGCTGAGTCAATGGGGTGCGAGTGTTGACCCGAAACTGGGCTCCGATCGGCACGCCGTCGGAACCATACCTGCGGCCAAATGCGCCGATCTGGTCGCTATCGTCGCTATTCCATGCAACAACGAATTCTCCGGTTGGGTCGATTGCAATTGATGAGTTGTAGTTGTTGACGTCAGGCAGAAGAGCGCTGATCTGCATTTCACCGCCGAGTGTGCTGCCATTCGCACCATATCGCTGTGCATAGACATCCCAGCCCACCCGCCCATCTTGATCCCAGCTCGACCAGT
>ENA-ORBV01010853-ORBV01010853.1-microbial-mat-metagenome-genome-assembly--contig:-NODE-10853-length-14464-cov-4.977341_pt1 | contig 14464 bp, 10 predicted proteins | sample MGYA00237777_ERZ505514 | MGnify/ENA primary metagenome ERZ505514 (study PRJEB26160, sample SAMN06269048) | microbial mat metagenome | isolation source: Oligotrophic lake microbial mat | place... | reverse complement strand
TCCGTATTCCGTGCGCGCCGCGGCTCTGGTCGCGGCGATTCTCGTCTCCGCGCGTCCGCCCGGCGTGGCTGCACAGGCATCCACGCCGGCATCCACGCCGGCATCCACGATCGGACTGCAGCGTGATGCGCGGATCGCTGAGGCGCTGGGGGACATCGCGCCCGCGCGACTCCGCGCGATGGACTCGGTGCTCGTCTCGTTCGGTACACGCCACACGATGAGCGACACGGTGTCGGCCACGCGCGGCGTGGGAGCCGCGCGGCGGTGGATCCATGCGCAGCTGCTCCAGTTCTCCAACGATTGCGGGGATTGTCTGCGCGTCGAGTACGACACCGGGAGTGCGGTCATCACGCGCCATCCCGATCGTCCCACGTGGCCGCTCGTGAACGTGGTCGCCTGGCTCCCGGGCCGCGACACCTCGCGCGTCGTCGTGATCGGCGGGCACTTCGACTCGTGTATCTGCACCGAGAACAGCATGGATTTCACCTCGGATGCGCCGGGCGCCGACGACGATGGCTCGGGCACGGTCGCGGTGATGGAACTCGCCCGCGTCGTCGGCAAGCGCTTTCCGCAGGGGTTCGACGCGACCATCGCCTTCGTCCTCTACACGGGCGAGGAACTCGGGCTCCTCGGCTCCACCACCTTTGCCGAACGCCTTCAGCGCGAAGGCAAGACGGTCACTGCCGCCTTCACCGACGACCTTGTCGGCAACGTCGTGGCTGAGGATGGACGCGTGGACTCGACGTCGGTCCGCGTCTTCGCGGTGGATTCGCTCGCGCTCGGCGGCAGTGAGCTCGCGCGGTACGTCTGGGGGACGGGGGCGCTGTATCAACCGTCGTTCGAGGTGATTCCCGTGCTGCGACTCGACCGCTTGGGACGTGGTGGTGACCATGCCCCGTTCCATCGGCAGGGGATTCCCGCGCTCCGTTTTTCGGAGCGCCTCGAGAACTACAAGCGACAGCATCTCGGTACCGATGCCCTCGCCGACGTGGACTTCTCGTACGTGGCGAAGGTCGCGCGCTTGAATCTTGCGACCGTGGTCTCGCTCGCGTCGGCGCCGTCGCGCCCGGCCCGCACCGCGTACGGGCGCGACCGGAACTCGGGCGGGCAGGCGTTCACGATTCGCTGGGAGGCTGTCCCCGGGGCCGTGCGCTACGAGCTCCTCGTGCGCCGCACGACCGCGGCGACCTATACGCGCATCGTGCCCGTGGGCAACGTGACGGAGTTCCTTCTCGACGAGCAGTTGGACGACGTCTGGGTGGGGGTGCGCGCGGTCGGGGCGAATGGACATCGCTCGCTGACGACGGTGGTGGGGGCGCCCGGTGGCGGACGCCTCCCGAGCCCTCCGCGCCGATAGTGTCGACGTGAGCGCATTCTCCGCCTTCCCTCCCGAGTCGCTCAAGTTCCTGCGCGGTCTCAAGCGGCACAACGACAAGCCGTGGTTCGAGGCGAATCGTGCGGTCTACGAGCGCGCGTTGAAGGCGCCGCTGCAGCACCTCGCCGAAGAACTCGACGTGCGATTCGCGACCCTGGCGCCGGAGTTCGTGGCGCCCCCCAAGCGCGCGCTCTTTCGGATCCATCGCGACGTGCGCTTCTCGAAGGACAAGTCGCCGTACAAGACCCACGCGGCGCTCTGGGTCTTTCATCGCGATGCGGGGCGCGGCGTTGGGCGCGGCGTTGGGCGTAGCATCGGCGAAGCGCATGGCGGCGCGGGATTCTATTTCCACCTCGAGCCCGGCGCGTCGCTGGTCGCCGCGGGGTACTGGATGCCACCGCGGCCAGCGCTCAACATCATCCGCGAGCGGTTGGTCGAACATCAGAAGGCGTTCGAGAAGCTCGTGGGTGCGCCGGCCTTCACGAAGCGGTTCGGGCAGCTGAACGACGACGAGGCCGGCGTGCGGCTGACGCGCGTGCCGCGCGGCTTCGCGCCAGACCACCCAGCGGCGGCGTGGCTCCGATTCAACTCGTTCACGGCCTCGCGCCCGCTTTCCGACGCTGAGGCGCTCTCGCCACAGTTGGTGGACGCCCTCATGAAGGACTACGCCGTGCTGCTGCCACTCGTGCGCTGGCTGAATGGCGCGCTTGGGCATGCGAGCGCCACACAACGCTGAGGAGCGTCACCAATGGATCGTCTCACGCACTGGGAACAGGTCTACCGCACGAAGGAGCCGGACCAAGTCAGTTGGTTCCAGGCAGACGCCCGTCTCTCGCGGGAGATGATCGTCGGCGCCGTTCCTGATCGCACCGCATCGATCATCGACATCGGCGCGGGGGCGTCGACGCTCGCGGATGGCCTGCTCGGTGCCGGCTACCGGCATCTCACCGTGATGGATCTATCGTCCGCCGCGCTGGAGTTGGCAAAGGCGCGTCTCGGTCCACTGGCCTCGAGCGTCACCTGGCAGACGGCCGATGTCCTGACGGCTGCGCTGCCCGCGCAGGCATTCGATGTCTGGCATGACCGGGCGGTCTTTCACTTCCTCACTGACGCGGTGGATCGCGCGCGCTACGTGGCGCAGGTCTGTCATGCGGTGCGCCCCGGCGGCATCGTGCTCGTCGCCACGTTCGCCGAGGATGGCCCGCTCCGATGTAGCGGTCTCGAGGTGGCGCGCTACTCCGCGGCCGAACTTCACGCCCAGTTCGGTCCGGCGTTCACGGTGCTCACGAGTGATCGCGAACTGCACACGACCCCGAGCGGTGCGACGCAAGCATTCACGTACTGCGTCTTGCAGCTAGCCCGAGCGGGGCACGTGACAGTCGGCGTGTGACGACGGCGCCATGCACCGCGCCGCGCGCGGCGCTACGGCGCAACTCCACGCACGATCCCTTCAGTGCGCCGCGCGGGATCGAACCACTTCCGCGCGGCCGCCTGCATCCGCGCCGGTGTCACCGAGGCGAGGTCACGCGGATAGCGCTCAAGGTCCTCGAGCGTGCCCCAGAGGTAGGCGTCGGCGAGGTCGCTCAGCACCGCCGCTCCTGACGACTGCCGAATCTGCCAAGCGCCGATCGCGTACTGTCGCGCCCGCGCCAGCTCTTCGAGGGTGACCTCTGCCTCGCGCAGCTTCGCGAACTCGCGCAGCAGTCCCTCGCGCGCGCGCTCCTCCTTCGCCGGCGAGGTCGCGATATAGGCGGCAAATGTCCCCCCGGCGGCGCGCGCGTACGGACGGGCCATCACGGTGTAGGCGAGGGACTGCCGATCGCGAAGTTCCTCAAAGAATCTGCCGCCGAGTCCGCTCGCGACGCCGCTCAACATCTCGGCGTCGAACCGCGCGGGATCGTGGCGATCGGGACCTTGGAAGAAGATCGCGAGTGCGGTCTGCGCCTTGTCGCGTTGATCGGCCTTGACGCCCGACGTGGCCGGCCAGGCCGGCGCAATGACTGCGGGGCGCGTCGCCGACTCGAGCGCCTCGAAGCGCGCGGCGAGGAGATCGGCCGCCTGCTGCGGATCGACGTCGCCCACCACGGCCAACGTCGTCGCGGCGCGGCGCACGTGCAATCGATGCCACGCACGGAGCGCGTCCGCGGTCATGGTGCGCACGACCTGGTCGGTCCCGAGCGTCGCGCGCCCATAGGGATGATCGGGCCAGGTGATCTCGGCGGCGAGGCGCATCGGTTGCCGATACATGTCATCGCGCAACGAGGCGAGCGCAGCGATCGCCACCGCACGTTCGGCTTCAAGGCCATCCGCCGGGAACGAGGGCGTCAACATGATGTCGGCGAGCAATTCAGCGGCGTCACCGAGGCGCGCCAGCGGGACGCCGATCGTCCACTGCATCGACTCAGTGCCGACGCTCGCACTCGGCGCGCCCCCCAGGCGCTCCGCATCTTCGGCGACCTGCGTCGCCGTGCGCCGTGCGGTACCGCGCAGCATCGTGCGCGCCATCAGGGTGGAGATGCCACATTCTGCCTCGGCCTCCTCCACCACACCGCCGGCGATGAAGCAGCCGAGATGCGTGAGGGCAGCGCCGGGGCGCGGCCGCACGAGGATCGGCACGCCACGCGCGGTACGGAAGACGTGCACGCCGTCGACGGTCCGTTCGTGCGTGGCGTGTGCGGGCATGGCCGCCGGCACGAGGCTCGGTGGAGGGCTCGGGTCGAGCGGCGCGATTCCCGGCGCATCGAGCATCGCGCGCACCCCAGCGGCATCGACCCCGAGGGCCGGCGTTCCGCGCGGACGGTACGCCACGATGGCCAGCATGTCCGGATCGAGGTACTTCTGCGCGACGTCGGTCAAGCGCTTGGCGTCGGCCGCCAGCACCTTCTGCTGGTACGCCACGCCGTCCTCCCACTCGCTGGCGAGTTCCCACGCACCCAGAAAGTTCGCTTGCCCGTCTGCGGACTCCATGCGACGGAGCCACTGCGCCTCAATGAGACACCGCGCGCGCGCCACTTCATCGGCCGTGATGGCGCCATCGCGTACGCGCGTCAGTTGATCGTGAATGGTGCGCGCGGCTTCCGCGGCGGTGTCGGGGCGCGCCGAGGCATGGACGACGAAGACGCCGATCTCTGTCGGCGTGTAGTCGTACGCTTGGATGCTGCTCACAAGTCGACGATCGCGCGTCGCGCGCACGAGACGCCCCGCCCGCCCACCGGTGAGGACGGTGGCGAGGAGATCCAGGGCTGGGGTATCGGGATGCGAGGCCTCGGGAGTCCGCCAACCGAACACCAACTCCGTCTGCGTGATGTCCCCTTCCCATTCCCGCACGCGGAAGCCGGCGGGCGTGGCTTCCTTGGGACCGATTGACCGCCGGATCGGGGCGTCGGCGAGATGCCCATAGTGGCGCTTCGCCATCGCGATGGCGTGGTCGGGGTCGACGTCCCCGACGATGGCGAGCACGGTGTTCGACGGACGATAGAAATTGCGGTAGAACGAGACGATCTGGTCGCGCGTGAGCGTCCGGAGCGGCCCCTCGCGCCCCATGCGCCAGCGGCGGATGCGATGCCGGTCGTGCAGCAACTCGAACATCGTCTCGAGCGCGAGCGCGCCCGCTGAGTCCGCCTTGCGCTTGGTCTCCTCGATGATCACTTCGAGTTCGCGCCGGAGCTCATCGGCATCGATCACCGAGTGTGCGTAGGCATCGGCCTGCACCGCGAGCCCCGCCTCGAAGCCACTCGCCGGCAGCACCGCGTAGTAATGCGTGTGATCGTAGATCGTGCCGGCATTCAGATAGCCGCCGGCGGCCTTGGTGGCGCGGGCGATCTCGCCGACGCCATGCGTTGGCGTCCCCTTGAAATACATGTGCTCAAGGACGTGCGCGATGCCGACGGTGTCGTCGGGTTCATCGAAGTAGCCGGCCTTCACCCACGTGACGATCGCGACCACCGACGCGGTGGTGTCGCGCTTCGCGAGGATTCTCAGGCCATTGGAGAGCCGCACACGGCGGATACTCTCGGGCGGGAGGAGGGCGTCGGGACGGGGCACGGAATCAGCGAACGAGCGGAGCCCGCTTGATGAGGACGAGCGCGGAGACGAGCATCCCCACGCCATATCCAAGCACCAGCACGAGATCGGTTGGCTCCACCGTGCGGCCGCCGAGCCAGGCGCCGCTGAAGTCGGAGAGTTGCTTGACGGGCGGGAGAATCCACGCGAACCCCCGCAGCCAGTTCGGGCCCATCCCGCCCTGCGTGAGACCCTGCAGGATGTTCGAGACGAGGTAGACGGCGATGAACACCAGACCATCGCGTTGCGTGCACGCGCCAATCAACAGGGCCAATGAACCGATGAAGAAGGCGGTGAGCAGCAGCGCGAGCAGCGTCCCGAGCACCGGCACAGTGACGATCTGCGAAAACATCACTGGCACGAGCGTGAAGCTCAGCGCGAAGAGCCCGAGCCCGACGGCGAAGCGCTGCAGGTAGAACATCGCCGGTGGCACCTGGTTCGCGAACAGGATGCGCACGTGCTGCTTCTCCCGGTCGAGCGCGAACGATCCGCTCATCAGAAGAATCGAACCGATCGTGATGCAGAGCTCGGCGGTTCCCGGCCACAGCCGCAGCGCGATCTCCTGGAATCGCGCATCTCGGCTGAAGATCGAGACGTCAATTTCGGAGGCCATGCCCCAGAGCGGCAGTCCCGCCATCACGAAGAACAACAGAAAAGGCGCAAAGACCTTGAGCGCGACATCCCGTGCCTGCCATGGGAGATACGCGACGAGTGGTCGGAGATTCATCGGGTGGTCACCGCCGAGCGGAAGGCTTCTTCAAGCGAGGATTCGGTCGGCGCGACCGCCACAATAAGCGCGCCTTCGGCGATCGCCTCGGCGAGTCCGCGGTTCAGCGCGGCGACATCGGCGGTGCACTCGATGTCGTTGCCCGTGACGACTGCTCCATGAAAGCGGGCCGCGACGGCATCGGGGGCGGCAACGGCGCGGATGCGCCAGCGACGCTCCGCCCCGGACCCCGCGGCGTCGCGGACCGTGACGACACGCTGGAGCTGCCCATGATCGACAATGGCGACGCGATCGCAGAGGCGCTCGAGTTCATCGAGATTGTGCGAGGCGATGATCAGCGCGCGGTCCGGACGACGTAAGCCGGCAACGATGTCGCGGAATCGCGCGGTCCACACTGGATCGAGCCCGTGCGTCGGTTCGTCGAAAATCACCACCCGACGTTCGGCGAGCAGGGCCTGCGCGAGGCCCACGCGCTGGAGGTTTCCCTTGGAGAGCGCCTTGAGCTTCTTCTTGCGGTGCTCGGCAATACCCACCGCCTCGATGACGCGCTCCACCGCGGCGGTGCGCTCCGCGGCCGGCACGTCGGCGAGGGCCGCCATGCGATACAGCGTTTCCTCGGTCTTCCACTCGAGCGGGAAGGTCATCAACTCGGGGAGGTAGGCGATGCCTTCACGCTCCACGAAGGCCCGCGGCGCCACGCCATCGATGGTGACCTCCCCCTCGTCAGCCGCGAGGAGGCCGAGGAGCATCGCAATCAGCGTGCTTTTCCCGGCGCCATTCGGCCCCGCGATGCCGACGACCTCGCCGGCCTGGACCTCGAGGGTGACGCCGTGCACCGCACGCACATCGGCGCCAAAGAGCGAGCGGTAGGACTTTCCGACGGTACGCAGTGCAATCAATGCAGGATCCGCAGCAGGCCCGCGTCGGCACTCGCGCGGAGAAAACTCTCCGCGTCGCGTGTCGGGATGAGGATACCGGTAAGCGAAAAGCCCCGACGGGCCTCCGCTTGCATGAACTCTTCGACGGTCCGCTCGCCTGCTGGCGCCGTGGCATCACGCATCGCGGTGATGATCTCCTCCCACGTGCCTTCGTACGGCTGGCCATCGCGCCCCACGATCTTGTGTCGCTCGGGCGCGACCTGCTGGCCGTTGAGATCGACGAGCAGCGCACCGAAGAGCTCGAGCTGCGAGCGCGCCTCCTCTTCATCGGTATCGAAGGCCCGCTGTTCGATCTCCGCGAGGAGCTCATCGAGCGCATCGAGCTCGGGTGCGAGTTCAGCGAGTCGCTCCTCCCAGATGCGTAGCGAGGGGTCGTCGTCGCGAAGGCGCAGATGCGACTTCTTGAGTTCGAGGAGGCGCCAGATGCCGAGCTCGTCCCAGTGTTCCTCGGGCTTTGTACGATCGAGTTGATACAGCGCCGCCTCGAACTCCTCCTGGTCGTAGAGGAGGTTGCCGAGGTAGATGCGCGCCTCACTGTGGTCGGGATCGAGCTGCAGGGCCTTCCGTAATGTCTCGACCGCCCCCGGCTCATCGCCCATCCGATGCTGCGAGTAGCCGACCATCGCGATCGCCTCGGCGTTCTCCGGCGTCTGCTGCACGGCGATCTCGAAGAACTCCTTCGCGTCCTCTACGTGCCCCTCGCGGAAGAGCGCGCGACCGACCTGCAGGATGAGCTCGACGTCGTCAGAGTAGCCGAGTTCGAGGATACGCCGGAACGACTTCTTGCCCGCCGCGGTCTGTCCCAACTTCAGGAGCACTTCGCCGAGTCCAGCGAGGGCGTCCTCATGCTCCGGATCGAGCACGAGGGCCTCTTCGAAGGAACGCCGCGCCCACGCGAACTCGTCGCGCGCAAGCCGCGCATACCCCACGCCGACGTGGAGCTCGACGGAGTTGGGATACACACCGAGGCCCTCACGCAGGAGCGCGAGTGCCTCGTCGTAGTTGCCTTCGTTGTACAGCTCGTGCGCGCGCTCGTCGTACTCCTCGGAACTCAGGAACGGAGATGACATCGAGGTCCTGGCCTCCAGAGCGAGGGGTTCTTCCTAACCTATATCGGGACACAGCAAGCCAACAGCCGCAATAACGGGGAAAATCGTGGCGGTCCCGTCACGATTGCTCGGGGACACCGAGTGCGACCGCGATCTCCGCCGCGAGGGCCGCATTGGATTCCAGGAGGGCGAGGTTGGCGAGCAAGGAGCGCCCGTCCGTGGCCCGCTGCACCGCGGCGAGGAGAAAGGGGGTGACGGCCGCGCCACGTACCCCCGCCGCACGGGCGTCCGCCAGCGCCCCTTCAACCGCGTCGTCGACCTCGCCTCGCTCCAAGGCGTGGGCCGCAGGGGGCGGGAGGGTCACGAGGATGGCGCTGCGCCGACCCAGCGCCCGAGAGGCCCGAAAGATCGCCGCCACCTCCGCAGGAGAGTCCGCGCGCGCGGGGACCGGGAGTCCCGTGGTCCGCGTGAAGAACCCAGGGAACTCGTCGGTCCCGTAGCCGACGACCGTCACGCCGAGGGTGTCGAGCCGCTCGAGAGTGGCCGGGAGATCAAGGATCGACTTCGCTCCGGCGCAGACGACAATAACGGGACTGCGCGATAGTTCGACAAGGTCCGCCGACTCATCGAACGCGGGCTCACGATGCACGCCGCCAATTCCGCCGGTCGCAAAGACCGAGAGCTCCGCCGCTGTACACAGCGCCAACGAGGCCGCGACAGTCGTCGCGCCATCGAGCCGGGTGGTCATCGCGATGGGGAGGTCGCGGGCGGAGACTTTCCGCACGCCATCGCGCGCGAGGAAGCGCACGAGATCGGCATCGTCGAGGCCGATGGTGGGAACGCCGCGAACCACGGCGGTGATGGCGGGGACCGCGCCGCGCGCCCGGACGGCGGCGCGGACCCGCGCCTCCGCTTCAGCATTGGCCGGAATCGGCAGCCCCTGCGCGAGGACGGAGCTCTCCAGCGCGACGATCGGGCGTCGGTCGCGGCGCGCAGCCGCGACCTCAGGATGCTCCCAGATGGCGCGTGACGCGCGCAACCGGCCCGTGGACTCAGGCGTCGTCGAACGCGTCAGCGCGACGCGACTCGACGAGGTCGCGCTCACGCGCATCTGGATCGAAGACGGCGAGGATCTTCACATTCTCGCCCGCGTAACAGTCGAAGGCCTTCCCCGTGCCACGCTTCACCGAAATCTCGTGGCCATCCTCAAACTTGAGCACGGCCGTCGGATACTCGCTGTTCACGTACTGCTTGCGGAGTTTCTTGGGAGGAGTCGGCATCGGAGGTCCGGGCTGGTGGGAAGCGTACTCCGCGAAGCTACGACGTACACGGAGACCGCGAAAGGGTGCGCGGCACGCGCTCACGTCACGGTCGGGCGTGAGCCGGCGAAGACCTGCCACGCATCCGTCGCGAGGATGTCGTCGATCTCGTGCACCACACGCTCGACCTCGTCATCGGTCGAGTAGAAATGCGGCGCAACGCGGATGCCAGCACCGGGGCGGTAATCGATCACGACATCACGGGCGAGCAACGCCTGCGCGACCTCGGCGCCGTGCGGGACATCGAAGGCCACCGTCCCGCCGCGCTGCGCCGACTCCCGCGGCGCCACCACGCGATACGCCCGGTCGTCCGCGAGCTGGATCAGTCGCGAGGTCTGCCGGATGCTCTTCTCGCGAATCGCGGTCATGCCGGCCTCGGCGAGGATGCGCGGCCCGTCCGTGGCAGCGTAGAGGGCGGGCACCACCGGCGTGCCGCCCAACCAGCGCGTGATGCCGGCCGCGTACTCCATCGTGCCGTCGAAGGCAAAGGGACGCGCGTGTGCCTGCCACCCGGTGAGCGCCGGTGCGAAACGCTCGCTCGCGCTCGGGCTCGCATAGGTGAAGCAGCCACCGGGACCGCCGCAGAGCCACTTGAGCACGCCCCCCGTGAGGAAGTCCACGCCACTGCGTTTCACATCGACCGGGATCACCCCGACGGAGTGATAGGCATCGAGCGAGACCACGGCCCCCTGTCCGTGCGCGTGCGCGCAGAGCGCATCGGCGTCGAGAATGAAGGCCGACCGAAACAGCACATGCGAGACGCAGACGAGTGCCGTGCGCTCGTCGATCGCCGCGTGCAGCTGCGCCTGATCGATGCCGACACCATCCGCGCTCGGAACCACCACCACGCGCGCGCCGAACTTCGGCGCCAGCGCTTCGATCGCATACCGGACGCTCGGAAAATCGAGCTCGGTCATGACGACCGTGTCCCGCTCCTTCGTGAAAGGAATCGCCGACAGAATGGCCGCCTGCGCGATGGTCACCGTCGGCGTCATCCCCACCTGATGGGCATCCGCGCCGATCAATGGCGCCACCAAGTCCCCCACCGTGAGCGGCATCTCCCACCAGCCCTTCGCCCACGCCCGTACGCCATGCGTACGCCAGGCATCGGCGTAGGCGCTCAATCGCTCGGGGACGCTGCGCGGCATCGCCCCGAGCGAATTGGACACGAGGTACGTGCACTGCTCGAGAATCGGGAACTCAGAGCGGAACCGCAGGAGCGTATCAGTCACGGCAATCGGGAGACGAGGGACGGGGCGACCTGCCACCGTTCCAATCTACTCCCGGCCCGCCTCCCACACGGAGAGGGCGCGGTAGAGAATCGGCAGCACGAACAGCGTCAGGAACGTCGAGGTGATGAGCCCGCCAATCACCACGCTGGCCAGTGGCCGTTGCACCTCGGCGCCGGCGCTCGTGGCCAGCGCCATCGGCACAAAGCCGAGTGAGGCGACGAGGGCCGTCATCAGGACCGGGCGGAGTCGGTCGACCGCCCCCTCCGTGACCGCGTGGTCGAGATCGCGCCCTTTCGCGCGCAGCGCATTGATGTGCTCCACCAGCACCACGCCGTTCAGCACCGCGATGCCGAAGAGCGCAATGAAGCCCACGCTCGCCGACAGCGAGAGATTGAGCCCGCGCAACCAGAGCGCGGCGACGCCGCCCACCAGCGCGAACGGCACATTGAGCAGCACGAGTCCTGCCTGCGTGACCGATCCGAACGACAGGAAGAGCAAGAGATAGATGATCAGGACGACCGCCGGCAGCACGAGCGCGAGGCGACCCAGCGCGCGCTGCTGATTCTCGTACTGCCCGCCCCATTCAAGGAAGACGCCCGTGGGCAGCGTCACCTGCTCTGCCACGCGCGCCCGCACCTCCGCCACAAAACTCCCGAGATCGCGCCCGCGGACATTCGCCATCACCAATGTCCGGCGCTGCCCGTCCTCGTGCGCGATCAACTCGGGACCCATCACCACCTCCACCCGCGTCAGCGACGCGAGCGGCACGCGGGCGCCGGTCCCCGTGCGCACGGTGATGCGCTTCACGGTCTCGAGATCGGCCCGCGCGCTTTCCGGCAGCCGCACCGCGACGCCGATGCGACGCGGCCCATCGACCAGTTCCGTCGCCACGCGCACCCCAGTGCCCAGATCGAGCGCGGCCTGGACATCGGCGACCTGCACGCCGTAGCGCGCGAGCGCCGCACGGTCGACGGTCACCCGGAACTGACCGCTGCCATCCGCAATCTCGACGGAAACATCCGCCGCCCCCTCGACCTGTGAGACGACCCGCTCGATCTGCGCGCCAAGGGCCTCGTTCACCTCACGCCCCGGGCCAATGACCTTGATGCCGAGATCGGTCCGAATGCCGCTCTCCGCTTCGTCGAGTCGCATGGCCAGCGGCTGTGTGAAGGCGATCTCCAGCCCGGGAATCACGGCGAGCGCGCTGTCGAGCGCAGCGACCAGTCCCTCGTTGTCCTCGGCGGTGACCCATTCATCGTGCGGCTTGAGAATCACGTAGGTATCTCCTTCGAAGAGCCCCATCGCCTCTGTGGCGAGATCGGGGCGTCCCTCCTTCGTCACCACCGTGATGACCTCAGGAAAGGACCGAATGATCTTCTCCGCCTCCGTCGACAGGCGCGTGGCCTCCGCGAGGGAGATGCTCGGCAGTCGGCGGGTCGTGATGAGGATATTGCCCTCATCGAGCTTCGGCATGAACTCGGTCCCGATGAACGCCAGCGAGACGATGGCGCCGAGCACCGCAATCGCGGAGGTCGCGACGACGACCTTTCCGCGACTCATCGCGCGCGCGAGTCCGCGTGCGTACGCGTGGCGCAGGTTATAGAGCCAGCGCGCCGGCTCCTGGTGCGCCTGCTTCAGCACCATCGAAGAGATCGTCGGCACGAAGGTCAGGGCAAGCAGCAGCGACCCCAGCACCGCGGTCACCACGGTGAACGCCATCGGCCGGAACATGCGCCCTTCCATCCCGCCCAGCGTGAAGATCGGGATGTAGACGGCCACGATGATGGCGATGCCGAAGAGGATCGGCCGACCGACCTCGACCGCGGCTGAGAGGAACAGCGAGCGGCGGTCCTCGCTCGTGCCCTCCTCGAGCCGCCGCACGAAGTTCTCGACCATCACGACCGACGCGTCGACGATCAGCCCGAAGTCGAGCGCACCGAGACTCATCAGGTTGGCGCCGAAGCCGAACAGGTGCATCCCGCCGAAGGCGAAGAGCATCGAGATCGGGATCACCGAGGCGACGATCAATGATGCACGACCGTTGCGCAAGAACAGAAAGAGCACCGCGATGACGAGCAGACCACCTTCGATCAGGTTCTTGGTGATGGTGCTGGTGGTGCGGGCGATCAGCTGCGTCTGGTCATAGAACGGCGTGATCCGCACGTGCGCCGGGAGGCCCGCGCGCACATCCTCGAGGCGCGCCCGCACATCGGCGATCACCGCACGTGAATCGGCTCCCTTGAGCTTGAGGACCATTCCGGTGACGACCTCACCCTTCCCATCCTGCGTGACCGCACCCTGACGCGGCAACGCGCCCATCTCGACGCGCGCGACATCGCGCACCAGCACGCTCGATGCGCCTCGTGTCGCCACGACCATCCGCCCGATCTCATCGAGCGACTCGGCGCGCCCGACACCGCGAATGGTGAAGCGCTCCCCCGCGGTCTCGACGTACGCGCCGCCGAAGGTGCGGTTGTTCGCATCGAGTGCGTCGTGCAGTTCGCTGAGCGTGAGGTCCCGCGCGGCGAGGCGCGCCGGATCGGCGATCACATGCACCTGCTCAATGAATCCGCCCCACGAGTTCACTTCCGAGACGCCACGCACGGTGCGAAGGCGTGGACGGATCGTGTAGTCGTGCAACGTCTTCAACTCGGCGAGTGTCATTGAGTCGCTCGTCACCGTGTACTGATAGAGCTCGCCCATCGGCGTGCTCACGGGGCCGAGCCCTGGCTCGATGCCGGCGGGCAACGCCGCCTTCGCCTCGGCAATGCGCTGCTGCACCAGGGTCCGCGCGAAGTACACCTCCACCGCATCCGGGAACGACACCGTGATGAGCGAGAGTCCCTGCTTGGAGACCGAGCGCACCCCCTCGGCCCCCTGGATTCCCATCAGCGACGACTCGATCGGGTACGTCACGAGGCGCTCGACATCCTCGGGTGGCATCCCCGGCGCGGTCGTGATGACCTCGACGCGCGTCCCCGTCAGATCGGGGTACGCGTCGAAGGGAATGTGCGTCAGCGCGTAGAACCCGAAGGCGACGATCGTGAGCACGCCGCCAATGATGAAGAAGCGCTGTTTGAGCGCGAACTCAACGAGCCGCCTCAATGGCCGTGTCCCCCTGCGCCGCCGCTCTGCCGGCGCAGGATCTCGGCCTTCCCCACCGCGGCACCCGTCGCCAGCACCGAATCGCCCGCGACAAGTCCCGCGAGGACTTCCATGCGCGCTGACGTTCGCCGTCCAAGGCGCACGGGGACCGCCTCGATCAGCATCCCTTCACCCAATCGTGTCGCGCGGATCACCACGGTGTCGCCCTCCATGACCTGTACTGACATCGCGGGCACGCTGAGCGTGCGCGACGCGCCGTCGCCGAGCAACTCGGCGTCGGCGGTCATCTCGGCGCGGAGGACGCGCTGCGCATCGCCAGTCGCGCGCGCCCACACCTCAATGGCGCGACTGATGGAATCGACCACGGGCGAGACGCGGGTGACTCGGGCATCGAACATCCGGCCGAAGAAGGCGGGGACACTGAAGCGCACCGGTGCGCCGACGGCGACCGCGCCTGAGGCCTCTTCCGGCAAGCGCAGAAAGACGCCGAGGGACGCATCCCTCGCCACCGACACGAGCGGCTGTCCGACGAGCACCACCTGCCCCGGCTGCACCGCGCGCCCCGTCACGACACCATCGAACGGCGCGCGGAGGAGCGCCGCATGCTCGTCCGTGCCTGTGGGGGTCCCGCTCCCGACGAGATGCTCGAGGAAGGCG
>ENA-ORBV01010852-ORBV01010852.1-microbial-mat-metagenome-genome-assembly--contig:-NODE-10852-length-14465-cov-7.406728_pt1 | contig 14465 bp, 17 predicted proteins | sample MGYA00237777_ERZ505514 | MGnify/ENA primary metagenome ERZ505514 (study PRJEB26160, sample SAMN06269048) | microbial mat metagenome | isolation source: Oligotrophic lake microbial mat | place... | reverse complement strand
TCTTAGGAGAAAGCGGTAAACCAGTGGAATTTGGCCAACCGCTCTTCCGCATTAAGCCTCTCTAAGTCTTATTCCCCGCCCACTCACCTTCTCTCTACACCCCTCGCCCGCTATGTTTGAAAAAGTCCTAATCGCCAACCGTGGGGAAATCGCCCTCCGCATCATCCGAGCCTGCAAAGAATTGGGCGTTCACTCAGTTGCTGTCTATTCTGAGGCCGATCAAGATTCCCTCCACGTCCAGCTAGCAGATGAAGCCATCTGCATCGGTAAAGCCCCCAGCAATGAGAGCTATCTTAAGATCGACCGTATCATTAGTGCCGCAGAAATTGCGGATGTTGATGCTATTCACCCTGGCTATGGATTCCTGTCTGAAAAAGCGCACTTTGCCGAGGTTTGCGAGAGTTGCCATATTAAATTTATTGGCCCCTCCGCCGATTCCATCCGCCGCATGGGAGATAAAGCTATCGCACGTGACACCGCACGTAAGGCAGGCGTCCCCATCACCCCTGGCAGTGACGGCCCCGTAGAAACTGAGCAAGAAGCCATCCGGGTTGCCAAGAAAATTGGCTACCCTGTCATGATTAAAGCCGTAGCCGGTGGCGGTGGTAAAGGCATGCGTCCTGCCCATAATGACGTTAGTCTCGTCCAAGGCTTCCACGCTGCCCGCATGGAAGCAGAAAAAGCTTTCGGCAACCCCTCCGTTTACATGGAGAAACTCATCATCAACCCGCATCACATTGAGTTCCAAATCATGGCCGACACCAAAGGCAAAATCGTACACGTTGGCGAACGTGATTGCTCTATCCAACGCCGCAACCAAAAACTTCTCGAAGAATCCCCCTCTCCCCTCCTCACCGCAGACCTTCGCAAGAAAATGGGGCGCGCAGCTATTAAGCTCGCCGAATCCGTTAACTACGTCAACGCCGGCACCCTAGAATTTCTTATGGATGACGCTGGTAACTACTATTTCATGGAAATGAATACTCGCATCCAAGTCGAACACCCCGTGACGGAAGAAGTCTATGGAGTCGATCTGGTTAAAGAACAAATCCGCATTGCGGCAGGCGAACCTCTAGGTAAAGATTTTGATAACCTCAAACCCCTGCGCCACGCCATCGAATTCCGGGTGAACGCTGAAGATCCCTTTAATAACTTCCAGCCCTCACCAGGTAAGATCGACCTCTACTACGCTCCTGGTGGGCATGGCATACGAGTGGATTCCCACGTTTACGGCGGCTACAGCATCCCGCCTTATTATGACTCCATGATCGGGAAAATCATTGCCATTGGCCGTGATCGGAAAACGGCTCTCGACCGCATGACCCGCGCCCTCGACGAAACCATCATTCGCGGCATCCGCACCACCATCCCTCTGGGACAACTGATTCTAAAAGATGTCGAGTTTCGTCGCGGTAAATACTCCACCTCCTTCGTCCAAAATCTCATGGATCAACGGGCACAATTGATGCCTCAATACGACTTAAAGTAAGTAATCCCTCCTCATGGAATTACCATGACCCATTCAGAAATAACCGCTAAACTCCGCGCCGCCCGCCTCTACGCTATACTCGACACAGGCTATTCCGATCCAGAGTACTGGCCTATTCTGGCCAGCCAACTAATTAAAGGAGGCGTCAGCATCATCCAACTCCGCGCTAAAAACTCTAATCAAACAGAGATAGAATCGTGGGCTAAAAAACTCCAACCTCTCCTTGCCGAAACCCAAACTCCCTTTGTCATCAACGACTACCCTGAAATTGCCCTAGCCGTCGGAGCCGACATCTGTCACATCGGCCAAGACGATCTCAGCGTCGCCGAAGCCCGCAAACGTTCTGGCGGAAAAATTATTGGAAAATCCACCCACTCCCTTGCCCAAGCCCAAGATGCCCAAGAGGAAGGCGCAGACTACATCGGCTTTGGCCCTCTCTTCGCCACGCCGACCAAGCCTGCTTACAAACCCATCGGCATCGCTGATATCGCATCCATGACCCAGCTCATCCACATCCCCCATTTCTGCATAGGTGGAATCAAACTAGAAAATGTCGCTCAACTAAAAGAAGCCGGAGCCCAGCGCGTGGTCATCGTTTCTGGCCTCCTCAAAGCATCCGACCCTACCCACTACGCCGAACAAGTCTGCACCGCACTGGAACCACCGGGGATCAGTTATTAAATATAACACTATTACATAGACCAATGTAACGGGGATTTCTACTACGCTATGCTCGTCCCGCTTTAGCGAGGAGAAATGCGACGAATAAGGCCAAGAGGACTTATGGGCGGAACGGAAAGGCAGTTTCTCTAGTGTAATTTACAACAATAAGAAATCCGACAGAATATCAATGTGAACTGCTCCGCTGCCGTGCTATTTTCTTGTAATCCATGGAATTGTTTCAACCTCAGCCTGATTTTAATTTATTGCCTTGTGACGGGCTGGTCAATTATCACGGACCGATCCTTTCAGAACAGAATTCTACTAAATTTTATCACACACTTTTCCAATCAATACCTTGGGCTCATGATGAAGTAGTGCTCTTCGGGAAGCGGATCGTGATGGCTCGGAAAGTGGCTTGGTACGGTGATGCGGATTATTCCTACACCTATTCTGGCTCAACAAAACACGCTCAGATTTGGACCCCTGAGTTAGCGCAGATCAAGGCTTTAGCAGAAAAGCAAACCGGCAGCTTTTATAATTCGTGCTTACTAAATCTCTACCACGACGGCAGCGAGGGAATGGGCTGGCATAGTGATGATGAAAAATGCTTAGGTAAAGAAAATGTTATCGCCTCCATCAGTTTCGGAGCTGAGCGAAAATTTTATTTTAAGCATAAGAATACAAATAAACTTATATCTATCACCTTAGAAAATGGCAGCCTTCTGGTTATGAAGGGTGCCACTCAGGCTAACTGGTTACATAGTATTCCTAAATCCAAGAAAATAAAAACACCACGGATCAATTTAACTTTCCGCACGATTGTCTTGCCTTAGTCTTTGCTTGCACTAGTGCTTATTTCATTCATTTATGATTCTTCACGATCCAGAATTCATTGACCTCTCGACACCTACTGGACCCATGCGAACGCATGTTTTCCGACCTTTAGAATCGGGAAACTACCCAGGGATCGTGCTTTACTCGGAAATATTCCAAGTCACGGCACCCATCAGAAGAACTGCCACCTTTTTAGCAGGTCATGGCTTCCTCGTAGCGGTTCCCGAAGTTTACCATGAATACGAAGTAGCTGGCACTGTTTTAGCTTATGACAGCGCAGGAGCGGATCGAGGCAATGATTTAAAAATAACCAAACCAGTTTCCGCCTACGACTCAGATGCACGTGTCGTGCTCGACTTTTTAACAAAACACCCTCATTGCACCGGTAAGTTAGGTGCGATGGGCATTTGCTTAGGAGGCCACTTGGCCTTCCGTGCGGCGATGAATAAGGACGTGCTAGCAGGAGCTTGTTTTTACGCGACAGATATTCATAAACGCAGTTTAGGTTTTGGCTTAGACGATAACACCCTCGATCGAATCCCTGAAATACAAGGTGAGATGCTAATGATCTGGGGACGACAAGATCCCCACATTTCTCTAGAAGGTCGTAGATTGATTCAGGCAGAAATGGATGCGGCCGGAACACATTTCCAATGGCACGAGTTTAATGGTGCCCACGCCTTTATGAGGGATGAAGGCGCTCGCTATAATCCCGTGCTAGCTCGGCAATGTTACGATCTGACGCTAGAATTATTTCATCGCTGTCTGAAATAAAGCGTAAGAGTGAATGGATGTTTAATTAAAAAAACTTTTCCCAATCTCCTTTCCTTCGCTATCTTTTGGAAACTATGGTTTTGGAAATTGTGCAGTATGGTGACCCCGCTCTTCGTAAAGTTGGTAAAAAAGTTTCCGCAATAACTACGGAAATTAAAAAGCTTGTCGATGCTATGCTGGATGCGATGCACGCGGCCAATGGTGTCGGCTTAGCCGCCCAACAAGTAGGTCAAGCTTTGCAACTGGCCGTTATAGAAATCCCCGCAGAAATCGAACGACCTTCTAAAATGTGGATCGACAGTAAAGAGGTGGATCTGCAAGCGTATATGCCTTTGATTTTAATCAACCCTGAAGTCGTACTAACCAAAAAGAAAGACTCCGATTCCGAAGGCTGTCTTAGTTTTCCTGGCCTTAGTGTAGAGATCAATCGCGCCTACCGCGTTAGCGTGACGACGACGAACCTTCAAGGTGAGCGGTGGTCTTTCGACGCCGCAGGTCTGCTCGGCCGTGCCGTGCAGCACGAAGTCGATCATCTCAATGGAGTCCTCTTTATCGACCGCTTAAATAAGAAAGATCGTGAGCTGCTTAAAGAAGAGTTAGAAGAAATGCGAGCCAAGTCCTAACTTCCTGATTCAATACCATTCCCATCGTCAAGTTATTGACGATAAGAATCACTCGAAGATTGCATCTAAGCTTTTGGTGCTAAGCTAACGCAGGCATGTTAATACGAGCTTCTAAGATTTTAACTATGAGCGGCAGCACGCTAAGTGATGCCGCTGTGCGTATTGTAGATAATACAATCCAAGAAATAGATCATGATCTACAACCATTGCCTAACGAGGAAGTGATAGATCTCGGCGGTCACGTTCTCCTACCAGGCTTGATTAATGCCCATTGTCACCTCGATTACACAGGCTTTAAAGGCTCTATTTTTAGGGGAAAAGGATTCACGGAATGGATTAAGAAAATCAACTCCATTAAATTGAGTTACACACCTGAGGATTATCTAGCTTCCATTCAAACAGGTTTTTCTATGCTTATGGATAGCGGTTGTACGACTGTTTTAAACATAGAATCTTTTCCTGATCTCTTACTTAAAATGAATCCGCCGCCTATTCGCACTTGGTGGTTTTTAGAGCTTATGGACTTACGGAGCCGCTTAGGACAGGAAGATAGTCTTATGGGTGCCCTCACCTTCTTCCAAGGCCAACCCGGCTGGCTTGGTGGATTTGGTCTCAGTCCCCACGCACCTTACACCTCCAGTATCGAGCTCTATCGGCTGGCCAAACATTGTAGTGAAATGTTGGATCTTCCGATCACTACCCACATCGCCGAATCCATTGAGGAACAAGAAATGTTTCTTTACGGAGAAGGACCCATGTTTGAATTCTTGAAGGGAATCGGTCGTGACATGCAAGACTGTGGACAAGGTTCCGCCCTGTCCCACTTATTGGACTTCGGCCTTCTCAATGGTAAGTGCCTAACCGTTCACATGAACTATCTACAAAATTATGACTTCCAAGCTTTGGAGAAAAATCCTCTCAATGTCGTTCATTGTCCAGGTTGTCATGCTTATTTCGCTCACGCCCGATTTCCGATGGAACGTTTATTAGAAATGAAGTGTAACATCTCGCTAGGCACAGATAGCCTTGCTAGTAATGATACACTGGATTTACGTAAAGAGATTCGTCGTGCCCGCTTCGAGTATCCCCAATATACAGCAGAAGAGTGGCTACGAATGGTGACGACCGCCCCAGCTAAGGCTCTCGGACGTGAAGGGCTGCTAGGCGTGATTAAGCCCCAAGCCTTAGCAGATCTCGTGGCTTTCCCGCTACCTGATGGGATGGAGCCCCATGAGGCTGTGATTCAATCCACCGTTGAGCCGTCCTTTTTTATGGTTAACGGTGTTCGCTTAAATTCTTAAGCTTTTTCGGATCGAGCCTTCCAAAGGGAAAATCCTATGGAACCACCAATGAGTAACGTAATGATTCCAAGAGACCACCCTATGGGGAATTTCCCTCCGAACGCCTCATTGAGCCAGACCATTTTTAAGCCAACAAACACGAGCACTAAGCCTAAGCCGTATTTAAGATAGCGGAATTTATGCACCACACCCGCCAACATAAAATACATGGCTCTTAATCCTAGGATGGCAAAGACATTCGACATGAAAACAATAAGCGGCTCTTTGGTTATAGCAAAAATAGCAGGCACAGAATCAACTGCAAAAACGATGTCAGAAATTTCAATAAAAACCAAAGCGATAAGAGCGGTGTTACAAACCATTTAGTTCCAATTTTAACGAAAAAAACACTGCCCGTGAAAGTCTGGAGTGACGGGTAAATATTTTTTCAATAAACGAATAACTATATTCTTTTCTGGATCCAGCGGCTTTTCTGGGGCGAATAAAATCTTAATACCGGTAGCGATTAGGAACACCCCATACACGATAACCAGCCAATCGTATTGCATAAGGATACTACCTGCTGCGATGAAAATACTGCGAAAGAAGAGAACCCCTAAAATTCCATAGAAAAGAACCCAGTGTTGATACTTAGGCGGAATGGCAAAGAAAGAGAAGATAATGACGAAGACAAAAATATTATCAACGGCTAAGGCCTTTTCCACCACGTAACCAGTGAGGAATTCTAAGCCGACTTGTTTAGAAACTTCTGCGGCATCAAAACCTGAAATGGCGAGAGGTCGAGGGTCTTGAGTAAACTTCCAATCGGCATAGAAATAAAATCCTAAGTTAAAGAGTAGAGCTAAGGTTACCCAAATGGCGCTCCAAATTGCCTATTTTTTTGAAGGTAACGACATGTGCCTCGCGATGAAATACTCCTAGGTCTAAGGCTAACATAGCCAAAATAAATCCAACAAAACCTAGATAAAACCACCAATAGTCAGCCCAAGGGAAAAAATTACGTCTGTCATGTCCGACGCGATCTAGTTTACAAATAACGACACGCAAGAACATTTAAGGGATCAACCCCAAAAAAAGCGCACATTAAATATGGAGGGGTAAAATTCTTTAGCTAATAAATTGTGGCAAAACTTGCCAAGAGCCTGCGAATTGCCACAATTCTTTTAATGTCTCCACTATTACCGAAGCTTTACGTTAAAACAAACTGTCCTTGGTGCGAAGAAGCCATTGATTGTCTTGATAAACATTCTATCTCCTTTGAGAAAATTATCGTTTCAAATGACGCGCAAGCGATGAAAGAGATGGAAGCTATCTCTGGCCAGAGTAAGGCTCCCACGCTGGACTGGGATGGAGAAATTCTCGCTGATTTTGGCGAAACCGAATTAATTACTTTTCTGAAAAAACTTGGGGTTTATTGAATAACCTGGCTGCCCTTTTTTCAGAGTATGGAGCTCCTAGTTCCGTGCTCAAAGTAGTCAGCCTAGCCGTTCCCGATTTAACCCCACAAGACGTCCTCCTCAGGATGCTTTTTGCCCCGATCAATCCTTCCGACATTAATCTGATAGAGGGAACTTATGGCACCAAGCCCTCTCTTCCCGCCATTGCTGGGAATGAAGGCGTGGCGCGCATTGAACATCTTGGAGAGAAAGTCACAGATCTACAGCTAGGCCAACTCGTCCTGCCCCCAAGCGGAACGGGCTCGTGGCAGCAATGGGTTGTTTGCTCTGGTGCTGACTGCTTGAAGCTGCCTGCCACCCTTAAACCTGAACAGGCCGCCATGCTCTACGTTAATCCCAGTACGGCCTGGCGCTTATTACATGATTTTTTTCAACTGGAGCCAGGCGAATGGGTCATCCAAAATTCCGCTAATTCCGCTGTGGGCCGATCCGTCATTCAAATAGCCCATGCTCTGGGACTAAGAACAGTCAATCTTGTGCGGCGCACTGATCTTTTTCCTGAATTAAAAGAATTAGGAGCTGATGCCGTTTTTCTCGACACTCCAGATTCTGTGGCCTTAATCCGTGATCTCGTAGGTGCTTATCCGCCACGACTCGCTCTTAACGCTGTAGGGGGCGATAGTGTCAACCTCCTTTGTAAAGTTGCCGCCCCTTCTGCGAAGATCGTTACCTATGGAGCTATGTCCAAGCAGCCCTTACGCCTAGGAAATGGTCTGCTAATTTTTAAAGATATCTCTTTTCATGGCTACTGGATTAGCCGTTGGTACAAGAACGCTAAACGTGAAGAAGTTTACCGTATGTTCGATTCGTTAGCGGCATTAGAGCAGCAAGGTAGATTGAAAATACCTATCGCCGCAACCTACCCACTCAGTGAGGTGCTTCAGGCCATCACGGCTGTGCAAGGCGAAAAGCGACGCGGTAAAATCTTGCTGCAACTTTAAACTTCGACAATGCGGAAGGCTGGCTTATTACACGAAGTGAAATTGAGTTGATGCTCAAAAGATTCACGATCAAAAGCTGAACGAAGCGCTGAGACGGAACGATAATTCAGGCGTAGTAATTTTCGCAGACTCATTTTCTTAGACTGATCTATTTCACCCGAAACTTCAAACGTTAGGCGGTTGGTCAAAAGACTACGCAAACGATAGAGCGGCAAATAATGGTGGAGTTCAAGATTTTGGCGACAGACTAAAAATAAGTCCAAGGTTTGTTCCCAATTTACCGTGCCCAGTAGCGCGTGGCGTAAATCTAGCAAGCAGTCATAATGGCAGGGAGCCGCTTGTGACAGTAACTCTTCCACAATCCTAGCCGCATCAGAACACCAGGATGGGACAACAGTAAATTCGAAGACAGGAATTGATTTAAGGTTCTGCATCCTTTTACCGTAGCAGAGTGAGACCTACTCGCAAGTGCAAGACGAAAACTAAACAATTTTTTAAGGCGTGCTCATGTTTATTATAAATTTTTCAGAAAACTTTTCAGCATCCAGAGCGTTTTGGTATGGACTTGGGCTCTTTTGATGGCGAGATCTTGGGTGGCTAGATCACCGGCAACCCCCGCTGCTTCACGTAGCTCGATAATATTGGCTAAAACGATTTCATGAGAACCAGCGAGGTGGGCAACAAAGTCCTTTGCAGGTGCTGCTTCAATCGCCATTTCTTCAATGCTAGAAGCTTTGGCTAAAGTGGCTAAACCACCCGGAGCGAGAACATCCAAGGCACGTAAGCGTTCGGCCAGCTCATCAATAGCGAGGAATAATTCTTCATACTGACTTTGAAAAGCTGTATGAAGCGAAAAGAAGTGAGAGCCTTCAACATTCCAGTGGGCTAAGTGGGTTTGTCCCATCAAAGCGTAGGAATCAGCTAGGACTAGTTTTAAACCTACGTGGACAGCGGTTTCCTTGGCAGAATTTTTAGTTAAGATCGACATGGTCATCATTGTAGCACTTAAGATGGCTTGCGCTATTATTATCTCGTGGTTGATTAGTTCTATGGGGAAAACGCTGTGTGATTGGTCTAAGGTGGATATTGAAAAGCATGCTGTGGAGTTATTTGAATTAGTGCAGAAGCCCACCTTTTACTGTCGGAAATGTGCGCGGGTAGCTAATAGCTCAAAGGTTCTTTGTAAAGCAGCCAAGTGGCCGACTGGCCTAAAAAAAAGTTGAACTAATGTTTACCTAGCAGTTGTACTTAGGCTTTATTGAGCTGAAAGTAAGCCACGATGAAGGCCACGATGACGACGTTAGCCAAGGCCACGGGGATGAAAAATTTCCAGCCTAGATCCATCAATTGATCGTAACGGAAACGAGGGAATGTCCAACGCACCCAAATGAAGAAAAAGATAAAGAAGGCCATCTTCGAAAGGAAGACTCCGATGTGAACGAGCCAGAACCAGGTAGGCGCAGCTTGACCGGCTAGTCCTCCGAGGAAGTGCCAATCGGCGGGAATAGCTAAACCGTTAAACCATGGGAGTGGTAAAGCCCAGCCGCCGAAAAATAAGGTGACCATGATGCAGGACGTGACGAGCATGGCAGCATATTCTCCGAGGAAAAAGAGGGCAAATTTAAAAGCTCCGTATTCTGTGTGGTAGCCACCGATGAGTTCTGTTTCGCACTCTGGCAAATCAAAGGGTAAACGATTGGTCTCCGCAAATGCGGCGACAAGGAAGATGACAAAGGAAAGGGCGAGAAAAGGCCAGAGCATGAAACTTTCTAAGGTCCAGTTACTAGGTTGAGCGATGAAGGCTAGAGCTAACCATCCATGCTGGGATTGGTAGGCGATAATTTCCTGAAGGTTTAAATTTCCAATGACTAGGAAAACGGGAACCACGGACAATCCCATTGCGATTTCGTAGGAAATCATCTGAGCCGAGGAGCGGATGCTGCCGAGGAAAGGATATTTAGAATTGGAGGACCATCCAGCGATGACAATCCCATAGACGCTGATAGAGACAATGGCGAAAACGAAAAGCACACCGATATTAAGATCGGCGATGACGGCTGGACTATTAAACGCTGCGAGCGTGGCAGCATCTAAAGAGAGGGAAAAAGCGTTGCTTACCCAACGAGCGATGGGCTCGAGGTTGATAACGGAGCCGAAGGGAACTACGGCAGCGGTCAGGAGAGCTGGAACCATGGCTAAGACGGGAGCCATGTAGAAATATGGTTTAGTCACGTGTCCAGGGGTGATTTCCTCTTTGAGTAAGAATTTTAAACCATCGGCTACGGGTTGAAATAAACCGAAGAGGCGCAGGAGGGGAACTCTGAATCCGCCGATAGTCATACCGCCAAGCGGTAAGCCTACCCGGTTCGGGCCGATCCGATCTTGGAACCACGCACTGTAACGACGTTCCGCCACGACGCTGTAAGCAACTAAGCCGAGCATGACGCCGACCACGGCTCCACACTTGAGCAGGCTCATGAAAATAAATACTACCGTCGGTCCATCAATGATCATAACTTAAGCTGTTACACTGACAGGTTTAATTTCACGTGGCGAGAGTATAGAAACGGTGCCATTGAGTTGCAGCCCTAAATCACCAATCTTACTTAAGCTCAAGCCGGCTAAGGAAGGAACGGTTTGGGACATGGCACGGAAGACATCTTCGATCGTGTGCAACCCATTACCACCGCCGACGGCAGACTTTAAATCACGTAAAATTTCCCAATCTTCCTGAGCGTGACCTGGACAGGCGATAGCTTTATTTAGTCGTTGGAGGCGTCCTTTGACATTAATCATGGATCCACGCGTTTCACCGAATCCAGCGGAAGCCAGAATGAAGGCGGCGTTTTGGTTAGCTTTATTCGGTTGGGTTCCAATGTGAACGTGAAAAGATAGTTTTTTTAAGGCTGCTTCATTGATACCGCAGTCCACGGCATCTTCTGTGATGGAGATGAGGGCTTTAATTTTTCCTGAATCTATTCCTTCAGCGATCTCTGGGAGTTTTTTACCCTTTTGGGAAACACCGAGAAGTTCAGCACCTTGACTGTTAGGGTTACCGTCCTGTGAGATGAGAAAGCGATCCCCTTCCTGCACGCGTGGTTTAATATCCATTAGGGTCACACCGAGTGTATGTGCGAGAGAGCGGAGGAGGAAGAGTTCTTCATTAGTCTGCTTAGCGGAGGCGAGGATGGCGATCTCAGAACCCTTGTATTTTGTTAGCTCTTGAGCGACGCGAGGAAGGATGTCTGTCCACGATGAAGGGAAGAAGTCATCCTTCACTTTAGCGAGGGGTTGCTGGAAACGTTTTTCATCTTGGCAAGCATGAAACTCGAAGCGGGCTTCGTCTGGCATCCAGCAGGAGTTTACTTCTTCATTTTCACGGGGAGTAATACGGTAGATTTTATTTTCACGCGAACCGATGATAATGTTGCTGCCTGTGCCATCCCATGTGGAGATACTCTTAGTTTCTTTTAAGAACCACACCCGCATCTTAAAGCGGAAGTCTTTGCTGGTTAGAGCACCTACAGGACAAATGTCCACGGTGTTAAGGGAATAAGGGTTATCGAAGCGTTTACCTGGGTGGGCGGTAAGTGTGTTAAGGCTGCCACGTTGGACGAAGCCGAGCACGTCGTCTTGGACGACTTCCTTGGCAAAGCGGACGCAGCGAGAGCAGAGAATGCAACGCTCATCATCGAGCACGATGTTTTTACCCAGATCCACGTTCTTAGGTTTCTTCACTTTATTTTCAACAAAACGACTGTAGCCGTTCCCGTATTCTGTAGAGAATTCTTGCAGCTTACATTCTCCCGCTTGATCACAGATCGGGCAATCGAGAGGGTGATTGATTAAGAGAAATTCCATGACGCCTTTACGACATTCCACGGCCATAGGAGATTCGGTGCGAATCCCCATCCCTTCTGTTACGGTGGTGGCACAACCGATTTGGGGACGCGGAATCCATGCAATCTCAGGATTACCATCGGCACCGACGACGGGTTTACGTTCGGCATCCATCCTAGGAGTTCCCATTTCAAAAAGGCACATGCGGCAATTCCCTGAAATAGAAAGCTTAGGATGGTAGCAGTAGTGGGGAAGAAAACTATCTTGCTGGCGAGTGACTTCAACGACGTTAGTACCTTTGGGAATCTGAATCCACGAGCCGTTAAAATTAACGTTTACCATGGGCGTCTCAGGCGCAGGGATGTCGTGGTTAAAGGGATTGATGGGATGCGGGGTCATAGCTTATTTTCCTAGAACGAGTTCTTCGTCTTTATTGGCCTTAGCTTGAAATTCCTCAGGGAATTTAGCCAAAAAACTTTGCACTGGCCAAGAGCAAGCTTCACCGAAAGCGCAAATGGTGCGACCCGCAATGTTGTCTGCTACATTCTTTAGCAACGCACTGTCTTCTTTACGCGCTTGACCGTGAGCCATGCGGTGGGTGATTTTTTTCATCCAGAGTGAGCCTTCACGGCAGGGAGTGCATTGGCCACAGGACTCGTGAGCATAGAACTCAGAAATATTTGCTAAGCACTCGACCATATCACGTGAGTCGTCCATCACGATCACGCCGCCCGAGCCAGCCATGGTGCCGACCGCTGCGAAGCTGTCGAAGTCCACAGGAATATCTTCTAAGGTAATTTCTTTATCTACCATGGCACCGTCGGCACCTTTTTGTTTCAATTTAAATTTTTCGCCCGCACGCAGCACCTTAGCAGAGGAACCTCCCGGGATCACGGCCTTGAGTTTACGTCCATTGCGGATGCCGCCGCAGACGTCATTAATTAATTCCCCCATAGTCAGAGAACCACACTCAAACTCATAATAACCAGGTTTATTAACGTCGCCACTGACACAGAGAACGCGCGTGCCTGTATTGTTCGGTGTGCCGATTTTAGCGAAGGCTTCACCGCCCATATTAATGACGTGCTTGACGTTGCAAAGTGTTTCCACGTTATTGACGATAGTGGGACACATGTAGAGACCTAGCACGGCTGGGAAATAAGGTGGCTTGATACGAGGATAGGCGCGCTTACCTTCAAGTGACTCGATCAAACCCGTTTCCTCACCGCAGATATAGGCTCCTGCTCCGCGGTGTATATATATTTCCAACTCGTAACCTGTACCGAGAATATTTTTGCCGATGAAATTTTTCGCCCGTGCTTCTTCAATGGCACGCTCGAGAATCTTAGCACCTTCGGGGAATTCTCCACGGATATAGAGGTAGGCTAACTTCACGCTATTCGCAAAACAGGAAATGATCATGCCTTCGATCAACTGGTGCGGATCTTTATGGATAATTTGCCGATCTTTAAATGTGCCTGGCTCGGACTCATCTGCGTTACAGATAAGGTAAATAGGCTTAGTTACTTTCTTTGCGTCGATGAAGCTCCATTTCATGCCGCAGCTAAATCCTGCACCACCACGCCCACGTAGTTGTGATTTCTTAACTTCATCCTTGATCGCAGTAGGCTCCATCGTGATGGATTTTTTTAAGTCGTCATAACCGCCATGCTTGATGTAGCAGTCGATGTCGTTGGTATAACCTGGAGCATCAATATGTTTAAAAATCAGTCTGCGTTGTGGTGCGGCCATAGTAGTTTACTGGTATTTTTGTAAAAGTTCTTGGATCTTGCTTTCGTTTACGTCTTCGTAGAAATCGTCATTCATCATCACGACAGGAGCTGTGCCGCAAGAAGCTAGACACTCGACAAATTCAATAGTGTATTTCCCATCGGGGCTGCTGACAGGTCCATGGTCGTCTCCCTCTGCTCCAGTCGCTTTTTTAAAGCAAGCATGCGTTTCATACGATCCGCCCAGAGCACAGGATAAAGTGCGGCAAATGCGGATGTGGTGCTTCCCAAAAGGTTGCCGCCGGAACATGGGATAGAACGTGACGAGCTCAAGGATATTAATGGGTTGAAGATCTAATTTAGCGGCGATCCAGTCGATTGCTTCATCTGAAATATGACCAAACTCCTCTTGCCACAAGTGCAAGAGCGGCAGCGAGGCACTCCGCTTCGACACAGGATAATGCGTGATAGCGGTTTCTATTTTATTTTCAAACTCAGGAAGAAGTGTAATGGCCATATCCTTAAATCGATTTTACTGGAAGTTACCACTCTTACTAATGACGGAGTCGTTGATGAAGGTGATACTTACTTCCGTTTTCCCAGAAGTGTATTGATAGGAAACGTTACGAAGTCCTAGAATTTCCGAGCTATCCACTTTATCTGGCTTGCCGAGGATGGCTTTAACTTCTACTTCACTCATACCATTTTTTACTTTGGTCAAATTTTCGTTCGTTAGCTTACTTCCACAAGCAACTAAGGCAAACGAGACCAAGACTAATGAGGTAAGTGCTACGATTTTCTTTAAATTTAATT
>ENA-ORBV01010851-ORBV01010851.1-microbial-mat-metagenome-genome-assembly--contig:-NODE-10851-length-14465-cov-9.221157_pt1 | contig 14465 bp, 6 predicted proteins | sample MGYA00237777_ERZ505514 | MGnify/ENA primary metagenome ERZ505514 (study PRJEB26160, sample SAMN06269048) | microbial mat metagenome | isolation source: Oligotrophic lake microbial mat | place... | reverse complement strand
AAGGTCCTCACCTGCATGCTGCCGCAGCTTTGAGCACAAAGTGATCAACTTTTACCCACTCGTTTCCACGATGAGCCATATTTACAATGCTGCCGGTACTCTCCAGGCGAATGTGATCTTTGGTGCAGCAACCGTCGGCCGCACGTTTGACAACGCGGCAGGCCTGACGGGTCTCATCTCCCAGCTCAGCACAGTCGGCGTCAATGGAGCGTTCCTGGGCAGTGCCGACGGCCGCATCGGGTCGCCCAGTGTCGTTCCGGTCCCCGCTGCCGCCTGGCTGCTCGGGTCCGCGTTCGGCGTCCTTGGGATCTTCCGCCGGCGCCGCGCCGCCTAACCTGATCAAGCAAAGACAAGAGAACAAAAAACACAGCAGGCAAGCGCTTTGAGGGCCCCCGAGGGGGCCCTTCTTCTTTCCTGATCGGTATCTGCAGCGCGAAATCAGGTAGGAGCGCCCTTAGGCGCGACCCCCAACGGATCTCGAGTCACCGCGATTTCGCTGCCCACAGGCGATCGCTGAGCGCACTGAGCGATTCGACCGCCCCCGCATCCAGCCACCGGACGATGCCGGCGGTAACGTCTGGATAGTGCTGGGGGGTCGGTGCCGGCTGTGCCAGCCAGGCCAGAATGTCGTTGCGGGACAGGCGTCGGGTGACGCTGCCGAGGCCGAGCTGCGTCAGTGCCAGAGCATTCGATTCCTGCTCCAGGTGACCCTCGATGGGCTGCAGCAGTACGGCGATCCCGAGGTGCAGGCATTCACTCGCCAGCGTAAAGCCGGCGTTGGTAATCACGCCGCCGCAGCGGGCCAGGTCTGCCACGAACCCGGAGCGGGAGATCGGGCGGATCAGCGTGTTGTGATCGCGCTGCTCCCCGGCAACGTTTCTGTAGACGTGGAAGCGGTGTCGGGGAAACTGCTTGAGCAGCGGCACGAGCCGGCCGAGCGGCTCGAAGGCCAGGTACACCAGGATCAGGTCTGATTCCACCGGGCCGCGGGTGAGCGCGAGGATCTCCGGCGCCACTGTCGGCGGTAGCACGGGGGCGCCGAAAGCGTTCCAGTGGGCACCCGCCGGGATGGACGCGGGCGCGAACAGGTCCAGTACCGCGCGGGTGATCACGTTACCCCGCGCTCGCGGCACCTGGGGCCAGGAGAAGGCATACAGGTGCCCGATGCCGACGCTGGGCAGACCACGACGGCGCGCCATCCAGGCCGTGATCGGCTCGTAGTCAGTGACGATCAAGTCGGGCTCGGACGCGGGATTGCGGAAGACATCGCGGATGAAGCCCACGGGACGGGCCCGCAGCGCGGTCCGGACGTAGCGAATGCGCCCGCCGTCGGCGACAAACGTGAGCCCGGGCCGGGTGGTGAGGGGCGCGCCGATGCGCGCGAGCCACGAAGGGTCTGGTGGTGGGCCGCTCAGGACCACGTCGACCTGATGACCCAGCTCGCGCAGCTTGAGGATGACCGGCGTGGAGCGGACCAGGTGGCCGTGACCGGTGGTCTGGACGCCGTAGAGAATGCGCATGCAGAAGCAGCTGCCAGATTGCCTGCCGGATTGCCTGCCGGATTGCCTGTAGGAGCGCCTTTAGGCGCGTTCTCCATTGGGGATCGCGCCTGAAGGCGCTCCTACAGGCACTCCAGCATCGCGCCTCGATAGCCGATAGCCCGCGCCCCGGACGGTCTGGATGCAGTCATCGTGCCCCGTCCCCCGCAGCGCCAGACGCAACCGGCGGACGTGCACGTCCACCGTCCGTTCATCCACATGAGCGTTGATGCGCCAGACCCGGTCGACGATCTGGGACCGGGACAGCACCCGTTCCGGGTGGCTCATGAAAAGATTCAGCATCTTGAACTCGATAGGCCCCAGGTGCACCGGCTTTTCGGCAGAGGTCACACGGAGACTGCGCACGTCAAGACTAAGGCCCTCGAAACGCCGCACGTCCTGGTCTGTGGGCGGGACACTACCTGACCGGCGCAGGACGGCGTGGACTCGTGCCAGCAGCTCATCCCGGCCGAACGGTTTCGTCACGTAGTCGTCCGCACCGGCCTTTAGGCCTGCGACCCGATCCACCTCATCGGCCTTGCCGCTAACCATGATGACGGGGATCCGGGCGGTCGCTTCATCGGCCCGCCAGAGCCGCAGCAACTTGATGCCATCCATGTCGGGTAACTGCCAGTCCAGGAGAACCAGATCCGGCGGCTGGCGACCCGCCTCGTCGAGTGCGGAGAGGGCGTCCGCTGCCTCGACGGTTTCGTAGCCGGCGCTGGAGAGCAGGAAGGACAGCAGGCTGCGCAGCGGTTTGTGGTCCTCGACGATGAGGATCTTGCGGGCGGTGGTCATCGGCCGATGCCCTTGGTTGTTGTCAACGCAACGTCTGACGTGGCCACGGGCAGCGCGCGCCCGAACGGGAAGGACTACAGCAGTGGTCCGTGAAAGTTTCATGGCGGGAATATGACGAATCCATGAACGCTGGAGTCCGGCCTGATTAACGCGCCGTGCTCTTGTGTGGCGCTTTGTTCACGTCCGCGTCATCGCCGGGACGCAGGGCCGGCGTAAGTTGCCGCCTGTCGCGGACGTCCGAGAAACTTAAACAGACGAAAAGCCGGCGCGGCAAACAGGGCGGAAAGATTCGGCAGGGACCGGTCTCCCGCTGTCATTCAAGCGAGAACGAGGAAAATAATTCATGCGATCTTTGACCAAGAAAGTGGCGGCGATGTCCGCCTTGGCAATGCTGGGTGTGACGGGTGCGCAGGCTTCCGTCATTGCTGCCGGCGCCGCGGGTGGTTCCGAAGTCATCCTGTCGTTCGTCAACGCCGCCGGTGACTCGATCAGTCAGGACCTGGGTGAACAGGTCGCGGCGATCAACGCGGGCGACACTTACAATCTGAGCGCCTCCGTACTGAGCTTCATCAGTGCTGCTGGCGGTGCTGCCAACGTGACGTACGGCATCGTTGCCGGCACCACACCGACGCGGAATTACCTGACGTCGGCGGGTAGCGCCACCTTTGTCGACGACACCACGATCGCCAACGGCGTCAAGAGCCTCTGGCTGGGGACGATCAACCTCCTCGTAACGAACCTCAATGACGGTGATGCCACCCCGACCTCGACCAACCTGGCCTACGGCCCGTTCCTGGCTGGTTCCGGCACGTCGAACTACGTGGACGGTGGTTTCAGCAACTGGTCGTCCGGCAGCTTCGAACTGGACAACCTGACCGCTGGCGACTCTACCCTTTACCTCTACAAGGTCGTCTTTGCCTCCGCCAATCTGGGTTTCGCCGCCATCACGAGCCTGAACGGGTTATTCGCCAATCTGAACCTTTCGGCCAGCCAGTTGCAGATCGGGCCAGCGGCTGTTATTCCGGTGCCCGCTGCGGTCTGGCTGCTGGGTAGCGCTCTCGGCCTGCTGAGCGTTGTTCGCCGCCGCGTCGCGACTGCCGCCTGAACCACGTTCTGCACGGACTCACTTAACTATTCAATTTCATCAAAACGGAGAACTCCTAATGCAACCGACCATCAAGCAAGTCAGCGGTACGCTGGCCGTGGCGCTAGCCGGCCTGCTCGCCGGCACCGCCCAGGCGGCGATACCGGCCGTGAGCGCCAGCTTCTACATCTCGGGCGCTTCTGCGGCTCGCGCCATCCCGCCCGCGATCGCCACCGAGCTGTGTGATCCGGCGGTCAACGATCGCGCCGACTACATTGATAGCGCCTCGTCGATCAACTACCGCGTCAACGTCTGTACCCTGAAGAACACCGTCGAGGTTCCCATCTCGATTCGTGGCCTGAAAGTCGCTTTCTTTTCCCGGTCCCAGGGCGGCACTCTGTTCGGCATCCGGGGTATTGCCATTCCCCAGGCCATCAAGTTCATTGACGGCAGCACCTGCCCCGCAGATGACGGCAACCCCGCCACCGAGCAGCTCTGCGCCACCCTGACTGCCGACGCCGACTACGCTGTCCCCGATGGTATCGGTGATGGCAAGGTTCCGGACTTTGGCCTCTCCGACGAAGAGCCGATCTTTGGCTGCGAAGTGGCCAAGGAAAACGGCCCGGTCCAGTGCACCGTGGCCGAAGTTGCTGCGCTCAAAACGGCCAAGGTGACGGCAGCGCCGGTCTATCAGCTGCCCTGGACCATCCAGGCGGGTGACCAGCTGGCCACCGAACTCGGAGGCAACATCTCGTCCGTCGTGCTGACGGGTATCTTCTCCGGTAACTACCAGTCTGTCGCCGACATCAAGTCGGCCATGGGCGTTGCCCCGCTCGTGGGTGACGACACGGAAGGCCTCAAGGTCTGCCGCCGGACCAACACGTCCGGTACCCAGGCGGGTCACTCCCACGTCTGGCTAGGCAGTGCTTACTGCGGCTCCAGCACGAAGGTTGCATCCTTCATCGACGCCACCTTCGACGACAACAACGTGGCTAACGGCTATCCAACCAACTACACCGTCGTTGAAAACAGTTCTTCCAGCAACGTGGAAAACTGCGTCGTGGGTGTTGTGGCGGATCGCGGTCGCTCCATCGGGATCAATTCGCTGGAGAACGCGCCGAAGCCCGGTGGTGCCAACCTCGCGATCGATGGCATCGTGCCGAGCCAGCAGACGGCAGCACTGGGTACGTATCGCTGGTACGCGGAGTCCACTCTGAACTCCAACAGCGACACGATCAACAACGTTGCCGCCCTGAACGACTTCATCAATGCTGACCTGACCGTCCGGGCAACGACCACCCAGCGGAGCCAGTTCCGGACCCTGTTCCTTGCCAACGTGCGCAACCCGGCAAAGATCGTGGCCTCCGGCCTGAACGGCATCAACGCGCTGCCGGGCTTCGGCACTCCCACTGACCCCTTCGTCCCTGCCACTCCGGTGGGCTGGACGAGCAAGTTCGTGGGTCAGGGCGGCAGCAACTGCAAGGCCCCGCTGCCGGTCTTCCCGTAAGTCTCACTGTCGTGCTTCGCGATGTCTCGATACCTGCCGGCGCCCGCAAGGGCGCCGGCTCTTTCAGGCCAGGCCCCGACCCGTCGACCCTTTATGACGTTTCCTTCACTGAAGTGTCACAGAAGTTCCCCACGGGGCCGGTACCCTCTCCTTAGCCTCTACGGCCCTTACAAGAAAACCGACAAGGAATGGAATTTATGAACCAGCGCTTCAACGGGCTTTCCGCTCTGTCCACCATGGCCGCCCTGGCCATGCTGGGTGTTACGGGTGCCCAGGCATCCATCCTCGCCCCCAATGCCGCGGGCGGTTCCGAGGCCATCCTGTCCTTCGTCAATGTGGCGGGTGACTCGATCAGTCAGGACCTGGGTGAGCAGGTCGCGGCGATCAATGCGGGCGACACTTACAATCTGAGCGCCTCCGTACTCAGCTTCATCAGTGCCGCTGGCGGTGCTGCCAACGTGACGTACGGTATCGTTGGCGGCAACACGACGACGCGGAATTACCTGACGTCGGCGGGTAGCGCCACCTTTGTCGACGACACCACGATCGCCAACGGCGTCAAGAGCCTCTGGCTGGGGACGATCAACCTCCTCGTAACGAACCTCAATGACGGTGATGCCACCCCGACCTCGACCAACCTGGCCTACGGCCCGTTCCTGGCTGGTTCCGGCACGTCGAACTACGTGGACGGTGGTTTCAGCAACTGGTCGTCAGGCAGCTTCGAACTGAACAACCTGACCGCTGGCAATACGACCCTTTACCTTTACAACGTGGCTTTTGCTGTTGCCAACCTGGGCTCCGCCACGATTACGGGCTTCAACGCCGGGTTGTTCGCCAACCTGAACGTCTCGACCAGCCAGCTGCAAGTCTCTGCGGTCCCCGCGCCAGCCGCGGTGTGGCTGCTCGGTACGGCGCTCATCCCGCTGGCGCGTCGCGCGTACAAGAAGTCCCGCACGGCCGCCTGAGCACGTCGCTTCAGTTTTGAGACCTCTGCCGGCGCCCCTCGGGGCGCCGGTTTTCATTGGGGGTTCCGGTTTAACCCGCCTGCAACATGCCTGAAACATTTCGCCGCGAGCATGGCGCGTCGGATTCTCTCCCTGAACAGCAAACGAAAACCGAGCTGGATGTTGTCTGCACTTTTTAGGTCCGTGATCGCCTTCTGTGGCACCTGTGTTGTCGTTTCCGGCACCGCCAGTGGGCAGGAACCCCCGTCTGGCGAGGCGAAGCCACGCTTCGATGTCTGGGAGTACCGGGTAGAGGGGAACACCATTCTCGATTCTGTGGCGATCGAGCGCGCGGTCTACGGTGAGCTCGGCCCCGGGAAAACCCTCGACGATGTGAACGCGGCACGGGACTCACTTGAGAAGGCGTACCGCGATGCGGGCTATCCCACGGTCTTCGTCGATGTGCCGGAACAGGCGGTTGATGAGGGCATGGTGCGCGTTGCGGTGACCGAGGGTCGCGTCTCCAGAGTGAAAATTACAGGCGCCAGGTACTACAGCAACGGCTGGATCCGGGACCAGCTGCCCGAGGTCGCGCCGGGCAGCGTTCCCCGCATCGATGCCTTCCAGGAGCAGCTCCGCGCCCTGAACGTGCGCTCTGCCGATCGCCAGATCACCCCGGTGCTCCGGCCGGGCCAGGAACAGGGCACGGTCGAGATTGAACTGAAGGTGGAGGACCAGCTGCCGGTCAACGGTACCATTGCCGTCAACAACCGGAGTACCGCCAACACGACGCCAACGCGGCTGGAGGCTGCTGTTCGCTACGACAATCTCTGGCAGCGGGACCATTCATTTGGCCTGCAGTACCAGGTGGCACCCGAAGACCCGGCCGAGACCCAGGTGCTGGCTGGAAGTTACGTGATGCGGCCCAAAGCCTCCGGAAACGCGTTCGCTTTCTATGCACTGTCCAGCGACAGCAATATCGCCACAGTCGGTGGCGACATCAATGTCATTGGCAAGGGCCAGGTGTACGGGGCGCGGGCCATTCTGCCCTTGCCGGGCGGGGAGGGGTTCTTCCACGGTCTGCAGCTTGGAGTGGACTTCAAGGACTTCGACGAGGTTCTCGGTTTCAACGCGGAAGGCGAGGAGGACATCGTCACGCCAATTACCTACCTCAACTGGTCCCTGGGCTGGAACGCGACGATACCCCGGGAAATCCGCACCCACAGCCTGGACCTGACGGCGAACTTCGGCGTGCGCGGTCTCGCCAATGCGGACAATAAATTTGTCGATGGGAACGTGACGGGTGAATTTGCCGACAAGCGTTTCAAGGCCCGTCCCAATTACTTCTACGTCAAGGGTGGGTATGCGCTGGTCCAGGCCCTGCCCTGGTGGAGCACCTCACTGGCCCTGGAGTTACAGGGTCAATTGACTCCCGATGCTCTGATCTCGAACGAGCAGTTTGCCACCGGGGGTATGGACAGCGTGCGCGGGTATTACGAAGGCGAAGTCCTCGGCGACTACGGTCTGCAGGCGGCCCTTGAATGGCGCAGTCCGAATCTGGGCCCGCGCCTCTGGAAGCCCGTCGGCAAGCTGTACGGCTTCGGCTTTGTCGACGGTGCCCACCTGCGCCTGAACGATCCCCTGCCGGATCAGGCGGCCAACACCACGGTCCTGAGCGCTGGCGTCGGTCTGGAGCTGCTCGTCGACCCGTTCACGGCAGCTCTCGATCTCGCCGTTCCCTTGCGGGATGGCGCGACCACCAGCAAGGGTGACGAACGCCTGCTGTTCTCTCTGAGCTATGGATTCTGAGATGTTCGACCAGAACCTGATAGCCAGAACCCGCCAGTGCGCTCTGAGCCTCAGTCTCGCACTCTACTGTGCCCTGGCTGGGCTCCAGGCTCAGGCGGCCGGCCTGCCCGTACCCTGCGCGGGTGGGACTTGCGCCGGCGGCCCGGCTGTCTGGGTCACGCAGGGCCTGGCGACGGGCGTCACCAACCCCGCCGGAACCCAGCTGGATATCAACCAGACCACCGACAAGGCAATCCTCAACTGGGCCGAGTTCAACGTGGCCGCGGGGAACAAAGTCAACTTCAACCAGCCCGGCAAGAACTCGCTGGCACTCAACAGGATTTTCCAGGGCGACCCCAGCAAGATCTTCGGCTCGGTCACGGCCAACGGCCAGATCTACCTCATCAACCAGAACGGCATCCTCTTTGGCCGGGATTCCCAGGTGAACGTCGGGGCGCTGATCGCCTCGAGCCTCGACATCGATCCTGAGGCGGTGTCCGGGGGCATCCTCAATCCCAACCTGCTCCGGCAGGGCAAGGCGGCCTTCCAGGGCGATGGGCGGGTGTTCGTCCTCGATGCGAACGGGCAAGTGGTCACCGGAGCCGATGGCCAGCCCATGGCCGTGAGGGTTGTCGTCGCGGAAGGCGCGACCCTCAAGACGGCCGCCACTGGCGGTGGCCGCATCGCGCTGATCGGCCAGCAGGTCGAGAACGCCGGGCACATTGAGTCCCCCTCGGGGCAGGTCGTTCTGGCGGCGGGCCAGAAGGTCTACCTGCAGGCGAGTGACAGCCCGGATCTTCGCGGCCTCCTGGTTGAGGTCGATGCGGGCGGCACGGCCTGGAACAAAGCGACGGGCCAGATCTCGAGCACACTGGGGAACGTGTCCATGGTCGGGCTCGCCGTCAACCAGGACGGGAGAGTGTCGGCCACCACCTCCGTGCAGAGCAACGGGTCGGTGCGACTCCTCGCCCGCGATACGGTGAACGTCGAACTCAGCCCCACCCTCCAGCCCACCCTGACGACGAGCCGCGCCGGGGCCGTCACGCTCGGTGCCGGCAGCCGTACCGAGATTGGTACCGACACCGCCACGGCAGCCAGGACCGCCGTTCCCGACCAGGCCCAGCCCCGTTCGTCCGTCGAAGTGGTCGGGCGGCAGATCGAGATGCGCGCGGGCAGCACCATCCGGGTGCCGGGTGGCTCGGTCAGTTTCACGGCACTGCCGAATCCGCGCGTCACCAGTCCCACCGGCGACTCGCCGCTGCCTGTGGACAACGAGTCACGCATCCGCCTGGAGACCGGTAGCCGGATCGACGTGGCCGGTTCCGTGGCTGAGGTAAGTCTCGCGCGCAATCTCGTCGAAGTTGAGCTCCGCACCAATGAGCTGCGCGACTCACCGGTGCAGCGCGACGGCGTTTTGCGCGGTGAGACGGTGGTGGTGGACTCCCGGGTGGGAACGCCGCTGGCCGACGTCTCAGGCGCGCTCGCCGGCGTGAGCCAGGACGTCCGCGAACGGACCTCCGCCGGCGGCACCGTCAGCCTGATCTCCCAGGGTGACGTGGTCCTCGCCGAGGGCGCGACCATCGATGTGTCTGGCGGTGCGGTGAACTATCGGGGCGGCGTCCTGCAGACCTCCCGCGTCGTCACTGCGGATGGCAGTGTGCGCGACATCAGCAAGGCAGACCCCGGCCAGGTCTACGCGGGGGTCAGTAACCCAACGGTGGACGTGGTCTACCGGAAGTGGGGGGTCATTGAAACGCGCGCGGTGTCCGGGATTGCACAGGTCCAGGCAGGCTATACGGAGGGCCGCGATGCGGGCACCGTACAGTTTGCTGCGCCCCGGCTGGTTGTGAACGGCGATCTGCTGGGCAACGTCACGACGTCCGGTTTTCAGCGCACGCCCGCCACACGCCCTCTGGGCGGCCGGCTCATAGTTGGCCTGCCGGAGGGCTCTGCTGGCGCCCTGCCGGACTACCGGACGCCGTCCATCAATTTTACGAACACGGTCGTGCCGGTGGCCGTGAGCACCGGACAGCCCTGGCCGGAGAGCTGGCAGCGACTGGAACTTCCGACCCACTACCTGACGGAGGGTGGGTTTACGCGTACGGAGCTCTTCAGCAACGGCGTGATCAGCGTCGGTGCCGGTACCCAGCTTGATCTGCCCGCCGGCAGTACCCTCCGGCTCCAGGGTTCCGTGGTGGATATCGCTGGCAACATTCGCGCGCCCGGCGGTGAGGTGCGCCTGGCCGCCGTGCAGCTGAATCCCCTGGCCGTCAGTTCCGGCTCGCGCCGGCCCGGCGTTTCTGTCGCCGACAACGTGACGATCGACGTCAGCGGACGCTGGGTGAACGATCTGCCCCAGGTGGCGGGCAAGTCGCCAGCCGATCCCTTGTTCATTGATGCCGGCCGCATCGACCTGCAGGTTACAGTGCAGGGGGGTGAGCTCGCGCTGAGCAATGGGGTGCAGTTACGCGCTGATGGCGGGGCCTGGCTGAACGGCATCGGCGCGCTCAAGTCGGGCCGTGGTGGCAGTATCGCCCTGCAGGCACTGGGCCCGTTGACCGCCCTTGCCACCGGCAGCGACCTTCAGCTGTCGGCCTATGGCCTCAGTCAGGGTGGCACACTGACCCTGGCGGCCAATCGGGTGCAGATTTCCGGCAATGGGCCGGCGTTCACGACGGCGCAACGCGCTGACCCGACGGCGCAGGACACCCCCTTCAACATTGGCACGGGCGTGTTCCAGCAGGGTGGTTTTGCAGATTTTCGCATCGTCGCGACCGGCGGCCGAGGGGCGGATGCCAACGGCGACGCGGTGGAGCCGCTGACCATCACTGCCGGCGCCGTCGTGGAACCACGGGTCGCATTGTTGTCGCTCGACGCAGGGTTCCGCGGGTTCGCCAGTGGGGCGTCCATCCGGACGTTCTCCAGGACTGTCGTGCCGACGGACGACGTCCGGCCCGCCGCCAGTGTGGCCTTCTCCCTAGTGCCCCACGCGCTGGTCGCGCCGGAAACCGCTGGCGATCTGCTGCTGGCCGCAGGCAGCACCGTGCGGGTGGATCCGACGGGGCGAGTAGAGTTTTCGGCACCGACCCGTGTGCGTCTCGACGGGTCGGTCACGGCCCCCGGCGGTGAGATTTCGGCGCGGCTGGGGAGCCCTCCAGGTGGCCTTGAGCAGGGCTTCGATGCCAATGTCGGAATTTTCGTCGGCAGTTCCGGCCGCCTCGACGCGCGAGGGACGACCATCCTCACTCCGAACGACGAGGGCTTCCGCCGGGGGCCGGTGCTCGACGGCGGCACCATCACGCTGGCAGCGCGGCGCGGCCGCGTTGAGTTGGCCGCAGGTTCCGAGCTGGATGTCTCGGGCACCGTGGCGGAACTTGATCTGCCCACCGGCAATGCGGGTGCTGGCGGACCGGTGAACCAGCCCACGGTGGTAGCGAGTCGGGGCGGGACGATCGATTTGCTGGCGCCCGAGGGTCTGCAACTCGACGGTGTGCTTCGGGGCGCGGGAGGCAACCCGATAGCGGAGGGTGGTCTGCTGGTCGTGGGAGTCAGTCGGCTGCGAGGTTTCAATGTCGGCTCGGAACTGCTGCCGACGTTTCCCGCCGGGCCGCGGCAGATCCAGGTCACGACTGCTCCGACCGGGCAAGTAGGCAATGGCATTGTGGAGTTTGACGCCTCCCGGGCCGCTTCCGGCGGCTTCGACAGTCTGACGCTCCAGTCCGACGACGAAATACTGTTTGCCACAGATATCGATCTGGCGGTGCGCAATCGTCTCGCCCTGCAGACTCCGAACCTGCGAGCCGCCGCTGGCGTGAACGATGTCCGGCTGGCCGTTAACACGCTGGCACTCGGTCCAACCCTCGCGTCTTCGGCCCCTCCCGCCGCCCCGCTGGCAGGGCCAACCCGACTGCGGGCAGAAGCAGGACTCATTGATCTCTCGGGGCGGCTGGCGCTGCAGGGCTTTGGCGACACGACACTCGCGGCGCGGTCTGATATCCGGGCGACCGGGCTGCCGGTGTCGGCCGGTACCAGTCTGCCGGGGGCTTTCAGTGCGTCCGGGCGGCTGGAGCTGCGGGCGGCCCAGATTTATCCGACGACGTTCAGTGACTATCAGGTTACCGTGATTGGCGCTGGCGCGACGCCCGGCCTTCTGCAGATCTCTGCCAATGGAACAGCGGGGGCGCCCGTGCTGTCTGCAGCGGGCAAATTACGCTTCGCCGCCGATGAGATCGTGCAGTCCGGCGCGGTTCGCGCCCCCCTTGGTCAGATCGAATTCAACGCCCGGGACCGCCTGACCCTCGCGGCGGGCAGTATCACCTCCACCTCGGCCGCGGGACAACGCCTGCCTTTCGGTCGCGTGGTGGGTGGCACGAGCTGGACTTACGAATCGGTCCCGGGAATCACGCCGGACCTCCAGGCTCCGCCTGAAAAACGCATCCGTCTGGCTGGCCAGGCGATTACGGTCGCTGACGGCGCGCTGGTGGATCTCTCCGGCGGTGGTGACCTGTATGCCTACGAGTTCCTCCCCGGGCCCGGCGGCTCAGTGGACGCGCTCGCCCCGGGGGTCAAGCCGAATCTCTACGCCGTGCTGCCGGGCGGCAGTCTGTTCGCGCCCTACGACACCCAGGAGTACCAGGGCTCGGATCTCCGGCCTGGCGACAGTGTCCGCCTGGAGGGTGTCCCGGGTCTGTTGGCCGCCGGTGAGTACGCACTGCTGCCCGCCCGCTATGCGTTACTGCCAGGCGCCGTCCTCGTGGAGGTCGTGCCCGGGGTGCAGGATCTGGGTTTGAATCAGCTGGCAGGCCTGCCCGATGGCACGCCCGTCGTGGCAGGTGTGCGCACGATTGCCGGTACCGACATTGCAGACAGCCGGACCTCGGGCTTTGCCATCCGCCCCGGCAGTTACGCCCGCCGGTTGGCTGAGTACCGGGACAACTTTGGCAACACGTTCTTCACGCAGAAGGCGGTGGCTCTGGATCAACCGCCGCCGCCCGTGGCCCGCGACGCCGGGGGCCTGCAGCTGGTGGTCGGCGACCTTCTCGACCTCGGCGGCACATTGCGTCTGGAGGCCGACGCTGGTGATCCTGCGAAGGCCGAGGATGACGGCCGGGGTGGCCGGCTTGACCTGAGCGCGGAACGTCTGCGCATTGTCGAGGCCGTAAGCGGTATCGCTGGCGGCGTGGTGGAAGTCGCCGCGAACTTCATCAACCGTATCGGTGCCGACAGCGTGTTACTGGGTGGCACACGGACAGTGCTGGCGGACCGCACGGAGATTTCGCCCACTGCCAGCACCGTGGAGATTGCGGCGGGCCTCGAGCTGACCGGCAGCGAGTATCTGCTGCTCGCGAAGGAGCAGGTCACGGTCGGTGCCAACGCCGCGGTGCGCAGCACTGGCGCCGCCACCGATCAAACTGGCGGCCGCTTGATCCTCATTGGCGATTCCGGTAGCGCGCTCGTGCGGGTCTCCCGCAACGGACCCGTGCAGCTCGGGCGCGCAGCGGGCGCCGCGGCGACCGGCAATCTGCTGATCGGTTCCGGCGCTGTACTGGCAGCGAACGGTTCCGTGACGGTCGATGCGAGCGGCACCGCACGGTCGTTCGGCACCTACGAGCTGGGGCCGAAGGCGGCCCTCGCTCTCGGCTCCCGCCGTATCGTGCTCGGCACGGACCAGTCCACGGTTACCGATGGCCTCGCCCTCGATGCAAACGCACTGGCTGCCCTCGGTGGCGTGGCGGAGCTGCGGCTCCGTGCCAGCGATGAACTCGATGTTGCCGGTCCAGTCGCCCTCGGGTCCGATGGCAACCGGCTGGAGCGCCTCACGCTGGACACGCCGGTGATCCGGACGTCAGCCGCGAACGCCACGTTCGATGCGGGTGAGATGACACTGCAGAATTCCGGTCCCGTGCTGGCGAGCCCGCCGGGTAACGGCTCCGGCAGGCTCCAGATGAACGCCAGCCGGGTGCGCTTCGGGGGCGGCGAGATCGCTCTGGACGGTTTTGCCACCGCTGAGCTGAACGCCAGTCAGGGCATCAGTGCCGACGGTGCCGTACGTCTGCGGTCCGGCGCCGATCTCACTCTGTCGACGCCCACTCTCAGCGGCGCTGCGGGTTCGGCACTGGAGATTCTCGCGGCTGGCCGCGCCGTGCAGTTGACGACGCCGACAGGAGCACCGCCGACGGTGGCGCTCACGCCGGTCGGCGCCGCGCTAACGGTCGAGGCGGGGAGCATCGTGGCTGACACCCGCTTGATTTATCCGGCGGGGCGGGTGCGACTCGCGGCAGACGACAGTGTGGCGGTGGGCGCCAATGGTCGCATCGATGTTTCCGGGCGGCGTCTGAGCCTCGGCGGCGCTGCTGTGGACCTTCCGGCGGGGTCGGTGCAGGTGATCGCCCGCAACGGGGCAGTGAATTTTCTAAGCGGGTCCCGCGTGGATGTCTCGTCGGGCAGCGGGACGGCGGGCGCCGGCGCTCTGCAGATCCTGGGTGGCGGCGCGGCCACGCTGGCCGGCACTGTCGTGGGAACAGGTCCGGTAGCGGAGCGCAGTGGCAGCTTTAGCCTGATGGCCGGCTCGCTGGCCGACTTCACCGACCTCAATCAGCGTCTGAACGGCGGTGGGTTTAATCGCAGTCGTAGCCTTGAGACCCTGTCGGGCGATCTGGTCCTTGCTGCCGGTGAAACCCTCCAGGCCCGGCAGGTGACCCTTGCCGCCAGCGGCGGTAACCTGGTCGTGGCGGGGCGTATCGACGCCCGGGCCGGCGACGGTGGCCGTGTGCTGCTCGCGGCGCGGGACGCTGTCACCCTGACAG
>ENA-ORBV01010850-ORBV01010850.1-microbial-mat-metagenome-genome-assembly--contig:-NODE-10850-length-14466-cov-5.025923_pt1 | contig 14466 bp, 13 predicted proteins | sample MGYA00237777_ERZ505514 | MGnify/ENA primary metagenome ERZ505514 (study PRJEB26160, sample SAMN06269048) | microbial mat metagenome | isolation source: Oligotrophic lake microbial mat | place... | reverse complement strand
GGATTCGCCTCCACCGACATTGCCTCGGCGTTGATTCATCATTTGCAATCCGGCGAAGCGGCTCCGCCCGTGCGTTCCTCGCGCGATGAAGACGCCGGTTCGGCCCGGCCGAACTCCCGCGATCGGCGCGAGGAGAGTTACGACCTCGACCGTCCGCCGCAGAGCCGTCCTTCGCGGTTTCAAGACCGGCCACCGCGCCGGGAAGAACGCAGCGAGCGTCCGGCCCGGCCTAATTTTTCCGAAGCGCGGCCTCCTCGTCCAACCCGGCCCGCGGCGGCGGCCCCGACGGCTGCTGCTGCACCCGCTCCTGCGGTTAAAACAGTTTCCAGCGACATCGCAGCCCCCGATCCGCGCCCCGCCGCCGCCGAACGTCCAGAACGTCCCGCTGCTCCGGCCGAACGGCGCGAGCGAGCGCCGCGTTCGGAACGGCCCCGCTCCGAGGATCGGCCAAAGCGTCTCTACCCTTCCGACGGGGTATGACAACCCGCGGACGTCAACGGCAGAAGTCCGCGTGCATCCTTCGGGAAAGTTCCTCTATGGATCCAATCGCGGGCATGACTCCATCGCGATGTTTTCGATCGACAAGGGCGGCAGCTTGAAGACGCTTGGACATGCTCCGGTGCAAGGTAAAACTCCACGCAACTTCACCGTCGATCCTTCCGGCAAGTTCCTGCTCGTCGCCAATCAGGATTCCGATAATCTTGTTTTGTTTCAAGTACAAACAGACGGGATTTTGAAGCCGACAGGAACCAATCTGCCGCTTAGCATGCCGGTTTGTGTCCGCTTCCTTTCTCTTTCGAAGAGATAACCTTGGAAGATGCAGCGGGTTTAGCGAAGCCCGTACACCATCTGAACATTCGACAGGAAGCGGTGCAAACCATACACGGCGAGCTTCGTATCCGCCGACAGCACCGCATCCACCTGAAAGATACCGGTGGGATCCATCGGGCTGTACTCGGTCAGAATCGCACGCTTTCCGGTCGCGACCTCGATACTCTCGATATGGACCGGGACACTGTAGGGATGATGCACATAGACCATCTTGCCGTCGGCACTCCAACGGATCAGCCGGTCTTTGGGCTGGGTTCCTGGCAGGGGACGAACCGCGCCGCCTTTCACCGGATAAAGCGCGAGCTTTCCGTCTGGACCCGTCGCGCAGACATAGGTGCCATCCGGTGAAACCGCCTGTCCGGACATCGAAAGGCCACCGGGCGAAAACGCCGAGGCCTGACCACTGGCAATGCCTTGCAACCACAATAAATCGTCTTTGCCCGCGCCGCCTTCCACGATGACGCTCTCGCCGTCGGGGTGAAACTGCGCCCACATCGGGGACACAATTCCGCCAGAAGGAAGCTTTTTCGCCTCACCTGTGCCAACCGGATACAAGACAAACTGTGGCGGATTTCCCTGCACGAGCGCCAGCGCTTTGGTTCCGTCGACGGAAAGTGCCATGGCGTTGCCGTCACCCAAACGAATCACTGGCGAACCCTCGATCGACCGCAGCCCCACCGAATAATTCGGCCCCGCACCCTGGCCGAATTCCGTGAAGAGCACTTTCCCGTCGTCGCTAATCTGGCGAGGCGTCGAATGATTGAGCCAGCTCAGATTGATCGGGCGCATTTCCGCGCCAGCGCGGATTCCAATCATTTCCACGTGATCGTCACGCTTGGTGATGAGCAGGTTGCCATCGCCATCGATATCCTGCAAACGGATGCTCGCGGGTGAGGAAAGAATCACGCGAGTCTTGCCGTTTTCAAGGTTAACCGCTTCGATCTGATTCGCTTCGCCTGTCGTGGCGCTTGCAAACCAGATCTCCTTGCCTTGTTTGGCCCACACCAACCCGTCCACCGCCTCGCGCGTGGAAACCAGCGTCGTCTTCTTGCCACCAGCCAATTCCAGCAGAACAATCGAACCCCGGCTCTCGCCGGCGATCGGACTTTCCACAAACGCGAGCTTGTCGCCCTGCGGAGAAAACCGCAGACTGCGAATCCAGCCCGCCGTTTCGTAAATCGCCTTGCCCTGGGGATACTCCAGCCGACGAACGTTCCCCGCAACGGACACCACGGCCAGATTCTCGCCCTTCGGATCCCAGTCGGCCGCTGAGACATTCCTGGCCAGTTCCCGCGGAGCGCCACCAACCAGCGGCATCCGAGCCAACGTTCCCACTTGGCCATGCGCTCCAAAGTCGGCATCGAGGCCTACGGCAACTTCCCCGCCTTTCGAAACGGAAAACACGTGGGCTTTCACAATGCCGTTCTTTTGCGAATCCGGGGTTTCTATGCGAGTGGTGTAGACTGACATCGGTTCACCCGCCCACGACGCGCTGTAGGCCACCGTATGGCCATCGGGAGCGAATCTGGCACCCGACACAAAGCCGCGTTGAAAGGTCAACTGGTGGAACCGCAAGTCATGGGATTCGCCGCCGCCGCCATTCAGAGTCTTTCCAGCGAAGAATGCACCGACGGCACCCAATCCCAATAGCGCAGCCACCCAAGTCATCGAATTCTGATACCACTTGCGCTTCGGCAACTCAAAAATGGAACTGACCGCGATGCCGCTGCGGGTGGATGTCCCAGCGACCGCCCGCAACGCGAAACAAAGATCGCGTGTGGACTGAAACCGCGCATCCGCCTGTTTCTCGATGCAGTGGTTCACGATCTGACGTACCGACATCGGAATCGCTTCTGGCAACTCCGGCGGATCGCTGCTCACAATCGCATGCAGGGCCGCAATCGCCGTATCGCCTGAAAAAGCTTTCTTACCCGACAGCATTTCATAGAGCACGAGTCCGAAACTGAAGATATCGGTTCGGTGGTCGACCTCCTGCCCCTTCACTTGCTCCGGCGACATGTACCCGATCGTTCCCATCATCATGCCCGGGCGGGTCTGTGTCGCATGCAAGTCGCTATTGCCAGAGCCACCCAAGCCGCCGGTGCGCTTTGCCAACCCGAAATCAAGCACTTTCGCGCGTCCGTCGGAAGTCACCAAAATATTGTCTGGCTTCAAGTCGCGATGGACGATGCCTGCACTATGGGCAGCAGCAATGCCGTCCGCTACCTGAGCGGCAATATCCAAAGCCTTGCGCAGCGGCAGCGGCTCAGCCAGCAAAGGTTTGCCTTCCACCAGTTCCCAAACGATGTAGAGAAGGCCATCCTGATTGCCGAAATCGTAGACCGCCACGATGTTGGGATGGCTGATATGGCTGGCCGCGCGAGCTTCCACTTCAAAGCGCTGCCGAATCGCCGGATCGTTCGCGGTTTCGGCACTCAACACCTTGACCGCAACTTGGCGTTGCAGTCTCGGATCATGGGCTCGATAGACTTCGCCCATGCCTCCCGCTCCGAGGAGCGAAATGATCTCATAGGGTCCAAGACGGTCGCCTGGCTGAAGGGGCATACTGCGTTAGTGTATCGCGGCTTCGGTTAAACTGGAGAGAACCCAGTGACGGGCCCTTAGCACAACGGTTAGTGCAGTGGACTCATAATCCATTGGTTGTAGGTTCAAATCCTACAGGGCCCACCAATCCTACCTCCTGCGGCGCGGCGCAGCGCAGCCTTTCCAGATGCAGAATATGCGGTTAAGGTCTTCCCACGGGTGCAACTCTTCTCCCGTGAAATCTGCCTTTCAGCAGGAATCTTGTCGCCGCAACATACCCGTTTCATTCGGAACAGATCCTCACAACGGAACTCCAACCTGCATCAGGATATCCTGCAGAATGCGATCGGCGGCATCCGGACCGCGAAACAACGACGATCGCGAATTCATCATCAATCGATGCGAGAAGACCGGCAACACCAATCGCTTCACGTCGTCCGGGATCACATAGTCTCGGCCATCGAGCACTGCGGAAGATTGCGCCGCGCGATAGAGCGCCTGCGAGCCACGAGGACTCACGCCGAGCGACAACGCCTCGTGTGTGCGAGTCTTCTCAACAATCGCCAAAACATAGTCGACCAGCGCATCGTCGACGGCAACGTCCGTCACCGAGTCCTGTAGTTCGAGAACTTCGTCCTCCGACAAAACCGGCTGAACTGCTTCAACGCCACCGCGGCCGGTGGAACGCAAGATGGCACGCTCCGCCGCGGCATCCGGATATCCCATGCGGATGCGCATGAGGAACCGGTCCAATTGCGATTCAGGCAGCGGATACGTTCCGTGATGTTCCACAGGGTTCTGCGTGGCGATCACCATGAATGGCCTGCGTAGCGGATGGGACGTGCCATCGATTGTCACTTGTTGTTCGTTCATCGCTTCGAGCAATGAGGATTGCGTCTTGGGCGTCGCGCGATTGATTTCATCGGCAAGCAGGAAGTGCGTGAATACAGGACCGGGTTTGAATTCGAAATCCTGCGTCAGCGAGTTGTAGATGGTGACGCCGAGGACATCGCCGGGCAGCATGTCGGCGGTGAACTGGATTCGTTGGAATTGTGTATGCGTGGATCGCGCCAGTGCGTGCGCCAGCGTGGTTTTGCCGACACCGGGAACATCTTCAATCAACAGATGCCCGCGCGCGAGCAAACAGATCAACGACAAGCGGATTGCTTCCGCCTTGCCCTTGATCACGCTGGACAGCGAGGATTCCAAATCTCCCAATCGGTTTGCCAGCAAGGCAAGACGGACCATACCTGTCATAATATCGAAACGACGACCATGATTCGAAAAGTGTTGATTCCCGCTCTACTATTTTTTTCGTTCGCCTTCACTGCGGCGGCCGATGACATCGACGATATCCGCAAGACTCTCGATACCCAAGTCGGCGATTGGAACCGTGGAGACCTCAAGGCATTCGTCTCTTCCTACACCGAAGATTGCGCCTTCGTGGGAACGGAAGTGCGTCGTGGCAGAGCGCAAGTGCTCGACCGTTACATGAAGCGCTATCCCAACAAGGAGACGATGGGCAAGACGACGTTCTCCGACTTGGAGATCAAGAAGGTGGGCAAGAACAATGCCCAGGTGATCGGACGCTGGAAGGTGGAACGTTCGCAACAGGCGGGCGGCAATGTTGGCGGCTATTTTACTTTGATCCTGGTGAAGATCAAGAGGGATTGGAAGATCCAGTTGGATCACACGTCGTAGTTCTCTTGCACGCCTGGCTGGCGAAGTCCGTCAGTCCTGGCATGAAACAAATGAGACCACTGGCTATCGCAGTCCTCTGCTCAACGGCATGTACTTTGGGCACAAGAGAAACCTGCCTCCTATCGTTTGACAATGCGGATGAAAGAGTCCCGGGCCGAAGCCAAGGGCGCAACGGAGAACACTCAAATCTACGAACTCGTTGTTCAAAGCCGGGTGCGCGGCAAGATCGATGCCTCGCGCCGCATTCCTGTCTACACCGGTTCCAAGGGCGATGCCAAGGAAATGCATACAGTCGCGTTGGGAACAATCGTTGAATGCACTGCCGACGATCGGGAGACCCTTGTGCGCGTCGATTGTGCCTTCGAGAGTAGCTATGCCGCCCGCGAACAGCCGCCGATCCAGACGCCATATGGCTTTCTGCCCACGATCAATTCGCGGCAAGCGTCAGTTGCGGCGCTGGTCCCCATTGGCCAGGAGGTGAGAGTCGCTCGCATGGACGATCCTTCGAGCGGCAATCTTTTAGAGATCTTTCTATCCGCCGAGCGATTCGCCGACCCTTCGCAACGTTGACCTCCGAGGGTTTGTGCCAATGGCGGTTACTTCTTATGCTCATCCAGCCAATTGAGGACGACGGTGAAAGCAGGAGACATTTGTTGTTCCGGAACCTCGACCAGAAATCGCTTCCCGTCAGCGCTCGAGTCCCAATGGGCACCGGGATGGAAGACTTTCCCAGAAGATTGTAAGGAGAGAGTAGTAATGAACCACACGAATGTTGTCAGCTTTGCCGGGATGTTGATCCTCGCGGTAGCAGTTCACGCGCAAACAACAGAAGAGCCGAAGCCTTGCACAAATGAGACGTTGAAGGGCGCCTATGGCGTGATCATCAGCGGCTCACGGCCCGCGCCCTCGGTTCCCGTCGGTATGCCTGGATTCGTCGGGCAACTCGAACAGGTTCGGGGTTCCATCGTCCAGGTTTTCGATGGGAAGGAGGGCTTCACGCAGATCGAAAACGTAAAGGGCACGACATCGGGTGCTGGCTTGGACCGGTCCGGCAGAGGAGTCTATGCCGTCAACGCGGATTGTTCCTCAACGATTACGGTTTCTCCTGCTCCCGGCGTTCAGATCGTTAGCAAGGGCGTGATCGTGGAAGGTGGAAAAGAGTTTCGCTCGGTTACCGTGATCCCAGACGCGATCAACGTGGAGTCCAGCGCCCGCCGCGTGAACTGACCGCCTGAGTGATATCGACACAAGCGAGCACGGCAAAAAAAGCGGGAGCCCCATGGGGATCCCGCCTTTTTGTTGAACGCGTTCGAAACGCGCGATGGTTACTTGACTTCGACGGTCGCGCCGGCGTCCACGAACTTCTTCTGGATCGCGGCCGCTTCGTCCTTCGAAACGCCTTCCTTGATCGGCTTGGGGGCACCATCGACGAGGTCTTTGGCTTCCTTGAGTCCGAGGCTGGTCACTTCGCGAACAACCTTGATCACATTGATCTTGTTCGCGCCCACGCCGGTGAGAACAACGGTGAATTCCGTCTTCTCTTCGACAACCGGGGCAGCGGCAGCCGCCGCCGGACCGGCTACGGACATTGCCGCGGCCGCCGACACGCCCAATTTCTCTTCCAGGATCTTCACCAGCTGAGAAGCTTCGAGCAGTGTCAGCCCCTGGATCTGTTCCGCAATTGCGTTAATATCCGCCATTTTCCTTAACTCCTGATTCAGTAAATCGTTGGTTTACCGCTATGAGCTGACGCTCTTAGCTATTGAACTTGTTTTCTTTGACACCCTGATCGATGACAACCGCAAGATTGCGGCCAACACCATTGATTGAGGTGACCAGGCGCTGTGCCGGTGCTTGAATCACGTACAGCAGCTTGGCGAAGATCTCTTCCTTGCTCGGCATCGTGGCCAGATCGTTGATCGACTTCACGTCGATCACACGGCCTTCCACCAAACCGGCCTTGAAAGTGAAGGTTGGATGGTCCTTAGCGTACTTCGTGAGCACTTTGGCAAGTGCCACTGGGTCGCCTTCGGTCCACGCCATCGAGGTCATGCCCTTCAGGTTCTTCACCAGCTCGCTAGCTCCGGTTCCCTGGGCCGCCTTTTCGGCGATGGTATTCTTGATCACTTTGTAGCTACCACCCGCGCTTCGGATGGTTTTGCGCAGTGCGAAGTCCTGGCTGACGGTCAGTTTTTCATAACCAGTCAGGAAGACGTTCTTGGCCTTCTCGAACTCTTTCTTCAGAGCGTCGAGGTCGGCCTGCTTTTCTTCACGGTTTTTCATTTCCGCTTGTCCTCTTCCTCTTTCTGGTTACGCCTGCTTCGAATTGAACGGAGCGGGATCGAGGTGAATGCCGGGGCCCATGGTGGAGCACACCGTCACACTTTGCACATACTTGCCCTTGGCCGCGGCGGGCTTGGCCCGAACCACAGCGCCAAGCAGAGCTTGCGCATTTTCGAGTAGCTTTCCGGTTTCGAAGCTGACCTTGCCCAACGGAGCGTGGATTACGCCCGTCTTGTCCACTCGGAACTCGACCTTACCGGCCTTGCTCTCGCGGACTGCGTTGGCGACATCGGTGGTGACCGTGCCGGTCTTCGGATTCGGCATCAAACCGCGAGGTCCGAGAACCTTGCCGAGTTTGCCGACGGAGCGCATCATGTCCGGGGTGGCGATCACGGCATCGTAATCGATCCAGCCTTCGGTCATGATCTTGGTGACAATTTCCTCGCCGCCGACAATATCCGCACCGGCTTCTAGTGCTTCGCGCTGCTTATCGCCAGACGCAATCACAAGGACCTTTACAGATTTGCCGAGGCCGTTTGGCAGAACGATGGTTCCACGTACCATTTGGTCAGCGTGCTTGGGGTCGACTCCAAGACGCATGTGGACTTCCACCGTTTCGTCAAACTTGGTGTATTTGATTTTCTGACAGAGAGGGATAGCCTCTTCGAGGCTATACGGACGCGACTCAACCTGCTTCGCGGCCGCCTGGTATTTTTTACCTGGTTTCCTGGCCATTCATCCTCCGTGGTGCAGACGACTGACTTCGCTTTTGAGGGCGGGCCAAATCTCCCACTGGGGTTTCACGTTCGAAGTGAACGCTTTTGACAGAATAGCAACAGAGTTGGGGTGTTGTAAAGTTGCATTGGCGATGTGTCAGCATAATTGGAACGTGCAACTGAACCAAATACCCTTTGGGACGACGGATTGGTCCGCCATTCCCGCTACCGGGCACCCAGGCGAATCCGGACTCGCTCTTTGGCGGACAAGACACTTCGGCGCGATCCGAATCCGGATGGTCGAGTACACGGCTGGCTACCTCGCCGACCACTGGTGTTCCAAGGGCCATATTCTCCTTTGCCTCGAAGGCCAACTCGAAACCGAACTCGCCGGCGGACGCCGCTTCACACTCCGGCCCGGAATGAGCTACCAGGTCGCCGACAACGCGGAACCGCATCGATCATCAACTCAAACAGGAGCCAAGTTGTTTATCGTCGATTGAACGGCTGTCCGAATCCAGAACCTGACGGCGTGCCGCCAGAGTCGGGCATTCGGACGAACCGCCTCGTCTCCCCTCCGGGCCCTGCGGACTTCGCAGTTCCTATCCGACGCCCTTCCGTTCGTACCTCAATCGTACGTTCGGATGCCACCTGAGAATTCACGGCACGAACATCTCGCATTGTTGCCTCGCCGGATTCCGTCCCAACAACAGATGACGTTTCGCCATCGGCATTCGCATGACTCAACAAGGACGATGGCTGGCTCCCCGCCGGACGATCGATTCGCAGCCCTGTCCGTCCAACTTCCGTTCCGTTCCAGAGCGCACGGACCACCCAATCGCCGACAGGCCGGTTCTGGCCTGCGATCGACAAAGTTGACGCTAGACACCAGGATCCGCCATCGGTCAGTGCATTGAAGGTGGCGCGAGCCGTCACAACGCCACTTGGATTCAGCCATTCCACTACCGGCAGATCTCCCGCATTGGCGAGATCGATTGTGAACCATAGCCGCGCTTGCGTATCTGTAGTCAGAAAGCTGGAATTTGCAACCGGCGTGGAGCAGAGCGAATTGGCAACCGTGGCACGCGTCACCATGAATCCGGTTATATCCACCGGCAGAATCTGGAACGTCTGGTTGATCACCTGCGCTCCATTCCAGGTGACTCTCACCTTCCAGTTTCCGAACATGCGGGCGGGAGCCGATTCCTTGATGTCGATCCAGGTCCACATGCACCAACTGCCGTCCGACTCAATGGGATCCCAATCCGCACGATCGTAGACACTTCCATCGGGTGCGATGAATTCCGCATAGAGAGTGTCTCCGGCGAGGGCGTCGGCCACACTGAACCACATCGTGGCCGTCGGATCCCGAGGCAGGAAATATCGCGATCCACCCGGATCCGCGCAGCCCAAGGACTTCGGATCGGTATTTGTAACCCGCGCCGTTTCCACCGTAACTGGCGGATTCAGCCGGAACGTCATCGTCCGGATTGGAATGCCATTCCACAGAAGCTCCACCTTCCAATCGCCCGTAAATCCCGCGACCGGAAAGCCACCGATGCGATAGAAAGTCCAAAGATAGATCCGGGGCAGTCCGGCACCTACGGGTTGGGGATCGAAACGGCCATGCTGGGTCCCGTCGGGCCGAATATAACGCACGGAGAAGCGATCTCCCTCCGAAACCCGATTGAGCACAAAACAGGCCTTCACCAGCTGGTCCGTCGTGCGGTAAGTCAAGCGCTCCGGCAGGTCGCAGTTGCCAGGATCCTGATCGGTTCCGGTCAAGACCGCGACTTCCACACCGGGAGGCGAGACGATGCTGAACGTCATATTGGCCATCTGCTGGCCGTTCCACAACAAGCGCGCCCTCCACTGTCCGGCGCGCTGCTCGACGGGAATCCGGCCAATATCCAGCGAGGGCGCGTAACAGAAGTTGCCGTCCGATGTGGGGTTCCACAGACTGGATCGCTGATAGACGCTATTGTCGGAACGAATCCACTCAATCACTGGCGAATCCCCCGTTCTGACACCGCGAGCGATGAACCAGAAGAACGCGGTCGAATCGGAGCTATTGAACTGCGTCACCGCCGTCGGCACGGGACATCCATTGATCAGTTCCACCGTTCGGGCCAGTCGGGCCGAAACGATAGACAGGCCAGACGACGCTTGCGGTGTCACATCGAGGCGCACCGCAATCACCAGCGGACTGTTGACCGCACCGGCGGACGACACCGTTACAGTCCCGTTATAGGATCCCGTCGCCAGAGAGGCCGCGGCCGCGGCGGGCCGGATTGTCAGCACTGACGGGGCTGCGCCCGAGGACAGAGTCGCCGTTAGCCATGCGCCACCGCTCGTTGTCGATGCTAAAGCAGAGACCGCGGGAGTTCCGTTAGACGAAGTGATGTTTACCGTTTGTCCCGCCGCCAGCGCCGCGCCCGTCTGCTGCGAGAGCGCCAAGGAGGCTTGACTCAAAGCCAACGAAACGCCGCCTCCGCCCGAAGCGACGCCAATACTCAGGCTGTTCGACGTCACCGGATACGCCTCTTCAAATGCAGAACCTGACGCCGTGACGCGCACAGTGCCCGAGGCTGTTCCCGCACGAATGCTCCAAGTCAGAGTCTGAGATTGCCCGGGTGCCAAAGCAGCAAAGGTCTGCTGGGTTCCGCCCGTGTAGCCCGCCGGAAGCTGTGGCGTGGCCGCCAACCGGAACAAGTCGAGATCCCCTCTATTGCTCGCCGTGCAACTGAGTGTGAACGTGGCACCGGACGGCACATTGGCGGGTGCCGCACATTGCACCTGCGGGTCCGGACCCTGGGCTTCAGAGAAGCCCCCCGCGCTCAGCGCCAACGCAAACGGCTCATCCCCTTGTGCGCCGGGAAACCGCGCTTCGTTCGATTCGACCTTCACCACGTAGTCCGCCCCATTCGCCGAAAGAGCCACCTCGACATTGTTTCGGGGACTCGCAGAGCGGGCCAGCACGGAATTGTCACGCCGATTGTAGACAATCAAATCCAGATTGTTGAGCAGGGCAGCGGCGCGAGGATTGTCCAACGGATTCGCCGCGAAACGCCGGTTCCAAACCAGCGTTGCCCGAAGGCTGCCGGCGGATCCGCGGTAGTAACGCTTGGCACCGGCCGCCAAACTGTCGCGAACCACGAAGTCGCGCTGAGCGTTCGCTGAGCTGAGATTGATGAATCCCCATCCTGTCGTCGCCAGCCACCCGGCTTGCACATCGGTCGAATTGATCATCAGAGCCTTCAAAGACAGGGAATCCTTGACGCCGCTATCGCGCAGCAGCACGGCGGCTCCGGCCACATGCGGCGCGGCCATCGAAGTGCCGGTAAGGGCAACGAGTCCATCGGACTTTAGATTCGCGGCGGCAATATTCGAACCAGGGGCGGCAAGATCGGGCTTGTTTCGTTGTCCCACCGTGGGGCCACGGCTCGAACTGGTCGCGATCGTGTCGTCGCGTTTGTCCGCCGTGCCGCGGGTATTCATGTTGGCGACTGTGATCGCGTTGTAGGAAATCGCGGGCGAACCAACCGTGAAAGCCCCTGGCCCCTCATTGCCCGCGGCAATCGTAAAGGTGATGCCGAACGTATCCGCATAATAATCGACAAGGCGCGTGGTCAGATCGTCGTCCGATTCCGTATCCCCGCCGAAGCTCATGTTCACAACTTTGACTGCTGTTTTCGAGGCAAGAAAATCGATACCCGTCAACCAATCGGCGGCGGCAAACGATCCCTGATCCGCCTCGCAACGCCCGGCCACGGGTTTGGTGCGGAATCCGGCTTTGATCGAAATCAGTTCGCCAATGCCCCGCGCCACGCCGAAGCTGTTGGCGAATCCTGCGATACCTTGGCCGGCGACAATCCCGTTGACGTGTGTTCCATGCAGTTGCTGATCGACTGGGGAATTGGCGTCATCCCCAAAGCAGGGGTCGGATTTCGCTGCCGCAAGAGAAACCATCGGCCGGAGATTGACGCCCCGGAAAGCGGGATGGGTTGGCAAGACGCCCGTATCGATTACGGCGGCCGATTCACCTCGCCCCGTGAATCCCAGTGCCCACAATGTTGGCGCTCCGGTAGAGGCGACGCTCGTGCTCAATTGGGTCCTGGCATTGCGCGCGAGTGCGATTTCCGCGACCAGCGGGTCGGCTGCGAGTTCCGATAGCGACAACGGAGGGATGATCGCGGAGACCAGATTCACCCCCGCCAACCGCTGAATCGCCCGCCCTCTCAGACTCTCGATCTTGTTCGCAAGAACGGATTGCTCACCATCGATCGACTCGTGGATTTCCCGAAACGCCGACTGCCTCGTACGCACGATCTCGGCCTCGAGATCGACACGCAAAGCATCTACCGAAAACCGATCGCCACGGAACTGCGCGTCGCGCATTCGCCCCGCGAGCAGCAGCCTCCTGATTTCGGCACCGCCCTCGTGACGCCGGACGATCTCAGCTTGCGGTTGATGCCGGAGGAGGATCAAGACAGGAATCGAGTCCTTGCCCGATGCCACCTCCCGCGAGAGAAGAGGATCGATCAACGCCTGTGCGGCAACAGGCGGGATGACGGCCAACAAAACCGCGACGGCGCGCAGAGTCATATAACAGGAAAGCGCAAAAAAGTGTCCAGATGGTCAATTTCTCCGGCATAATTGTGTCTGTGACCCGCCTTGCGATGCTTCTTTTCACTTGGATGACGGTATTCCTGGCGGCCGAAACCCATCCCTACGCCCCTCAGCCGGAGGATGCCCGGTTGCGTCGAAGTTCGGCAATCGTCGAGCAGGCCAGTATCGCCAAACAGGACGGCATCCCTTCTCTGACGCTCAAAGGTACGCTGCCGACAGGATGCCACCAGTTGCGCCTCAGTATCCCGGAAAAGGCGGACAGTCAGAACCGGATCGCAGTGCAGGCTTGGAGCGTCGTCGAAAAAGGACGTGTCTGCGCGCAGATGCTACAGAACTTTTCCGCCACGGTGCCAATGAAGAAGCTCAAGAAGGGCAAGTACGCAGTGATCGTTTACGACCAGGAACTCGCGCAGGTCGAACTCAAGTAGCCTCCTGATCACGCAGCATCTCATCCATCAACAAGTGAAAATGATGGACGCCGTTCTCCCGCTTCACCGAAAACCTTCCGCGATCGTAGGTCCGCGACTGCAACCCCTTCTGTACAGATTCACAGATTCCAATATCTTCCTGCTGGATCTCATCGCTGAACGCGATCGTGTCCTCACGCACACCGCCAGATCCCGGATAAGCGAACCACTCGAAGATCGTCAGCACCTTGTCGTGCCCAACCGGAACGATAATGTTGCTCGACAGGTTGTCAGGATACACATTCAACATGAAGTTGGGAAAGATCCAATAATAAAGCGCCCGATGCTCCGCTGACGCATCCGCATACTGCCGTTTGGCATCCCCTGAAGAGGGACGCAAAGGCGCGTACTGCGACGAATACCAGCGATACGGATCCACTCGATACTGCGAATAGTCCAACTCGCGGAACAGCCCCGGATGCGCCGCCGGCAAATGATAGCCTTCGAGGTAATTGTCGACGTACACTTTCCAGTTGCACTCAATCAGATAGTCCCGCCGATAGTTGAACTCCAACTGATTGAGCGAACATCCCAGCGACGCTACCTCGCCGGGAATCGCCCCCATCACCTCGGCCAACGGAGGCGCGGCACCATCCACATTGACGAACACAAACGGACCCCAAACCTCCACACGATACTCCGGCAAGCAAACCGAAGCGCGATCCCAGTCATTGACGCCTTCGAACTCCGGAGCACCATGCAAGCGCCCATCCAACTGATACGTCCAGCCATGGTACGGGCACTTCAACACAGAAGCCTCGCCCTTGCCGCACGCGATCACCGACGCACGGTGCCGGCAAACATTGGCCAACGCGCGCAGCTTGCCGTCGGAAAGAGATCGCGTGACGACAACAGGCTCGCCCACGATCTCGCAGGCAAAATATTGGCCTGGCTTTGCTACGTCACGCGCGTGTCCCACCGGCTGCCATGTATGCCAGAACACGCGCTCACGCTCGCGTTGCATATACGCAGGATCGGTATACCAACTCGATGGCAATGTCGACGCACGAGAGAGATCGGGGTCCATCACAACTTTTTCCAATGCTGATAAAAAAGCGCCAGAGGCAAACCAACGACATTGAGATAGCAGCCGTCCACACCTTCTACCCAGCGCGACATCTTGCCCTGGATCCCGTAGGCTCCAGCCTTGTCCATCGGCTCGCCAGACGCCACATACCAGGCGATCGCGTCATCGCTCATCTCGGCAACGCGCACGCGGGTCACAGCATGATCGACGACTTGTGCACCGGACGCCGCACGCAAGCAGATGCCGGTAATGACCTCATGCACTCGAC
>ENA-ORBV01010848-ORBV01010848.1-microbial-mat-metagenome-genome-assembly--contig:-NODE-10848-length-14470-cov-5.092476_pt1 | contig 14470 bp, 14 predicted proteins | sample MGYA00237777_ERZ505514 | MGnify/ENA primary metagenome ERZ505514 (study PRJEB26160, sample SAMN06269048) | microbial mat metagenome | isolation source: Oligotrophic lake microbial mat | place... | reverse complement strand
GGATGTGGGGGTCAAAAGACATGGTTGTTGCCTGTTGGTGATAGGTTACGAGTGATTCCGTGATGAAGGTTGTTCCGGCGTCGGTGGAGCAAGACGGGGTTGCATGTTGGTTGACATGGTTCGTTCCTTTCTTCTTGGTGCGAATGGTGCGAACGTGGGTGCGGGTTCTTCAACTCTTTGTCTTCGTGTCGGCCGATTGATTCTTCTTCTCCTTCTTTGGAACGCAGCCGATCGACTCGCAAGCCCTTCGGAAGAATGCTCCGAAGTCGCTTGGATGGAACGATGTGTGTTGGAAGAGCACAGTCGAATGACCGCACGGTTCTTCAACTCCGCAGCACGCCGTCGATTGATTAATTACGAGCGTTGTAGTTGCACTTGAAGCGGTGGAGATCCAAGAGCGATGGAGTGATGGAATGACCGGCACGTTTCTTTGATAATCGATGACCGTGCAGAGCAGTCACTTTCGTTCTTTGTTTCCTCTTAACACAAGCGTCGGCTTTCTTTTGGCAAAGATCCGATCGATTCTTTAAGCCCTTTGGCTTGCAGCCGATGGCACAAAGCCTTCTTTGACATGGGACGAAGTGTGCTCCGGTGTGATGGTTCTTCGGCACAGGAAGCCGGTCTCCGGTGTGGTGGTTAATGGAGTTCTCGTCGGTCGATCGATGACCGAGATGGATGATGGTGTTGATACAATGATGATAATGATAGCTGGTTACAAGCGTAGCATGTTGGGCAGCACAACCTGTTGGCAGACCCTTCCTCTCTAGTCTAAAGCTAGAGTAAACTCAATGTTGTATGATAACAAATGTTAAATTAGAGAAAGAGTGGGAGCATCCCTTGTTGTTCATCTAGCTAGTGCTGTTGTTGAGGCTGTGCCTGGGTGTGTGACTCCTAGCTAATGACCTGTCTGTCCTTCGCCTGACAAAATTATTTCTCCTTAGCAGCATTGAAATGACATTTACCAGGAAAACTAAAAAGAGTCACAAATTCAAAAAGTTATAATGAACAGCTAGTTAAAAATATAACCGAAAAAGGGGGAAAACAAAACATAATGAGAATGGGGATCCTCAAAAGAAAAAGAATATGTTTCTTGAAAACTTCGGACACAAAATTTGTTGGTCATTGGGTGTTAGAGAAAGAAAATTGTCTACAGGTTCATCATTGATTTTCGTGATTCAAAAAGGTAGGGGATAAGTTGGTAGACTACCAATGCACTTCTCAAAATGTACAGCAATTTGTTGAGGAGTGCAAAATGAATCTTAAAATTTAGCGGTGAGGAATATACAAAACTTTCTTTATAAAAGTACATTGGGGTTTATCTGTGTATGGGTGCAGAACCAAACCACACAGCTTCATCTTGCTTACAACTGAATGGTTGGAAAGGAACTTGAACAGAACAGATCTGCAAGGAAACACATTTTCCCCCTTCTAATAATGCTTAGTTTGATTAATGATGACACTAGAAGCAAGACTTTAAAGTTATTGGTCATTGATCAAATACATATTTTTTTAACAACTTGCAGCTTCACAGAACTGATGGTATGATTATCATATTACAGAGTTGCAGCTACGTCTCAAGGTATTGTGCAGAGAGTAGAGCTAGCCAACAGGATCGTGCATACTTTGCCTTTTCATGCATATAGTACTCTACTAGCTAGTCATTTTACTATATCTGCGGATTCATTAGACTCCAGCAGTTGAGACACAGTTGAATAAAATACACAATTGATTAGAAGTGACATGCAAAGCCAACGACCAGGAGAATTCTTTTGCAGCGCCTCCACCCTCATACCCTGTGCACGTTCCTTTCAGCTGATCGAGGAACAAGAATCTGCATTCCTCGTTGAAGAGGCGTCACATGTACGCTTTGCCGGCCTCAAAACGCGTTACTATGAATCGTCGTGGGTGGGGTATGCAAATATACTACATCGATCTTACAATTCTTTGTATAAATGTGGAAAACTACGGAATATTGTGAAATTGATGCTATTATTGTTACGTTTGTCTTCAACCAATCACATACACTAACTAGCAAGCCAGCATGAGAGAAAAGAGAAAAAAGATTTTGTGGCAACCACCCAACTCCTTAACGATTCGACTTGGAAACGCGTTCAATTTCATCCTTCTTCTTGATGGCGTAAGAGTTGGAAGATCCACGAGCGGCATTGATGAGCTCTTCGGCCAAGCACTCAGCCATGGTCTTCAAGTTTCGGAAAGAAGCTTCTCGTGCTCCGGTAGCCAACAAGTAAAGAGCGTAGTTGACCCGACGGAAGGGAGACATATCAACGGCCTGACGACGCACGACACCAGCACCACCGACACGGGTGGAATCCTCACGAGGACCAGAGTTGATGATGGCATCAACCACCACTTGAATGGGGTTTTGGTCCGTCAAGAGATGGATAATCTCCAAAGTGTGTTGGACAATTCGGCAAGCCATAAGCTTCTTACCAGAGTTGCGTCCCTTTCTCATCAGGCAGCAGGCCAGACGCTCCACAATGGGGCAAGATGCCTTGCGGAAACGCTTCTTCTGGTATCGGCCAGCTGTGTGGGGAAGATAGGTGGCATGGTCTCCCTTGCAGGCAATGTAATCCTGTACACGTGCGGGGCGGGTGAAGTAACATGAGATGACTGTTTCTAAATGATAACTATGAAAAGGAATATACGCAACGGAACATCCACTATCTAGTCTCGAACAGTGATCTACTTACCACAAGAGAAATGTCACGAACTTCGATATCGTCGAAGGACCACTTGCCGAAGAGCTTGACTTCAGTTGCACCCCCGACGGCTACAAAGTCTTCTTCCTCCTCAGCCTCAGGGACCTCAACGGGGGCCTCTTCTTCGGCAACTACAGGTTCTTCGTCGGCCATGGTGATTGTTGGTTCAGTTAGTTGATCTCTTGACGATAGTAGCACTGCGGCGCTATTAATTACCCAACGATGGTTGCAGCCAAACAGATTTGCCTGGCCAGCGTACTAGTAGCCCCGTGATGCGCGGTGGCGTGTGCCTCGACTTTTCGGTTGTTGTTGTGGTCGAGGCAATTACCGCGCTTACCTTTTACTATTCTCGAATTTAATTGGGCTCGGGTGGTCTTTTACAGTCTGTTTCCAGCCGACTCGAATTTACATTTTGGTTGACTCATTCGAAAACAGTCAGTCACTAATGACGTCAGACTTGCCGTTCTTCTACAGAAGAAAAAAACGCAACATTTCTTCGCTGTGATATCTAACAATGTTAAATAGCACAACATCATCTGTGCGTGCATAGTATGCGGCTAAAGCAGAGCTAACACAATTACATAGAACAAGAAGGAAAAAATGATCTTTTCGAGGCAAAAAATCGCAGTTATCTGCCTACTAGCTTCCCTGGTTCTGGTAGTACCGATGTGCAACGCTTGGATAAGTAGTCCCATCGTTTCTCGGGCTGCAAAGCCGGGATTTGTTCTCTTCAGCACGAGCGAAGGCGGCGGTATCGAATCGCTTTCGTTGCAACATGTGAGCAACCACGAGGAGGAGGGCGAGAAACTGGCCAAGTCCATTGCGGCATGGCTCGATGCAGAGGTGTGTACATAGTCTCAAAATTATTCCACAGCCATTCTCTGCCACTAATATTTCATCAAATAGTCCACTGACTCACGAATATTCGCATTATTTTCCAAATTCTTTGCTTTCAAAACAGTGGATGCCACAGGAAGTGCATGTTCGTATGGGTGCATCTGCCAAAAAATCATACATGCAGTGCAGAGAAGCCGGCGATGATGATCTCATGGCCATCATGACAACTATTGCGGACGACTTGGCCGTTAATTGGGACGAGTACGACGCTGACGCTTTCATCAATGCTTACGATATTGCCAATTACGCGTCCGATTATCTCGTGCAGCTTAGTGGCAGTGAGGGATGCGAATGCTCAGCAAAAATATACTAGGTTTCATAATAAAATATAATATGTTTCATAAGCTGCTCACAAATTCAATAAAATACATTTACAAGAAACGAAGCAACTTTCTCCTCGCAAAAAAAAACTGTACAACTAGCGTTTTAGCTTATCGTCCAAACATTTTTATCTTGAAAAAGCCGGATTTCTTCTTATCTTCCTTGCCTTTCTTTTGGATTAACACAGGTGCGACTCTATGGTGGGCATTGTCATCCGATCCGCTGTCCTCCCGGGGATAGTATACAGGGTGGCCCAGTGGAGCATTTAACCATTTTGTTTCGGAGGCAGAAAGTTTCGATTGCGTTTCTGGAAGTCGTTTACAAACTGCCTCAAAAGGCCAACGATTATCCGGGTTTTCGCTCCACAGGGTCTCAAGTACTGTCGCAATCAGTCTCGGTGTATCGTGTGGAAGTGGTGGTCGTGCCCGCTCCAATGCTACTTTACCGGCCGCTTCAATTTGGCTGACATTCATGTATGGATCCTCGCGGGTGATCAGCTGCCACAGGACTACGGCATAGGAATAAACGTCAGCCATATTCTGTAGGCGGGTAAGGCGTAGCGTACTTTTGTTGAGCCGGCTGTACGAAAGAATTCAACATCCATTGCAAAGCACTAAATAGACAAACTTACTGAATAAATCTCGTGACGGATCACCTGCATTCAAGTAACAAACATATACAGTTATGTAATTCATGAGAAGTTAGCACAACGATAACGGCAAAAAAAGCAGAGAAAACAACCACCAGCAATACCGCGTACTCACCTCCGGAGCCATCCATCTGTAAGTACCAGTCTCGGCAGTTCTATCTCCTATAACAGACGTATCTGCCGCTACGCCAAAGTCAGAGACTTTTACCTGAAAGTTTCCAGTTCGAACATTCCCATCTATCAGGATATTGGAGGGCTGCGGAAATAGTGTGGAGCAACATCGGTGAGAGATGGAATTAAACAAAAAACATCCTGCACCCAAGTAAAAGAAAAAAATGTTATATGCCCTACCTTGATATCTCTGTGCATGATGCCTCGACTGTGCAAATAGGCGACTCCATTGGCGATGCTAGTTGCAACCTGGAAGAAAAAGTCGGGTGCGGTGGGAACTTTCAACACATCCGTCAATTCTCCAGCGGAACAGTATTCCAACACCAAGCAAAATGTGAGTGGATTGGGATGGTAAACACTGCCCAGAAGTCGAATGATATTGGGGTGATGCAACTTTTGGAGGGCTTGCACTTCTGTCCGCCATCCATCAAGGCCAGTCTCAGTAATGGATGCTACCTTGACTGCCACTTTTAGCCCAGTCCAATTGGCTAAATAGGTAGTTCCAGCTGCACCTTCTCCGATACGCTTCAAAAATTTCAATTCATACAAATCAATTTCCCATTCTTTGGAGGCGGGTAGGTCTGGGAGCATCAAGAGAGGGTCATCGATGATTCCGTCAATCGAAAAGTCGTGCGGGTGATGGCTGCTGGATAAATCTGTATCGTCGGGAATCAACCCTTTTATAAGCATAGTTTTGATTTCCTCGGCTGGCATATTTTCTAGTTTCTCTCGAATATCCTCAGCTGATGCTTTACCACCAAATAAAGTCGCGACGAAGTCTGACTCAATCAAATGGGATTGCTGCTTTTTTTGTCTGTCCTGGGTGTTGCTGTACTCCACTTGCGGCAGGCAGTATTCAATTTCCTCTATAATGAGCAATTCAAGTGAATGTAGTTTGTCAATGTATACGGTGATTAGGTCCCAGATGGCAGTTACATCTTGTTCTGGGTCGCGGACAATGATACCCTCCAAATCAAAATCTTCCAAGATTTTCTGTTGAAGATCTCGCAGAGGCTGGCTCATTTCCACCAACTCAGCAACTAGATTTCTCAACGAACCAAACGGCAGTTTTTTCAACTTATCCAGCAACCGACGTTGATTTTCAACCTCCTTTAGTGAATAAAACAAAAGGTAATAGGTAGGGTAGGGACAAAATTCAACGTGAGCAAATAAAATGATTTGAAATTCCAAAGCTCATCGCTGAACAGCTTTTATTATGAACATACCAGAACCAGATCACTGAGCAGCAATGAATCCTCTTTCCCCGATACCACCAAAGTGGACAAAACGGCCCGCTCCACGCCTGTAGACTCTTTCAATTTGACAAAACACGCCAAAAGATTGAGCAAACGCGTCAAGACGATTGCTGGGTCATCCGTTGCGTCATGAAAGTGCACATGATGGTTTTGCTTTGAATCAAAGGAACCAGTACGGCTTACGCGTCGGGGATTACTGCCACCATCATGGTGATGATTGTCGTTCAAAGGCACTAAACTTGCAGCTCCAGAAGCATCAGCAGACGTAGCACGAGACACACCATAGGGAGGAAGAGCTTCGGGTGGTTGTGTGTTGGGAAGGGGGACATCATCGATCATCCCAGGTGCAGATCCTGTACCCCACACGAGCATGCTCGTATTTTTTCTATTTTGGTTTTTTTGGGGGTGGTTGTGGTTATGGTTGTTGCATTCCAAGGCGTCTGCTTCCGAAAAGAAACAGAAATCTCCAGTGGACTTGGCTCGATTGTGGCCCTTGTTCGAGGAAGCCGACGATGTACCACCACCTTTTCGTTGCCATGGCTTTCCTCCCCTCTCTCCGTCTCGATAGAAATCTCCTCCTAACTTTCCCCCACTGTTTTCCCGTCTCAAATGCATCGATCGCTCTTGCAACGAGATCTTTTCCATGAAATAATCATGGACTACGGATGAAATCAAGGCATTGAAGCACACTAAGACGCGATGACAACTTATGGAACGTGTCTTTTCGGCATTCTTCTGCTGGGCGGTGGTCACCGCTGCTTCTCCGTTTGTGCCATTTCTGGTGTCGTGGTCTTGTTGATTATTACGCTTGGTAAGATCGGCCACTTGCACCATTTTTCGAATTTTGACGAGTGTCGAGTGCACCTTGAGTTCGCCTCTTCCTGACAACATCATTTGAATGGAACGATCGCTATCAACGCGGGCTCGTTCCATACTTTGGACAATATTAGGTTCATTACGGGACGCATAATAGGCACACGAAGCACCCCGCTCTTTTTGTAAACAATGCACCAAACGTAGGGCCTGCCGTACTTTGACAGGATCGATTAACCTAGCGGATTGCTCTCGAATGGTGGAGTTTTTGATTCCAGAAGTTGAAGTGTTCATGTTCCTGCTTTTACAATACAAGTGTGTGATGACAAGCTTGCTCTATCTAACTGGTTGGCCAGAGTGGTGTTTATACACCTATTACTGCTTTTACAATACAAGTGTGTGATGACAAGCTGGCTCTATCTAACTGGTTGGCCAGAGTGGTGTATACACCTATTGCTTGTACCTTACGGTGGATGGCGGTTGTCGCAGATGATGGAGTGATATTATTATTGATTCTTCCGTCTATTGGGGGAACTGAAAAGCACGTGTGGTGTCGTGGCCTCTTTGTTCGTTGATTCTGTTATGGGCGGGAATTCTGCTGCAGTCACTAATAAATCATGCGAAGTGAGTCCCTGTAACGAGAAAAGAACAACTGTGCATCCACAGAAGCGAGAATCAAAATGCTAGTGACCTACTGTATGCTAGCTCAATGACATCAGCTGAGTCCAATCCATTTGATTGAGTCCACATTCAAACCATTTGATGTCAAGAACTGATGATTGATAGAGAAAGCTGTTCTACACCACAAAGAAAACAGAAAGGGGTAGCGAATGAATGTCTTTGGGTAGATCAGATGCAACATCAATTTTGTCACAATTTGGTCTTTTGTCATTCTGTTTCTGCATTCAGCATAAGGCACCAGATACAAGTAGTGCCAGTTGGTGTTGATGTTTCTATTTTTACAGCAGAGAAAGCATGTCTTTTCTTCTTACAAATGAGAATAGAAAATGTTTGCTTTGCACATTTTGCCTTGCTAACTTCTGTCATTTTGGTTAGATTTTTTTGTCATTCAGTTGGCAGCAATAACAAAAACTAAGATGTTGATTATTAGAAATGCAATTGCAACAGCTCACAATGTAAAAGAACTGGTAGATTATAGTCTGCATGATTGGAAATGATTGACTTGATGGACCAAACAACAGCACAACATTTAACTATTTGCATAACTGTCATCTGATTCATTTGACGTTTTTGAATCAATGAATGCAACTGAACATCCAACAATTCAGTTGGCTAATCAATTCAGACATCAACCTCAAATGGAGTCTTGTTGAAGCTTTTGCTTAAGAAATAAAGTTGAAAGTGCATGTCAAATTCTTGCACCAATTCTTTGTTAAAATGATGGCATGACATTTAAGATTTGTGCAAGGTTGGAATTACACTCAAACATTTCCTAATTGATAATTAGTTAGATCCATTTGAGGACTGAAAATCAAAACTGACATTTTGCTTTCCTTTTCCTCCTTTTTTATGTTCCTTTTGGGACCTTCAAAAAGAATGGGTTTTTTTAGGCGCATCTGTTTTCTTTGAAATGAAGTCTTTTTGTTTCTCCGTGCCTTTCTGTCATTGCCAATTGAAGCCCAAAAAAGGCAGATGCAATGAAATTGAAACCTAACTCTCTCTCTGCCATTGCTGTGGACTGCATCTTGCAGAGGCTACAGCAACTCTAAATGATTTATCATCATCATAAGGAGCTACTGTAGCTCTCTCTCTCTCTTTTTAAAGTCTTGCATACATGAGTCAAGTATTAGTAGTTTCCCTACCATTACTGGGTGCCACTGATGTAGTAGGCCCCCAACATTTTGAGAACTGATGTCTCACTGGCACCTTTTCTTATTTGGGAACTGTCTCACTGGCACCTTTTTATAAATCAACAATGTCCTAGGGGCACCTCCCCTTGTGTGACATACACACACACAACCACGCCATTTTCAGTCACTTTTGAGTCCCTTTTGTCAATAAAATTTGGATAGACCCTACTTGACTAGTTGGGGGGAATTTTACCTGCCCCACCATCCTCAAAGAATCATGCCGACCGTGCTTTTTGTACGCGCGTGAATGGCTCCTAATTATCGTTTTTAGTAAGCATGCATATCCTGGACTACCAAAGTTGCGATAGTACAGATATCGTTGCAAAACAGAATGCATAAGTTGAGAAATGCTTTTGGGCGATTCTCTCTTCATGTGTAAATAAATGGAGAAAAATTGTACTGATACTGTACTGTTCGCCAGGGGAGCCTGAGTTTTGGGAAGCGAGGTACGTCGCAGTCTTTTTTTCACGCTACGAAATAACATCTGCTCTCTACAATCACTATCATGCAGTAAGGTCAAGAAGGTTACTCGTACAACATAGGTTATGTGTACTTACTGCAGTGGATTATACCAAAATAAATACATGTCAACCCTCCGACACCTAAAGAGCCGCATTCGCCAGAAACGCAGCTTGTAATATTGGCCTTGTTCTGAACGTGTTGTCCACGTTTCATCATTCGAGAAAAGTGCACCTTCGGGTAGAGCTGGAGAAGACAGGCAAGGCAAGGCAAAAAAAATCAGGCAACGGGAAGAAGAAAATTGTGAACTTATTGACATTGGTAGCAGCACCATAAGAAGGATCAGAGGTAGCCAATATGCCTAAAATGCCACCAAAGCTATCATCTATTGTTGAACAGATTCTCAAAGATTTCCTTTCATATCTTTATGGCGTGAAGAAAAAGTTCAAGGAGTTCAGCGGAGAGGAAGGGGATGGTGGTCCTGATTGGGGTAAGACCGCAATACTGGATAATCGATCTTATCACCCTCCCCAGCATTATCTCCCATGGACCCATAGTGAGGCCCACAAGCACAAAGACCATTTAAAGTATTATGGACGAGCCCTCGGGGACCAGATGCATCGAATACCAAAAGACAATAAAATTGTCAAGGGAATTCTAGAATCAATAAAATCATCTATTCGTGAAGGAATACAAGGAGGAGGGCCTTATTTCCATCTCCATGTGTCTTTTCTTGTTGCTAGTGTTTCCAAGCTCTTACACATCGTGCAGCCAGTGGACCTGGAAAAACTCATCGAATTGATGAAGCACAATCGCCAAGCTGGAGACTCAATGGATGGCAAGGATGTAATTTTGTTGTTGGGAAGTGTTGGATCCGGAAAGACGACAACTCTACAGTTCTTATCGGGAACATCATTTACAGAAGTTGAAGTGGATGGTTTCTTCCATTTACAACCCACGGGATTCACCGATCCTAGTGTTGAGGGTTACGAAACCTCCTGTGGGAGAGAAGCCGTAACAAAGTCCATTCAAACAGCACAAGTCAATCTTGACGGAGCCAATGTTGTGTTATGCGATACTCCTGGCTTTGGAGAGGATGAGGGTGTGGAGGAGAATATTGCAAATGGCTTAGGTATTGTACGTGCGCTTCACAGAGCCCGATCAGTACGTCCTGTGTTAATTTTAAGCCGCGAAGGCATGGGAGATCGCTTCTCAGCATTCTCGGAAACATTGTCGTCTGTCACAAGGTTGATCGGTAATGCCGAGTCGGTAGACCTGAGACCTTTCAATTATGTATTCACCAAATACGAACAAAGACACCGTAGTTGTATGTGCCGACAATTTATTTTGATAAGGAAACGTCCAAGGGCAGAGGAAGAAGGGAAAGTAATGTTCAAGGCATTTGTAGAGGACATCATACAAAAGACAACACCAGAAGCAAACATCGCTCTTCCAATGGAAAACAACCGTCGTTCGCTTCTTCGGGGACTTTTAAAAGATGATCTGAAGGTCTCAGATCCTAGGGTTTACTTCGTTCCGTTTGTATCTGACTCTGCCCTGAGAAAGCTCAAGTTACAATTGCAAATTACACTTAGGGATATCATGACGGCATTGGTCGAGGAAGACTACGGCTTGGCTGCGTACAGAATGGAGCAATTGAGCAACTTAGCTACTGTCCTTCCCGAAGCAGGGGAGTGTGCACAATTAGGATTGGAAGCGAGCCTAAGACACATAGGTGTTACAAGGGGACGCATCTGTCAAATTAGTGAAAAGTTGCAAGTTGTCAAGATCCACAAGCAATTTACGCAGCTGCTGGGGAGTCTTAGGCTAGAGATTAAAAAAGTCATTGCGGAAGAAACATTAAGGAGAATTTGCGAAGATTTTGAAACCAACTTCCGCGTGGAAAAAAAAAAAGCACCTCTAGCCAGTGAGATATTTTGCTTTCAACAGGTACAAAAGCTTCTACAGTTTGTCAATCAAGACATTCCAGAGTTTGATCCAGCTTTTCTGAATACCGAAGCCTTGATGCGAAGACGTGGGTCGTTTCTCACTGGAGTTGTGCGGTTAAAAGAGATGAGTGAGATTGTTGTTGGAATTCCTGGTGACCGTGTCGTGGTGTCAACGTACAAGAGGGCTTTTCACAGATTCTACACCTTTGTCGATTGCGTGTTGTCAGAAGCAGAACGAAATTTTCATACATCACCAAAGGATTTGCATGGTTTTGAGCGTCAGGCCTGGTTCCTTGCTGTACTCATACAGGGGTTCTTGAACAAACCCAATACCGGTTCTGGAGAACATATCAAAATGGAGGATCTTGAAAATCGTCGGTTGAAGCTCATGCTACGCCTAGAGATAAAGATTTCAGACACCATGGAACTTATAGAGAATACAAAGTTTCCAGATGGTGGAGAGGAGGAACCAAAACCCGACTGTTTACCACTTGTCAAGCTGTCAGGTCTTCGTGGACCAAGACAGCTTCTACTTTGCGTTTCCCAGTTACCGCGGCTTTGCAAGTTCCTTCCATCAAAAATTGACAAGTCTGAAGTGGAAAAGACCATCGCAATGCTAGATAAGAAGATTACCGCTTTCCTTGGTCGTACAGTAAACAAAGCGGAATCGATTTTCAACAGATTGGACGGAACAAGAAGCGAAAAGGACATCACAGCGGCAATAGAAGGTGCAATCACAATGCGCCGTGACCTGCAAACGGTGATATCCGAGTTTTCGGTAGTTCGGCGTTGGTCTGACGAAATTGAAGAGGCCACCGAAGACCATTGGAATCGCATCCTAATCGTGCAAGAAGCCGTAGAAGAATCCATCATTACAATGGAAGAGAGTTTAGCTTCACAGGGCCTAGGATTCTCTTGCGGAGTCTTGCCCTCCAGCTACCTTTGTTCGAAGCCCAACGATAATAGCAAGTGATTTCGTGATTTGCTCCTGAACAAAGTAATCCACATTCAATTGTTTCGTCTGTTGCTCACCTTGATGCCACATGCGTGGTAGATTTGTACAGCAACGGTCATCGAGCAATTTCAGACGTGAAATAATAGCGTTATTCCTACACTGCCGCAAAGATCTGTGGCTACAGGGCAAATGTGCTACTCCGTGTGACAAGGAATAATGGAGTACAGTATGACTGTAGGCTTATAATTTTAGATTTACTGCTCAACTGCCTACTGGGAATAACGCTAGCATTTCAGGTGTCATCAGCACCATGCGTTCTACCTGAGTGTTGTATGGCAAAACAGTACGAAAGGCATAAACGTAAGTTGGACAACATGGCGTTCCCGAGCAATTCCTCGCGACGCAACGTGTTGAAATGACACGACACAAGGCTAACGGTCGAAACTTCGCGCCTACAAGCCTAGTCCAAACACACAGAGCATTGCAGGGATATTGTTAGCTAAGTGCAAATGCAGTTGGAATTAGAGGAAATAGACCGCAATCTATATGTACACATGAGATTGATGTTGTGGAATCCAATGGAATTTCCACAGAGTTGTATGAAAGAGTATTCCAACACAACGGCGCCGCTTCTACCAGTGCTTTAGGGCCACCGGTTCCAATATGTTGGAGGGCTTGTCTTCTGGAGCCTCTGCAGCCAAATCGATCGAGCTGTAGGCCTTCGAAGATTGATCCTATCATAGAATCGATTCGAGTCCAATGGAGAGTCCTTTATTTTAAAGGACACCTCGTACTCAGATCCGGATCGAGATCGCGAAGCACTTGGACCTAGTTATCTTGTATTATCTATGCATGCTAAACAGCTATTATCTTTTTACCGAATCGTTTGATCGATTCGAACTTCTTCTAGCACATATTGGATGCACATGTCGTGTAGACTAGAGATCTACATGTGGTGATAAAGATCAACATGCTAGAAAAAGTGAGCTCTGTTAGAGCCTGTTATCTACTCTACTATGTGGATGTGGATATTGCGGTATCGGTGCGAAAAGATCTCTAGCATGAATGAGGTTCAATGTGGGAGTGGGACTGAATGGAGGGATCTGATTGGTCAACACACACTGGTAGGAATCTCACGACGCACCGAAATGCAAAGCCAACACCACCATCCGCAAAATGCTTGTACCTTTTTATCTCTGAGTCTATTAGCTCGCCGCTAATAGCACTTGCATCATCTTGCTCTTCATGACATTAAACATAGACATGGCCGGTGTTCTATAGAAGCTTTAGCTCAGAAGAATCTCTGTTCCAGCTTTACGTCAGTCTCTAAAAGTGTGGATTGCAGCAGCACCATTTCCAGCAAAGCCAGCTCCCTCCACACCCAGCCGAGCAGCATCCCTGACACGATGGATCCCAATTACAAGTTTGGAGACTGTGCTTCCATCGTCAAAGCAAGGACTGCTCAAGCCAACTCAGAGGGCACCATGAAAGCCATTTCCTCAGCCATCATGCTGAAGGAGTCGGTTTCACAAGAAACTTATTTTTCTAGGAGTTTCTCAAGACAAAGCCAATCAGATCGGAATCTTGCCCCCTTACAGCACTGGTAAATTTCTTGCAACGAATGTCTTGGAATTGGTTGCGTGCTCCATGCACAAGGAAGACTGGGTCACTTTGTTGGATCAGCTGTCCCAGCAAGACCCAGATGTCTTGAAGGCCTTCTTTGCCCAAGCCAAACACTAAGCCATGAAGCAGATGCTGGTTTTTGAGGCTTGAGCAGAGGACAATCCAAAGGACAAAAAAGCCAGTGGTAAAAAATTGGAACCTTGCATCACACGTCTGGGCAAGCGTATCAATGAGAACAAAAATGGATCAAGGACATCCTTTTGTTGGACACAAAGGATTCCAGCATGATCCCACTTCAAGCCTGAAGTGCTGTCCTTGCTCAAGCTCCTGTTGGCACACCACCAGGGAATCATTCTGTGGCCCGCATCAGATGTTTGCTGCCCGCTAGAAGAAAGAGGCTGCCCAGCAACCCCAAGAAGACACCCGGAAGGCTGCTCGCTAGTTAGAAAATCCCCCAGAAGCCACAACAGAGGACAAAAAAGTTGCTTGGAAGCATTCAGAAGCAGCATTTGAAGTGACAAGTGCCGCCGACACAGCAGCTGCTGGGTCAGAGGACATGGTGGTGGAGGACAATGCTGGCAATGACACATGGTCACATTTGGATGCTTGGATCTCTGCCAGCAGTGATCATGTTGTGATTGAGTTGGACATGTGTAAGGACTGAGAAGAGAGCCCCAGTAGTTAGGTGAGAAGAGAGCCGCAACTGCGTCTGCGGTGACAGCAGAGCCAGCAGTGAGAGTCGATTTCATTTGTAGCTGGTTCCATCAAACAAACCAAAGCAATGCA
>ENA-ORBV01010847-ORBV01010847.1-microbial-mat-metagenome-genome-assembly--contig:-NODE-10847-length-14470-cov-6.184256_pt1 | contig 14470 bp, 12 predicted proteins | sample MGYA00237777_ERZ505514 | MGnify/ENA primary metagenome ERZ505514 (study PRJEB26160, sample SAMN06269048) | microbial mat metagenome | isolation source: Oligotrophic lake microbial mat | place... | reverse complement strand
TAGCTTCATTCTAAAGCTTATAATTTTCATTTACAAACAACTCAAAAGGCCTGTAGCTTTTAGCGTAGTGCATTTTGGACTTGGCGATTCTGCATTGTCGCGTCTTTTCTTGCAGATGCAAATAGTGTTCCACACTGAAGGACACTTGCATCTGCAGCAACGCAAACAAGCGGCCGAAGAATGCAACCATTCCAACGGAATTGATTCCGATAGCAATGGCAACGCGATTCGATAATGATTTTGTTGTTGAGCATGTCTTATTCTTTGGTGCAAGCCAACTGATAGAGTTGTTAAGGCTCTCGTTGAGCTGCGTGTCGCCGACAGCAATCTCTTTCAGTTTGTCAAGTGTGATGAAGCAAGCTACAAGTGATTGCAGAAGCTCGTGCAGCTTGGCATCCTTGTCTTTGCATCTGTAGAGTTTCTTTGACTGTTGTTGTTCTTCAGCTGATTGATCTTTTCTTTTACAGAAGGCACCACAGAACTCGTGATTGTCAAAGTGATGTTCTACCACAGCCTTTCCTGATTGTTCGAATGCATCAACTGGTTTGTCCTTCAGCAATCTTGCCATGTAAGCGAAGTTTGTTGTCACCCAAATAACATCACATTCTGTCAGACCACCGCGAGCTGATACTTTCCTGGTGTTGATGACTTCATACAAAGCATTTCGCAGTGTCTTCTTCCTGTGATTAGGGTCAGCCAAAAACGTTGGTTCCGGCACATTGGCAGGTATGCCACCGGTGGTTGGGCGCGTTGTTTCGACACCTTTGTCATTGATGTGTGTTGGTGGATGTCCACGGTTCTGCTCGTGCGCGTCATTGGACCACTTGAGACGAGCTTTGATAGATGATTCGTCGTCACTGATGATGTGTTTGCAGCACACAAAGCACTCAAGGTGTAGGCGCAAGCACATTTCTAACATAGCTTTTGGCTCCATCGATCCTGACGTCCCATCGTGATTGGCTTGACACATGTGCTCTGGCGGTAGATTGTTGGTGTCTTGGAACCAACAACAGACACTGCAGAGCTTGCTATGTGTTTGCATAGCCACAGGGCGTCGCATTGTTGCAGCACACAGCATGGCATGTCCACTTAGTGAATCACACTTACGCCCACTCGAACGTTTCTGCCAACCCATGTCACCAGACACTGTGATCACGGGACAGTCTGTCTTCAAAAGTATGGTTTCATTTGGTTTCGAAACTTGCTCCTTCCACAACAGAAACAGATGCGCATTGTTGCCATATGCAATTCTACTTCTTTGGATAGATTTTCCAACAGTGTCTCCTTCAACAGTGTCTCAATGACAGGGGATATCCTCTCTTCAATGACAGGAAACGATCGCTTCTCCATTGTTGCCGAGTTTGGTAGACCAAGAAAACCAAGATTGCGGCAAGCTTATTTTCCACCATCGCCGCTGCTGATGAAACCAAGAACACAGAAGACATTAACTGCACAATCCGTTGTTCTTTCCACAGCCTTTCTTGTTGCACCCTCCACCAATGGAACAACAGCACCAAGGCGGGCTCTAACACCAACGAATGTACACCACTCGCTAGTGCACTCAATCCGGCATCCGCTGGCAATGCAACAAGTCGGAAACATGACCGACACACTGCTTTTGCACTTGGGACACTGCATGCATTCAGTCATCATGCTCCGCATCATTGCAGTTTCGAAAATACCTCTTTCATTGTCTTCAAAAACCTCCGTCGATTGGAGTGATTGGAGTGATTGTTGAAGGTGTGCAGCTGTCATTGTCACTAGCAATTACTGTTGTTGGTTTCTCTGGCGAGGGCGTCTCTTGTTGGCGAGTGTTGACTCGTTTGCCTCGTGTGTGGGTAGATGTGAGGGTGCTGCCAGCCAATGACCAACCACCATCCGCGACACTTAGCTTTTTGGCTTCAGTGCCAGCTGCAGCTGACCACTTGCTCATAGTTGTTTGCTTCTCTATATGCCATGATGGTTGCTCATGTTGATGTCAAACAAAAATAAAAAATCCCACTTCTGGACCTCCGAAAGCTGCCTCCAACAAGTCGCCCGGCTGACAACGGCTAAAATTTGCTAAGTAATTATTTTTTTAGCTGCTTTGTTCGCTTGTTATTTTTAGGAATTTTCGTCAAAAGTTGAGAGGGATTCCATATTCCATTAAGATTGACAGCTAAAAAAACCTTTGGCCGCACAGTAGAAACTTGCTTGTGGTGCTTCCTTAAAGCCACCCGGGCTTTCATTATTTAGAATCTTAACCCTTGATTGCTCAACCAACGCACACTACCCCGAAGTACATTATCAGCTTCCGCACCACGTGCCCTATGACCGGCAGTACTGTACTCCGAGTATTTCTGGATTTTCTGCTAGCGCTGGGTGTTGGAAGAGCACGGAAGCTTATTTGAAACTCAATGGAGGATCGTAGCGTCTGATTTTGGCCTACCGTTAGAGGGGTCGTGTATGTCAGGGCCATACCCAGCGAGGCCAAAAAAGTCACAATTCATTGACTTTTACGACTTACGCGTACGAGAACTAACCACCAGGATGCCAGTCTTCAATTTAGGTTGCCACACCTACTTGCAGTACTGTAGGTATTAAGACCTACTATCGTTCAAGTACCCTGGATAGCACTTGACTTCACCGACACAGTCATTGCATTGTAATCATGCAAAAGAAACCAAAGTTTGCCACAACAAGGCAATGAACATTCGCTTTGACCAAGAAAATAGAATGATGATTAATGATCAACAGAAGCACAGCCCTCTGGCTGGCGTTGCAAACGGTGTAGCGACACTGCGTCGATCGGTGCTGCTGCTCCTTTTGTTTCGTCCACTCGCAAGTAGCATTGTAGAAGCTTTTGTCCCTCCCAGGCCAGGCACAGAACTTGCTGCCACATATGAACCTGTGCACTTGTACAGGCAACGGCGTAACATTACCTACAATTACGAGCCCAAGTTTTTGAATCCTGAAATGTGCCGTTACTTGACGGAAGAGGAATGCCAACGAGGAGACGAAACGATGATAGAACATGGGAAACGCCATCAAGCCATTCAGAAGGAATTGTATCGAAGGAAGCAACGACACCTGGCTGCTACTAGTAGTACCCCAAATGACAGTGCTGAAGCGAACCAAACCAAGACCAACCTTCGCAGCAGCAGCAGCAACAACAGTGACAATTTGAAAGACTTTCAAGAGCAGCTCGGTGCCTTTACCAGAACCTACCTCACGGGAAACCCGCCCACGCGAGAAGAGGAGCGACAAGAACTGGAACAACTCCTGCGTGAGTTCAACACCACGCGAGACAGGGCACGGAGGGAATTGCAAACCAATCGGGCGGATTACGTGCACAATCCTTCGGTCGGAAGCTTTGTGGTCCCTATCTTTTTGATGCAATTCACGGATCATGCAGACCGAAAACTACCGCCCATGTATGAGTACCAGGTTCTGTGGAACTTGCGCGTTCGAAAGTGGATCGACGAGAACTCGTATGGCAAATACGATGCGTTCTTTGATGTGCAAGATTGGACTATGACAGGTGAGTAGTGCTGCAATTGTTCGTTTTGCTTGCTTGAGTTAGTGGTGACAAACTTTATCAGCGCTAGTTCAGTTCAATCTAATTCAAATGTTTTTGATTTTGATGATGATGATGACGTAGACAACACCGAGGAGCACTACTCATTCGGACAGTCGGGGCGAGTCGTTGACCTGCAAGGAGCATTCGTCCCCCTATTGAAAGCAATGGATGAACGGTTGGGGGGAGACTGGTCCGTGTATGACAGTGACGGGGATGGGTATCTCGACAATTGCATTATTTTGCACAGTGGATACGCCGCGGAAGAGAGTGGCGAAGATTGTACCAACGGAAGAACCTTTGAAAATAGAATCTGGTCCCACGCGTTTCCTGATGCAGGAACATGGGAGGGCAGTGGAAATATCAAGCTACGAGGATACATGATTTCCAGTGCTCTGGATCTCCTTTGTGATTCCAATCCAGCCAAGATGGGTGTCATGACACATGAATACATGCATACGTTCTTCTTGATTGACTTGTATGACACGCAGTTCGTCGGGAAAGGTTTGGGAAACTATGACATCATGGCGTATCCATACGGTGTTGCCAATACGGGATATATCCCCATGAACTTCTCTCCCTGGTCCAAACAAACTATCGAATGGCAGACATGTACTCCCATTACGTCATCAGGAGAGTACACGCTGGAACCGATAGCAGTGGCCGACGCCTGTTACAAGGTGACCCTCCTTGACACTACCGCATGGGAAGAATATATCTTGCTGGAAAATCGACAACCAATCGAGTTCGATGTTGATTTCTGGGCTCCGGGACTTCTCATGTATCATATTGATGAAGGAGCCCAGGATCAGCAATATACCGGTTATCCTGGAATGGATGAGTACTGGTACGGATTGTTCATTTCATGATGTCGTGTGCTATCCATTGTAGTACGCACGCTTTTTCGTGGTGCTCCGTACGCAATGTGCTGTCATGGAATTCGTTTGCTTACACTCTTGTTGCATTGAACTCATGTCGTCGACGATGATCTCCAGGCCCGAGACAGGAGATCACTACAGAGTAGCCCTCATTCAAGGTATGTCTTCGTCGATTTCGTCATTTCATCGTGCCATAATACTGCTTTGTGTCGTGTGTGAGGTATTGTGTCAAGTCATTTGCTCACTTGCTCAACTATGATAACGAAGCCGATGGAAAGTATGATCTTGAAATGAACAATGGTCTTGGAGACGCCGGTGATGCTTGGCAGCCGGGTATGACGCTGGGGCCAAACGGAGGTGAAATAACAGGGACGTTCCCGAATACTGACAGCTACCAACAGGGATACATCGAAGCTACCGGTATCACCATTGAAGTCTTGGAGAGCGAGGGATTGAATGTAAAATTCAAAGTCACCTTTGGAGAGCGCAGCGCAAGCTTTGGGGCGCCACGCAAAGAAGAGAATCCACATTTGATTAATCATCAACAAGAACAATCCACAACGGCAACCATTGTGCAAGACCTCTATAACGTTGCGGACGAACCTGAGCAGCACATCAGCGGCATGTTACCGCAGCTACCTTGGTATCAGGAATGGAAAATCCAAGAGGAGCAAGAGGCAGTTCTTGCAGAGCAAGGACGTGAACGACCTCTACTAGCAGAGCAAGGAGCCGACCGTGTAGAGCAAGGAAACGAAGTACCTACATCCGCGAGTGAACACGACTTGGATGACAAGCAGCAACTAGATAACGAAATCACTGCACCTGAACAGATTTCCGCAGCTACCAGCAACTTAGGTAGCATGACGACGGTGTGCTGTACAATCACGGTACTTCTCGTGAATGCTCTGTACTTGCTGTGATAGTGGAGCCGAGATGAGCAGTGCGTTGTCGCCCCCTACGTGGGTGGCTGCTTCTCAAACCGTCACGGTTCACGCAAGCGCTTTCGATGCCCACGATTGAATTCTCTCAGTTCACATGGGCTTCGTCCAGTGGGGCGTAGGAACCGTGGCATGTCTAGCCACTAGCCACTAGCTAGTAGATCTCGAAACGGAGACGCGGTCGTGCTGCACAGTATTACGATGTACCTTTGGACGACATTTTGTCGACGAACAATTGAGTTGTCGACGACAGCTATGGGAATCTGTACAATTTAAATGAAAATAACTACTGATTATTGGATTACTTAGGAAGGGAAAACATTCACTTCTTAGCTGGCGCCACTATTGCATGCGGGACCTGCCGTGTGCTGCTAGCAGCTAGATAGGACCATCGGCGGTCCATGTCATTGCAACTCCAGCCTCACTGATAATAATGACGGAATCAAGGGTCTGTTTCAGTCAGACTCCTGTTTCCCCTGCTTTTGTCGACTGGCTAGATTTAGCTGGTCTATGTTTATGCCTTTCCAGTACTTAATGTCAAGGACTGTCGTTTGTTCGGTGTGCCCGATGACCGTGTACTGTCTGCAACTTGTAGAAACTGACGACATCTTGTGGCACTATCAACCTCTTCTAGAAGTCACTCGTCGAAAATGCCGTGACTTTCTCTCTAGATTGCAACGGATGCTGTTGATGTTTTGTATTTTGGTTACAAACTTGTCCTTGGAACTTTTTGCGGGCGGGTGCTTTAGAAGGACTACGGAGAATATGCCCGCTCACATATCAAATCCTGAACAGAAATGTCCCAGGGCCCAACATGATGGTACTTACTACGGAACCTTTAAACACTTCATAGAAGCAACGGCGAAACAAGCCAATTCTCTGAACTGGGGTTATTAGGACCGCAGAAATCTGCTCGGGTAGCAAGCCACCAGGACCAGAGCAATCTCCGATCGAAAGACGTAACTATTTGTTCACTTTGGAATTAAATCAGGTTGCCGTGAAACAATAATTCAGACGGCCTGATAATCAATGAAGCAGTAAATAATTATGAAAGGTCCTTTATCTGAATTATAGTTGAAATGCCACAGTGCATACATGTATATGGGATCATGCAAGTTTTGTTTTCCACCCCTCCTGGCGAGGCGTGGTCGCCACCAACATTGTTGCGATTTTCTGATACTTCTTCCTCTTCGCTATCATATTTTTGTTATTGTGCTTGCAGGAAATTGTCATTTCCGGCCGGGTGCTGGCGATGATTAGGAGTAGCTTGATCTGCTTGTGCTGGTCCGTCGTTGCCTTGATCTTCCTGATTTTCTACTCCCTCCTATTCCTCCAATCGAACGTGTCACACGGCTTGTTGTCGTTTTGCACGGCGGACCTTTGCTATGCGGGTTCGTGTTGGACCCCCCCCTCAAAATCGGCTTCTTAGAGATTAATTTGTCTTTGTATTCGGCGTTCCAGTTGTTCTTTCTGGCACTCTTGTCTATTTCCTGCTGTTTTTATTCTTGTCACTGCTATTTCGCAGTCGTCCTTCCTGCCTTGGAGCTAGCTTGCTTCGCCAGATCTCCCCAGTACTTCAAAGTTCCCTCCCCCAACAACTTAAGTGCTTCTATGCCCCTTATGGAGAGCGTCTTGTGTGTCCTTCCGTCCAGAACCACGATGAAAGGAATCTCATGCTCTCGGGTCATGTGGAGTTCCTCGAGCTCTCTTTTGGCGCACACTTTAAAGTACCTTTTTAAGAGTTTTCGCTCGCCCAATCCGGATGTGAAAGGAACGCGTTTCCAAAATCGGTTTCTAGTGTAGTCTTTAAATTGGAGCTTGGATTTGTCACTAGACACATAGATTAATGATAACGGCCGTCTGTGCGATGATGATGGTGTGATTTTCTGGTACTCTTGCAGCTTGGGACCCAAAAACCGATCAATTTTGGCGGATATCGGGTCACTCATTTTGCACCACGAGGCGGCAAAGTACAGGACAACCACATCACTTTTTTCGAGCTCTGATTTTAGTGTTGGCAACTTTGGCAACACCAAATCAATGTTTTCAAAATTGGTTTTGCCCGTTCGCTTTGTAACGGCAACTCCTTTCGTTTTCACATCGGCAGGAGCAACAAGCGACGATGAATTTCCTGTATCCGTCTTGGTCTTGTTCAGCTCACGGGTGACAACTTTGTGTTTGGCTTGTAACTGGCTCGGTACATTTGCTTCAGCAAGTAAAGACATGGGATTGACAACGGTAGCAACGATGCATCCCAAAAGCAGAAGGCTTGCTACTGCCTTGACAGATGTAGCGAAACACGAACTTTTCGCTCCTGGAGCGTCGGCAGCACTGCCCCCAGAGCTAGTACTACTCTGTCTATGTTGATCGGCAACTGCCGTCCTACCACCTCGTGCTGTGATACTGGGGATTACTGACATTTGTCAAGAACATTGACCTATGAATGAAGGTGGGGCTGCCGATTGAATCAATCAATGAATCAATGAATGATCAATCAAACTGCTGGAACTCAACTGCCTTGTTATCAGCGTGAACTGTACGATAACAAAAAGATCTAAAAACATGCGGAATAAAAGCAAAAAGAACCGCGCAAAGAAAAAATGGTTGCTAAAAAAAAGGTAGCACGCGGTTCCCTGATTGCTAGCAATTAGTAACTAACTACTTTTTATGATGGCCTCAGTGTTGAATGTGAAACACAAGCAGGCATACTTCTTAGCACCACATTGTTCATTCAAATAATGCTCTAAATGAATTTAAAAGCAATCCCACCAAGCCATGCCAATTTGACTGGCCCTGCTTCCCACATGCCCCCAAAAGATGTTTGGTCACAAAATTGGTTCAAACTCTCGCAGTTGGTTCATAAAATACTAGTAAACCTGTTTTCTTCCAACTTGTGCTGTTGGTTGACATTTGATTAAGAGATTAAAAACCCATGTGTTAAACAGCCCTGAAGGGTTTTCTTGATCAGTTCAAGTTTAACAACTTCGGACTCTAAAAGAGGTTGAAATCACACACATGCTATGCTCGCATGATCAAGGGTGTCTGTTGCTGCTGCAGCATTTGCTTGTACTAGCATCTCTTTTGTACTAGTAGCTTCTTTGTGTTCCTTGTCAAGTCCATGTCAAGTCTGCATCAAGTTCCAGACGAATGAGCGATCTCCCTTGCAATCAAAAATGTTGCCAAATCCAGTGTGCATCTTGACCATGCTACTGCAATTATTTCCGACCCTCAAGCAAGCCACACAAAGTTACAAAAAAATTGTTGTAGCATTGTGAGCTCTCAAAGAAAGCATAGAATTGTCATGTGAGGAGATTTCAGACAAAACAAAGATGATTGATCCAATTAATCAATAGAAACTAAAAATGTCTGTGATAAACAAAATACTGCATTAGACTCTTCAAATCAAAATTCAATGCCTTTTGTTGCTCTCTCTGTCTGCGAAAGGCAATCAATAGACAATGAAACAAAACTATGAACACATCCTGAGATTTTCTCCCTTCGCCAAGAAATTTCGTGACCGATCATTCCTCAGTGCTCTGGTCACATGACGGGTAACAAGTGCCTAGCATCTTGCAGTCATTTGCTCATTAGCTACTAATGAAACTGTTGCAATAATAAAAATTGGCTTCCAAGCTAACAATGCTTGTAGATTACAGAGCATGGTTTGCTTACAATCCACTGAACGCAGTGCTCGTTCTTTCTCCTTGAAGTGACCAGTCATAGGGGATGATGACTGCGCCGTCGTCCCCAAGGTGACAAAACTGACCACTGCCAGCCAGGCCCAGAGCATTTCCACTTAACGAATGCCTCAGCTGTTCCTTTTGGTCCGAATCTAACTGCAGAATGCGGCGGAGAGCATTTTGGAATTCATCGTGCCGAATCCTTACTATACCGGCCTTGTACACTTTTTTCGTTAATCCAAGATCGATTTGGACTTTGCGTGCTTGCCGATCCGATATTTCTCGACTATTTCGATCATGTTCTCGGCGTTCTCGGGCAGAAGCTGAATGGTTGCGGATCCCAGAAAGCACTTTGTCAAATGACATTCCCACCCCAACCCGAAGATCGCCTTCATTGGTGATGACTGCTCTTCGGAACTCGAGGGCTTCGCAAATCACCTGAATTGGTTCCAATGCGATGGACGTAGTGGATGCCACCAAGCCATCCGCTCCATTATTATTTGGATCAGGTAGACTGTTTGCAAAATTTAAAACAAAGTGGTAGTAGCCCTCAGCAGAACTGGTGAACCCCTTTTTAAACCGTACACCCAGTGATGATTGACATTTGCTTTGAGCTTGCTCCATAGCTGCTCGATGCTTCTGGAAAACTTCCAAACGTTCGTCGGTGACTTTTCGCAGTACTTCCAACCACTGCAGAGGGGTAGAGCTCGGATTCAAATGTAGATTCCCACCATACAAGTCAAGTGCCTGTTCCGAACCATAATCGTGATTGCTAAACACCAATCGAAGGGGATAGAAGGATTGGACGCGAAATTTCGAGTGATGCTCTTCGTGCAATTTTATCAAAGAATGCAACAGAATCGTGAATGATTTCGAACTCCAATACAGGTTGGTTCCATCAATGGACGAAAATTTGAACAAGCGCCTCCCCATCATGGCCGCGGTATTGGCAGCCATGCGTTCTTGCCTCCTCACTTCTATCTGCTCTCGATTTGCCAGCAAAGTTTCGCAAAACGCTAAAAGATCACGTCCTTTTGTTGTGTTTATGTTAAACCGATGGTCAATGTTTCGCCTGTTTGGGTTGGCGGCACTACCATTTCGTGGAGGATTGTCGTTGGTACCCCATACAGTGTCGTCGCTGTCATCAACACCATCACTGGGATTATACTCCCACTTGGGTGGTGGGGGCAAGGATGCAGCCCCGGTCTCTATAAGAGCCTTTCTCATGTTTTCCAAAATGCTCTCGACACTGTCATCCAGGAGAAGAGAATGTTTTTGAAGAGTTCCGTCTCGATGCTCTACTACGTATTGCAATGCGCCCCCACAGTGCCGACCAGGGGGAGGACCCACAGACGGACGCCCTCCATAGTTGTAGGAAAGAAAATCCTGGCGACTCAGTCGATCATTCAACGCCTGCACCAACCTCGCTTGCTGTTGCCGAACAGACGCCTCATGCGAACGGAATTGATCAGGATGGACACGCAAAAAGAATGCCCTTCGAAGGCGGGCGACATAGACCGATGGTGGAAGCGTGGTCATGGAAGGAAGCAAACACTACCTCTATTGTTGCTTCTGGACCAATATTTGTGCCGGCCTGGCTCCAGTATTACAAGACCAGGGGGGGGGGGTATAAAGACTATAGTGGTACTAGTATCAGTATTTGTCGACCTGTGATCGATTGAATAGAAGCGTCAACCAACCTATGTAAACGTCCCGAAAAAAATCAATGAATCAATCGGTCGCTGGATATAATTGCAAGATGAATTCGAAACGAAATCATCCCCAAACATCAGGAGGTTTGGGTAATTCCATATCCTAAAAGAGCGCACACTGACTCAATTGCTTCAGGTTTCTGATACAGTAATAGTGCTGATACTGTGCTGATTCTGCTGTGATACAGGATGATCTGGTTAGAAAAAAACTAGTTAGCAGAAAGAAAGTGAAGCTGGCTAGCTGGCTGAAGATGGATAAAACTGTGTGTGCCCTTTTCAATACTTTATGTGGAGACAAGTGAGGAGTATGTGAAAGAATCCATCATATGACCCGTTGTTATGTTGTGGCTTGACTGCTGTTGTGGCTTGTTTACAAAAACATTCAGTACTCAACTAGCTAGTACTGCCAGGTCAATATATGCCCAAGCCCCAGTAAAAAACAGTTTGGGAGGGATGGGAATAACAGAAACAAGCATGGTACCTCCACCACAACTCGAGTATGTGATGATGGCATTGTCAGGTTTGTCAGTTACGAATGAACTCCTGCCAGACTATCTAATCACCAGCATCGATCACAGAAATCATAATTGCCAAAAGGCAAACCATTGCTTCGTCTACTAGTAGAACAAGATAGAGCACACGTATGAACTGATGCGGGCTCTCATTCCTCTCGCGGACAACACAGCAAACAATAATATTTGGAAGAAAAGCGACGAAATTACACATCTGAATGGTAATGAGTAGCGAGTGGCTGTGCATGATGATTATGTACTTAACATATTCATATACACAACGCGAACGTGGGGTGGAAAAATGATTGGATAATAACTGCTGATTTGATGAAGTGTATTTAGTACTGGTGACCAGATTGCGCGGCCTTGGCTCCCAATTCGAAGTGCTTGGTTCTCTTCAGGCACAATTGCTTCTTGGTCTTACATTTCTTACATTCCAAACGTAGCACAATCTTCCTTGTAGTCTTGGCCTTTTTGTGAAAGACGGGCTTGGTTTGTCCTCCGAATCCCATTTGCTTGGAGTCGTACCGACGCTTTCCCTGTGCAAAGTTGGATGCCTTGCCGGCCTTGTACTGTGTCACCTTGTGCACGGCGTGCTTCTTGCACTTGCCGGCACAGTATGTCTTGCGCTCTTTTGGAACATTCACCATATTGGAAACTCTTCTATTGATAAGCAGTATAGGATATAACGAGAAGGATAGTTAGCATACAGATAGCGAGAGATGATAACACAACCCAACGCGATGAGGTAAACTCCGTCAAAAGGCCTGACTACTATTAGAACGGCTCGATGCAGAGCGTGCTATAGCTTCCTCGTCTTGCACTTTAATCTAATTTTAAACTTCGGTCAAACATCTTTCGTCAGTCCAGCCATCGCTAACATACCTGCTCAAATAGTCGGTGATACAGTACAGAAAGGAATAACCGATGATGCCTGTTGTCTCTTGCTGTTGGAGACGCTGCAGCAAGTAGGCAGTTTATCGTTACGACGTAGCTGCGTCGTGAAACCGATCCTCTTCGTTGCAATGTGTGAGGTGTGTAGTAAAGGCGGTAAGGTGGTAAAACAATTGTCAATGACGACTCATTCCTGACTAAAACCAGTCTAAGTCCCGAATTTGAGTCCAGATCCCGGTTGCGAATCAATCAAACACAAGGATGCAGCAACAACAACTACACGTATCTACTACTAGCTAGCTAGCTACTATGGCTAGCTAGCTAGTAACAACGATAATTATGAACAATTCATACATCTCTAATTTTGTAAATAGGATTAGCTATTCTACAGTTGAGTTCCGACACAAGGTCTGTCCTTTTTATAACAACATAGCGTGATTATCATCTCTGCAATTGTCACCTAGGCAAACGAGAAAATGTCTGCAAACCCAACTGGTAGTACGTCCGCTCGCGGCACTCTCGTGAAACTGGTGGAGGAGCACATGACCAATCTAATTCGAGAAGCTGATGTAATCAAGCGCCATTGCAAGCGTGCTCGGCTACACCAAACCTCGGCTAATGATAGCACTGGAGGTGTTATTCGGCGTCGTTTGCACGCCGATGATATTAATTTGGCACTGCAGTGGCGCGGAAGCGAAAAGCTCTATGCAACTGGCACCGTCATTCCAACCGAAGACGCATCCAACAAGGCGGTCGATTTAGAGGATTATTTGAAGAGTGAAATGCAGCTCCGCCCTCCACTTGAAGTGGGGTTGACAACTCATTGGCTGGCAGTCGATGGACAGCAGCCGGATCTCCCGCAGAATCCTGTAGCCGGTAGCGGCATAGTCGGTCGTTCTGCCGTGATTGAAGCCGATCAGCTGGGAGATGCAACAACGGCTTTGGACGGGACAATGAACGCGGCAGGCAGCAGTGCTGTTCGTGTCAGTCAACTGTTGCCATTGCTTCTCTCAGAAGAATTGCAACTGTATTTTACGCGTATCACCTTGGCCATCCAACGCGGTGGAGCGACGCCCACGACACGACAACAACAAGATGCTGCTCTGGCCAGTGTGGCCCGAGATGTGGGCTTGCAAGAGCTGGTGCCATTCTTCATCAAGTATATCGCTCAAGAGCTGCATCACCATGTTGGAAATCCAGACCATTGTCGCACACTTGTGCGATTGGCGCAAGCCATGCTGCAAAATCCTCATTTACACTTGGAATTGCATGTAAGTGATTCTTTTGAGCTCGGTGTTTCTTTTCGCTTTATTTCCACTTTCAGGTATTTCTATGTGTAATGATATCGATTACTCACTATTCGGTGTTTATTCTTCTGGAACCGTCATTACTTGCGCGCTACTGTTTGTGATACGAAAACGTGCAGTTACATCAACTCTTGCCTTCTCTCATGACCTGTGTGGTAGCTAAAACCCTGTCATCTCGCCCCACTGATAATCACTGGGCTTTGAGGAGAGAGGCTGCCCAGGCGTTGATACGGGCGTGTAATGTGTATGTTCTCCCTCTTCTTTGCTCAGCTACTGATGCTGTCGCCGGAAAATTTTCTACGGGGGCGCTCACTGAACTCTTGTTCCTTGTCGTTTTATCTTTCAAACGGACCAATCATCAATGTCATATCTGATCGCTGCGTGATCGATGCTGGCAGATTCGGGGAAGAGTATGCCACACTAAAAGCGCGCATATTGAGAACGCTTTGCGATGCGACGTCTCCGGACAAGTCATTGACGACTCAATATGGTGGAATCGTTGCTATTTCACTCTTTGGGTCCAAGGCCATTGATGCATTTTTGCTTCCGGTTGTGCCAACATACTTTCAGCGATGGGAGGCCCTTGCTGCTACTACCACAGATATGGACCAGCAGGTGGAATTATTGATGTGCAAGCAGGCCGTGTTGAATACCCTTGGTATCTTCCTTCGTCACGTCAGCAATGTTGAGCAAACCTCGCGAATTTCCTGGGAAGAGTTGGAGGAAACCTTCGGTGATCGATTGGTGGCATGTGTGGGCGAGGAAACTGAATATGCCTCTTGTGTGGTTTAAATCAAGTTGTGTTGCTGTTTCACCATTCAGTTATTAATGAGTTGTCGAGAGAATTTTTGAGAGTTACCAAGCACAATCTCAATGAGGCACCCCCCGCTCCCGGCCCGCCAGTCCCCATGTTACACCGCCTACGTTCGAAGTAGGGAATAGCAGTATTTTAAATAAGGAATAAAAAGATGAACTAGTGATACTATTGAAAAG
>ENA-ORBV01010844-ORBV01010844.1-microbial-mat-metagenome-genome-assembly--contig:-NODE-10844-length-14473-cov-25.346277_pt1 | contig 14473 bp, 15 predicted proteins | sample MGYA00237777_ERZ505514 | MGnify/ENA primary metagenome ERZ505514 (study PRJEB26160, sample SAMN06269048) | microbial mat metagenome | isolation source: Oligotrophic lake microbial mat | place... | reverse complement strand
CGCATAGGTGTTCAGGTACATCAGCCCGAACATCACGAGCGTCGACGTGGCGATCATGGCGCCGAAGCGGGCGTACGGCTTCATGCCATATTCCTTCTGAGTGAGGCCGCGATGCGACCTGGGTATGGGGCCGTCCGGGTCGGCCAAACCGCGCGCCCGTACTGGAAAGAGGAGATGGCGGTTCGCCGCCCCGACTGCAGCGCCTGTTCGACCGTGGCACTTGCCTGAGCGGCCAGCGCCTCGATGCCATCGATGTGGACGTCGGTGTCGAGTTGGATTTTCATGGGGTTGTTCCCTGGAGTTGCAACCAATGCTGCGCGGCGCTGTCGTCATGAAAGGGACAAGCGCCGACGGGTCAGTGACGAAAGCTCGCCGCCACGCCGGTACGACAAGGCATCCGCTCGGCCGGCAGCACATGCACCACACCGCCCATGCTTTCGACCAGCGTACCCAGATCGTCGAGCACATCGTCCACGCGCGGGCTGCCCAGATCGGCAGGTTCGATGCGGCCGGTCGACCCGTCGATCCGCCCGGCCACCAGGCGCTCGGCCTCGACCAGCAGCGTCGACACGCGGCCGGCCACCGCCGCTTGGGCGACCTGCGACAGGTCCTCGCTGCCCAGCCCGCGCGCCGCAGCGGCCGCGTAGGCATCGCTCCATGCGGCCTGCTGCGCCTCCTGCTGCGGCGCTGCCGCCTCCCAGGCGCGCTGCCGCAGGTTTTCATGCGTCAGGCCCTGGGGGTCGGCCATCAGGCCGCTGGCCATCAGGAACGGGTTGTGGCTGACCGCATGAAACCGGTGGTGGTGTTCGGGCAAGGCCGCCAGCATCAAGGGCAGGCCTGACGGGCGCGAGTGGTGTTCCAGCACGGCACGGTCAACCGCGCGGAAAAAGCGCTCGGCGTCGCTGTCGATCTCGTCTTTTTTGCCGCCTTGGCCGTGGTGCATGGCCATGTGGCCGGCGCCGACGCCGCCATACGAAGACACGGTGGTGTGCGGTTCGGTGCGCTCGTCGCCCAGGGCCGCGGTCATCGTCCGCGGCACGCCGGCCGCCAGCGCCACCGCATCGAGTGTGTTGCGATCGCCTTCGAAGAGCTGCACCTTGTGCAAGCTCAGCGCCAGCACCTGGTAGCGCGCGGTCGACTGCAGCTGCTGGCGCAGCGGCTTGGTGTGGAAGCTGTCGGCCGCCACAGCCAACTCGGCCACCGGCCGCTGCAGCAGGAACACGCGGAACAGGCCCGGTGCTCCCAGCACGGCCAGGCCGTCCAGCGTATGGTTCCAGAAGTCGTGGTCTTGGGCGAGGGCCTCGAAGGGCTCGACCAGAGCCTTGACGGCATCTGTCGCATGTTGCTGGCGCAGCGATGTCTCCAGCGCCTTCACCAGATGGCGGAACCGGATCGGGTCCTGCTGGTTGTCCGGATGGCGTCGATGGGTCGGCTGGTAGAGCGACAGGCAGGGCCGCCCGTTCGAGGACGCCATTTCGGCAAGGCTCGCCTGGGTGAGTGTGTCGGGCTTGTGAGTGGTCTTCATGTCGCTTTCTTTGGTGGTTCGTGGGCTGGAAGCCTGCGGCGACACCGGCACGCGACGCGCTCCATGGCTACGACGGCGACCGCCATGCGGTCCTGGACGATCACGCAGTCTGCCCAGCTCGCGTGACCTCGTCTGTACGACAGCGCACACGTACTCGCGCGTTCGGCAACGCACGGTGCAGCCCGCACGGAGCGGAACTATCTGCGCGGATGATTGCGGCCCGTGCGAACCTGTTGCCACGTAGCCCGGGAAACCGGCGCACCGGTACGGGGCTCGTTGTCTGCGAACCATGAAATCGCGCGGTCTGGCGCGTAACGAAGAGATGCTGGGTCGCACGAAGGCCGAGCGCGCAGGTGATCGCGTGGTGCGGCCGTTCCGGCTGTTCGCACAGCAACAGGCCTCCGGCGGCCTGGTCCTCTTGGTCTGCGCCATTCTGGCGCTCGCCTGGGCCAACTCGCCGTGGGCGTGGTCCGACGAGCAGATGCTGGGCGTTCCGCTTGGCATCTCGATTGGCGAACAGATGTTGCGCCTTGACCTTCGCCATTGGATCAACGATGGCTTTATGGCGATCTTTTTCTTCAGTGTCGGGCTTGAGATCAAGCGCGAGTTTCTGGTCGGTGAGTTGGCCGAACGACGCAAGGCGCTGCTGCCGATCGTGGCCGCCGTCGGCGGCATGCTGGTCCCGGCGCTGATCTATGCCGGGTTCAACTTCAATGGCGCCGGCGCCAAGGGTTGGGGCATTCCCATGGCGACCGACATCGCGTTCGCGCTCGGTGCGCTGGCTGTCCTGGGTTCGCGCATCCCCGAAGCGCTGAAGATCTTCCTGGTCGCACTGGCCATCGTCGACGACCTCGGCGCGCTGCTGGTCATTGCGATCTTCTAAACCGCGTCGATCGAGTGGCGCGGCGTCGCCTTGAGCGCCGGCTTGCTGCTGGCGCTGTGGGTGGCCAACCGCATGGGAGCCGGCCGGGGATTGGTCTACCTGCTGCTCGGGCTTGGCCTGTGGGGCGCCTTCCTCATATCGGGTCTGCACCCGACACTGGCCGGTGTGCTGACGGCGCTGTTCGTGCCTGCGCGTGTGAAGATCGTGCCGGAGGCTTTGCCACAGGTCATCCGCCGCGGCGCCGACGACATCGAAGCCCAGGCCCTGGACCACGAACCGGCTGCGATGAATCCCGATCGTGTGGCCATCATCGGCGCGATCGGGGGCAGCCTCGATGCCGCTACCGCGCCGCTGCAGCGTTTCGAGCATGCGGTGCAGCCGTGGGTGACCTACGGCATCCTGCCGGCATTTGGCTTGTTCAATGCAGGGGTCGCGATCGACGCCACGGTTTTGCGCACGATGCCGACCGACGTACCGCTGGGCATCATGGTCGGGCTGGTGCTCGGCAAACCCGCGGGCATCGGCCTGGCCAGCTGGCTGGCCGTGAAGACCGGGCTGGCCGAACTGCCCGAAGGGGCGACCTGGCAGCACCTTGCCGGCACCGCCTTCCTGGCCGGCATCGGCTTCACCATGGCGCTGTTCATTAGCGGTCTGGCCTTCGCCGGCACGCATTTCGAGCGCGAGACTCAACTGGCCATCCTGATCGCCTCGTTGCTGGCCGCAGGCGTCGGTATCGCCATTCTTCTGACAACCAAAGCGCCTCACGCGCCCGACCCGAAGTGAGCCGTTGACTGCGACACCGGTCGCCAGGTCAGCCGTGAAGCTCGCGCAGTGCCAGCGTCGCCGCCGTGCAGGCCGCCTCGACGGCAAGCAGATCGTCCGGTTCCGGCACAGCTGCCCGCGCCCCTCTCACGATCATGCCGGCGTGGCGCTGGAGGCAGGCCGCGTCCGGCGCGTGTTGCACGTGGCCTGCGATCTGGGCGATGGCATCGAGCATGCGGATCGCCACCGCCGGGTTTGACCGGGCGCTTTGCCTGATCTGGTTGAAGGCCGTGTCCACGATGCCTGCGAACGAGGATCCTGGTGCCACCAGCCGTAGCCGCCCGTGATCATCGAACCGGAGGGCTGAAGGCATGTCGCGTCGCGCCAGGCGGCACAGGGCCGATCCCAGTCGATCAACGCAGGCGATCGCCGTGAAGGGGTCGTTGATGCCCGGGGACAGCGCCCGCACCGCGATCTCGACCAACTGCCGGAACGAGAACTCGACATCCTGGGCGGCGGTGCGCTGGTTGCCGAGCACGAAGGCGGCGTTGATCTTGCCGACCAAGGCTTCAGTGACACGATGCCCGGGCCAGACCAGCACCATCGCCCGGCCTTTGACGAGGTAATGGCCGGGCCGGCGCTCCAGCCGAAGCAGCAGATCTTCCTTGCTGGCCAAGGCCATCAGGGCGTCGGCATCGATCAGTTGGAGATAGCCGTCTTCGAGGGCACCCACAGGACGGGCCTCGCGTGCAAACGCGGCCGCCAGGTCAGCTTCGTTCGGAGCTTTCGAGACTTCGGATAAAGCCTTGCCAAGGTGGTCGGGAAACAACCTGTCAATCCCGTTCTCCAGTTCCCTGCCGACCCGTGCCACGACCTCGTCGGCCTGGATCGAGACCGAGACATGATGGATGAAGTAGATCAGCACACCGATGCTGACCAAGGCCAGCAACACGCCGATGCTGACGGACAGATGCGGCACGAAGGCCACCTCGTCGGCGCGCCGGATGGTGCGCAGCACGAGCAGGCAGTAGACGAACGTGGCCACGAAGGTGCCCAGAGCCACCTGGTTGGCGGTATCGCGCATGAAGTTGCGCAGCAGGCGCGGGCCCAACTGCGACGAGGCCAGCGACAGTGCCACCAGCGTCATCGAGAACACGGTCCCGGCGATGGCTATCATCGACCCCGCCACGCTGCCCAGCAGCAGGCTCGCACCCTCGGCACCACCGGAATAGATCCAGACCAGGCGCTGCAGCCAGTCCTCGGCAACGGCCTTGTCGATCTCGACCGCGCTGAGTGCCAGCGCCACGGCCAGGCACGCCATGACAGCCGGCACGAACCAGAAACTGAAACGAACGCGATCCCAATGTTTCAGCAGCAGCGCTTGCAAGAAGCCTCTCTTCAACCCGTAAGCCTCGAAGGAAGCGTCCAAGCTGGCGTTGAACGGTGGGGAGAGCCTAAGTGCTCGAGCGGCAAGCGCGCTGTTCGTTACCGCACATTGTTACCGACAACGCGAAGGCGGGGACCTCGCCTCGGCGACAAGGAAGCCCGACTCACCCGCGGTCAGGACTGCCAACTCGCTGCGCAGGCCGAACGCAGTCCAGTAGGCATGCGAGCGCACCATTTGCGCAGTGACGGCGGATGGCTCTGGACCAGCAAGGTGCAGCAGTCGAGTCTTTGGGCGTTCGGCATGTCCGTCCGTGCGTTTGCGAACAGACGATGGCCTGCAACGGGCCGATAGTTCTGTGGGGCTGGAACACGGCATCCTGCAAACTGTCGGCGAACTGTGCCCGGCGAACTGTGCCGATAACAGATCCCGTATCTCATTCATTTGAAGGAGAGAATCCATGTTGCGAAACCTCAAGGAACTGCACGACTACACCATTGGTGCCGTCGATGGTGTCATCGGTCACGTCAGAGATCTGTATCTCGACGACCAGGCCTGGATAGTGCGCTACCTGGTCGTCGAAACCGGCGGCTGGCTGTCCGGCAGGAAGGTGCTGATCTCGCCCATGGCGGTCGGCAAACCCGATTGGGCGGGGCGGTTGCTGCCGCTCTCGATCACCATGGAGCAGGTCAAGAACAGCCCCGACGTGGATGCCGACAAGCCCGTCACGCGTCAGCACGAGCGGATGTATTCCAGCTACTACGGCTACCCCTACTATTGGGGCGGCATGGGGTACTGGGGCGCAGGCATGTATCCGAACATGATGCTGTCGGGCAACCAGGCGCGCGGAGCCCCGCAGACCTTGCAGCAGGAAGCCGAGGCGGCTCGCGACACGAACGCAGACCCGCATCTGCGCAGTTGCGCGGCGCTCACCGGCTATTACATCCACGCCAGCGACGGCGACATCGGCCACGTCAGCGGCATGCTGATCGACGACCAGACCTGGGCCGTCCGCTATCTCATCGTCGACACCAGCAACTGGTGGATGGGCCACCAGATGCTCGTTGCACCGCCGTGGATCGAAGGCGTGAGCTGGGCCGACCAGACCGTCTCGGTCGACTTGACACGCCAGGCGATCAAGGATGCGCCGGTCTTCGACCCGTCCAGTACATTGGCGCGCGATCACGAAGTGCTTCTGCACCAGCACTACGGACGCCGCGGGTACTGGGCGCCAGGCGAGAAGCGCGTCACCGAGGGATCACACGTCTGACACCTTCGCGCCGAGTCCTGCAGGGCAGCCCTATGGATGCGGCGTCGTGGCCAATCGTGTGCACCGACAGCAAACGCCATGCGCGACTGAACCTGATGCGCGACATCCTCTCCCGCCTGCACCCCGCTGGCCCCAGCAAGAAGTTGGGGGCGCCGGACCGTAACGCCGTCTTCGAGTTAAAGCCGGATTGCCTGAGCACGCGCGGGTTGGCGTGCTGATCTCATGAATCCCGCTTCGGTGTCGCCTGAGCCGAACCCGGGTGTGGTCACCGCCGTGCGCGGCAGTGTGGTGGATGTGCGATTCGATGGTCGCTTGCCGCCCATTCGCACCCTGCTTCGCGCCGGGAAACACAGCGAAATGGCAATCGAAGTCCTCACCCAGATCGACGCCCGCCACGTGCGCGGCATCGCGCTGACGCCGACGCAGGGACTGGCACGCGGCATGAAAGTGGCGAACACCGGCGGACCGCTGCTCGCGCCGGTCGGGAAAGCCATCCTGTCGCGCATGTTCGACGTCTTCGGCCATGCCATCGACCGCCAGGACGAGCCGAAGGACGTGTCATGGCGGTCGGTGCACCGCGAACCGCCGCCGCTCATCGAGCGCGCCACCACCTCGGTCGTGTTCGAGACCGGCATCAAGATGATCGACGTCCTGCTGCCCCTGGAGTCGGGCGGCAAGGCGGGGCTGTTCGGCGGTGCGGGCGTCGGCAAGACCGTGCTGTTGACCGAGATGATCCACAACATGGTCGGCAAGCGGGAGGGTGTCAGCATCTTCTGCGGCATCGGCGAGCGCTGCCGCGAGGGTCAGGATCTCTACGCCGAGATGAAGAAGGCCGACGTGCTCAGGAACATGGTGATGATTTTTGGCCAGATGAATGAGCCTCCGGGCGCGCGCTTCCGTGTCGGCCAGGCTGCACTGACGATGGCCGAGTACTTCCGCGACGACGAAAAGCGCGACGTGCTGCTGCTGATCGACAACATCTTCCGCTTCATCCAGGCCGGCTCCGAGGTCTCCGGCCTGATGGGCCAGATGCCCTCGCGCCTGGGCTATCAGCCGACCATGGGCACCGAGCTGTCGGGTCTGGAAGAGCGTATCGCCAACACCGACAGCGGCGCGATCACCTCGATCCAGGCGGTGTACGTGCCGGCCGACGACTTCACCGACCCTGCGGCGGTACACACCTTCTCGCACCTGTCGGCCTCGATTGTGCTGTCGCGCAAGCGCGCCGGCGAAGGCCTGTTCCCGGCCATCGACCCGCTGCAATCGAGCTCCAAGATGGCCACGCCGGGGATTGTCGGCGAGCGCCACTATGCGCTGGCACAGGAGATCCGCCGCACTCTGGCGCAATACGCCGGCCTGAAGGACATCATCGCGATGCTCGGCCTGGAGCAGCTCTCGCCGGCCGACCGTGATGTCGTCGCCCGGGCGCGCCGGCTGGAGCGCTTCCTGACACAACCATTTTTCACCACCGAGCAGTTCACCGGCCTGCAAGGCAAGCTGGTGAGCCTGGCCGACGCGCTTGATGGCTGCGAACGCATCCTGCGCGACGAGTTCAAGGACCGGCCCGAAAGTGCGCTGTACATGATCGGGGCGATCTCGGAGGTGAAGGCCGACCCGAAAGGCGACGCGAAAGGCGACGCGAAAGCCGATTCGAAAGCCGAAGCCAAAGACGATGCCGAGAGCGATGCAAAGTCCAGCCCCAAGGCACTGACCCTGAAGCAGCAGCCCGAGGCCGCACATGCACCTTAAGGTATTGCTGCCGTTCCGTGTCTTAGTCGACGAGACTGACGTGCTGCGCATCGTCGCCGAAACGCGCGAGGGATCGTTTGGCATGCTGCCGCGTCGGCGGGACTGCATCGCTGCCCTGGTTCCGGGCATCCTGACCTACGAAAGCGAGGCCGCCGGTGAAGTCTTCGTCGCCATCGATGAAGGCGTGCTTATGAAGTTCGGCGACGAGGTGTGCGTGGCGGTGCGCCGTGCGTCGCGCGGCACCGACCTGGCCAGGCTGCGCGAATCCGTGCTGAACGATTACCAGGAGCTGGACGCGCTCGAACTGGGTGCGCGCGCGGCCACCCAGAAGCTGGAAAGCGGCTTTGTCGGTCGCTTCGCGAGGTTCCATGGCGAATGAGCCGAATCAGTCCACCTTGCTGGCCAAGCAGGTGGGTGCCAAGGCCGAACGCAAGTTGCGGGCGCGCCGCGATGGCGCGCCCGGTGTTTGGTTCGGCCTGGGCATGATGGGCCTGATCGGCTGGTCGGTGGTGGTGCCGGCGATTGCGGGTGCCGCGTTGGGGATTTGGCTCGATGCGCACCACCCTGGCACACATTCCTGGTCGCTGGCCTTGCTGATGGCCGGCCTGGTGCTTGGCTGCCTCAACGCCTGGCGCTGGGTGGTCAAGGAAGATCGCGCCATGAACGCGCCCGAACACAAGATCGATGAGAAGCCCGAACAGAAGCCCGAAGACTGACATGCGATGAACGATGTACTTTCGTTGACGTTCGAACTGATGCTCGCCGGCGCCGCCGGTGCCCTGCTCGGCCTGCTGTTCTTTGGTGGCCTGTGGTGGACTGTGCGCCGGGCATTCGATTCGCCTCGGACAGCGCTGTGGGTCGGCGGAAGCCTTTTGCTGCGCATGGCGTGTGCGGCAGGCGGGTTCGTTGTCGTCTCCGCTGGCGATTGGCGCAGGCTGCTCGCTTGCCTGCTCGGATTCTGGGCTGCCCGCTGGCTGGTCGTTCGACTCACCGTTCGCGTGGCGGCTGAAGCCTCGGGAGACTCATGCCCTGCTGCGACATACCGCGGCGGTAAAGCCACCACAGGCCCGACCTGATCTGCCATGCGCCTGGGCCCCGACCAATTGATCTTCTGGCAATACGGGCTTTTCAAGCTCAACGGCACCATCGTATTCACGTGGGCCTTGATGGCCGTGCTGGTGCTGGGATCGATGCTGATTACGCGCAAGCTCTCGACCGGGCACCAGCGCTCGCGTTGGCAGAACCTGCTGGAAATCGTCGTCACGGGCATCACGCAGCAGATTCGCGAAGTGGGCCTCGAGCGGCCCGAACGCTACCTCGCCTTCCTCGGAACGCTGTTCCTTTTTGTTGCCGCTGCCGCGCTGGCGACCGTCGTCCCCGGTTACGAGCCGCCGACGGGGTCGCTGTCGACCACGGCGGCACTGGCGCTGTGCGTCCTCGTCGCGGTGCCGCTATTCGGCATCCGCGAACAGGGCCTGGCGGGCTACCTGAAGTCATACATCGAACCGACCTTCATCATGCTTCCCTTCAACATCATCAGCGAAATCTCGCGCACGCTGGCTTTGGCGGTGCGCTTGTTCGGCAACATGATGAGCGGCGCGATGATCGTCGGCATTCTGCTCACGATCACGCCATTCCTCTTTCCGGTGGTGATGACTCTGCTGGGCCTGTTGACCGGCATGGTGCAGGCCTACATCTTCAGCATCCTCGCCGCCGTCTACCTTGCCGCCGCCACGCGACCGGCTCCCAAGCCCAACCCACCTGCCGCAGCCGCGGCCTGAACCGACAAGGAACACCCCATCATGGACAGCCTGACCCTCATTGCCCTGGCGTCAATCGTCGTCGCCGGCATCACCACCGGTTTCGGCACCATGGGACCGGCCCTGGCCGAAGGGCGTGCCGTGGCCACCGCGCTGACGGCGCTGGCCCAGCAGCCCGACGCTTCGGCGACGATCACACGCACGCTCTTTGTGGGCCTGGCGATGATCGAATCGACAGCTATCTATTGCTTCGTGGTGTCGATGATCCTGATCTTCGCCAATCCGTTCTGGAACGCGGCCCTCGCGCACGTTGCAGGCAAGTAAGCAAGCCATGTTGATCGACTGGTTCACCGTCGGCGCGCAGGTGCTCAACTTTGTCGTCCTGGTCTGGCTGATGAAGCTTTTTCTCTACCAGCCGATTCTGGATGCAATCGCGGCGCGCGAGAAGCGCATTGCCGACCAGATCGCTGACGTGGCTGCGAAAGAAGCGCAGGCGGCGTCCGGACGCAAGACCTTCGAAGACAAGAACAAGGCCTTCGATGAGCAGCGCGTCGGCCTGCTGGCCAAGGCCACGGCGGACGCCCGGACCGAAGGCCTGCGCCTCGCCGACGAGGCGCAAAAAGCAGCCGTTGCACTGGCGGCGCAGCGCCAGCAGGCGCTGGCCACGCAGGCCGCGCACCTGCGGCAATTGATCGCCGGCCGCGCAGCACACGAGGTGTTTGCCGTTGCGCGAAAGACATTGGCCGACCTGGCGAGCGCGAGCCTCGAAGCACGCATGGTCGAGGTCTTCAAGCGGCGCTTGAGTGAACTGGCCGATCCGGCCAGAAACACGCTTGGGGCGGCCGTCAAGGCAAGCGCCGAACCCGCACTGATACGCAGCCACTTCGAACTGCCCGCCGATCAACAGGCGGCGATTCGCAAGGCGATCAACCTGGCCTTGTCGGCCGACGTGCCGCTGCGCTTCGAGACTGTGGGCGATGCCATTTGTGGCATCGAATTGAGCGCCGGTGGGCAGAAGCTGGCCTGGACCATCGATGAGTACTTGCGCGATTTCGAGCACGACGTGGCCGCGCTGCTGGCGACGGCTGAGAAGCCACTCGTTGCGCCCAAGAGCCCGGCTGCACCTCAGCCCGAGGCCGCGCAGGCGCGCATCGCCGACCCGGTCGCCGCATGAGTTCCGCGCTTGCCGGCTTGCATGCCTCATGGGCGAGCGGCGTCGCTGCGGGGGCGCTCGACCACGGCTTCTCCGCGCTGGCGCAGGCGCGCGCCGCATTCGCACCCATGCTGCTGCCGCGCGAGGTCGGCACCATCACGCAGGTGAGCACGGGAATTGCCCGTGTCGACGGGCTGCCCGGCGCCGGCTTCGATGAATTGCTGATGTTCCCCGGTGGCCTGGCCGGCATCGCGTTCAACGTCGACGAAGACGAGCTCGGCGTCGTGCTGCTGGGGGAGTACTGGCATCTGCAGGCCGGCGACGAGGTGCGCCGCAGCGGTCGCGTGATGGACGTGGCGGTGGGCCCGGCACTGCTGGGGCGTGTCATCGACCCGCTCGGCCGCCCGCTCGACGGTCTCGGTCCTGTCGAGGTCACGGCGCGGCTGCCGATCGAGCGGCCGGCCGCCGCCATCATGGACCGCGCGCCGGTCGATGTGCCGCTGCAGACCGGCCTGAAGGTCATCGACGCGCTGATCCCGATCGGCCGCGGCCAGCGCGAACTGATCCTGGGCGACCGCCAGACCGGCAAGACCGCGATCGCGCTCGACACGATCCTGAACCAGCGCGGGCAGGACGTGGTTTGTGTCTACTGTGCGATCGGCCAGCGCGCGTCGGCGGTGGCCAAGGCGGTGGCGACGCTGCGCGAGAAGGGTGCGATGGAGTACACCGTGGTGGTGGTCACCGAAGGCAACCAGCCGCCGGGCCTGGCCTACATCACGCCGTATGCGGCGACCAGCATCGCCGAACATTTCATGGAGGCCGGCCGCGACGTGCTGATCGTCTACGACGACCTGACGCAGCACGCGCGCGCCTACCGTGAGTTGTCGCTGCTGTTGCGCCGTCCGCCGGGGCGCGAGGCCTTCCCGGGCGACATTTTCTACATCCATTCGCGGCTGCTCGAACGCTCGACCCACCTGAGCCCGGAACGCGGCGGCGGCTCGCTCACCGCGCTGCCGATCATCCAGACCGAGGCCGAGGACATCTCTGCCTACATACCGACCAACCTGATCTCGATCACCGACGGCCAGATCTACCTCTCGCCCTCGTTGTTCGAGCTGGGCGTGCTGCCGGCGGTGGACGTGGGAAAGTCGGTGTCGCGGGTCGGCGGCAAGGCGCAGCGCGGCCCTTTCCGCGCCGTGGCCGGCGACCTGAAGCTCGCTTATGCGCAGTTCGAGGAACTCGAGACCTTCTCGCGCTTCGGCGCGCGGCTCGACGACGCAACGCGCAAGACGATTGCCCACGGCCAGCGCATCCGCGCCTGCCTCAAGCAGCCGCAGTTCGACCCGGTGGCGGTACCGGCGCAGATCGCCGTCTTGCTGGCGCTGACGGCCGGGCTGTTCGACACGGTGCCGCTGCCGCGCATGGCCGAAGCGCAGCGCGCGGTGCAGGCCGCAGCAGCCCTGCTTGCCGAGCCGCTGCGTGAGCGCCTCGTCGGTGCGGACAAGCTGGACGGCGAGGATCGCAGGGCCGTTACCGACCGCGCCGCCGCGGCACTCGCGGGCTTCCTGCCGAAGTCCGATGAGAAGCCTGCGGCAAAGGTCGTCAAATGAATGACGGCGTCGCGGCGTTGCGCCGCAAGATCGCCGGTGCCGGTGACCTGCAGGCCGTCGTGCGCACAATGAAGGCGCTGGCGGCATCGAGCATCGGCGACTACGAGCGCGCGGTGCTCGCGCTCGCCGACTACGACCGCACGGTTTCGCGCGGCCTGGGCGAATGCTTCCGGCAGGCGCAGGCGAGCCCCTCGGCCACGCCCGAGGGTGTGCCAGCGCGGGAAACGCAAGCGATCGGCGCCATCGTCTTCGGTTCGGATCAGGGCCTCGTGGGCCCATTCAACGACGTGATTGCCGAGCATGCCGCCGACGCCCTGGCCGGCCTGCCGGGGCGGGCCCAGGTCTGGGCCGTCGGCGAGCGGGTGCAGGCCCGCCTGAAAGACACGGGGCTGGACGTGCGCGGCGCGTATGCCGTGCCGGCTTCGGTCGAGGCGATCGCAGCGCTCGTCGCCCAGATCCAGATCGACAGCGAGGCGCACCGTGCGAAAAGCGGCATCACGCAAATCCACGTCTTTCACAACCGGCCGCTGGCAGCGTCGCTGTACCAGCCGGTCGGTCAGCGCCTCTTGCCGCTCGACGCTGCCTGGCAGCAGAGCTTGGCGGCGGTGCCGTGGCCGCGCAAGGCGGGATTGCCGGAAGTGCTGGACCAGGGTGCGACGGCTTTGCGCGCACTGATCCGCGAATACCTATTCATTTCGCTATTCCGCGCCTGCGCCGAATCGCTGGCGAGCGAGAACGCCAGCCGGCTGGCGGCGATGGAGCGCGCCGACCGCAACATCAAGGACCTGCTGGAACAACTGCACGGCAGCCATCACCGGCTGCGCCAGGCTTCGATCGATGCGGAGCTTTTCGACGTCACTGCGGGCTACGAAGCCTTGGCCCGGGCGTGAACGTGCCAACCCTTGACCTCGACCCGCAAGGCATCGAGTTCGCGCTCCGGTAGCCTGCGTTGAGTTGCCTGTGGAGCCGCCGGGGGCGACGCCTGTCCACACGCTTGCGCTGTCGCACAGACCAGGGCGAACGAGCGTGTTCGACTAGCTGCATCTGAATCGGATCACCGCCATGAAACGCATGAACCTTCGCAGGACCTCGAGCGCCACCGTATTGGCAGGCGGGCCGATTGCGGCATCCAGCGCACTGGCGCAGTCGCAAGGAAGCTACGGCATGGGGTACTACGGGGCGGATTCTCGGCCGCAACTGCTCCCCGGGCGATACTCATCTACACGTCGTGGTACTGCTGGTAATGCGTACCGCTCGGGTGGTTCTCAGCCAACGCGCGGGCGCCGTGGCGGCTTGCGCGGCGGTTCCTTGATCGGATGCGGCGGCCTTCCCGGAGCTGGCGGATCAGTGACGGGTGGATCCGTGGTTCGCGGATCACGGATGTCCGGATCCCTCGGCTTGCGTCCCGGTGGGGGCGCCTTGACCGGCGACCCCCGGCGCTTTGCCCGCTGTGCGTCATGTAGCGCATTTTCGTCATACATAGGCTTTAGTACTTTCTTTGCTCTGATTTCGGTCGCTGTTCATTCCTCGCCACAGCGATCTCGCTACAAATGCGAAGATCGCGCTCCGGGAGGATGCCTTATACGGCGTACACGAGGAACTATTCGAAAAACAGCGAAACCAGGCCCGCTGTTGAGCACACGGTAATACACGCACTACATCGGCGGTCACTTTGGGCTGCACCGGCGGCTCATCCGACTTCCCGCAGGCCGCCAGAACGGCGATCGCCAGCACTATTCCAAACATTCTCATGGTATTTCCTTCCTACTTGTGGCGAAGTTGTGGCAAAGACCGACGCCGGAAGGTCGTGTCATCATTTGAATCGTCGACCGTGAAGCTGACCCACCGACAAGTGGTGAGCGGCCTGCCGGTACGCGTCTATCTCGTAGAGCAGCGCGGGCGACAAGGCTTCGGCTTTCATCGTTCTTCGAGCCCAGGTAATAGTGGCGCCGGGCTCTTCCGAACTGCCTTGTCGACATACGGCGGGACAGCGCGGCGCAGCGCCGCCAGTCCTGTTGAAACGGCAACCGGCCGGGACGCGCTAGCACTGCAATCGTTTTCCCATCTCGACAGCGTGAGCCGGCACACTTTCGATCGAGCCTGGTTTTCGGGGGGTCTGGTTCTGTCATCGATGCGCTCCGACGTCTGGACAACACCGAAGTCCGGTCAACCCGGTGCTCCCCGCGGAACATGGGCCACCCTGCGCGTCGCAGTCTGTGCGTTGGCGAACACGTCGCCGACTTGGCTCACCTGACTTTCGCCGGGATGTCCGTTGCGCGGGCCTGATCCTGGTCACGACACTGTTGTTGGCGCAGGCGCTTGTGGGTGGTGCGGTCGCCCACTACCGTGCCGACCCTGGCAGCTTTTACGGCTTCCA
>ENA-ORBV01010843-ORBV01010843.1-microbial-mat-metagenome-genome-assembly--contig:-NODE-10843-length-14474-cov-4.019796_pt1 | contig 14474 bp, 8 predicted proteins | sample MGYA00237777_ERZ505514 | MGnify/ENA primary metagenome ERZ505514 (study PRJEB26160, sample SAMN06269048) | microbial mat metagenome | isolation source: Oligotrophic lake microbial mat | place... | reverse complement strand
ATCGCTGACAGCCCCAGTGCCTTTTGGGACATCGCCCGGCACGCCAAGGACCACCGACTCCTCGGCGAACGCCTCACCGAATACCTCCGCCGCGTCCTCCTCAACCGCGCCCGGCTCTCCACGCCCAAGGACCTCGCCGCCTACCTCGCCAGCTACGCCCGCGAAGCCCGTGCCCGCGTCGAAGGCGCGGAATCCAACGCCCTCGCTCCCGTCGCCGAGGCGCTCGGGGCCGCGCTCGGCATCGAGTTCAAGGGCGAAAAGGGCGAACACTTCTTCCGCTCCACCCTCATCCAGACGCTCTTCTACGGCGTCTTCTCCGCGTGGGTCCTGTGGAATGAAGGCAACCCCCGGCCCGGCGACCGCTTCCGCTGGCGCGAAGCCGCCTACCACCTCGGGCTGCCCGTCCTGCGCACCCTCTTTCACCAGCTCGCCGACCCGCAGCAGCTCCGCCATCTCGGGCTGGAGGAAGTGCTCGACTGGACCGAATCGACGCTCGCCCGCGTCGAGCGCGCCGCCTTCTTCCAGCGCTTCCGCCTCGGCGAAGCCGTCCAGTATTTCTACGAGCCCTTCCTCGCCGAGTTCGACCCCGACCTGCGCAAGCAATTCGGCGTCTGGTATACCCCGCCCGAGATCGTCAAATACATGGTCGCCCGCGTGGACCGCGCCTTGCAGGAAAACTTCGGCCTCCCCGATGGCCTCGCCAGCAAGAACGTCGTCGTCCTCGATCCCTGCTGCGGCACCGGCGCGTATCTCGTCGAGACCCTGCGCCTCATCCATGAGCGATTGAAGGAAAGCGCGGGCGAGACCCAGGCCGGGCTGCTCGTCAAGGAGGCCGCGCAAAAGCGCCTCTTCGGCTTCGAGCTCCTGCCCGCGCCCTACGTCGTCGCCCATCTCCAGCTCGATCTCCTGCTCCAGCGCTGGGGCGGCGCGCTCGATCACGACAAGAACGAACGCGCCGGCGTTTATCTCACCAACGCCCTCACCGGCTGGGTGCCACCCGAGGAGCCGAAGACCATCCTCTTCCCCGAACTCATCGCCGAGCGCGACGCCGCCGACCGCGTGAAACGCGAAGCCGACATCCTCGTCATCCTCGGCAACCCGCCTTACGACGGTTTCGCCGGCATCATGAAGATCGAGGAAGAGCGCGGGCTCAGCGAAGCCTACCGCACCACCAAGGCCGCGCCGAAGCCGCAGGGCCAGGGTCTCAACGATCTTTACGTCCGCTTCTTCCGCATGGCCGAGCGCCGCATCGTCGAAGGCGCTCCTGAGAATGATAGCCCCGCCGTCCTTCCGCCCGCGCCGGAGAAGCACGGCATCGTCTGCTACATCTCGAATTACTCGTGGCTCGACGGCCTCTCGCATCCCGGCATGCGCGAGCGGTTCCTCGAAGTGTTTGATCGCATCACCGTCGATTGCCTCAACGGCGACAAATACAAGACCGGCAAAAAATCGCCCGACGGCACGCCCGACCCGAGCGTCTTCAGCACCGAGTTCAATCGCGAAGGCATCCAGGTCGGCACAGCCATCGCCATGATGGAACGGTGGCCGGCGCGGGCCACGAACGTCGAGCCCGGCTCCGCAGTCACGGGGAAAAAGGGGAGCGCACGCGCCCCGCGTGCCGTTCCCGGCGCCCCCGCCGGGGACATCGACCCGGTCTCCGGCGGAGTCGGCACTTCAGTCGGAGAGACGGGCGTGGCGCGCGCGGGCGACGAGTCTTCGGCGAGGGCGCCGAAGACAGCACGCGAGGGCGCGTGCGCTCCCCTTTCCCTTGTGAGAGCGGACGCGCACCCACGCTCCGAGGTCCAGTTCCGGCATTGGTGGGGCAAGGAGAAGCGCGCGGAGTTGCTCGCGTCGCTCGCCAAGGAGACAGCTTACACGCCGCTCCATCCGTCGCTCCCGCTGGGGCTGCCGTTCGTGCCACTTGCCGTGAGGGAGGACTACGACCAATGGCCCCTCCTGACCAATCTCATCCAAACATTCTTTCCGGGCGTTCAGACCAAACAAGACGCGTTGCTCGCTGATATTTCACGCGCCGATCTTGAGCAACGGATGATGACCTACTTCGATCCGAAGATCGATGATCATGAACTAGCCAACCGCGTTCCCGGCGCGATGGATGGAACGACCGCGTGCGATCCAAAAACGACACGAGCGTATCTCTTACAACGCGGCTTCCTACCGGAATTCATCGTGCGGTATGCCTTCCGGCCTTTCGATTTGCGATGGCTATACTGGGAGCCGGAGACACGCCTGCTTGGACGAAAGGTGCCCGAATATTTCCCTCACGCGAAAAACCGAAACTGGACCCTTGTCAGCCAAGCCAAACCCCGGCGCGAGTGGTCGCCGCCGCTGGTCATTCGCCAACTCGGATGCCTTGATCTCTTTGACCGCAGCGCAAGCTGCTTCCCGTCTGTGCTGTATAAGGACGGCGAAACGAGTGTTGTCCGCGAGACCCCCGACATGTTTGCCGAACAAGCGGGCGGCGGGAGTACGGAGCCCGTCCCGAATCTCACCCCCTTCGCCCGCGACTACCTCGCGGGCCTCAGTGCCCAGCCGGAAGACCTCTTCTTTCACATCGTCGCCGTCCTCCACGCCCCGGCCTACCGCACCGAAAACGCCGGGGCCTTGCGGCAGGATTGGCCGCGCCTGCCGTTGCCCAAGGACGCCGACACCTTGCGCGCCGGCGCCGCGCTCGGACGGCAGATCGCCGCGCTGCTCGATCCCGAAACCGACGTGCCCGGCGTGACCAGCACGCCGCTTCGCAGGGAACTCCAAGGTCTCGGCGAACTGACCGCGCCGAAAGCCCCCAACCCCGCCAATCCCAAGCCCAGCAGCTTCACCATCGACCTCGCCCTCACCGCCCGCTGGGGCTACGCCGGGCAGGGCGGCGTGGTCATGCCCGGCCCCGGCGACGTGCGCGGCGGCACGCGCGGCGAGGGGTTCGTGGACATCCACCTCAACGCCACCACCCGCTGGAAAGACGTGCCCGCCGCCGCGTGGGCCTACACCCTCGGCGGCTACCAGGTGCTCAAGAAGTGGCTCAGCTACCGCGAAGCCGTCCTGCTCAAGCGCCCGCTGACCGCCGACGAAGCCCACGACTTCACCAAACACGTCCGCCGCCTCACCGCCCTCCTCGCGCTGCATCCGCAACTCGACGCCCATTACGCGGCGTCCGCCAGCGCGGCGTCCCGGGAAGGCTGAGTCCGCGCTTGCCGGGCGGGGGGCGGCTGGTAGCTTCGCCGTCACTTCCGCACGCATGGCTCCAAACGGTTACCTCGCTCTCGTCCTGCACGCGCATCTCCCGTATGTGCGGCATCCGGAGTATGACGAATTTCTGGAGGAGGACTGGCTCTACGAGGCGATCGCCGAGACCTATCTGCCGCTGCTCTGGGTCTTGCACGGGCTGGCGGATGATGACGTCCCTTTTTCCCTCACGCTCACGCTCACGCCGCCGCTCTGCCACATGCTGCGCGATCCGCTGCTCCAGGAGCGGTATGCGCGGTATCTCGATCGTTCGCTGGAGCTGGCGCGCAAGGAAATCGTGCGCACCGAAGGGCAGGGCCAGATCCACGATCTCGCGCACTTTTACCTCGGGCGGCTGGTGCAGTGTCACCGCGACTGGCATGAGCGGTGGAAGGGCGATCTCGTGGGCGCTTTTGCCGCGCTGCAGGAGCGCGGGGTGATCGAGATCATCACCTGTGCAGCCACGCATGGCTTTCTGCCGCTGATGGAGAATTTCCCGGAGGCCGTGCGGGCGCAGATTTTCCTCGCGCGGGATCACTACCGCGAGACCTTCGGGCGCGATCCGCGCGGCATCTGGCTGCCGGAATGCGCCTACACCTCGAGCCTCGATCAGGTGCTGCAGGAGGCCAACCTGCGCTGGTTCATCCTCGATTCGCACGGGATCATGTTTGGCCATCCGCGGCCGCGCTACGCGATCTACTCGCCGGTCTTCACGCCGGCGGGGCCGGCGGCGTTTGGGCGCGATCGCGAGTCGAGCCGGCAGGTCTGGAGCGCGGAGGAAGGGTACCCCGGCGATCCGGCGTATCGCGATTTCTACCGCGACATCGGCTTCGATCTTTCCACGGAATATCTCGGCGCGGCGCTGCCCGCCGATGGCACGCGCAAATTCACCGGGATCAAGTATCACCGCATCACCGGCCGCACCGCGGACAAGGAGCTCTACCATCGCGACTGGGCGCTCGGCGCGGCGGACCATCACGCGGGGCATTTCATGGGCGCTCGCGCCGCGCAGATTCATCACCTGCGGGAAAATATGAACGTCCCGCCGATCGTGGTGAGCCCGTTCGACGCGGAGCTGTTCGGCCACTGGTGGTTCGAGGGGCCGGAGTTCCTGAACCTCTTCATTCGCAAGGCCGTCTACGACCAGCAGGCCTTCACGCTGACCACGCCCTCGCGCTACCTGGAGGAAAACAACACGCACCAGATGCTCGCGCCGACGGCTTCGAGCTGGGGTCACAAGGGCTACTGGGAGGTGTGGCTCGACGACAGCAATTCGTGGATCTATCCGCACCTGCACATGGCGGCGAAGCGCATGACGGAGCTGGCCCGCGTGCATTGGGCGGAGGAGGAAGTGGCGCCGCTCATCGAGCGCGCACTGCGGCAGATGGCGCGGGAGCTTCTCCTCGCGCAATCGAGCGACTGGGCCTTCCTGATGAAGACGGGCACGGCGAAGAACTACGCGACGAAACGGACGAAGGATCATCTACTGCGCTTCACGCGGCTCTACGATCAAGTCCGCGCGGAGGACATCGACGAGCCCTTCCTCGCGAACTGCGAATGGCGCGACAACATTTTCCCCAAGCTCGACTGGCGGCAATATGCGTAAGGTCACCGCGGAGACGCCGAGGCGCGGAGGAGAATCCTCGCACCTTCCCCAGCCGACCATCCGAACCTCCGCGCCTCGGCGCCTCCGCGGTTCCATCCACCTCGCGCTCCTGTTCATGGTGCTCAGCGCGCTACCGCTCTGCGCGCAGGAGGCCGAGCCGCCCGCCCGGCCCGGCGTGCGCATCACCTTCCTCCCGCCGCCCATGGAGGGCACGCTCAGCCTCGGCATCTACGACAAAAAGGGCCGGCTCGTCCGCGTGCTGGCGCGCGAGGCGACGGAGAAGGATTTCACCGTCGGGCTGAATGGCTTCATCACCTTTTGGGACGGGAAGGACGACAGCGGCAAACCCGCGCCCATCGGCAACTACGACATCCGCGGCTACAGCGTCGGCGCGGTGGATGTGGAAGGCGTGGCGATTCACGGCAACGACTGGATCACCGACGACGACGCGCCGCGCCCGGCGAAGATCATCGACCTGCGCACGAAGGCGCCGGACGAGATCGAGGCCGCGCTGGAGACCTTCGAAGGCAAACCGTTGCTCGTGCCAATCCGCTTCGAAACCGAAGCTGGCTCCCGCCCGGCGCTCGATGAAGTGGTGACGATCGCCGACGGCAAGATCACGCTCATGAGCAAGGGCGAGACGCGCACCTTCCCGCTCGGTGCAGGCGAATCGGCCATCGACGCCACGCTCGGCGCGAAAGATCGCCTGTGGGTCATCGTGCAAACGCCCACCGGTCGCGAAGTGCGTGCCTTCACCCTCGACGGCGAATTTCTCCGCCGCCTCGGCTACGCGCCCGGCGACCCGCTGCCCCGTCGCATCCTCGCTGCGCGCGGCACTTTCGCGGAACGCTGGAGCGAGCAGATCGTGCTGCTCGAGGAGAGCGACAAGCTGCAGCGCGTGCGTCTGCTCGCCCTGCCGCAGAAACCCGCCGCCAGCGACGCCCCGGTGTGGGCGACGGTTTTCGAAAAAGAGATCTGGCGCGGCGCGACCTTCGACAGCGTCAAGGACCTGCTCGTGCGGCCCGGCGGGAAGCCTTTCGTGCCGGAGAAAGAGTTCGTCGTGCGGCTGATCAATAACCCGCTGCTCAAGGACGAGCCGACCACCGCGCACGTGAGCATCGGCTTCAATGAGCGCGGGAGTTTTCTCCAGACCACCGACGGCCTGCCGCTCCGGCGCATCACGGAAACGCCGCACCTGCGCTGGACGGTGATCGGCCGCGAAGGCAGCGGCAAGCTGCTCACCATCCTGCAAAGCGACGGCGCGGTGGTGGAGGAATTCCGGGCGCGCCGCCTCGCCAACATGATGGCCTTCGATGCCGGCGACTACGAGTGGGCGGGGAAATGAATGACCCATGGAAAATGACCAGTGACCAAGGGTAAGCATGCGAACGCTTGATCGGTTTCATTGCGTTCCTCATGGGTCATTGGTCATTCTCCCTTGGTCATTTCTTCCATGAGCCGCGACATCGTTTATTTCGACCTCGAAACCCAGCGCACCGCCAACGACGCCGGGGGCTGGGATAAGAAAGCCTCGATGGGCATGAGCGTGGGCGTGACCTACAGCACGAAGTTTGGCGAATACCGCATCTACCCGGAGAGCCGCGTGGAGGAATTGATCGACCAGCTCGTGCGCGCCGACCTCGTCGTCGGCTTCAACGTCATCAACTTCGACTACGAAGTGCTGATGGGTTACACGATTCAGGATCTGCCGCACCTCTGCCACACGCTCGACATGCTCGTGGACATCGAGAAGGCGCTCGGGCATCGGCTCGGGCTCGACGCCGTGGCCAGCGCTTCGCTCGGCGTGGGCAAGACCGGCGACGGCCTCGATGCGATCCGCTGGTGGCGCGAGGGCAAGATGCTCGACATCGCAGAATACTGCTGCTTCGACGTGAAGTGCACGAAGCTCGTCCACGAGTTTGGCATCGCGCACAAGAAGCTCCACTACACCGACCGCTTCCAGCAGCGTAAAAGCGTGCCGGTGGCATGGTGATGCGCCCGCGGGATTGCGGCTGACATCCCCCGGCGCGAAAACTATCTCTACCCCGTGAGTCGCGCCCAACTTTGGACCATCGCCGACGTTCTCGATTTCGAGTACCTGCTCGCTGCCGACGCGAGCGGCGATGACGCGGCCATGCGGGCGCGGGACCGCGCGATCTTCGAGCAAAAGATCGCGCCGCAGCTCGACGACACGACGCGCAACGACCGCCGCGGCATTTTCCGGCACTGGCTCTCTTCGCGCCGCAGCTCCGAGATCGATCTCCCCGGCGCGCATTTCCGCGCGAGCTGGCAGACGCTGCTGACGCTGGCTGCGCTGGTCGGGCTAGGCATCGGCGTGAGCCTCACCGCGGGCCTGCTGCACTACCGCGGCGATGAGCCGGTGAATGTCGCGTGGTTCTTCGCCGCAACCGTCGGCGTGCAATGGCTGCTGCTCGGCGCGGCATTTTTGTGGTGGCTGCTCCGCCGCGCGACCGGCGTGCTTGATGACTTTCGCCCGCTCCGCGCGGTGCTGTCCGCGCTGCTCTGGGCCTTGAGCGCGGGGCTGCGTCGCCTGCCCGGCGAACAGCGCAACCGCGTGCGCGCCACGCTCGCCACGATCAGCCATCGCCGGGAAATCTACGGCTCGCTCGCCACCTGGCCGCTGCTCGTCATCACCCAGGTCTTCGGCATCTGCTTCAATCTCGGCGTGCTCGCGACGCTGCTCCTACAGGTGGCGTTGAGCGACGTGGCCTTCGGCTGGCAATCCACGCTGCGCACCAGTCCCGAAGAGGCTTTTCAGATCGTCTCCACCGTCGCTACGCCGTGGTCGGCGCTGCCGAATCCACACCCGACTTTCGATCAAGTGGTCGCCAGCCGCTTCGCCTACAGCGCTGGCATTCGGCCGCTTTCGCAGACCGCGATGGCGTCGTGGTGGCCGTTTCTCTGCTACTCCGTGGTCGCGTATGGCTTGCTCGTGCGGGTGCTGCTTTTCGGCTGGTCCGTCCTCGGCCTGCGCCGCGCGTTGCGGGCGATTCCTTTCGACCATCAAGGTTGCAACGCGCTTCTCCGCCGCCTCACCGGACCGGTCTTCCAAGCGCAGTCCGAGACCGTGGAATTGCAGATCCCAGCCGGGGCCGAAGCAAAAGCTACACGGGTCGCGGGCGCCAGCCTTGTGCTGCTCGCCGAGGAGTTGACCGTCAACGCTGAGATGCTGACGCCGTTCCTTCAAACAAACTTCGGCTGGCAGATCAGCACGACGCTGCCCGTGCAGATTGATCACCCGAGCGGGAACGCCGACGCCTTGGGAGAAGTGGGCACGGTCGCACCGCGGCCCGCCGGGATCGTCATCGGCATTCCCGCGCGCCGCGCGCCCATCAAAGCCATCGCGCTCTTTCTGCAAAAGGTGGTGGCCGCCAGCGATGGCGTCGAAACGCTCGTCCTGCTTTTTGGGCCGCGCGAGGGCGACGGCTTCGCCCCGGTGAATGACGAGGACTTCGCGCACTGGCGGAACTTCAACGCCATTCACGGCCTGCACCTCGGCTTGGAAAAGTGGAGGTCGTCGTGAGCGACACGACGCCCACTTTCGCGATCGTCGGGGCGGTCAATCACGGCAAGTCGTCCGTCGTCTCGACGCTCGCCGAAAATGATCAGGTCCATGTCAGTTCCATGCCTGGCGAAACCGTGGAGTGCCAGCGCTTCTGGCTGCGCGATCTCTTCGTCTTCTACGACACGCCGGGTTTCCAAAACGCCCGCGAAGCCCTGCCCCAGCTTGCTGCCGCAGCACAGGGGAGCGAACCGCTTGCCGTCTTTCGCGACTTTATCGCGCGGCACCGCGGGTCGCCAGAGTTCGAGGCCGAGTGCCTGCTTTTCCAGCCGATCATCGGTGGTGCGGGCATCGTTTATGTCGTCGATGGCTCGGAGCCACTGCTCGAGATCCACGCCGCCGAGATGGAAATCCTGCGCCTCACCGGGCAGCCGCGCCTCGCGATCATCAACCGCACCGGCACGGACGATCACATCACGGATTGGAAGCGCCGCCTCGGGCTGCATTTTAACGCGGTGCGTGAGTTCAATGCGCATCACGCGACTTTCGCCGACCGCCTCGAACTGCTCGAAACGCTGGCCGGCATCGAGCAGGGCTGGAAGCCGAAGCTGATGAGTGCGGTCGCGATCTTCCGCGAGGAATGGGAGCGCCGCCTCGGCGAATGCGCGGAAATCATCGTCGAGCTGATCTTCGACGCGCTGACCCACCGGGAAGTCGCCGCCAGCCCCGAGGGCAAGACGCGCCGCGAAGTGCTCGGCGAAGAATTGAAGCAGCGCTTTACCAAGTCCGTGAGCACCCGCGAAGCCCGCGCTCATCACGAGATCATCCGGCTATTCGGCCACAACCGCGTGAAGGCCGACGCGACCGGCGCTTCGCTCTTCGATGCCGGGCTGTTCAGCGACGAAACGTGGCGCGCCTTCGGCCTCGACGAAAAGCAACTCCTCGCCGCGGGCACGATGACCGGCGCAGCGGCCGGCGCCGCCGTGGGCATGAAGGTCGAGCTTGGCACCGGCGGCGGTTTCCTCGGCGCCGCGACCGCCACCGGCACGGGACTCGGCGCGAGCATCGGCGCGGCGGCGGCGTTTCTCTTCGGCAAAAACGCCCGGAGCTGAAAGTGAGCGTGCCGGGGCTGGTGCAGAAATTCAAAGTCGGCGGCAGCGCCCTGCGCGTCGGGCCGTATGCCGCGGTGAACTTTCCCTGGATCCTGCTCGACCGCGCGCTCGGCACTTTCACCTACGTCGTGAACCGTGCCCACGCCCGCCGCGACGACGCCGTGATCGATTCGGTGAAGATGAAAGCCGCGCTCGATGCCAGCGGCTTTTCCACGGCGCACTGGACCGAAGCGCAGCGCCGCGAATGCGAGCGGCTCTTCATCGCCATCCGCAAAGGCAAAGGCACCCGAGTGGAACGTGACGCCTTGCGACGCCTGCTCGCCGCGCGGCTCGGAGCGCTGAGCGCAGCGAAGATCGCGGTCGATTGAACTCGGCGAAGCGTTACCCTTGCGCGGCGATCATCCCGGTCTGGCGGGCGTAGTTGAAGAGCCCGCCGGCGTCGATCACCGGGCGGACTTCGCCGAGCGACTTCAGGCTGTAAGTGGTGCCGTTCACGGTCAGCGTGTCGTTGTCGAAATCGAGCGTGCCGATGTCGCCGGTCTTCAGCTTATCGCAGAGGCGCTCCTTGGCGTCGTAGGGATACAGTTCGCCGGTCGCGACGCAGTTCCGGAAGAAGATGCGCGCGAAACTTTCGGCGATGACGGCTTCGACGCCGGCCGCGCCCAGCGCGATCGGGGCGTGCTCGCGGGAGCTGCCGCAGCCGTAGTTCCGGCCAGCGATGACGATTTTGTAGGGCGTCTTGATTTCGCCCTCGGGCACAAACTTCACCGGATACTGGTCGTCGGGCAGACCGATCTGCGCGTAGCTGCCGAGCTTCTCGTATTCCTCGGCGATGGTCGGCACGAGCGTGAGATACTGAGCCGGGATGATCTGGTCGGTGTCGATGTTGTCCTTAACGACGTAGATGGGGCTGGTGATGGTGTTCGACATAGATGGTTGGCGGTTAAAAGCGGAAGCCGGGCGCAGGTTTGGGAGATTCGCCGGATTCAGGAAGTGGCGCAAGATCGCCGCCCTCGAAGAGCGGTGAGCCGCGGGTCGGCGTGACGTTGCTGGCCTTCGGTTTGCCCGAGGTCGGAATACGCACACCGCTGGAGGAACCTTTCGGCACCGGCGTGGGTGGCGGCGCGGGTTTCAAGTCGTCGCTCGACATGTAGCCCGCGGTGCCGTCGTCCGTCATGACGCGACTGTAGGCCCAGTCGCGTTTCAGCACCGTCACCGTCACGCCCTGGCTGAGCAGGAAGTCGGGGCCGAAGGTTTGCGCCGGGCCGTATTTGTAAAACGGTGCCTGAAACGTCGCGACCACCGCGCGCGCCCCGGTCGGAATCGGCGCAGTCGCGCATCCGACGCAGAGCGTCAACGAGAGGAAAATGGCGAGGCATCGAAAAGACAGCGCGGACGGTGTCCAAGGCATCGGAAGAGGGTCGAATACGGGTCAGAATGCTCGACTTCAATCCGGCACCGAGGACGGTCAGCCAACGAATTCGCGCGGGTCGGTGATGTGGCCGGTGAGGGCGCTGGCCGCCACGGTGTAAGGTGAGGCGAGGAAAACCTGCGACTCCTTGCTGCCCATGCGGCCGGGGAAGTTCCGGTTGGTCGCGGAAATGCACTTCATGCCGCCTTTATTCATGCGGCCGAAGGTATCCACCGGGCCACCGAGGCACGCGGCGCACGAGGCGTTTTCTGTCATGCGGACGCCGGCGCTCTCGAGGATCGACCAGACGCTGATGCCGCCCCACAGGGTGTCCTTCAGCTCCTGCACGACCTTGGTCGTGGCGGGCACGCCGAAGGTATCGATCTTCACCGACTTGCCGTTCACGACCTGCGCGAAAGCGAGGAAGTCGCTGGTCTTGCCGCCAGTACACGAGCCGATGTAAGCGCGGTCGAGCGAGACATCGCTCATCTCCTTGGCTAGCTTGCGCTGGCCCGGATCGGGGTGGCAGGCGACGGTCGGCTCGAGCTTCGAGAGATCGAATACCTTGTCGTAGATGAAGGACTGGTCCTGATCCAACTCGACGGGCTCGAAGTCGGCCTTGGTGCCGTTTTCCGCCACGCGCTCGCGTACATAGCTGCCGGTCTTTTCGTCGTAGGGAAAGATGCCGTTCTTGCCGCCCGCTTCGATCGCCATGTTCGCGATCGTCATGCGGTCATCCATCGTCATGTTGTAAACGCCCGGGCCTTCCCACTGCATTGCGCGGTAGGTCGCGCCGTCGAAACCGATGTCGCCGATGACGTGCAGGATCACATCCTTCGCCATCACGCCCGGCTGCATCGCGCCTTCGAGGAAAAAGCGCATCGTCTCCGGCACCTTGATGAGCAGCTTGCCCGTGCCGAGGATGAAGCCCGCGTCGGTATTGCCGATGCCGGTGGCGAACTGGTTGAACGCGCCCGCCATGCAGGTGTGCGAGTCGGTGCCGAAAAGGATTTCGCCCGGACGCGTGTGGCCCTTCCACGGCAGCGTCGTGTGACAGACGCCGGTGTATTTCGAGCCGTATTGCTTCTTCAACTGGCCCTTCTCGGTGTCGAATTTCCAGTGGCCGTTCTCGTCGTCGATCACGTCGTAGAAGTAAGGCAGCTCCTGCTCGCGGGCGAAGTCGCGCAGGATGTCCACGTTGCGGTTCGACATCGAGTCGGCGGTGAAAATGTAGTGGTCCGGGATGATGACCAGCTTCTTCGGATCCCAGACCTTCGCGTCCTTGCCAAACTCCCGTTTGAAGACCCCGATCGTGCCCGGCCCGCACACATCGTGCGTCATGAGAATGTCCGTATTCACCCACACATTGTCGCCAGCCTGGACATGCGCTTTGCCGGAGGCACGCGCGAGCACTTTTTCGGTCAGAGTCATAAGGGCGGGCACTATCACACTGCGTCGCCACCGGGCGCAAATGGATTTCTGAAGCCGGCGGAACTCCCGCCATCGCCCACCGCGAGGAAGCTGGCGCATAAATCTCGCCTCGCCGCGCGCTCCATGTTTCAAACTGCGGAGCCTCGGCTCTTCCCTCCTATGAAAACGAACCGGCTTCTCCTTCGTCTGCTCGCGGTGTGCTTTGCCAGCGCTTTGGCCGTCCACGCCGCCCCACCTACCAAGCCCATCCCCGACGCGCTCAAGCCGTGGGAAACGTGGGCGACTTGGAACGACGAGCACCGGCTTTGCCCGACGCCCTATTCCGACGCGCAAAAGCATCTCTGCTTCTGGCCTTCGCGGCTCGGCCTCCAGGCGGCGAAGGCCGGCGGACAGTTCGATTTCGTCGTCACCTCCTATCACGAGACGTGGGTGCCGCTCCCGGGCGGGCACGACCAGTGGCCCGTCGAGGTGAAGGCCAACGGGGCTCCGCTCGCCGTGCTCGAACACGACGGCCAGCCCGCAGTGCGACTCGGTGCCGGCACGGTGCGGATCGAGGGCGCGTGGCGCTGGAGCGAAGTGCCGCAGCGGCTCGCCGTGCCGCGCAGCATCGGCCTGCTCGCGCTCGTCATCGACGGCGCCCCCGTCGAGGCGCCGGTCTGGGACGCGCAGGGTTTTGTCTGGTTGAAGCGCGACGGTTCGACCGAGGAGTCGGACAAGAATTTCCTCGCCGTGAAACTCTACGCCGCGCTGGAGGACGGCATCCCGCTTTGGCTGCGCACGGAGATCGAGCTGACCGTGGCGGGCAAAAGCCGCGAGGAGGAGCTCGGCACGATCCTGCCCGAAGGCTGGAAGCTCGCCGCCGTCGAGAGCTCGATCCCCGTGGCCATCGATGACGCCGGGCGCATGAAGGTGCAGGTGCGCGCGGGCAAGTGGACGATCCGCGCCGACGCCTTCCGCTTCGATAACCCCAAGGAAATTCGCTACGCCGAAGGTGCCAAGGTGGCGGCCGAGGAACAGCTCATCGCCTTCCGTGCGCGCCCGGATTTTCGCACCATCGAGATCACCGGCGCGCCGTCCATCGACGTCTCGCAAACGACCTTCCCCGCGAAATGGCGCGAGTTGCCCGTGTATCGCTGGGAAATCGCCACGCCCTTTCGTCTTGAGGAGCGGATGCGCGGCATGGGCGATCAAAAGCCGCCGGGCCTGAGCATCGCCCGCGAGTGGTGGCTCGATGAAGACGGGCGCGCGCTCACTTTCCGCGACCAGCTCGCCGGAACCGGCCAGCACATCTGGCGGCTCGACGCCGCGGAAGGCCAGGACCTCGGTTCCGTGCGCAGCTCCGGGGAAGGGCAGCTCATCACCCGCAATCCGCAGACCGCCGCACCCGGCGTGGAAATCCGCACGCGCAATCTCCAGCTCGAAGCCACCGGCCGCATGGCCCGCGCCCGCGCACTCCCCGCCACCGGCTGGCGCTCCGACGCCGACGCCCTGCGCGTCACGCTCAATCTCCCGCCCGGCTGGCGGCTGCTCGCGCTCTTCGGTGCTGATTGGGTGCATGGCGACTGGCTCACCGCGTGGACGCTGCTCGACCTGTTTCTGCTGCTCATTTTTTCGCTCGCGGTCTTCCGACTGTGGGGCGTCGGCGCGGGCGTGCTGGCCTTTGTCGCGTTCGGCCTCGCGTATCACGAACCCGGCGCGCCGCGTTACCTCTGGCTTATCCTGCTCGTCCCGCTCGCGCTCCAGCGCGTGGTGCCCGAGGGTTGGGGTCGGCGCGTGGTCAACGTGGGGAAATGGCTCGTCCTCGCGTGTTTCATTCTCGTCTTTGTGCCGTTCCTCGCCCGACAGGTGCAGCAGGCGCTCTATCCGCAGTTGGAGATTGTGAGCATGATGGGCCGGCCGAATGCCTTTGGCGTCACCGCGTTCACCACGCGGACCGAACCACCCGACTTTACCTCGGCACCGGCAGGGATGGCTCAACCTGACAGCACGGAAAAGATCCGTCGAAAGCTCGAAACGATCATCATTCCCAAGCTGGAATTGCGGGAGGCGACCCTGAGTGAAGCGATCGAGTTTCTGAAAAGGAAGTCCCAGGAATTCGACACGAACTCCGATGCCGGCGAGCGAGGCGTGGCGCGCATGTACTTGCAA
>ENA-ORBV01010842-ORBV01010842.1-microbial-mat-metagenome-genome-assembly--contig:-NODE-10842-length-14474-cov-5.547336_pt1 | contig 14474 bp, 9 predicted proteins | sample MGYA00237777_ERZ505514 | MGnify/ENA primary metagenome ERZ505514 (study PRJEB26160, sample SAMN06269048) | microbial mat metagenome | isolation source: Oligotrophic lake microbial mat | place... | reverse complement strand
ATCGGCACTAGTTGTTTATAGGTAATCCGTGATGCGTCAGAGCTCTGACGTAGGCACTGTGTTTTCCGATCTGCAATTTCGTCTGCAGAATCATCTGCACGACTTTTTGGCTACCCCTACTGTAGGGTTTGGGGTTTGGGTAGTTGTAAAATGCAGTAATTATGACGGAGATCTCCAGTTCCAAAGTTGACACTTTACGATTTTATCAAAATGACCCAATGGACCTGAAGGTCATTCATTTGGCTGGCACAACTGTACTGTAGCACTGTAGGACGCCGGCACGCTATGGAACTTCGGTCCGGCGAAATCCTCTCATCGTCAGTCTTCTTTGCAAATCACATGATCATTTTCTTCTTTATCCATCCGGCGAGTAAGTTAGCCGATAGATAAATGAATCAATCAATGTGTGGCCACCCAAACCGTCATTCAATTGATTGATTCCAATAAGGACTGCATGTTAGCGGTCCTGGTCACAGTCATCACTTACTGCTTTGGATTCACGTTATATTCCATTGTTAGCTTCTAGGCATCGGCTATCAACTAGTAGACCTCTAGCTAGCTAGTAATGCAAGGTCGCCTCAACTACCCTCAAAAGGCCTTGACTGGGCTACCGTACGTACATTCTCAACACCGAAATTGGTAATGACCTTAGTATTGAAAGGGATGAAACCATTGGAAGAGCATCCACTCAACATGAAGAGCGTAACGAATATCGACCACGCTGACGCTGTTCGTGTGGAGTTTGTGGCAAGAGGATCCTTTGACTTTGACGACAACAACAGCAATGACGACGACAACTCTAGTTGTAGCACCACCGTAGTCGTAGTGGAACTTGACAAACACCACCTTGCTGCCACCAAAAAATACTTGAAAAGAAAAGAAAACTCAAGTCACACCCACAGCACAGCCGCTTGTTCCGAGGCGTCCTCATCGGAAGAATCGTTGGAGCTCTCTTCGATTGGCACTACCGTCCATTCGAATACATGTACTACGGAACCCTTCCAAGTGGAACCTACTTCTAGTCATGCCACGTACAGAGATGAAATGGTCAATGCCATTCTACAAGAGCTATCGGACGACGAACGAGAAATGGCGGCTCGTGTTTCCTTTCAATACACGCAACAACAAACATCATCCCAACAACAACGACAACAAGAGGTTTATGCCCGACAAATGATCCAACGACACATTTCCAATGACAGCAAGACCAGCGATACCAAAACAACGGTAAAGGGAACTCTGCGCAAAGTGAGAAATACGCTTCGGTTTTATCAAGACAAGAACATTCACGAGACGATTCGAACCATCTTTGACCACACCACCAGCCAAAACAAGGAGGAAGGCACTCAACAACAAGCATTGACACACTATCTGGGACCCGAGGGCAAAATGTTTGTCCGTGGTTACGATCGTCAGGGCCATGCTTGTCTCCACGTCATTGCCCGGAACTCTCCACCAGGAACACATCAGGACCGAGAAGGTGCCATGTTGGCCTTTTTGTACAGTCTGGAACGAGCCATTGCTTGCAGCGAAAACCATCAAGCACGAAAACACAACTGTAACGATGGTATGATCGTAGGATGCATCGATTTGAAGGGCTTTCAATTATGGCATATACCACCCCTGGTGGTACTTGTGGAAATGGTCCTCTTACTCAAGGACATGTATCGGGATCGAGTCTTTCGAATCTACTTGGTGGATGCTCCGTTGCTCGCCAGATACATGTGGAACTTGTTGCAACCCTTTATCTATTACACGCTCAAAAACAAGTGTGTCTTTGTGACGGGCCAGGCGGAACGAGAACACGTTTTTGGAGCGGATCATTTTGATTTGGATCAGTGCATGCCCTATCAACATCCTGGGGGGAAGCGGACAAAGCCCGTGAACATGGACAAGTATTTACGACAACGGCGCTTTGATCAAGCTTACAATGAATGATTGACTGCGATGCGTGAACGAATCAATGAATCAATAAATAAGACCGACGATGCCACCCCACACGTGTTGGAAAATCCATAATGCGTGGCGCAATCGATGGATCACCCATCTTTCTAAAAGTATAGCAATAATAGAGATAGACGTTCTTTTAGTTGTATGAGTAGAACTTGTAGAGTTTGCAGTATTATCACAGCAGTTTTTCCACGGCTTGATAGATCGGACCGTAGTTATCAGCAGATCCCTTGGCTGCATCGCCGATGGCCTGGACGTGCCATGTACCCAGGTTGTCCACGCGATAGAGCCGGCACATAATCACCGAAGTAAGGTACGATACTTTGTCCTGAGCATCCAAATCGTACTTGCAAAGTTCGCTGCCGCTCTCTGCATCCGTAAACGAGATGGAAGGGGACACAATATCTGCCATGGTAGCCCCGGCATAAGCCGAAAGAACAAAGACACAAGAAGTGACGTTGGAAGGCAGAGCCTGCAAATCCAAATGGATGGTATGACTTCCTCCTCCGTTCCGCATCACGTCGCCCGAATGTGCCACCGCTCCGTTTTCGACACGTTTATGACAGAAATCCACAAGGTGTAGGCGACGCTTGCCGCTGTAAAGAAGGCACGTGGCGTCCAGGAATTTTACAGAGCCGCCATGGTAGCTCCAATCATCTTGAAAGACAACCCGTCGCAAATCAGAGGAAGCGCTGTATTCCTGTCCCTTGGCGAGGATTTTGCTCGTTCCGCTGGCTTGTATTTTGGAAAAGTCCATTCCGGCTTGATGATACCGTTTGCGGCGGGAATTGAGGACGTGACCTCGCAAACGCCGGGCCATGTCTGCTTTGGTAGGAGGGCATTTCAAACCAAGAAAGCGAAAGAACTTTTGCCATGACTGGACGGTCATGATAAAGTTGACCTGCTGACGGAAATGAGCAAAGCGAATGGTAAAGTTGGAATTCGTAACCGAGGGGGGGCTCTTGATTGCAACTTTCTCCGCACTTGCCGGCTCCTCAGGTTTGTCTGTCTCGTCTGGTTCGGGCTGTCCAAAGAACCGGTCATAACGATTGGCACGTTCTTGCGTTGTACCGAGACAAAGGGCACGCAAGTAATATGCGTGGAACATGACAAGGCGCAACGTAACTTGAGAGGCCTTGAGCGTCAATTCTACCCTGGACTCGGCCTCTTGTTCCGATTCAACTTGTCCCAGGGTATTGTGAGTTTTCTCCATTTGTGGATGCTTTTTGCACACCCACAACACGCAACGGTCAAACGTTTCGGTCAAGTATGGCCAACAAAGTTGAGGCCAGCCACATTGCGCCTCGTCAACAATCATGAGCAGGGGGGGAATGGCTCCCAAGTTGCGGCACGCCTCTTTGGTTCGATACTTCTCGTCCGAGGCAAAGAATCTCAATCGTCTCAGAGCTTCGCGCTGGATCTCAGGATACTCATTGGCGAGCGCCAAGAATAGCCGATGGATGCGGACCAAACCTTTGTAGCTCTTTTGACAAGCGGCTATTCCTTGATCGCAAAGGAGCACCACAAAAGTTGTCACGATCTTGGGGAAGAAGTCCAAAACCATATTTGGCTCAAAACATTGAACTTTCTTCCCGCTAGAAGTGCGAGCTAGCTTCAGTATGGTCTTGCGTATTTGAGGGAGTGCCCGCTGGAAGTACTCTTCTGAGAAGTACAGTGGCAAGAACAAGTTGTAGGTGTTCCCAAACGCATCCGTCAATGCATTGCTATTGTTTGAAAATGCTGTTTGACTAACCAAATCTTGAGACACATCAATGTAATCGACCATTTTGGTTTTGGGATTCACAGTAAAGGCGACACCCACGCCCAAAACATCCTCAAAAAATGTATTTTGAGTAACATAACATCGCAAGCGATCCACAATTTTGGTCAGGGTTAGCTGATAGGCGAGCCGCCACTCTTTCATGGCCATTGGTGTAAGCTCACTCGTTGGAAACTTTTGCTTAAACAGAGACTGCCAAAGGTATCCCTCCTGGCAAAGTTCCTTGGCCTGTTTGCTGCAAGATCCCAGCATTGCCATATCCTCAGGCCGCAAATACGACAACACGCCGTTGGTAATGACATCATATGGTAACGACAACAGCTGACACACACGGGGCGCTTCTATGGGTCTTTCCACCATCTCTTGGGTGTCAACACTGGAGGCCGCTGTTACCGCTTCGGTGACGTCTTCGGGTAGTGACTTGGTATTCTCATCAGAAGCAGGAATGTCGGGCAATAGTATTAGCACCTTTTCTTGGAGAGGTGCTGCATTTTCTTGCTCTTGCCTCTTCTTCGCGCGGTTAAGTGAGCGTCTCTGGTTCTTCCGATAGCTCTTGCTCATCTTGGATGGCGCACCCTGCTGCATCTCGTGCAACAAGGATAGAGGTTTGATGGCGGTCGTGGATGGTTTGTTCTTGTGGAGATGCTTCTCGAGTCGTCTCGGAAGAAAGAATGCGTTGTCGGTCAACGCATCCTTCTTTTGGTCCGGCGGCATTCCAGGAGAGGGAGTCCCCGTGGACTTTTTCTGGTGTGACCCAGCTACCGTGACCCATCCCCCACTTGGCGACCCATCCTCTGTTGAGGAGTCATGGCTTGCTGTCGCGCCATGACTGGTGGCTTCTGCGGCAACGGATTGTTTCTTGGCGGCAGCCTTCTTGTTGGTCTTGTTGTGTGACGACCCCTTCTTCTTTTGTTCGCTTAGACTTAATTTCACAGCAGAGGCAAAAACAGAGGAGATGAGTTTGTCGTCGGTGTTCATTGGAAGTGCCGACTGTCTCTTTTTTGTGGGCTGCTCCTGCAAGTAGTGCAAAATAAAATTGAACAATCGAAGAAGGATAGTCAATATTGTGAGCCTTTCGCAGACAGTTGTCAAAGTTCCAAACGTGTTCCGTGATCAGTTGTTCGAACGGGTTTCAATTCCAAACGTGTTTTGACCTGTTTCGAAGATAGATCTGCTTTCACTGCACTACTACAATGATTGTAGTAGTAGCTAGTAAGACAGATCTTACTAGCTACTGGTACTCTAGCTAGTAGTAGTTAGTAAAGAGAAAGCTAAGAATACAATGTGTTTTCGTCCGAGAACAACTGTGCTTCTCGTGTGTCGTGACATTTCTCAGTCATGCTTCACCAATTCTCCCTAGCCTATGTCTTCTGTTTACTGAAGTGTTTGTTTTGAAAGAGTAAGGTAGCTCGTGTGGTGTCACAATTTAATTTAGAACCATCAAAAAGGCTTCCGTGAGAGGGGTTCTACTATCTAGCTAGTACGCACTACTGCATGTCAGAGGTAGCAAACCATGAGTGTTGGTGAAGCCAGAGCTTAAAGTTCAAGTTCATACTCTGTAATAGTGTTGTCCCTGCAAGCTATTTCCCCGTCCATACATTGGTAGTAGGGAGCGGTCATTCCGTGAAATTGTCCCTACAAGCAAGAGGACTGAATTAAACAGAAGTTAAGAAATAGACGGCCACAAAAACCGGCCACACAACAAGCAATCACCATTAAGTTCAGAGACACTTTGCCTACAACCTTCCTTGACGAAGAAAGAGCGTGGCCATGACCGTCCAGGCTGATTAAGCTTTTGTCTCTTACCTGGAGAAGACCCTGATGCACCTCCAGTGTGGTGTTATGAGGATATGCCTGACATGGGTTCGTATTGGCTGTACTGGAGCTCCTGTCAATATTGCGGACCAACGTGGGGGATGGATGACACGCGCAATGAAAGCAAGAGCTGGTTCAAGATGAGAATTCCATTCGCCGGCGCCACGATATCTGATACTTCTGAGGCACAAGGTTTGTCCAAGTGGGCGGGTGAGTACCACGGGGAGACAAGGCATGGAGGACCGCAGGGGATATGGGGGAACGCTGGCAACAACAGCCTCATCGTAGATTCTTCTGGGGATGTTTCGGTGGATGGGGCCAAAATCAACCTGCCCGTGTTCGATGAAAGAACCAGCTCTCTTTCTTGGGAACTTTCTGGTGGAAATATATAGTAATGCTGGATCTATTAAGTTTGATGCATGTACCTTTGACGAAACTAGGAGCTATCCAGTACGGCCCTGTTTCTCGGGATGGTTTCAGACACCGGGCAATGGGCCGGTAGGTTATCAAGGCATTTTGTATGACCCAACTCCCACGCCCGGGCCGTCAGCTGTTCCCAATGCTACAACCGATGGTGTCGATTGGTTCCAATGGACGGGTGATTCTTGGGCATCTACTATTGTCGATATCTGGGAATACCCTTCAGATGGTGCCGCAACGGATGAAAATGGCATTCAAGATGCATGTTATGTAGAATATCCGAGTCCGGTGAACAAGATAGTTGGATACGTTGGGGCTGCCTTTGGCATCTTGGTGGGTTGTGCCTTTTGCTGCATTCCACATTGTACCAGGATGTACTGGTACTGTAGTATGCTGTGGAGAAGGAGGAGAACATGATCATCACCATCATAATAATCACAACCACAACAACAATCACAACAACAATCACAACAATACATGCGGTGATGGCGGCGGCGGCGGAGGAGGAGACGGTAAGGGTCGCGGCGGCGGCGGTTGTGGAGGCTGTTGAGAGAATTGGTGGCGGTCGTTGCAACATCATGAGATAAAAGTAATTTCAATGTACTACGTATGATGTACTTAATGCTGAAGCGTGCAGTAGCCGTAAGCTTGGAGATTGTTTGCTCTGCCAATGAGGCCAGGAGACAATGGAAAAGGTATGTTAAAGTGCTGCAATCCAATTCGCTCATGACATTGTAGCGGGCGGCTCCAGTTCACACCATCGGAAAGGTATATTGTAAGCACCGGACCAGATGTGAAGCGAATGAAGGCATCAGGAAACACCTTCTTTTCTGTTTAGATAATAATTTACAGTAGTCGTCTTGAGACAACCTTTTGCGGGAGTTGGACGAAGTGCATTTGCACATTCGCGTGCCGTATCTTGCTCGGCGATAGATTGTAAGAAGTGTTGGGATCCTAGCACCTTTAAAGGGTTAGCATTTGATTATTGCTGCCCGTCGAGATGATACAGGGGTTGGTGGTGGGCTCCAGTAGCAGAGGTACCATGCTTGGGATAGGGCGAATTGTTGCTGGAGTAGTAACCCTCAATATCTCCGCCATTGTCCTCGTCCTCGATGAGACAAGAGGACGAAGGGTATCGCCACATAGCTTCCATGTAGTTCAAGGGAGAATGATCCGTAATGGACCACGGAGACTTGGGCAGAAACCAAAGCCACGTAATGTTTTCCATGACCATTCCCGTTACTGCAAAGGGTGCAGCTCCCAGGAGGGTCACAATCTGTGTCGACTGGTCTTTAAAATAATGCAAAAAAGATCGTCCCGATCGCTGGATCCACCTTTGATGCTTGTAACGATATTCCGTCCCCGCATGATCAAAGGCACAATGTCATTTTGATACACATGACGAAATAGAATGTCCCCAATGCGGTTGTGGCACTCTTGGACACATTTCATGTTACTGGAGATGACCATGGGTTGACCGTAGGTGTAAATACCCTTTAATTTCCCCCAAAGTTCCTTCATGGAAGTGTCTTGTTCCATGGCAAGCCCTGCTAGGAAGGCCATGGCACCTCCTGGCATTCGTATTTCAAAGGAAAAATGGTGTTGTTAGCAAGACATGTCGAACGACTTGCAAGGCAAATGTAGATTTTGATAACATTGCGTACCGAGAGAATGCCCACAGATAAATACATTTTCAAGCTGGGCTTGTCCAGTTTTCTGGGGTGACATTTCTTGTTCCAATAATTTATCGTTTGTACTGTCATCATATCGGAAGGAAACATCCGTCATGTAAGGTCTTAGCAAATTCCAGCGCACTCCCTTGCATCCATTCCAAACTTCTTGAAAGTTGCGCAAGAATCCTTTGTGAACATGAATGTTCTCGTTGTCTTTGCCGGGCAACCGCACAATCTCAGTGTTGGCATCCACGAACCAATTCACCAAATTGGTCAATTCGGTCCCTCGAAAACAAAGAATCATGGATTTTTTGTCAGCAGTACGAATGATTTGCGCTGTAGCCACTACCAACAGCGCCTCGTTGCGGACCGAAAGTTCCACATAATCTCCTCTGGCCAAGCCAGGAATTTGCGACAGCTTGTTTTGAAAGGTGGGCGAATCGGAATAAGACCAAGCCACCACAGTGCTCAAGTACTGTGCCACTTGGCGGTTGTAGCCTGCTCCTTGTTGATCAAGCCATGATGCTCCATCGTGGATGGCGGTACCGCCGTATCCGAGTTTTTCTTTGCAAAGAAATACCATTGAAGGGTTGCTGTCGTCTCTGATAGTTTTATGCTACTAGCTAGTAGTGCTTGATGCTAACTCTAAGGTGGTTTTTCATTGATCGGTGTCGTCATACTTGTGCAAAATGGATCTTTCGTGCTTTCCGTCGTCGATTCGCACCAGAACCCCTTATGGCACGACTTAAGTATAGCCGCACACTTGCTACCTATTATTGACATGAGTCCCGAGATACACGTCATCTTTAGGGTTCGCGGATCCGCGAACTGATTCAAATCCATTCGTGACAACGCTCCCGGAATCGTTGTGAGAATTTCCAAAATTCTGTTGACACTGCGGCATCATCATCCTTCATTTAAATAAGCAGCGTCCCACAGAGCTGGCATTGGAAAATGACAAACTTCTTTCTTCAGTGGAGGGTTGGGCTGTTCGGTGCTACTATTTTACATGATGCAGCTGCTGATGAAAGACACAAATAGAAACATCAATCATACGTATATAATAATACTCAGCTCAACTGTGACCATCCATCGCACCACCATCAAAAACCTTCTGAGTATTAAAATCAATTGAATCAATCGAAACCCCATTCTGATCCATAACGTGTTGGCATTATTTTTATAATTTTGTTGGAGAATAATAAAATGACTTTCAGAGAAAGCATGTTCTTTTCTGTGGCGCTGCTGTTGGTGTTCTCGATGATGGCCCATTGGCCGGTGAAGGCATTTGCTCCCGCCATGCGAACTCCTACGACTACGAGTACTAGTAGTAGTAGTACAAGCCGTTTGTTTTACATGAACGAAGGAGATTTATCGGATGCCGATTTGATTCGTCAAGCTCAAGAAGCTCGTCAAAAGCAGCAACAGCAGCAGCAACTTCAAGACAAGGAAGTGGAAAAGGAAAATATCAAAGACTTGATTGAAAAATGGGAAGAACAAACCTTTCATCGCGCCAAAGTTCGTTCTTGTCGCGCTTACTTGGAAGGCGTGTCCATTGCACCCGATGGATTTTGGACCATGCTTCGGTTGGGTCAAAGCCGTATTAGTGGTACTAGTAGTACTACGGGCAACGACCTTTTGGACGACATGGACGACAGCAGTACTGCCAAAAATGGTGACGACAAGAGCGACATGTTTATTCCTTTGCATGTGACTATGGATCCTGCCGATGCTCATGCCACCACGTCTCCGGAAGCACTCACGATTATTCAATTATTGAGTGGCGTTGACATGGCCGGTGCTATTTTGCCACCGGAAGTACTCTCCAAGGTTTTTGTGTTGGAATGTGAACGCATGATTCAAGAACAAGTGAGTAGTTCAAGTCAAGTTCAAGGAGCAGACGAAGAAGAAGAGGATGACGAAGAAGACGAAGGAGATGAGGATGTTCCAGATGTACAAGTGAAGGAGGATCCCATGATTTTGGCCCACCGAATTCTTCTCAATGTGCAATCCTCCTTGCCCGATCCGACCATGTCCTTTTCGGAAACTGCGGATTGGGCCCAAACCCGTGCCAAATTACCACAAGTGACCATGGATGAACTGCAAATCATTGTTTCCGCAGACAAGCCAGTGAAATTTCAATGGAAATGCCAGATTGAAAACTTGGGATCCTTGACGATTGAGCCTACGAACGACATGTTGGGGGATGTCTTGTACTCGTACCATCCGGATACATCCTTGACCTTTGCTTCCTTGGCATTGGCGATGCGATACAAGGCACCGGTGACTGTGGTGTTGGAGGAGAATCCTAAACGAGACGAGCAAGAAGAGTTGGCGGCTACTATGGGTGATGGCACCAGCATTGGTTCCATCATGTCCCTCGCGTCCCTCGTCGAAAAATTTCCCATGTATGAGACTCGTCAAAATTTACAAACCAAGTCCCATCGGGTCCAAGAAAATATTGTGCGTGGATTTGAAATTCACAAACTCACGGGTGCCTTGAACATTGCCCTCCGATTGGGCGATACCGTTGCTGCCGCAAAGATTCGCAAGGTTTTGGACGACTATGATAGTTTGGATGCCTTACCAACAATACCCATGGCAGAAGATCGAGAAGGAACTGATAGTGACGAGGATGATGACGAGGACTTGGATGTTTTACAGTGAGCAAACAAAATTACGTTGACAAAGTCAACTCTCTTAGAAATACCCCACCACGACCAAGAGGTGCAACGGCCCTTGCAAGGATGACGCAATTATGGCTTACACCAAGACACACCCACCCATGCAACCAGAACTGACTGACCCACCAACCAATCTGCACAACAACACTATATAGAAGCCTTGTTCGTTCTTTAGAAAAATGAATGTAATGCAGACCACGAAGTGTAGATCGTAATAGTCCCGGTCGTTCTATTTTGTTTGTTATCGATCTTTCGTTCCATGACCCGAAAGCGATTTCCGTAATATTCTTTTTCCGCGTCCTGCTTCGCACCAGTTGGCGGCGGTACCGCTTCGCATAAATCGGAATGGTAGGCTCATAGTAGTTTTTGGGATGACAATTGCGATCTCGCCGTCTCCGTACGTACAGTGCTCCACAAAGAAATGTTCTTGATTTGACACCCGCCGCCTACTTCCTAGGAGGTGGCAAATACTCGGACAGAACCTTGCATCCGTGATTGGCATTACAAGAAAAATGTATTTAGGCTACAGGCATTCGTATCCGTCAAGAGAAAAGCGTATTGTACGTACGAATCTGCCAGAGCGCCGGTTTTCAGCACATGACAAGAATCTCTTGGTCTCCTTTGATCAAAAAATGGATGATGCTTTTCGTCCTTGTCGTGTTCCTCCTCGTGGCTCTATTCAAGTAAAAAGGCTTTATTCAAAGTCCCTTCCCTTCCATTTCTCGTCCTTGCCATTTTTTGTCAGTCCTCGAAAGTCTTGTCGCTGCCCGTTCGTTTCTGCCAAGTCGAACGCCCTGTGCAGTATTCCCAGCTTCACTATTGCCAATCAGCCAAGGAAAGAATGTACATCGCCTTTTACAGTCAGCTTCTAGACGGATTGGATTTTCCCTTTTCGTCGATGCATACGTATGCAAATTAAAAGCCCAGCTACAAAACTTTCCTCCTGGATTCTGATTCTCATCCCGGTACTAGGACTGTGTTGTCCAGAATAGATACCACTACTGGTGCCAATGCCTGGGCCAATGCCTCGTATCCTAAGCACGACAAGTGCAAACCATCTCTTGACCAAAGGCTTTTCGTAGTATTGGTATGATTGTTGTTGTCGTGTTGTTGTGGTGGTGCTTCAAAAGGAAAGGGAAAGGGGACAAAGGTCATATTATTATGATTTGCAGAAGCTGCCATTCGTTCTTGCAGCTGTTTATTGACCATTGTCACCAATTGGGAAGCATCGACAAGTTGGTGTTGATATTTGGAGGGCGGAATCCCCACGGCAAGGCTGTGATGAGCTCCTTCTTGACGGGCCATTTCGTGAAAGGTCCATAGATTGCGGACCAAATAATTGGCGGCCTTCTCGAGCCCCACATTGCTCCGCAACAATCGCAAAATATCATTGGTTCCCGCCAATATAATGACGACCTTGTACCCATCGGGTGGTCCTTGGCGCAAAGCCGGTAAGAGTCCCATTTTGGGATTTTTGACGTGCTTCAAGAGTTGTGTGGTCGTCTTTCCCGAATTTCCCAAGTGATCCACATGTACTCTTGATCCTGGAGAGTAGTGTTGATCTAACAAGCTTTTGAGCGGAATACTATAAGGACAATAGGTATCAGCCGTAATGTTGTCGGGTGGCGATAGGCCAAGCGTGAGGGAATCGCCATAACATAGAATATGATGGATGGGTTGTCGAGATTCTTCCGATGCTTGGTTGGTGATGGGTGCTGTGGTGAACGTATTCATTGTAGGGTCATTGCGAAACAGGACTGCCAAGGCCAGGAGACCTACACACATAGATATCCGGGGCCGTAACATATTGAAGAGAGTAATCGGATACTAGCTTCTACTAGTAGCAGCCGTCATGTTAGAACTATTAGTGTAATAGATTGGAATTGAACAAGATGCATGGCGCTTGAATTTTTTTGGGTTGTTTGTTTGTGTTTGATGGCCAAAGTTGCATGGATATAATGCTGGCCAATCTCACGGTTCGTTAGGGATAAAGATAGTCACTAAGGAAGCACAGCTGCTCCATTTTTGGTAGCCATTTTGTAAAGAAGCTAGCTAGAACTATGCTAAAAACGGCAATAGAACTACTACCTCCTTTGTGGCTGCTACCATGCATGCTGTTATTAATCATTTGCTAGAATTGAAATTACATCATAGTGCTACTAGTACTACTATAGTCTATCATTATATGGCTTTGTCGGACTCAATCCAAATATTGCCCCTGCCCCCAAAAGGATTTTTTCGTGCCGCGTTCCCATCAAAGCATCGGGCCAGGGGGTGACACTCTACCATGGATTCCGTATATACGGACTCCCCCGGCAATCGATCCCACGGTTGCCCTCACTCTCATTGTTACTATTTTGTGCAAGTTGATGCTGATTGTTATACGCAGCGCACAAACACACCGTGTCGTCTTCCACGATGGAACAAGCCCGGGACACCATGGCGGAGGGGCGGTATTCCCAAGGCACGTACGAGTCGAATCGAAAGCGGACCGCATGCTCGGCAGCTTGAAGAACTTCGGCAGTATTGTCGAGGCGGACATTGTAAACATAGGGCGCACCCAAGAGAGACAACGGTCGATGTTGCGAACGCAAGGGATGGCCCGTGGTCCATCGGACAAGGTCCTCCTGATTATTGTTCGTATCAGGATTGTCCCCAACAATGGGATTGATCCACGCAGCTCCCTGGGCCAATCCTTCTAGGGGCGACGGCGAAACGATGGGATCACCAAATCCAATCAAAAACGCCATTTCCTTCATGAATTGGGCGTAAGTTTGTGGATTGAGATTGCTGTGAATTTGCACCCCAGCGGGCAATCCTCCGCAATGAAAGAGTCCCGTACAAATAGAGTGCAATTGGAATCCATTATCCAGTAATGTTTGCATAAGAGCCTTGTCGCGATCGTCAAAAAGGTGGGCTTTTCGTCCAATGATAAATCCTTGTTTGGTACGTGGTTTACCAGCGGAAGAGACTGTCCATGCAGCGTCATTAATGTTTTCGGCTGGTGATGTGGAGTTGATGTTGCTGTCGTCGACGTTGTTGTTTTCGTCCAGTAAACTGTGCACAAAGAAACCGACAAACGTATTGTAGTCTTCCGGAAAGGGTGCCAAGATCTGTCGAGGATCGTACTGATAGGGCGTTGCATTATTGGAATCACCATAGTTGGGATCCGTCCGGGGCCAATTGCCCCAAAAGAAGAGAGGCCGCAATCGACACACAATGCCGGGGTGCTCCTTCAAGTGAGGAAAGTATTGCACGCCATTGAAAAATATGCGATGATATTGCTGCAATGTCGCGGGCGAAATGGTATGAAAAGGTCGTGCTGGACTGACCGTATCCACTTGAAATCCCGATTGTTCCAAGCCGTAGGCCAAGGAGGAAAAGACGTAGTTTTCGCCTCCTCCCCGAGATGTGGATCGATGATACATGTCCCAGGTTTCCACTCCGTAAAATAGGACCTTGCGTTGATGGGGTTGTGCCAAGTGAGGAGCGCAGCGATGTTGCTGCTCTTGGGAATTTGGAACACTACTTCTACTAGCAGTGGTAGTAATGGTTGGATTCAGAGTAGCCAGATTGGCCCAGGAAGGAAGAGCGCCTCGTAGAAGATGAAGTGTTGCGATCAAGCTTAACAAGGAGATCTGCAAGAGGCCTCGAGGAAGCCGAGAGAATAAGCGACATCTGGCACTTGGACTGCCATCAGAGAGATGTTTTATTGTTGTTGTGGTTGATTTTGGTGCACATTTTGTCGGAGTTGGCCATGGAGACCATGGTTCAAAGACGTCTGCTCTAGAGGGCGGACACGGGCTGCCACCATTGTCGCAAACAAAAGGTGTTGTGCATGTATCTGCACTAGTAATAGCACTGATAGGTCTCTTCGATGTTGAGCAGAAGGAACGGGAAGATGATGGAGGACCACTCATGGCGGAATCTTTAGCTCCAAACATCAAGCTTGGAGAGCTATCTATCGTAATAATAGTATTTACGATGTATCCGACTGGGTTCTTCCTGCTGGTAGTGATGTTAACCGTCAGCTAACGCTCACAACACCATAACGTTTTAACACCCTATCAAGAATATGCTAAACCGAAATTTAAAATTCAAATGCTTTGAGGACGCACACCCTTTCTTTGGTGGATTGCCAGTGTGTCAGTG
>ENA-ORBV01010840-ORBV01010840.1-microbial-mat-metagenome-genome-assembly--contig:-NODE-10840-length-14478-cov-6.268870_pt1 | contig 14478 bp, 13 predicted proteins | sample MGYA00237777_ERZ505514 | MGnify/ENA primary metagenome ERZ505514 (study PRJEB26160, sample SAMN06269048) | microbial mat metagenome | isolation source: Oligotrophic lake microbial mat | place... | reverse complement strand
ACTTCGTACCGTATTTACAGGAATTCGGCACTGTAAGCGGGGCCACTCGCCCCCGTCAATCCTTTGTTCGGGGACTTTCCGAAGTTCTTTCGTTATGGGAAAAACTATGCTGACTCGTAGTGGACGGACGAAGGCAGAGGTGTTCGCGGTATCAGCGGGCTTGCAAAAATATGACGTCGGCGATCGTGCGTGCGGCCTGGCCCACGCGCGGGCCGGGGATGACCAGGGACGGGTCGGCCAGGAGATGGACTCGTCCGTTTCTGGATGCGGGAATGCGTGCGTCCCGCCACACGCCCAGCTCGCGCGCGCGCCGATCGGGCGACCATGCCTGTCCATTGCGCAATTCGATCACCACGTCGGGGGCGCGGCCGAGCAGCTGTTCACTCGACAACTGGAGTCCCTCACGTGCGACGTCGGCCATCACGTTTTCGCCGCCGGCCAATTCCAGCAGGTCATGCAGGAAGCCGACGCCGCCGCTGACAAACAATCCGCGCAGCGACCCTTCTTCGCGTCCAAAGACGACAAGCGTCCGCGGTCGTGCTTTCCCTGCAGACCGTGCTTTCACCGCCGCCAGCTCCGTTTCAATCTGCGAGGCCAACGTCTGTGCCTGCGCCGCATGCCCTGTGCGTACGCCCAGCGCGCGAATGGTGGACGTGATGTCGGCCAGCCCGCCGTGGCGATAGGAGAACCATGGGATGTTCGCGGTCTTGAGACGTGTGGTCAGTTCATCCTGTGACCCGTAGGTGATGACCATGTCCGGTCGAAGCGACAGGATGCGCTCGAAGTTCGGATCAAAGAGTCCCCCGACTTTCTGGCGTGTCTCCACCTCCGCCGGGTATGTATCGAAGCTGGAGACCCCGACGACCTGGTCACCCGCACCAATTGCAAACAACATTTCGGTGACCGCCGGGATGAGACTGATGATCCTTTTCGGCGCGGGTTGCGTCGCCGCACTCAGCACCATCGCACTCAGAACGAGGACTCCGAGCAGGAACCCTGGACCCTGGACCTTGTCGCACCGTGGACCATGTCTCGTCATGCGGTGTTCCTTGTTCTGGTAATGAGCATGTACAGAAAAAACGGCCCTCCGATGAGCGCCGTGATGATGCCGACGGGCAGCTCCATCGGCGACAACACCGTGCGCGCCAGAACGTCACAGCCGACCAGGAACGCTGCGCCGAAGCCAAATGATGCCGGCAACACGAGCCGATGGTCCGCGCCAACGACGAGACGCACCAGGTGCGGCACGATGATGCCGATAAACCCAATCGGGCCGCCGATGGAGACCGCCGCGCCGGTCGCGAGGGAGCCTGTGAAAAACGCGACCCGCTGGGCACGGACGACGTCCACCCCGCGGGTGGCTGCGGCATCCGCGCCCAGTGTCAGGAGGTTGAGCGGACGAGCCAGCCATCCAAAACCCAGCAACGCGATCGCGATAATCGGAAGTCCCGCGAGAATCGGCTCGTAGCCGGCGACGTCGAGATCCCCCATCAGCCAGCGCAACGCCCGGAACGTCTCGGTGAAATCGCTCAGGTACTGCACAAACAGAATCAACGCCGAAAAAAACGAATTCATTGTCACGCCCGCGAGCAGCAGGACGGTGGTGGAGAGTCCGGAGTGGCGCGCGGACGCCAGCGCATACACGACGATCACCGCCAGGCCCGCGCCCGCAAGGCTGGCGCCGGCGACGCCACCCATCGGCAGGCCGAACGGAAGGACAAAGCCGAAGGTGATGGCCACCATCGCGCCAAAGGACGCGCCGGCCGAAATACCCAGCGTGTACGGCGTGGCCAGCGGGTTCCGCAGGAGTGCCTGGAACACGACACCGGCGGTCGCGAGTGTGCCACCCACAAGCGCCGCCGCGAGCGCGCGCGGCAGTCTCGCCAGAAAAAAGATCTGCGCGTCGGTGTTGTCGGCAAAGGGCAGACGCGTGGAGAACACGGCGCCAAACGAGAGGGGTGTCGGGCCGATGAACGGCGCCGCGATCACCGCGACGACTGCGACCACCAGGCAGAGCACCACGGTCGAGATTGCGCGACGAAGGGGATGTGTCATCGCCACACGCCTCGGGGAATGCCCGTTGGGAGTAACGATGAGGCCATGTCGCGTGTCAGGCCGTAGACCGACGACAGCGTGTCTGCGGTGAGGACCTGCGAGGGTGGCCCCATCGCAACCACCCGGCCCTCCGCCAGAAGAATCAGTGTCGTGCAGACCGTGGCCGCGAACCTGAGATCGTGGGTGCTCGTGAGAATGGAGAGAGGCGAATCGGCCGCCTGGCCCTCGTCATGCAGACGGGCCACGAGCGCCGCAATCTCCACCTGATACCGCAGGTCGAGCGAGGCCGTCGGTTCATCGAGCAGAAGAAACCGTGGCTCGGTGCGGCGGGTGGACGTACGCACGTCGAGCTGCGCGAGGGCCGACGCGATGGCGACGCGTTGTTGCTCGCCTCCGCTCAGCGTGGTGAACGCGCGCTCCGCCAGATGGGCGGTCCCAGTGGAGCCGAGCGCGTTCATGGCGGCCGCCAGATCGGCCGGTCCTTCGACCTCAAACGCGCCCAGATGCGGATACCGCCCCATGAGCGCGACCTCCAGCACCGAGTAGTCAAAGGCCAGTTGGGTGTGCTGAGGGACGACCGCGATACGGCGCGCGAGCGTGCGGCGATCCAGTTGGCCGATCGGGCGGCCGTCCATCAAGATGGAGCCCCTCGCCGGCTTCAGCGCCCCCGCGAGCAATCGCAGCAGCGTCGTCTTGCCGCAACCATTCGGGCCGAGCACACCGACCATGCCGCCCGCCTGGACGTTCAGCGACACGTCCCAGAGGACGCGCTGATCACCAAAAGCGAACGACAGGTCGGTGGCGGCCAACACCTAGAATTTCAGTCGCAATCCCGCGTGCACCGCACGACGCCATGCCGGGTATCCAAGCGGTTCCATGTAGTCCACGTCGGTGAGGTTGTCCACGCGGACAAACGCCGTGGCCTGTGACGCCACGCGCCAGGCCAATTGCCCGCGCCACAACGTGTGGCCGTCGGTGGCCGTGATCGCCGGTGCCAGCGCCGAGAAGTCGCTGTCATTGCGGCGACCAATCCAGGACGCGCCGAGATCCGCGGAGAGTCGGCCACGGTCGAGCAGCACCTGCGCCTGACCGGAGTGACGCGGGCGACGAAGCGCCCACTGGCCGGCGGCGAGCACCTCGCTGAACTCGGACGACGCGTCGATGATCTCGGAATTGACGACGGTGTGACTGGCCGAGAGACGCACGCCGTCGACCGGCGCCACGTCGAGCACCACCTCAAGGCCGCGCGCCTCGGTCTTGCCCACGTTGAAGTACTGCGCGGTATAGGGCGAGAAGCTGATGGTACGCGTGTTGATCTGGTTGGTGAAGGTATTGTCGAACCAGACCACCTCGACCTTGGCGCGGTCGTCGAAGAGCCGCTGCTCAACGCCCACATCCCAGGTGCGTGATTGCTCGGCCTTTAATCCGGGATTGCCAAAATCAAACGGCGACAAGCTGAACGACTGCCGGAGGGTCGGCTCTTTGATCCCGGTGCCGGCGTTGGCCTTGAGTTTGGTGGTGCCCCACGTCCGTCCCAATGTCGTGCCGCCCGCGTGTGCGAGCAGCGCCGCTGAAATTCGGGGGACCACGGAACTGCCGAAGCTGGCGTTGTTCTCGAACCGCACGCCAGTGGTGACGGCCAGACGTCCGCTCACATGCTGGTGTTGCAGGGTGGCGCCAACGTTGTTGCGCGAGGGCGTGGTGACTCCGCCGTTGAGAAAGTCCTCCAGAGTGCCTCGCTCGCCGTCCCAGTCGAGCGCTACCGTGACGATCTCGACCCCGGCGAGAGCGCCGCCGTGGGCGAGCCTGAGGTCCGCCTGGTAGCTCGCGTGATGCCGCCGGAACTGCGATCCGCTGTCATACGCAAAGTCGTAAAACTCGAACGGGGACTGGCTGCGGCCATACGTCGGGGTGTACGGCGCGTCGAGGATCAGGTTGGTGGAACGCTGTTCGGAGATCGCCAGCGCATACGTCGCCCGCTGCGTGAATCGCACGGTCCGGTGCTCGAGCGTTGCGCCGCCGACGGTGTGACTCTGGCTGAACGACGCGTCGAGGTCAGGTCGGCCAAACGCCGTCTGACCCGGCGCGCCGGCGTTGCCGTCTTCCACGCGGCCAACAACCCTGAGGCTGAGGTTCGGTGAGAGCGCAGCGCCTGCGCTCAGCGAAAAAGCGGTCGACTCAAATCGATTGTTCGGATCGCGGTTGTCGGTCACGTACCGCTGACCGTGCACGGAGTAGTCCAACTTCGACGTGCCGCCCGAGACGCGACCACTCATCTGCTGTGACCCGTAGCCACCGCCCGACAGTTCCGCCGCAAACGCCGGACGTGCGCCGAGCCGCCCCCGCGCCGTGACCAACTGGAGGACGCCGGCCATGGCGTCCGACCCGAACACGGCGGACTGCGCGCCCCGCACGAGTTCGATTCGTTCAAAATGCCCGCTGGTCAGTCCACCAAAATTGAAGGACCCGCCGGGCTCGTTCAGTGGAATGCCATCGAGCAGGACCTTGGTGTAGTTGTTCTCGCCCCCACGCACAAACAACGAGGTGACGTTGCCGCGGCCGCCGTTCTGCACCACGGCCACCCCGGGCGCCTGCCGCAGAATGTCGCCGACCAGGGCGTCACCGCGACGTGTTATCGCCGCCGCGTCAAACACGGTGACGCTGGCACCCACCTGACTCGAGGGGGCCGCGCCGCGTGTCGCACTCACCACCACCGTCTCCTGCACAGGCGCGAGCGCCAGCACGATGCGGGTGTCCGGCGTTGGTGTCGACGTGGACGTCAGGAAGCCGGGAAGCGCCGCCACCACCGTGCAGGACGCACACGACACGGCGAACGTGAATCGCCCGTCGCGGTCCGTCAGCGTGGCCGACCGCGTGGTGCCGGCCGAATCAACGAGCCGCACGGGAACACGAGCGATGGCCGCGCCGGAACTGTCCGACACCACACCGCGGATCGGCGCCTGAGCCAGCGCATTCGCCGGGACAAAAAACATGAAAAAAAGTGAACAGAGAGAAAATGTGCAGGCAGACAGGCGTGATCGGATCACGGGGTGGGCTCCTTTTCCGGCGTGTACGCGCCGGTCTGGCGTCGCGGTATGCGACGACAGCAAAGGACGAGCCCAGAGACCAGGTATCCTGACTTGCGGATCAACGCCGTGTGTTCGCGTCTTCCCACCCTTGCTCAGGACAGTGACGGTGGTTCAACTCGGGCTTCGACAAGCTCAGCCCTCGCTCACCACAAAATGAACACGCGACTCCCCGCTAACAGTGGCGTCACCGTGTGGGATCTGCACCCACTTCCCGATGGCCGCCGGGCAAGCGTCGGTTGTCTTGGTCAATATAGCATGGCAAAATGAGTGGCTTGGACACCGTACGCAGGAGTTCCCTGAGCACCGTTCGTCTTCAGCCGGTTGAACCGGTCGTCGCCGAGTCGGGCCCCATACACGTCCGTGCCGAGCACTTTTCGCTCGAATCGTCCGCCCGCCTCCAGATTGTGGACGTGACAGACGATGTGATGACCCGGGCACGGGACCTTGGCGTCCGCGAGGGTGTGGCCACCCTGCAGTCGCTGCACACCACGCTTGCCGTGTTCGTCAACGAAAGCCAGGACGCCTTGTGCTCCGACTTCGCCACCTTCCTGGCCGCAGTCATCGACCCCGACGCGTCCTGGAAACACGACGACCCCGCCCAGTCCGATTGCGACCGCCGGAACAGCGACTCCCATCTGCGCGCCCTGCTCATGTCTCCCTGCCTCACTCTGCAGGTCAGCGGTGGGGAACTCGTGCTCGGACAGTGGCAGCGCGTGATGGTGGCGGAACTCGACGGCCCACGGACGCGCACGCTGCGTTTACAGGTGGTGGGCATTGTCTGAAGACCGGGGCACCATGATCGCCCGGCTGCACACGCTCGGCCTGGCAGATATCGCCGAACGTCTGGACGCTGGCGCACGCCTCTCGCTCGAAGACGGCGTGCGGTTGTTCGAGTGCCCGGACCTGCATGCCCTCGGCTGGCTGGCAAACCGTGAACGCGAAAAGCGCCACGGCGGTCACACCTTCTACAACTACAACCTGCGCCTGGAGGCGACCAACGTCTGCGTGGCCACGTGTCTGTTCTGCTCGTTCTCGCGGCTCAAGCCCGGCGATGCGCAGGCGTACACGATGACGCTCGAACAGGTCTTCGACAAACTTCGCCAACGCGCACATCAACCGCTGACCGAAGTCCACGTCGTCAACGGGCTGCACCCCGATCTGCCGTTTGACTACTACACGGACCTCCTGAAGGGCCTGAAGGCGATTCGCCCGGAGATTCACCTCAAGTGTTTTACGGCCGTGGAGATCGCGTTTTTCTCCGACCTCTACAAGATGACCGACGAGGAGGTGCTGCGCCAGTTGATGGCGGCCGGCCTCGATTCGTTGCCCGGCGGCGGCGCCGAAATCTTCGCGGACCGTGTGCGCAAGAAGATCTCCCACGACAAGGCCGACGCCGATCGCTACCTCGATGTACACCGGATCGCGCATCGCCTCGGCATGCGCTCGAATGTGACGATGCTCTACGGCCATATCGAGACGATGGCGGAGCGCGTGGATCACATGATTCGCGCGCGTGGGTTGCAGGATGAGACCGGGGGATTCCAGGCGTTTATCCCACTCGCGTTCCACCCCGACAACAACCAGATGCGCAAGTTGCCCGCGCCGTCCGCGTCCGACACGCTGCGTGTGCACGCGGTCTCGCGTCTGATGCTCGACAACATTCCGCACGTCAAGGCGTTCTGGATCGCCACCGGTGTCGACGTGGCCCAGATCTCGCTCTGGTACGGTGTGGACGATCTCGACGGCACCGTGCAGGAAGAAAAGATTTACCACATGGCCGGTGCACGCACGCCGGAGATTCTGACGACGACTCGTATCAGGCAACTCATCAAAAACGCCGGTCGCCTCGCCGTTGAACGCGACACCCTCTACAACGTGGTGACTCCGCCCGACGCTGCCTGATCGCTGATTATGGACGTGCAACTCCTGACAGCCTACGAAAAGTCCCAGCTGTCCACACGGCAGTCGTTGCCGGACGTGTATCTCGGTCTCGACGACGAGGTGATGGCGGCACGGATTGCGGCCGCCCGCGCGACGCTGGGTGATCGCCTGGTGATCCTGGGCCATCACTATCAACGTGACGAAGTGATCCGGTTCGCCGACGTCACCGGCGATTCGCTCAAGCTCGCACAATACGCCTCGACCAGGCAGTCCGCGGACTACGTCGTGTTTTGTGGCGTGCACTTCATGGCGGAGAGCGCGGACGTGCTGGGCGCACCCAATCAGCAGGTCATCCTGCCCGACCTGGCGGCCGGGTGTTCCATGGCCGACATGGCGGCGATCGACCAGTTGGAGATCTGCTGGGACGAACTGCGCCAGCTCGGCGCCAGCAGTGTGATTCCGATCACGTACATCAACTCGGCCGCGAGCATCAAAGCCTTCTGTGGCGAATACCACGGCAGTGTCTGCACGTCGAGCAACGCCGCACAGGTCATGGCCTGGGCCTGGGACCGTGGCGACAAAGTGCTCATGTTGCCCGACCAGCACCTCGGCCGGAACACCGCCTTCGCCATGGGCGTGCCCCTGGACGAGATGGTCGTCTGGGATCCCCATCAGCCCTACGGTGGGGTGACCCGCGAGGCGCTGCACCAGGCCCGGCTGATCCTGTGGGCGGGGCACTGTTCGGTCCATACCCGTTTCAGCCCCGCGCAAATTGCACAGTTCAAAACGCAACACCCCTCCGGGCGGGTGATCGTGCATCCTGAATGCACGTTCGAGACGGTCCAGGCGGCAGACGAGATGGGGTCCACGGAATACATCATCCGGACCGTCTCGGACAGTCCCGTCGGGTCGGTCTGGGCCGTCGGCACCGAGGTGCACCTTGTCCATCGTCTCGCGCATCGTCTGGCGCCGACGCACACGGTGGTGACCCTCGATGCGCTCGGCTGTCTGTGTTCGACGATGTTCCGCGTGTCGCCGAACCATTTGTTGTGGATTCTCGACAGCCTCGTGAGAGGTGAGGTCCCGAATCAGATCGTCGTGCCCGAGCCCACAAAGGGGTGGGCGCGTGTCGCACTTGATAGAATGTTGGCAACCACCTGACCAAGGAGACTTTGACAATGGCACATGAACTCGCCCCTCTGCCGTACGCATTTGACGCACTCGAACCGCACATCGATATGCAGACAATGCAGATTCACCACGGCAAACATCACGCCGCGTATGTGAACAACCTGAACGCGGCGCTCGAAAAGCATCCCGAACTCCAGGGCAAAAGCGCCGAGGACCTGATCAAGGACCTCAACGCGGTCCCCGAAGGCATTCGGACCGCCGTACGCAACAACGGTGGTGGCCACGTGAACCACACCATGTTCTGGCAGCTGATGGGACCCAACGGCGGCGGTGTGCCGACCGGCAAGGTGGCTGAGGCCATCAACGGTGCCTTCGGCAGTTTTGATGCGTTCAAGGAGCAGATGAACAAGGGCGGCGCCGGTCGTTTCGGCAGCGGCTGGGTCTGGCTCGTGGAGAGCGGCGGGAAGCTCGTCGTCGAAAGCACGGCGAACCAGGACAACCCGATGTCGGAAGGCAAGCGCCCCATCATGGGCATCGACGTGTGGGAACACGCGTATTACCTCAAGTATCAGAACCGTCGTCCCGACTACCTCGCCGCGTGGTGGAGTGTGGTCAATTGGGACGCGGTCGCCGCGCGGTTCTGAAATGAGCCAATGAGGCAATGAGGCAATGAGAAGATGAAAATTGGCTCATTGCCTCATTTAATGCCATGCTGTGCCGACGATGGCCCGATGGTTGTTGGTATTGGGGGTGTTGACTGGTCTCGTGATGGGGATCGGCGGGTACACCTTCATCTACGCCAGGGGATCCTCCTACCTCACCAATGATCCGGCGGCGTGTGCCAACTGCCACGTCATGAACGACTACTACGTGAAGTGGCAGCGGTCGAGTCACCGGTCGGTGGCGGTGTGCAACGACTGCCACACGCCCAAAGGGTTCATTCCCAAGTACGTCACGAAGGCCAACAACGGGTTCTGGCACTCGTTTTATTTCACGACCGGCAATTTTCCCGACAACATTCAGATCACGCCCCGCAACCACAAGGTGGCGGAAGAGGCGTGTCTCAAGTGCCATGAACCGCTGACGCGCACGATGATGCCAGGCCATGAGACGCAGACCGGCTGTGTGAAATGCCACGGCAAGATAGGACACCCGCAATGAAATCTCCCAAACTGATCTTCGTGACGGCACTGGTGGCGGCCGCCGCCGCCGCGGGCATGACGGCCCTTCTGGTCAACATCATGGAGCGCAAGCAGGAGGCGCGCGACCCGTTCTTCCGCGTGGTCGAGCTGACCGACGAGATTGACGACCCGGCAGTGTGGGGGAAAAACTTTCCGTTCCAGTACGACAGTTACCTGAGGACCGTGGACCAAATGCGGACGCGGTATGGCGGGAGTGAAGCGATTCAGCGGACGCCGACGCAGGCCGATCCGCGATCGATCGTGGCGCAGTCCCGTCTCGAAGAGGATCCCCGCCTGAAGACCATGTGGAACGGGTACGCGTTCGCGGTGGACTTTCGTGAAGAACGCGGGCACGCCTACATGCTCGAGGATCAGACGTTCACCGAGCGGCAGCAGGTCGTGACCCAGCCAGGGACGTGCATGCATTGTCACGCGTCGGTGTATCTGCCGTACAAACGTCTCGGGAAGGGAGATCTTGTCGCCGGCTTTGAAGCGATGAACAAGATGCCCTACAAACAAGCGCGTACGCTCGTCGAGCATCCGGTGACGTGCATCGATTGTCACGATCCAACGAACATGAAACTGCGGGTGACGCGCCCCGGGTTCCTTGAGGGCATGAAGGCCTACAAGGCGTCGCAGGGCATCGAAAACTACGACGTGAACGCGTCAGCGACCCATCAGGAGATGCGGTCGTTTGTCTGCGGTCAGTGCCACGTCGAGTATTACTTCAAGGGACCGGAAAAGCGGCTGACGTATCCCTGGACCAAGGGCTTGAAGGCCGACGAAATCCTGTCCTACTACGAGGAGAACGGGTTCAAGGACTGGACCCACGCGGACACCGGGGCGCCCAATCTCAAGGCGCAGCACCCCGAGTTCGAGATGTGGAACCAGGGCATCCACGCCAAGTCCGGCGTGACGTGCGCGGATTGCCACATGCCCTACATGCGCCAGGGCGCGCTCAAGGTGAGCGACCATCACGTGCGCAGTCCGCTGCTCAACATCAACAACGCCTGCCAGGTGTGCCACACGATGCCTGAGGAGGAGCTTCGAGAGCGCGTGTTCACCATTCAAGATCGCACCTACCAGATGCGCAACGTGGCGATGGATGCGCTCGTGGAGTTGATCGGCGATCTGAAACTGGCGCGATCAGACGGCACATCGGTCAGCGCCGTGACCGCGGCCCAGACCGCTCAGCGCCGCGCGCAGTTTCTGCTCGACTTCATCGAAGCAGAAAATTCGATGGGCTTCCACGCGCCACAGGAATCCATGCGCATCCTCGGCCTCTCGATCGAACACACCCGCAAGGGCCAGCGCGCGTTGTTTCAGCGCTGACACGGCCTCGCGCGGGTATCAATCACAGGGAGCCACGGAAACACGGAGCATTGTCAGTAAAACTCCGTTGGCCCTGTGTCTCTCTGTAAAACGATCTAATCGTAAAACGTGACCGTCACCATCGCCCCTGCCTCGACCGTCTCGACGTCGGACGGGATCACGACGTAGCCGTCCGCGTGTGCCATGGAGGTGATGTCGCCCGACGCCTTGAACGCAGGAACGGCGTGGCCCCCCTCCAGGCGCACGGTGTAGAACTGCAGGCGGCCCGGTGCGGATGTGATCCGCCGAGCCAGCGGCACCGTGACCGTACGAGGCGTCCATTCGGGGAGGCGAGCGGTCAGTCGCAACAGTGGCACCAGCAACACATGCGCATTCGACAGACACGACGTCGGGTAGCCCGACAGTCCGAGCAGGATCGTGTCTCCGATGCGGCCAAACACGGTTGGCTTGCCCGGTTTGATCGCGATGCCGTGAAAAATCACCTCGCCGTGGGTGCGGAGCATGTCGATGACCAGATCGTGCTCGCCAACTGAACTGCCGCCGGAGGTCACGATGATGTCGCACGTGCGGGCGACCGCCAGTGACCGGTCCAGCGCCTCAAGCGAATCGCCGGTCGTCGGAATGATCACCGGCTCACCGCCGTGGCGACGCACGAGCGCCTCGAGGGTGTAGCGATTGACGTTGTAGACCTGGCCTGGTTGCAGCGGTTGTCCCGGGCTCACCACCTCATCGCCCGTGCACATGATCGCGACACGCGGTCGCGCGAACACCTCGACGTGCGTCTGACCAATGGCCGTCACCGCGCCGATTCGCGCCGGGTTGAAGACTGCTCCAGCCTCGAGCAGGGATTCCCCCTCGCGGATGTCTCCACCGCGTGGACCGACGTGTTGCCGCGGCGCCGGGGGCTTGCTCACAAAGACGTGCGTGATGTCACGTGTCGTGTGTTCGACCATGACGACGGCGTCGGCACCAGGCGGCAGTGGTGCGCCGGTGGCGACCTCGATGCAGGTGCCCGACACAACGAACGCGTCGCTGGTTTCACCCGTGAATACCCGTCCGATGTGGCGCAGCGCCACGGGAGCATCTGGCGACGCGGGCGCCGTGTCCGACGCGATCACCGCGTATCCATCCATGGCCGCGCGATCAAACGCCGGCACGTCCTGATCGGCCAGGATGGCGGTGGCCAGCACCCGGCCATCGACGAGTTCGACAGCGATCCGCTCGACTCGGTCCGTGGCCCGTGCCGCGTCAAGGACGAGACGATAGGCAGCGTCGAAGGGCAGGGTGCCGGCAAATGGGCGCATGCAAAAGACGTTATCATCGGCCCATGTCTGTGACTGCCCATCGTGCTGACGCTCCGGTGTCCGTGCCGTGCCTCGTCCTGACGGTCAGCGACACCCGAACCCCCGACACCGACACCAGTGGCCAGGCCATCGCCGACCTGCTGATCGCCGCAGGCCACACCGTGGTGGCGCGCGAACTGGTGCCGGACGATCCCCTGAAAGTCGCCGATGCCATCCGCGCGCACCTCGGCCGCAAAGACGTCCGCGCGGTGATCACCACGGGCGGCACCGGCATCACCCGGCGCGACAACACCTACGAAGCCGTGACTGCGCTCTTTGACAAACAGCTCGACGGCTTCGGCGAGCTGTTCCGCATGCTCAGCTTCGAGGAGATTGGCGCGGCGGCGATGCTCAGTCGTGCCTGTGCCGGCGTGGTCTGCGGTGCCATCGTGTTCGTGCTTCCAGGCTCCGAGGACGCGGTCCGTCTTGCCATGCGACGACTTATCCTCCCCGAACTCGGCCACATCGTCAGAGAAACCGCCCGATGACACGAACGATTCACGGAGTGCTGGTCGGCGTCGTGCTGGCCGGCGGAACCGCTGTCGCCACGCAGCGCCAAGTCACACCGCCCCGCCCGGCACCGGTGGTCGCGGCCGCCGCGCTTCCCGACACGCTGGACCGACAGGCCGAGCGCTGGGTGGACGAGACCTTCAAACGGATGACGCTGGACGAGAAGGTCGGGCAGTTGTTCATGACGTCGATTGATTCGATGTACCTCGCATCGGATACGGATCGATTCGACGCGCTGGTGGAGAAGATCAAGACGCTCAAGGTGGGCGGCATCATTGCGTTCGGTGGATCAGAGCGCGCGCCGTCGGTGCTGCTCAACAACACCTACGGCACCGTCACCCTCGGCCAACCGTTTGCGGTGGCGTCGACGCTCAACCGGTTGCAGGACGCGTCGGCCATCCCGTTGCTGAACGCGGCGGATTTTGAGACCGGTGTGGCGATGCGCATCGCCGGCGCGACCGGCTTTCCCAGGGCGATGGCGTTTGGTGCCGTGGCTGATGAGCAGTTGGCGTTCGAGGCCGCGCGCATCACCGCGAAGGAAGGTCGCGCCCTCGGCGTTCATCTCAACTTCGCGCCGGTCGCGGATGTGAACAACAACGCGCGCAATCCCGTGATCAACACACGGGCGTTTGGCGAAGTGCCCACGGCGGTCGGCACCCTGAATGCCGCGTACATCCGCGGGCTCAAAGCGGGCGGCATGTTGTCCACCCTCAAACACTTCCCCGGTCACGGCGACACCGACGTGGACTCGCACATCGGACTGCCGATCATTGCGCATCCGCGCGAACGCCTCGAGGCGGTGGAACTCCCGTCGTTTCGCGCAGGCATTGCGGCCGGCGCAGACGCCATCATGACCGCGCACATTCAACTGCCGGCGCTCGACCCTGGTGAGTTCAGTCCATCCACGTTAAGTCGTCCGATTATCACGGGTCTGTTGCGCGGAGAGATGAAGTTCAACGGCCTCATCGTGACCGATGCGATGACGATGGACGCCGTGTCGAGGAGGTTGACGCCCGGCGAAGCGGCGGTCCGCGCGGTGCTCGCGGGGAACGACTTGATTCTGCAGTCGCCCGATGACGCCGCGGCCATTGCGGCAGTGAAAGCGGCGATCACAGACGGGCAGATTCCGGTGGCGCAGGTCGACGAATCCGTGCGCCGGATCCTCCGGACGAAGGCACGCCTCGGACTGCACCGCAACAAACGGGTGTCGCTCGACGATCTGCCGGCCCTGGTTGGCGGGCGCGAACACGCGAAGATTGCGCGCGACGCCAGCCAGCGCTCGGTGACGTTGCTCAAGGACGATCGAAATCAGGTCCCGTTGCGCGCGCCTCGGGAAGCGGCGGTCTTGTATCTCTCAGTGCTCGACTACCTGTCGGGGTGGCGCATTGCGTCACCGAGCCGTACCGTCATTCCAGAGTTGCGACAGCGTTGGCCGTCGCTCACGGCGATCGAGTTGTCGGATCGATCAACGCCGTCGGAAATTGATCTCGTCCGCGCCACCGCGATGCGCTACGACGCGATCGTCGTCTCCGTCTTTGTGCGCGCGTCGTCGGGCAGTGGTCGCATGGACCTGGCGCCGCCCGTGTCGCGACTGCTGCAGGACCTGGCGCGCATGACCGCCAACACCCCGAAGCCGTTTGTGACGATGTTCTTCGGCAATCCGTACGTGCCGATGTTCATGCCCGAATTGCCCGCGGTGCTGCTGACCTACGACTTCTACGATCAGGCCGAGTTGTCCGCCGTCCGAGCGCTGGCTGGGGAGGCCCCAATCACCGGTCGTCTGCCCATCACCTTGCCCGGATTTTTTAACGTGGGCTTCGGAATAGTCCGCTGAGTCGTTCGCCGGATCAGGGAACCTGATATAATTCGCAGGTTCTTAGCGCCCTTAGCTCAGCTGGATAGAGCGTCTGGCTACGAACCAGGAGGTCGCAGGTTCGAATCCTGCAGGGCGCACCA
>ENA-ORBV01010838-ORBV01010838.1-microbial-mat-metagenome-genome-assembly--contig:-NODE-10838-length-14481-cov-4.888573_pt1 | contig 14481 bp, 7 predicted proteins | sample MGYA00237777_ERZ505514 | MGnify/ENA primary metagenome ERZ505514 (study PRJEB26160, sample SAMN06269048) | microbial mat metagenome | isolation source: Oligotrophic lake microbial mat | place... | reverse complement strand
AGACAGGAGTTCTCAAAAATGTTGGGGGCCTACCACATCAGTGGCTTCCAGTTTTAATTTTGATCGGCATGGACGGCGGAAGTAGCTATAGTCGTTGGCGACAATGATATGGACTTACACTACTAGCTAGCTAGCTACTATCTCTACTAGCTAGCTACTATTTAGACAATCGTCTACTGTCCTATTCTGTTGTTCCCACCCGAGGGCCGACTTCTTTTGAATTGGTGGCGCCGAAAGGTTTGCAGAGGTTGCCTGTACAATACAACACATGCTAAACACGAAGACTGACAACAGAAGCATCACAAGGCTTTGTTCTATCCATCCTATACCTCGCTACAGTAGGACCAGAACCTTCCCGAACTTGCTTTTCTTTTGGCTCGCTTCCTGTTTCCACCAACAAGAAGATTTTGGGGCTGCACATAAGGCCTACCTACAAACGAATTGCATACTTTCGATATTGCGTGCCGTATATACGTACATTCTCCCTCCTTCCCTCTCGAAATACCTGGAACGTTTCCTGTCCGTGCACTCTTTTTGATCTTGAAAGACGACTCGCGGCTGTCAATTTATTGATGCGATTCCAAGGCGACAATCCCACGATCACATATATTTATTGCTTCTTCATAATTGGCTGTCGATTTGATTCGACTCGATTCATTCTGCCCTGGGATGTACACTGTGTTTGTTGCGTTACAAGTATAAAACCACAACAAGGTCGATCCATCCATCCAAGCCAACCAAACTTTTTTAATTATGAAGGCCGTCGATGTCATTCTCTTGGCGCTCGTGGGTGCCTTTTGGGGATGTACCAACCCCTTTCTTCGAAAAGGGGCAGCCCAACTAAAAGACGACAAGGCTGCCACGAATAAGAAAACAGACGCACAAGACAAAGACGATTCCAACAACAACAACCATTCCATGTTTCAAGCCTTGAAAGCATCGTCCTTGAAATTTCTCAATATCCAAGTCTGGTTGCCCTATGCTCTCAATCAATTTGGGTCCATCTTGTTCTATGTGGCTCTGTCACGATCCGATCTAACCTTGGCGGTTCCCATTTGCAATGCCTTGGCCTTGGTGTTTTCCACCATTACCAGTTTTTTAGTTTTGGGAGAAACCGTCGACCAACCCATCCGTGCGGTACTGGGATCGGCATTGGTCATGGTCGGGGTTGGAATTTGTATCTCGACGCGAAATGAAGAATGAAGAACAATGAACGACAATGAATCATACATGGGGATCGGATATGTAGCCGGGAGCGAAAACCATGCATGAAGTGGTTGTATCGTGCAAAGGAAGGAATCAACCAATCATAAATGAGCGGGAATTGCAAAGTGAAGAGGAGTTTGCAAATGACATGTAGCTCTTACAGCTACTCGACGTACATCCGCTACTGTGATAAACAAACTCCATGGTGGAATCCACTGCTGTGGTATGCTCGAACTCCATGCTAGCTGACTCGTAGTTGAGAATATATCTGGTTTATTGCCCTCCCTGTCCGTGCACGCGATATAGTATAAACACGACGAATGCTCTAGCACCTTTTTTGCATAAATGATATCTAATAATTCTTCGTTAATCCTAGCTACACATTCAAATCTTCTTTGGAAAACTGAGGCCCGAGCTCTCTTTGAGAAGTTGCTCTGAGAATTGAATATACGAACCCCACAAATGCAATAGCATCTTGATGAAAAGCAATTGTACACAAATATTGTATCCCTAGTCAGCCCATGTCACCAAGGCTCTTGTATCGATTCAAGCTTCTCTATTCGTCGCCAGACTAATCAAATCGAGCAAAGGAAGCACACTGAGTTGAATATACGAAACAAGCCGTATCAGGCATGGCTGACCCAGTTGTCCAAATCTTCGACTTGGTGTCGAAGACTTCCACAAGATTCATTCGTTTATGGTTGTGGTAGTCATCGCCTAACAAGCCTTGACTAATGCCACCAACAACATAGATTGACTGCCCAACGACGGCAACACAAAAATGTGTCCGGGGAGTCGGCATGGTCGTCACAATTTCCCATGTATTTTCACGTGGAGCGTATTTTTCAATGCTCAATTCTGGGGCAGCCGAATTATCTTTATATTCACGCAATCCTCCTACGACATAAAGGAAATCGCCGACAGTGCATACTCGAGTGGAATATCTGCGGAGATTCATGGGCGCAATTTGTTCCCACAGCTGCGACACAGGATCATAGCGTTCCACAGACACACTGCCTGTCATGCGTCTAGTACCGTTACGGCCGCCAACCACGTAGACAAAGCCGCCAAGGGATGCTGCAGCACTTTGAGCACGTCGATCCAAGAAGGGAAGCTGTGGGCCCATCTTCCATTCGAGCTTCGTCTGTGTCAAGTCATTGGTCCAAAGGGTGCCATCGAAACTAAGAAGGAAAAGCGATGTTCCGACCGCTGTCAAACAAAGTGGTCCCAAAATTTTGAGCGGTGGGAAATTCAAATTCAACTGATCGCCGGTGTAGGGGTCGTATCGCATGGTGGAGCAGCCTTCTTCGCCACTGTTCCTGTAAACAGCATAGATGTGACGCCCCTGACGAACCATCTGTGACCTGTTCGTTGCTAGGGCGCTTACCTTCGGGAGGCTTTCCCAGCGGTCCTTCTTGGTAGAGTAGACCATCATCTTTACCCAATCCCGATCCTTGGTTTGACGCACCACAATGATCCCATCAAGACCTTTCTTGACGATTGATGCCCAAGTCTTACAAACCAAGGCAGCCACAGGAAAGTCTGGAGTTACCAAGTAACTAAAGACACGAGCCATGATCTCGTCGGGCAACAATAATGGTGCTGTCGTGCTACTAGGCAGTCCATCTTCAGCGTCATGATCTCGGGTTCGCTTGGTGCCCTGTTGCTTTGGTACGATACTATTCATGCTGTTGGGAACTGATTCGCTCATGTTGTCGTTCGTATTCAAATTAAATGGATGCGTTCTGTTATTGAGTGGATTACTGTAATTAGCTGGTATGGCTTGTTGGTTGCATGGAAAATATGAGAGAAAGTCTTGGCATTGATTCGTTTTTTCTGTTCCTTCTGTCGTTTTGGTTCTTTTCCAAATCGTGGATTGGTCTTGAAACCCAGTTCAGTTTTGTTCAGCTGCGCGACTTTGTGCATTTTTTTCGGAATAAGAAACTAATTACTTTTCTGGTTCAAGAATTTTCGTGGAAGAAAATCCTGATCTACAGTACTACCATGCAAGATCGTGAGGTAAAACTAAGGAATCAGGAGTTCTATAAAAAATACAGATACAAAAACCATGATCGTGGATTCGTTGTGCTCTCACTGAAACACAGTTCAGCAACCTGGTGAAATCTCCGAACGAGTGAACGCGACCAAGAACAGTTCAGTAGTTAGAAATCACCACATCTAACGCCCTCATCAGACAACAAACGAACAGTCTTCATTAAACTCAGAAGCAGACCTCCCCTCGATAATCAATCATAATTCCTGGATAAGTTCTTCAAAATATATCCGATACAACAGCAAAGGCAACGACAATATCGACAAATAAGATAATATCTCAAGCTTTCCATTGCTGCCTGTTCTTTGGTCGACGACTACTGTCTTCCTCGCGACTCGAATCCTGTAGCGACCCCATACTACCTATTGCTTCTTAGTCTGAATAGTAAAAGAATGCCGCCAACGAAACGAAAGGCTATAGACGTCGATGGTCGTAGAGGCAAACATGGTATACCTGGACGATGGATATCACTGGACGATGCAAAGGAATTTGCTGTTGGAAAGGAAGAATGGTATGCGATAGCAAACAGCAACGGTGCCAAAGTCGACATAAAGCAACACGCGAAGGACGCGCCAAAAGATAAACCCGTTTGGAGGTACGAACATGGGGACATGTATCTGGGAGAATGGAATGAAACAAAAGAAAGGGGTGGTCCATCTGAGCAAGGCTTCGGCATCGGATACTATCCTGGTGATAATCGGTTCGACCGAGGAACTGTGTACATTGGTGGTTTTAAAGATGGTCAGTTGTCTGGAGAGGGGGAGGTGTTTTGGTTGAAGAGTTCCCACGCATGGAAGGAGAATCACTGGCCAGGTTCAAGTATCAAAAAGAAAAGCAGTAAAGGGCGACCCAAAGGAATCCCGTATATATACCGAGGAGGTTACAAGAAAGGCAAGGCACATGATACGAACGCCAGGGTTACCTTGAAGGACGGTACTACCAGAATTGGCCCCTGGAAAGAAGGATTGCCAGTAGGAGACTGGCAGCAACATCCTTTAGCAGCCCAAGCTGCCTCGGCCTCAGCTCCAAGTGCCATTGCCGCGGCAATCAAGCAAGAGCCTGACAGCGGCGGCAAAAGCAGTGGAGCTAGCTCTCCGCCGTTGATTCATTCGCCAGGCCCAACCCCAGGTGCTTCGTCCGCCGTTCCAAGTACTGCTGCAACCATCAAGCAAGAACCCGGTGGCGACACTAGTGATGGCGATAGCAGTAGCGCTAGCCCTGCGGCAGTGCTTATTGATTTATCGGGATCACTCCAGAAAGCCGCTGCAAGGCCGCAGAGAAACAAAAGTGACGAGTCCGGTCAGGAGAAACGGGGCAGAATTCAACAGATTCGCGATTGGATCCTTCAGGATATAATCCCACACAATCCTCTCCCAGAGACGATTCAGAAGTATGCTGACAAGCTTTTTGAAGAATACGAATCAGTAGATTCCATCAAGGCCTACATGGATCAGGAGGATGTCAAGTCCTATGAGTGGATGAAGAAACCACACAAGAAAGCTTTCTTGATGCACATGAAGGAGTGGTAGGGTGAAATTATAGTGTGGACAGTGCAGAGTTAGTATTATGTAGACAAGTAGTAGTTTTACTTGTCGCGGTGCGCAGATTGGTTGGTAAATTTAGACATTTGTATGTACTCGAAACGCTGATCTTGATAGTTGTAGCCGTACCAATGTTGGTTTCTCGAAATTCCTTCTGTGTGGCCAGCGGGATCATTGCTATGCAAGTTTGGAAAGTTTTTCATCAGGAGGAGAGTTTGTCCTTGTGTACTTGTCACTTGACCAACTTCTTTGTCCTCAACAGTAGTCACTCTTGGATAATCTTGAGCTACTAGAGCAGACCATAGCTTGGTACTAGCTGGTACATAGTTCTTGACAAGGGCAAATAATTTGAGGTCCTCAAAATAATAAGGACTGTAAAGAGGAGACGCACGTTTGATCCCTACAGTATCTAGCTGGTCACACCCGAGCCGGGCGGCAAATTCAAAGCCACGTGTTTCTACGTTGTGGTGACGTTGCTATCATCGTCGTGTTTTTCCAGAACAATCATGAATGCATTCATTGTATTTTTTACGGCAAATTGTATTGGGTACATGTAGTTTTCCATATTTTCAAACTTCGCTTTTGGTGTCCCCCAGTCCGTACTGTACAGTATTACCTAATGAAGATGACGAACTATCGATTACATGCAGCAATTTTGGCTTTATGCTTGGCATCTTCAGAGGCGTTTTCGCCATCCACGATGACGGCCAGAACAACAAGAAGACACGTTGACAACAACGTGGTACTCTTTATGGACTTTTTTGATGCGGGTGATTACACGGTACAGCTGGCGAATCCAGAGACCGAAAAAGAAAGTCCCGCTGAAGAAATGGTTGTCAAGAAAATCGTGGGTCCCCTCGAACTGAATTGGGAGAATGTCGATGCCGTCTTGGACGAAATGAGACCCTATCTCATTGCGGACGGAGGCAATGTCATTATCAAAGAAATTACTGGCACAGTGGTACTCCTCGAACTGCAAGGCGAATGTGGGACATGTCCCTCGTCAACACAAACCATGAAAATGGGCTTGGAAAAGGGTCTCATGGAAACGATTCCAGAAATTACTCAAGTCATTCAAGACAATCCCAAAGGTCCCGATATTGATGCCGAGCAAATTGCCATTGTACTCGATAATATTCAGCCCTATCTCTCGGTCTTTGACAGCAGCGTTAATTTGCATGCCATTCAAAATGTGGACAGTTTGCAACCCGTGATTAAATTACAAATCAAGGGGAATGCGGCGGGCTTAAAAAGTACACAACAAGATATTGCCCAGAGGCTTCAGAAGCACTTTCTTCTTCCGGGACTGCGAGTGGAGTTTATCAAGTCATAGAGGCCGTATTATCCAATCTTAGAGGCAATTGCCTGTATAGATATAGATTTAGAAACAATTTTCCACAATATAATCCAATACCATATATTATTCTGAGCTGCAGGAAATACGAATTATTTCTTCAGGGACTCCTCCTTCAAAGAATCACAAGCAAAGTCTAGTCTCTGGAATAGGATTTTTCAATTGATTTTTTGTGTGTTTTGAATCAGCTGTTGCTGCTGTGTTGCTCTGTTGGGTGCTTGTCTGTTGTGTTCCCTTTGGCCTGTCTAAGTACTGCCGAATCGCCTGTTGTACTAGCGTTCATTTCCATCGTTACGGGTTTACTCCTTCCATACCAGTGCAGCTGGAACTAGGAGTAGAGCCTTGAGTTTGGTCTTCTCTTGCTTGGCAGGCGGGCTAGCTTCTGCTACTAGTAGTAGCTTCTGGGTGGCCTCGTTATTTGGACTGTGCTAGCTAGCTACTATAGCACTAATCGGAATTACTCGTGGTTTCCTGCATCTGAATATTCGAAGGTACAAGTATAGAGATACTAGGGTTAGGGCTGTTTGGTACCATTTTGACTGGCACGAATCAGAACTGGGTCGAGTCATGGTTCGTGCTTTCCCACTTCTGAATGCAAATCTTTGGCGGCCAAGCTTGAACGTACGTCCACAAACTTGCTCACAATTTACAATAATCTCTCACAAAACAAACTCAGTGAAGAAAAGATAATTTCATAACAGAAAGATAATCCAAAAGTAAAAGATGATATTGAATGTACCAGAAACCTTATGGTTCAAGACGACCGTCCATCGATCGAAGCTGGTGGTGATACCTGCTGTTGTAGCTGTGATGTTGTCGGGATGGACGGTACTTGATTTCGAGGTGGCACTTTCCGTGCCTCTCGGGCTTAACGATTCCAAATGCTCAGGAAAGTGGCCTCCTAAAGCCGATTGCGTCGTGGATATGCTTCCAATGGTTCTTGGATTCCTTATGTTTCTTCTGGCAGCCAGCATTGCATGCTTCTTGCTTGAGAAACCCACCGATACTGATCTCAAAAACGCCAAAGAACAACACGAACGTCGCCACAACCTGGTGGAAGAAATGGCCGACGAATTGGACCAAGAGGAAGACTTGGACTCCGACGAACTTGGTCAAGTACGATTCCGTACACTGTTAACTAGCCTCAGGGAGCTCCTCGAGTTGCCGGATATTAACACTGGCATTCTCGGCAAAGGTATCCGATCTGGTTGGACGCTCTTTGAAAAAGAGCTGCGTATTGCCATTCACAAAACCAGAGAGGGGAAAGACATTGAGTATTCTAGCGGTGAAAAGCTTGAGGATCTGTTAAATAGGTACGAAGAGTTCTACACCATGTCACGCCGCCACAAGCTTTCCCAGGAAAAGGAAAGTCGTCTCCGTGTCTGGAACATGGTCAAAGAGGGATATCGTGTCCACCGCACTGTTCAATACGGAGGAGTCATCAAAGCACTGCAGATGATTTGGCTTGTAAGAAATTCGCTAGGGTGGACTGTCTTGGAGTCTTTGGTGGCTGTGGTGTCTGCCATGGTCTCAGCTTTAGGTGTTTACTACACATCCGAGGTCCTCAATACCATCCAAGCTGGTGGGGAGGCATTCTGGCTTGCAGTCAAGGCGATGGTGCTGGTGAAACTGACGGCCTCACTTCTAAATATAATCAAGCAAACCTTGAAGGTGCGGGGTCGATCTATGGTTTCCCACGAAGTCAAGGTCAAGTATTTTGACGCTGTCGTCCACCGTGACATTAGCTGGTGGGCGATCATGGCTAAAGAGGAGCAGAACCCAATGTGGGACTTATTTCAGCTGGATTATGAAGTAGACGAGTTCTTGCAGATCCCTCAGGAGATTTTTGAAAACTTTTCCACCATATCTACCCATGCATACCTTGTCCTGCGAAAGTCGTCCAGGTCCTTTTACCTTCTTTTACTTTTGAATTTCGGTACTCCATTGCTGAGTTGGATACTTCACAAAGTAACGACGAAGCTCCAGCCAATCATCATGAGGGGACTTGTAGAACCCTCATTCTGGGGGAGTAGCTGGATGCACTCCATTGACCCCGATTATGTGGCTGTCTATCAATCATTTGCACGAAGCAGCAAAGAGAGCTCAAAGTTTCGTGAAGATTCTTTGTCAAGAATCAAGTACGAGAAGCGTACATTTTTGATCGAGGCATTAGAAACCCCCATCAAATCGGTGCTTTCTGCCTCAATCGACGCTGCTCAAATCCAAACATCTGGTAAGCTTGTCACAAGGGGACAAGCGAGTCTTCCAGAGGCACAAGCGATGATGCACTCATCTGGAGAGGTCGCATCAACCTCGGAACAGACGTGGAGCTTGGTCAAAAAGATTGTCGAGAAGGCACAGCCACTTTCCAAGGTCTACGATCTAATAACCATGAAGCTTCCGATTGACCCCCAAATGGGGTTCTATCCCACACACAAAGCGAAGGGGCATATTGAGCTACGAAATGTGAAGTTCTCGTACCCAAGTCGAAGTGTTCCTGTGCTGAAAGATGTGAGCTTCGAAGCATCTCCCGGTATGACCATTGGCCTCACCGGAAAAGCTGGCTGCGGAAAATCTACTGTAATGAAGCTTCTCGAACGGTTCTATGATGTTTCGGAGGGCAGCATACTTCTAGATGGACGCGATATTAGGGAATACAACCCTGAATGGCTTCGACGTCAAATTGTTGCTGTATCTCAAGAGCCCGTCCTGATCCCGTCAACGATCCGCGACAATATCGCATTCGGATGCCCATGGGAACCATCTCTCGAAGAAATATACGAAGCTTGTCGTGTAGCCAACATCTACGATACGCTTATGGATAAAACAAGATTTCCGCAAGGACTTCGCACAGAGCTGGATCGCGTTCCCAACATCTCAGGCGGGGAAAAACAACGAATTGCGATTGCGCGTGCTGTCCTAGCTGATAGCCCAATCTTGCTTCTAGACGAAGCAACTGCAAGTTTGGACGAGGAGAATCAAAAGGAGGTTCAGGATGCTTTGAATAGACTCCAGAAGGGGCGAACAACGATCGTAATTGCTCATCGTCTCAGTACGATCAAGCATGCCGATGTGATTTTCACTTTTAAACAAGGCAGAATTGCTGAGAGCGGTACTCACAACGATCTTCTTGGTCGCGAGGGCTCTATCTATGCTAATCTGTGGAATACTCAAATTGGTCCCGTCGTTGATACCCCGACCTCCAGCGACGAGTTAGCCGCCAAAAGCAATCCCCAAGAAATGTCATCGGACGACGACACAAGTGAAGGCAGTGACGAGTTCCCTTGAACTCGACAAACTTGACTCTCACTCCCAGCCATACAATTACAGGCAATGCCCTTTTTCGCTTCTCAGCCAGCCCTTCCCTTCTGAGGCAAGCAGAAGCGAATTAACCACAAAATGATACATTTTTATTAGACAAGATTATAACCCAAAGAAAGTAACGAAAAAACAGACTTGCCTCATCGACCTGAACCGCCTAAATACGAAATTCAAAAAACTCTTCAATCATAATCTACTAACTAGCTAGTAGTAGTTTAGTTTTACTCGATACTTCACTACTAGCTACTGGTAGCTAGCGCCTAATAAATGGCATGAAAATTAGAGCAAAGCCATGCGTTTTAATGCTTGAATCAAAAAATAATATTGAAGGAGCGGAGCTTGTGAGCGACCTACAAAGTTCAAAAACTGGGCCGGCGCGAACAGGCCGTTGATATCAGCGTAGATCTGAAGGCCACATTTTGTCGTTAACTCGTCGTCTCTTCATCGATTCAGCTAATAATCAGCGTCATCCATCTTCCAAGTCCCCGTTGAATGTAGCTTACCTTGTACAATCATAAAGCTTCTCTCCACCAACAAACCCACACTAGAATAAAATCACACTCACGCACTTGTACAGTTTGCACCGGCATCCTCTTCTTCGGCGTTGTCATCATCATGACTGTGGCGTCGCTTTGGAAAGCTCTGGATCAAGCCAGTAGTGGCCAAGCCGTTGGAGAAGAAGACATGATCGACCCACAACGGCACCAAGTGCGCGTGAATCCATGGACGTACAATCAGAATCAACGACGTTTACAGCGCATAGAAGATCGTCCAAGCCTTGCTGTCGATTTGAGTATTTGGATTTGCGAGTCCTTGACGTCCACTGCCATGAATGATCACAACGAGAATCCAGCCTTGTATCTCGTCTTTTCTCGTACCATGAAACTGTTGAGCATGGGCATCAAGTTGGTCTTTGTTATTGAAGGAAAGCGTCGGATTCGGTACAGCAGCGAAAACGACAAGAATGACGGTAGTGGTGTGAAGAAAGACACGTTCCGTCGACGTCGAAGTGGTACTTCTTTCTGGAAAGCTTGCAAGCAATGCGAAGAATTGTTGGAAATGTTGGGTGTTCAAGTGGTTCGAGCCAAGGCCGAAGGAGAAGCCTTGTGTGCCCTTTTGAATCTTCGAGGAATTGTGGACGGGGTTATTTCCAACGATGGCGACTGTCTCTTATTTGGAGCCAAAGTCGTTTACACCAAGTTCTCCATTGAGAATCTTGAAAAGGGATGCATTATGCGGTACGACGCTTCTCGTCTGTGTGCCGTAGCTGAAGGACGATCAAGCGATGATGAAAATGACAACAACAAGAATGAGAAGTCTGGTGGAACTTCTGTTGACACTGTTTCACTCAGCCGAGAAGATCTCATTGCTTTTGCTCTCTTGACAGGGAGCGATCTTGCGGGTGATGGTCTTGCAAAAGTCGGACACAAGAAAGCAGTCCGATTTATTCGCAAATGTCAGCTCGACAATCCATTGGCATCTCAGTGTGCTGCGATCAAGGAACTGGAATCATGGGCAAGAGCAGTCAAACCAATCGTAGTAACCGACGAAAACAACAACGACGACGAGGGCGACGAAGCAGATGCTTGTTGTGATGGCCATGAAATTGAGGAGACAAGCAACGCCAGCCCCAAAAAGAAGAAGAAAAAAGCAACATGTTGCTCCAGATGCAACCATGCCGGTTCCAAGCGCAGCCATGAGAAAGACGGATGTGAAATTTGTGGAACGGAACCTGGCGAACTCTGTTACAAACAATCAGCAGACGACAAGTTTCGCGTATCTCTCCGTAAAAAGGCATTAGCGCTCAAGAACCCAAAATTTGATCCAACCTTGGTTGTGAATGCATACTTACGACCTAACGACAATCAACTTCCGGCGTCACTTGTCCTCGCTGGAATCTCCTCGTCAAAGACTCTTAGAATGGAATACCCAAAGCTTCGAGCTATTGTGCGATGGCCAACCGTTGTGAAAGGACAGAGTTTGAAGGCGAGCCAAGATTACCTCAAAACTGTAGTGTCGCGACTCTTGGCACGCACAGAGCTGTTTCAGAGCCCTTCCAATGTTGCCGAAAATTCCAACCAACCGGGAGAATCCACTGGAGCTGGTGCTGGTGCTCAACAACAGCGGCGTCAATGCCAACGAGAAAAGCCAATTCCAAAAGAAATTGTTCGCAAGCTGGTACAACGGGGGATCGACTGCTACGAAGTGTGCTGGACCATGCAAGCTACAATTACCGACAAAGATGGAGATGGCATTGACGGATACGAGTTTTCAACGGTCGAGCCACAAGATATGGTCGCCAGGCAACATCCTCAGCTGGTGGAATCTTTTAACAAAGCCCCCCCAAAAGTTAAGAAGAAGGAAGGCGAAGGAGAAGTACAAAAGCGCAAGGCATTCCTTGAGTCATTGTTCCAACCAGCAGAGGAAAAAGAAACAGCCCATCGTCCACGTAATGAAAAAGAGAAGGCCCATCGCAACTTTGATCTTACTCTACCGGCTTTTGTCCACAATATCAGTGGAAATACCTCTTCGGTCCGCAATCGAAAGTTGCAACTAAAGAAGTATCGTCGGACAGGAGGCGGTGATGCCGAAATACTTTTTCGGTACAGCAGCGATTTCGTAAAATCAAAGAAAACTGACGACGTGGAACGGTTCGATTTCAGTTCGCTGGAGAGTGGAAGTCTCTTTGACGACGAGGACGCCGTGGACAAGCCCATTATTGTTTCAACTCTGAAGGATGTCGCTTCATGTCAGCCAAACAAAGACAGCCAGATGCGAAACAGAGAAAAGGGATCCAAAAGTCAACGTCACAAGAAAGGTCAGCAGCGTCGAAATCATTTGATGTCTCCTCCCTCCAAAAAGCTACGGGAAGACTCGCATCACCAAGGACGGGAACAGCCGCATGCTCTCTCCGTCAAACGCCCACCGTGTATGGAGCTTTTGCCGTTTCAAGACATCGGGAACGGTCATACATCAAGGGCACACGTTTCGGAACAGCCAAAGAAAATGAAACAGCACTCGCACCAGCCGGGTATTCCGTGTCCTACTACAGAAAGAGCTTGGCCAGCGCAGACCACAGGTAACCATTTCACCACAGCAACATCTCCGGTTCAGTTGGCGAGCGTAGATCCTCATCATTCTCGCATTATTACGGTGGCCCACTTGCATGATGACGAGGTATCCGGAATAGCATCACCGCCTATGAAGGCGTTCCCTCCGAGAAAACCGCCCCAAAAAGTATACAGTATCATGGACAACTCAGATGAAGTCGATCAGTGTTACCATCACGGAGGAAAAGCCCTGGGCACACACCAATTCGACTACCGAGTATACGAACATGAACTTGTCATGAAAGCTGCCATTGAGGGTGCCCAAAAACGTGAAGAAAAATATACACGACGAACACACAGGAGCTATTCGGCAAACCAGTTCGACTACAATGACCTGCAAAGTAACTATGGCACGGACGCGGACATCGAGAGTTACCAGAAACGGGAAGAGAAATATACACGACGCACCCACGGGAGCTTTTCTGTAAACCAATTCGACTACAGTGGGCGCCAAAATGATTCTGGCGCGGAAATCGACACCAAGAATCACCAGAAACGCGAAGAAAAATTCGCACGACGTGCCCAAAGTCGCCGAGAACGAATCGATGGCACTGTAGAGGGTGAAAAAATGTACTTTGATAAGTCACAATGGGACCATAGCCGCCTCAATGAACGTCCTCTTCCCATAATTACACAGAGCACGGAATGCGCCGCATTGCCGTTTGCGACGTTTGAAGAAGTAGATTTGAACTCGGAGAGCGGCAACTCTGAATGTGAGCTAGAATTGCGCTTTGACTTGGAATCGGACAACGGCTCCTGGGTTCATGATAATAACATGGTGATACCAGGTAGAGACTTTGAAAGCTGCAGGTCGGTTGTGTCGAACCATTCTGCTTTCCTGCCGCAGTTTGAAGTCAAGACGGGCCAAGTGCTTGGCTATGACAAGTATGAAACTTTTTCGGCAGCAGCTACCCACCACGGCCATGTACTAGAAACCTTGGAACAACAAAAGTCACCCAAGTGGGACCTCAACTCAGGAGAAGCGGAAGAGTATTGTCTTGGAGCCTTTCAGCCACAGTTTCAAGAAACATATTTGCCAGCTGACATGGATCCATGTGATAGTTACTTCAGTGAAGACGGCTTTCAAGAAGCGCATGGGCAAATCGACTTTTTTGAACAAAGCGACAATCCACCATACGCAGAAAAGACAATGATGCACCGAGAGCGTTGTTGGGACGACGGCAGCGATCGTCGTCATCGAAAGGGGCGCTCGTCCAGAAAAGTCAGATTTAGCGAACCAGTGGAATTCCAACCCTCCGATGATGAGGGATCAGTCCTCGAGCAGGAGCAACAACTTACAGGAGATTATGAACCCACGGACAATGGACGAGAACGAGACTTGACTCATCCCTTAAGCAATCCTAACTTGTACAATGACGACTTTAGCCAGGACGAGAAGAAGCCATGTATTATGGAGGGGTCTGGCTCCAAAGGAATGTTCCTCCTCATATCCCCGATCGCTACACGAAAGAAGCATTATTGACTGCAGCTGCTTTGATCTAAATGTAGACAGCTGTGTTGATCTAAATATAGACATTGCTTATAGTTACTAATAGCACGCTCCACTTTAGCTAGGAAGCTCCGTCCTCCCACAGTCATCTCCTTAGCTTCTTTTTTTACCTGATGCGTTTCAAATCAAATACCCTAACCCTACTATCTCAGCTAGCATTTATTATTGAGCAGAACGTGCTGCACAGCTCATGGGCAAAATTCACTGCGTCACAAGGTCGACGCCATTGTTTTTATTCGCGCAACTCAGGTAGCTCGGGTACAATCATATGCTTTCACAGAGTAACTATTTTCTTTACCCTATCTCCCTGATTCAGTGTCAGAAAGCATGCCACGAGTGGTGTCACAAATCAACCACCATTTGGAACGTGAATGATGTTTAGTAAC
>ENA-ORBV01010837-ORBV01010837.1-microbial-mat-metagenome-genome-assembly--contig:-NODE-10837-length-14481-cov-5.303110_pt1 | contig 14481 bp, 5 predicted proteins | sample MGYA00237777_ERZ505514 | MGnify/ENA primary metagenome ERZ505514 (study PRJEB26160, sample SAMN06269048) | microbial mat metagenome | isolation source: Oligotrophic lake microbial mat | place... | reverse complement strand
GTAATAAGCAGTACAATTAGTATATGAATCATGTTGACGTTCATCAGGCATTGTCGCTTATTTAGCTTTTCTTGACGGGAGCAAAGAAACTTGCAATGCTCTTGGTCTTTTTACTGCTGCTAGATTTGGCCGACGTCGTGGTTGCACTGCGTTTGGTACTCGTATTGGATGCTGTACTGAAAGGTCCTGTGGTAGCAGTCTTGCCTTTCCCCTGCTGGGCAGTAGTAGTGGAAGAAGGAGTTCTAGTGCTGCTCTTGTTTTGGACAGCAAAAAAGCTTTTCATGGTCTTTCGTTCGGTCGTGGCCCATTCTTGGCTCTTGACACAGACTGGAGCCAATGCTTCGTCGATAAATGCATTTCCAGATTGAGTGCGGGCATTCACCAAAACCGCGAGCTGGGCTTGGAGTTTCTGAATGGCATCCTCGTCGGTAGGAAAACGAACTCCCACAATGCGACGATCGTTGACCTGAGCGCGCATGATTTTCAAAGCCTTATCTCTTTCGGACCGCAGTCGGACGGCGTTTTCCAATGCCGGTAGCACATGCAACACAGGGCCCGTCACCAAGGCGACCTCGATACGTCGAGGAGCAAGACCGTTGTGATGTTTATAGTGATTGGACTCCTTGTAGGCTTCCTTCCAACGATCCGCAACCTCCTTGCATTGTTCCTCGACAATCGCTACAGGAGTAGATTTTACTTTTTGAGTCTTCCCGTCGTTCGACAAAGCCATTAGTTCCCCCAAAAGCTCGCAACTGAACAGGAGATGGTACTTGCGCTTGAGATCTTGCGTGCTCATTTCGCTTCCGGTTCCAGTGTTGGGGCGAGCAATGCACATCCATCCCATGGGATCGAACTCGGCAGCTGCGGTACTCGTTTCAAAGGAAGCCCTGTCAAATTTGTGCTTGGCGTAGAGGTATAAGTGACGACCAGCTATCTTGTTGCGTGAAACATAAAATCCCTGAGGCGCAATGTAGTCTTTTTTACTACCGCTTTTGGACATCCATTCATCTTCCTCATCGCCGACAATGAGTTCATCGTCGCTGTCTCCGTCGACCGACTCGTCCTCTTTTGGCTTTGCCGTATCCTCAGCTGACGATGCCTTCTTTTTTGGAGCATCTTCCATAGCCATTTTGCAAACAGCCTGGAAGGAGATTCCTCGGTCTAGCGCTAAGGTTGTGAGCTTTGTTTGTGCCCCTGACGCCGGGTCGATGGCCAAGTCCAACTCTTGGGTAATTTTGATTTCTTCGGCATTGATATCCTCGGCGGTGCCTTCAAATTCACCAGTAGCTTTTGCATCCTTAATCACATCGTCCAAAGTGGACATGAAGAGGGAAAAGGTAAAGGATTGTCTGGTGACGGGCAACCCTGCGAGGCGGTTGAGAAAGACCCGGACGTCGGCTTTTTTGCGGTTGTCAGCCTCAATCCCAACCAGTTCTAGTTCGGCTGTGGCCACCGAAAGCAACACACAAAAGCGAACCATTTCACTCTCCGGCAACGTTGCAACCAAAGGATCCTTGTCGTCTTTCAGATCTTGAACAAACTGGTTGAGCAGTTCCTTTGTGTTTCGCGAAGGAAAGGTAGACGATTGTGTTATGTACCCGTTGGGATTTTCCATGAACCGTTCGTTATTTTCCAATGCCTGGTAAAAGCGCTTCAAGGCACGTTTGCCATACTTGCTGTCGAGATCAAAATCAGCCAACATGGATCCGCCCGTCGCGGCGCGACGATCTCCCTTGGTCAAAGCACCAAGACTGGCCATGCGCTTACTGACGGCTGCGGCAAAGCGAGTCTCGCCGCCCAAAGTTGTCACCACGAGCTTGTAGACGGGGGCCGATTCCTGCCCGCTACGATGGCTCCGTCCCAACTGCTGCACTGCCTTGTCGGCTGACCAGGGTAATTCGATGGTATAATGGACGCGACGTTTGTGACTTCCTCCAGACCCGCGAGCGGCATGCAAACTGATGCCCGTCGAAGCGGCATCACTGATAATGGCAAAGGATTTTTTGCCATCCTGAAAGGCACGCCGTTCCACGAGATTGAGACGATCCGAATCATCTTGGCAAGCCGCCGCCGCGCCGCTGCCGGCCGTCACGCGCTTGCTAAAGATGAAATAATCCTTTTTCTGGCCACTACTGCCACAGGCACGAAGCATGCGTCCGGAACGACCCGTCATTTCGGCAACTTGCTCTTCGCCTCCCAATCGATCAATCAGATCGTCCAATGGATTCGGTGGCAAGTCCAAGGTTTCAATGTCATCCAGCAATGTTTGTCGCATCTGAACGAGCTCTTCGATAGGTTGTGGAGCCGGCATGGCGAGAATACGGGCAATTTGAGCGGTCACGAAAGCATAGTTCTCCCGTTCGGTCTGGCCGGCTGTCGGTGGAGGAGGCTGTTCCGATGGCAGTTTGGGTACCTCCGGAGGCTCTGGTTTGATGGGAAAATGATTCTTTACAAAGGTAATGAGCGTCGCCTTGAGCGTGGAAAGGAGGTGTGGAAACTGCTGGTCCTGAAAGGACGTTCCACTTTCCAAAAGACTTTGCATCCCCGATTCACCTGTAGATTGAAGTCCAATAACGACACAGCGTCCATGGACGTGTACCATTTTTAAGGCGTCTTTGGCCAGAAAGGCAATCTTGGCACAAATGGCCAATTCCTTAAAAAATCGTTGATGAGCCGACCAAAAAATCCGCCACAACATGCCCTGTTTCATATCGGACAAATGTTGTTTCAAGGCCAGCTCCAGTGTCGTTTTGCATTGATTCCACCATTGGACAGATCGATTATAGACTTGTTGTTGTGCTTTCGTAAGGGACACCTGAGCATTTTCAAATTCGGCTCCATCCCACGACAGAGTCCGCGCCATGAAGGATCCTTGTTGTTTGAGCTCGAGTGCCAGCAATTCCAAGGATCCCAGCCCCCGCGTCGACAAGGAACCTTCAAAGGCAGCAAAATCTTTGAAATTATGTGTCGACGAGAGAGAACTGCCCGACGTTGTCGTATTGTCCCAAAGTCCCAATCGTTCCGCATAGGCCAAGTGTGCGACATCACTGACACCGGTCGCACTGCAATATACAACCCGTGCCTTGGGGAGACGTCGTTGCAATTGCAAGACCAATTGTGCGGTTTTGGTATTGTTGGCAATATTTTTGGCTTTGTGGGCTTCATCGAAAATAATACATCCGGAAAAAGATTCTTCCAATTGCACTATTTTCTGCGCCATTTCCGGATTCGTTTTGGCCGACGCCTTGGAATACAAGTGCGTTCCCGCACACCAGGTCACTATTTGTTCCAAGCGGGTACCGGATACCAAAAAGGGATAGGTCAAAAACATGATGCCTTTTTCTTTTTTCCCCAAGGCATTTTTATTGTGATCATTGAGGACGGTCATGCCATCTTGGACATCGCAATGGACTCCCACTGCTTGCAAATCCCGACGGGCATCTTGAATCAATTCTCGACTGACACTCAACCACAAGTGTCGTTTGGTATGGTGTTCGGAGGTTCGACAGAGGGAATCGCGTAAAATGGCGGCAATTTGTCGTCCTTTGCCAATGCCGGCTCCATCGCCCAAGAAAAATCCAGCTCGTTCTTGACTGTTGGTAAAAATGCGTTGGTGACGTTGAATCGCCAACAAGACCCCTTCCATTTGAAGGGGACTCAAACAAGGCTTGTGTAGGTGAGTGCCAGTAATCAATGGTAAGACACACGCTGTAATGGTGGATTCTTGTTCGTGGTAGTGGTCCATTTTCTTCTTCTGTGAGGCGGCCACTACTACTACTTCTGCTTCTCGAATCAAGGGAGCTGGAACACTGGACAAGAGATTGGATTCACAGGCAAGACTGGTGTGACTTGGAATTTGGAGTTTTTCATGTGGCGGAGTTGTAGTGTCATTTTCTTCTAAATCAATGACTTCGTTTTGGCTGGTGCCACTGCTGCTAGAAGTAGCAGTAGTGCTGCTGCTATTGAAGGCACGAATGGCATTTTGAGGCAATGCCGACGGTTGATAGACTGAAAACGTCGATAGACTTTCACCGTCATTGTCACGATCATCTTCCACGGCCGGTGTGGTCGGTGTGGCTGAAGTGGTTGGACTTACAGCTGGTGGTACGGCTGTTGCCGCTGCTGTGGTGGCTGGTTGTGGCTGGTTTCGCGTTAGATCCACCAATGGAGGACTCTTTGCATTCATCATGATGTTGATTAGTATAGGTTGTTCAAAGAAGGATCTTTGTTGTTGTAGGATTGGATGAATCAATGATTATATTGTGATGGTGCTGATGGTGGACCCTCGCTCCATCCAGTTGAGTCAGTGGAGTTATTAGCGCGAAGAAGCAATGCGATAAAAAAGCGTGCCGACGGCGCCGCATCCAAAAAATTCGCGCCAAGTTTGTCGTATCTGTTGCCCGGGTGGTACTTGCAAGTCACGGATTGGCAACACAAGTCACGAGAATCTTCCATGCCCGCCAAGCTAGCTAGGCAAGGCAACCAACAAGAAACTGAGGAGTGAAGAACAGCCAAACCTGAGCTGATGCTTATCAAAGTCTTTTTGCTATATGCAAAGATGAGAAGCTTATGTCTTTGTTCTAGCTCTTTCAACACATGTGTCTTGGCTCGGACATCACTGATCTGAGATCACAGAGTCTCAGGGCGCTTGTGACAAACAATTTTTCCATTTCTTCCGCAGCAAGATCTTCAGCACAGGTTGGTGGACAAACTTAATTGTGTTGTCACACAAATGGTCACAACTGTGGTGGTTGCATCCTTGTGCTGACAGATTTAGTCTGCAAAAATGGAAACAACTTTTGTTTTTCATGCTTCCTTCATTTCCTTTAATCTTTCATCATGAACCATGTCAACAGGTCAAATGACTCTGTCTGTCATGGGAATGACTGTCATTGCACTTGGCAGATGATGGACATGCCATTCTGAAAGCAAGCAAATGGGCTAAAACAAACAGATGGCTAACAATCTCATCTTGATGGCTGACAAACAGATGATTCATGCTTCTGTGCAATCCAGTTTGGGTTGCTGACAAAACTCTCTTTGGGGCTTCAATTGCTACCAGCAGTCACATCATTTTCAGCATTTGGATTGACATGGACATTAGGCTGACTGTTGTTTTCTCTGCTTGCGGAAGCTGAACATTCGAAAAGTTTCTGCCGCGCACTTGTTTGACATTCATCGTTGTTCAAATGTGGATGCAGTTTGTTATGAACACACTTGGGCATGCAATTTTGTGGATGCATGTGTTCTCAGGCTTGTTGGACCAAGTCAGAATCAGGAATGAGGGCTGACTTCATTTTCTGGCTGTGGAGACGTTGCTGCCAAGGCCTAGCTAGCTAGTAGGAGAGCATGCCAGCGCCCCAGAAAAATGGCCCGCGATTCACTCAATTTTCATTCGTGGCAAACAAAACAAGACCCAGCCATCGCGTATCCTGCATCGTTCCTGCATCGTCCGGGTAAATATGGATTTTACTCTTTAAAATTAACAGCCAACGTTTTAGTTACCCCGAGGTGCTGGCAAAAATCAGAAGCATGATGAGATTCTGTTTCAATTATTACTGACAGAAGTGTTCATACTCAACCTGATAGTGCTGCGCTTGTATAGTCTATTACTATTAGCAACTATAGCTAGGTCGACTGGTTTTAATGTTGCTGAATATTCCATCTGCATTCAGCACAAGGCAGAGAATTTGAACGAGCTTCAGGTTTCCTGATATGCAAGCACTATAATTATAACTCTTGCCCAGCCATAGAATCTCAATCTCGTGCAAGCATATCAAGATCGCACAACAGTCGAAAGACAACCCAATCAGTTCTATATCGATCATCCCTTTATCGATCGTTAGTATTCCATCATGGGTGTGTTTGATTGGTTGACTTCGACGGCGCTGTCTCTGACCGTCTCGGGGAACACTGGCATCAGTCCCTTCTTAACATTGCTATTATTGGGTTGCATTGAACGCTCGGATCCTACCCTGTTAAATATGGATGGATGGATTGAAGCGTTGCTGTCAAGTTGGATTTCGATCATTGTGTTGGCAATCCTGACGCTGCTGGAATTCATTGGCAAGTGCGTTCCCGTGGTGGACGAAATCATAGATTCCGTCGAAGTCTTTGTGGTGCCTGTCCTCTCCATTTTCAGTTCCCTGGGGACAATGGGTGTACTTGATTTGGCGGCGGAATCAGTTTCGGGGGATAGACGACATTTGGGAAGTACTTCCGACTCACTTCTGATGTTTTTCAAGGTTGTGCTGGTGATTGTTGGGATTGTGCTGGCATTGGCTATTCATTTTTTCAAGATGCTTATAAGGATGATCGGGTTGGCGAGCTGTGCTGGGTGTTGCCAGCCTTGTACTACTATAACGGAGATATGTATTGTTGTTTCGGGTGTGCTTCTTGCCATCTTCATACGGCAGATCGCGATTGTCACGCTGATTCTCTTGCTGGCTGCTGCTGGCTATGCAGTCAAAAAGAAGTTCTTTGACAAGGATGAGAACGAAAACGAGGCACCTGCTCCCGCCACTCCATCGGGGCAGACAGCATCTCCCGCACTTGCTAGAAACGATGAAGAAAACCCACCAACATTGCCGGCTGCAACTGGCCAGCCAGCTGCGCCTCCTGAAAAGGAATCTACTCCAGAGCAAGCTTCTGATACCCCACCGCCAATCAACCCAGAGTTCGTTCAGATCGAAACGATCCAAAACAGTAGCGACCAGGACGATGGGGCGATAGAAATAGAAGCGACTCCTGTCGAAGCGAAAGAAAACAAAGCTGCATAAGATTGTCAGCTTCCTCGCCCAATTTTCTTGACTTGTGGCTATTTCCATACCACTGTACCAAGGTGGGCACACAGGTTCCACAGCCTCCATACGACGCGTCGGTTGCAACGGAAACACGCTAGCCTATACGTCCCAATTATAAACACTAAATTAAATATTTCGCAATAGTTCATTGATATGATTCTAAATAAAATATTATGGATTGCCGAAAAAGAGAGAACTATTTCCAGTTTGCGCCAAATGAGCCTTTACTTTTTCTCCTGTTCGCCTTGGCCGTCCCCGGCGGTGAAGCCATCCCCGGCTGTAAAGTTGTTAAACAGATCAGGAAAGGCCTTCACCAACTTATTCAGAGTCGTTTCATCGCTCACCAGCTCCTCCATAGGCACTCCATAGATAACCGACGACAATAGCAGCGCCGATCGTTCGATTTTTTCGATGGGGTTCACATTCTCTTCGATAACTGTCGTGATAATATCGTTCTCGAAGCAGTGGGAGACTGCTACTATCACGTGGATCTCGGATGCGTCTATAGGAAGAGTTCCGCTTCGGGACAGTGCATCCAGTAAGCCAAACGCCTTTTTTTGTTCCATTTCGATGTCCCTCTCGGTAATGTGTCCCATTTGACTGGGGGTGAGGAGGTTCGCCTGTCGATGCCGGATCCAAAGGTTGCCCGCTTTTAAGACGGTGGATCGCACTGAACCATCCTGGTCATACTTTTCAAATATGGAATCGAGTGCCTTTGGAATTACGGTGAAGTCTTCTTCCAGCAAGCCAGTTTTAGTGTCATCTCCTTGACGCCCTCTGGTGTTGGAGCCAAGGCGTTCCTTCACATTTTCTGCCGAAGCGGCATTGGGTGGGGCTCTCATAGTTTCTGCCGAAGCGGCCTTGGGTGGGGCTCTCATAGAAGAACCAGACGCGGACCTGGAAAAAGATCTCATAGAATAACCAGATGCGGACGCGGCCGCAGCACCAGCACCAGCAGTTGGCCCAGAAGTTGGCCCAGGAGTCGGCATAGCCGTCCTCGCTTGGCTTTCATACATTTCGAACCTTTGTTTTTCTTCCTTCAGTTGAGCCTCCTTCGCGGCATTGATCACATCAAAAACGGCTTTGACATTGCTTTTTACATCGAGGACTTTATCTGTTGCGTTTTTGTCAGACACCTCATCCTTGGCACTAAGGAGATCAGATGGTATCTGGTAGTCTATGAAAAGAGACATCAAGTCTTGAGTCAACTGAATCTCTTTGGTCAAGGAATCTATTGGTAGCCCCAAGAGCCTCTCGAGTTGCGGTTTTAGCTGAATGACACAGACGCCAAACACAGAAGATTCCAACTGCATAGCCCGGAAAGCTTTGGCAAACTCTTGTTGTTCAGGCGACAGCGATGCAATCGCATCCCTGAACTGTTTCGCACTCGGCAAGATCTCTGTGAGCAGCGGGATGATCACCTCGTCCTTATTTTGCAAGATGATGGCAGCCTTGGGCTTAAACTTTGCAGGACCGGCCACAGTTCCCACCACAAGAAGAAAGTTCGAGAACTGATTGGCTCTCGCTGCCAAATGCTGTTGTTGTTCGCTACCGAAATCCTGGCCGAATTTATGTTGCATCCATCCATGGAGAAACTTATCACCCGTAATCTCTACCGAGGTCGCAGCGTTGATTGGCACGAAGAAAGACTGACCAGTTTCATTGCCAGCAGAAATCTTCCTCGCCCACGTTTCGGCAGGTTCGTTTTTACCTCCTGCGTCTGGAGTTTCAATTGAAATCATTCCTTCGGGGTAGTGATCAGGTCTTCGAACTGCATACGAGAAAATCGTAGGCCTGTAGGCGACATCAAAGAACTTTTGGTAGTGAAACCCAAGAAACTCTCGGAAATCAGCAGCTGATACTTCTTTACCAATGGCTTGAAGAAGTTGCTTTCGAAGCATGTCTTCGATATAGTTGACGCTGTCCAGATATTGGACAGCAAGCTGCCTCTGATGATTGCTGACAACTAGAAGCGTTCCGACCATTGATGATAGCAACGTTTCGTTTTCATTTTGCTCCTTGAACTCCTCCCGCAATGACTGCGTCGCTGCACCAAGCCTCCGTGCATGCTCGTCGAGAAAGGCGGCCACATCCATTTCTGAGAGTACCGTAGAATTTTGAAACAAGGGAACAGTGGGGTGGAACAGTGATTTTGCAATTTTGCCGTAGTTCTCAAGGCGTAAATCATATGCTTTTTGCCCATCAATCGACGGCACCTCGAGTCTTTCGACTCGGTCTAAGAAGAAGCCAGTGATTCGATCCGACCAATCAGCTACCCGGCCTAAAAATAAGACAGCGTCGTTGATATCTCCGTTTTGACGTGGCGTTTTACACGTTTTCTTCGCTTTCTCAGAAAAACGGTCAATGGAAAAGTTCGCGACATCGTCTTTTGATACCTGCTGAAACAACCACGTCAAATTGATGTCAATGGGCTCATGAGTTGTCTTTTCTTGGAATGGTGGTTGCGGTCGTTTCTCCTTGTTAGTCGCAGCACCGGCTGGTGTCATGATAGTTTTGAAGGAATCGTGGCTCTCTAGATCGATTCCATTCTCAGGTTCATTGCCAAAGAAAATGCTCAATTTCACTTTCAATCCCACCTTCCAGTAAAATTGACGAGTTTTCGTAACTACTTTCTTCGTTTTCTTTGTTGTCTTGCTACTCGAACTGCTCTCGGTCTCTTCAATAGTATGGCTGCTGATATTTTCAACGTCTTCTTCTTTTATAAAGGAGCAAGAATCTTCAGACTCCAAACGTAGAGTCACAGAACGTTTGTTTTCGTGCACCATTTCCCAAATGGTCGTAAAGATTTGTTGGTTGTCGTCATCCTTGTTGTTGTCGTCATTGTTGTTATTTCGAATTCCAAGCTGCTCAAGCACATTCATTTGAGCTGCCACGAATGTATTTGTCAAGACTTCCGCCAAGGCAAACTTATCGTCGTAGGAATGGTGATCATCTTCCTCTTCGCCTGCGATGCGGGGATTGCGCGTCGTATCCAAAATGGTCCGAACGGATTCCATGGCCTTGTCACACGCCTGGCGGAATCGTCCTTCTTGGAAGGTTTCCAGAGCTTGGACACGTGTCCCGTGACCACTACCGGTAGGACCGGATAAAAAAAGGAACAACCCGAGCAACAGAAACGGGAACCCACGCACGGTGGTAGCGCGTGACATCATCATGGTCGATGGATGTTTTGGAAAGAATCAAAATCAAATCAAAAAGCAAACCAAATCAAAGCACCAAATCAAATCAAATCAACCAAGTTGTGTTGATTTGCATCAATCTGGCTAAAGACTATTTTGTGTGTGAATTATGCATATGTGCATGGTTGTAATGAAAAAAAGGAAAGATATCGCGGCTATTCATGTACTGCAAAGTACTCAACTGTAGGTTCATAGGTTTCGCAACAACAGCATCATATCAGCCAGTAGTCGCACCTTTTCTGTCTCACGCCAACCCACGTCAGACCATGATTGGTTGATTTGGACCATGCGGGATCCAATCCTCGACTGAAAATCGCGATTGAAAAGGCAGCGGAGCTGGACACTGTAGCTCCGCTAGAATCTGGCTTTGCACTCCACAAGAAACATCAACAGAAGCATTGACATTTTTAGCTAAAAATCACAGTTGTCAAATGCCATGTCAATGGGAAAGCAGCAGACGACCGCACTCAAGGAACCAATTTTGTGCATGTCGTTCGGTCGTCAACAAACCCAATCCAAACATCCAATGGCTAGCACAACAATGATCACAAGGTTGGAAGCCGACGAAACAGGAGCAAGTGTGGCACCAGGTAAAAAACACTGCAGCAGGGTCAGAGTTGATGGCAAGTTCAGAAGCGGACAAAATTGGAGCAAGTGTGGCACCAGGTGAAAACCACAACAGCAGGGTTACGTTTGTAGAGCAAATGTGCTAACTAACAGCAGGGGGAAAAACATGGAGCAAATGTGCTAACTGACAGTGGGGAAAAAACCAAAAAGGGTTCTCCTCCATGCCTCCTCCAGAATCCGCAACATGCGTCTAGTGGAGTAAAGAGTTAGGGTTGAGCGAGCGAATGTGCTACCTAACAGTCTTGAAAACCAAAAAGCATCCTCCTCCTTTGATGACCTCCACCAGAATCCGCAACATGTGTCTAGCGGAGTAATCTCTTCCATCCCCAGCTGCAAGTTGCGGATTTGGACCCTTTCAGATGCACATTTTGGCAAGTGAAGAGCTGTTAAGGTCTTGAGGTCCAAACAAAGATCCAATTGGACCCAATGGGTTGCAAGACCTCCCACAAGGTCTGAAAGGGCCTAAGCAAAATTCGTGTTGTTATCTAGCATTGCAAATCACAGTCTTCAGACCGTTCTTGAGGTCTTCAGGCAATCCCAAGCAGGTCCAAACATGGTCCAAAGGGTCCCAATGAAATCAAAATGTGTTAATGGCTTTGACAGTTTTAGTCTGACATGGGTGCAAATCTACAACTTTCTGATAGAACACCATGTCCATGTCGGTCAGACTGCAGCAGCAGCTAGCAGCAGCATGCAAACCGCGGAATGCTTGCTGTAGCAGAGGCTAGTAGCAGCTTCCCGACAAAGTTAGTTAAGCAGCTGCAGCAAAGCTGGTCACTGGATGCCCTGCAACAGCTAATGACCCTAACCTCACTGTTTCCCAAAACACATTTTGTCAGGTGTGCACAATGCTAGTAGCATTTGCATGCTTCTTTTTGGCCTGGATCTTTCCTTATGGATCATTGACAGAGAAAACCCATAATCATTGTTCTCCCTCAAATTTCAGAGTTTTTCCATGATGAGTCAATGTTCATTGCTCCTTAGCCAACTTTTAGAAACTTAGACAAGTAAGCTAAGATTGTCACCGTCACACCTTGTTAAATTCAATTGCATTGTCCAAAAGCTTGCTGACTCAAAAAGAGCTTCCTGTTGTCTAAACTGAACAGAAACATTCAAAATGCAACATCACATGCAGCACAAGTGTTTGCCCCATTCTGTTTTGGGAAATCCTCTGCATCCACGATTCTAACAACTACTTTTGTCCAATTTAGCATGTGGCATTTTAAGTCTTCTAATGCTCAATGTTGTGAGGGTCCAGATTATTTGTTAGCCTGTTTGTATTTTTTTCTGTGCTTGTGGTCTTTCAATGTCTGTTGTGATTGATTGGTTGCACTCTTTTGGTCAAGTGAAGAATCTTTTGCCTACAAACTCACTTCCATCATTGCCATGAAAACACTTGGGAATCGAATCAAACCAAAGAGACAACAAATCAAGAGCAGAAGCTACACATTTGGGGCATTTTAGGCAATGCACAAAAGACAACAAAACCAAGTCAGCAAATCTTGAGAATTCTTGGCTTTGCTGCATTGCCAATTCTAAGAATCACCATTCCCAGTGTTCATAACACCAAATCTATGCATCTGCACTTATGTGGAACCACAAATTCCATTGACTTCAAGTGGAGAGAGCCACGTGTGGCCAGCCGTGGGAGGTTTGTTCCTTATTCACCTAAATTGCAATTGCCAGTCTTTTGAGTGCAAATTGCACAGTGGCACCTGCTAGTGGTGACAGTTTGCTGGAACACATGATCGATGTCTACAACAACAATTCATCAATGCCTTTTGGTCCATGCATGTCTGGCCAGTGGGGTTGGCCCTCGTGTGCTGGCATGGGGCTTGGAGTGGTGGCGTTCTTGCCTCCTCCTTTCTCCCAGCGCTTGGAGATTCCTGAAAAGAGGCTTCCTTGTTTGTTCCTCAAGACCAGCTGATCACTGGTTGCCCTCAAATGTGCTTCTTTTTTGCCATCGACACTGTCATCCTCTCAAATGGATCTCACAATGTTGCTCTTTAGTGAGACTGGGAGCTCTGTGGCAAAGGAGCATGCCATTTTCTTTGTCGACAAGAAAAAACACAAAAAGGCTTAGTTGGTAAAGCAATGATCATGACAAAATCACAAAAAGCCAAGGCATCATGTTAGACTCTTTGCAAACAGCCCAATCCCCTTTCAAACTGCCATCTGACCCAAACACAGCCGTTCCTCAGAGCATCCACGACCAATCGAAAATGAACTAATCATGGTGTTGCACCTTCATAACAAAAGGAAGCATTGTGTTCAAATCCTCCACATGGATCATCTCTTTGTAGCCATTCTTGGCAGTCAAGTGAGGGCAACGCTACCAAGCAAAGCTGTCTGCATTCATTGCAAAGTGCAGCATTGTTGGGACAAAAATTGCCACAAGCACTCCCATGGATGTCGAGAACACTAGCACCAGGAAAGGCCCAAGGGTGTCCAAAAATGAGTTGGACGGCCAAAGCAATTGCGGTGCAAATCAGGTGTTCCAGCCATTCCAAAGACATGGCACCACCCAAACAAAAGACACTTGACAAAAAATGGCCCTTGTTTTGGGAATGAATGTCATTCTTGTTGGCTGCCTTGGTCCAATCGTCCAGCTTTAAGGTTTTGTCTTCCGACTTTTGGGCAACTCCAGAATCCCCTTTCATTTCATGGAGGTTGTTGACTCTGCGAATGACATCAGCATGAATGATTGGCTTGGGTCTCTGTTTGCTGCTTTTTGTAGTCACATTAGCAGCAGATGTGGCAAACTCATTGTCCAATCGAGACTTGAGTGCGCTGTGCATTGAATCTGGGCATGATCCTTTGAATCAAACACATTCAAAACACAAATGATGCTTAGCATTTGGATCCATGATTGCATGACAGGAGCATGCAATTAAAGATTTTGTGCAGCATGCACACCTGGGGAACTTGGGCGGCCTCCCTGCTCCAAGTTCTCAATCATGTCATCTGCATCAACCATGCGGGTCATGATGTTGCGCCTGCTTGTGCTGAACATGTTGGTTTTGGGTGCTAGCAAGAGTGGGCACAGAAAGAGATTATGAAGCACTATGGATGATTGATTTTTGATGTGCTGGCACTTGCAGTCAATGCCTGCATTGTGACTTGCTGCTAGCTGGCAGTGGACTGCAACAGTGCAAAAAAGGACATGTGTTCTTCATCGTGAATGACTAACCAATGAATGAAATTGCGTCAAGCAGGAATTTGAAAAAACACAATGTGTGTCAGGAAGTTCCCAGGTCTCATGTGGGAGCCAAAACCCCTCTCATGGAGCCAACAAGTGGAGCCAATTGATGGAGCCAATGGAGACAAAACGTGTGGATGGTGGAGTCATGTGCATCCGATTCTTGTGGTAAAACTGCAATGCCCCAATTTGCCCACAATTGGCTGCACACAGAGTGTCCTCATCCGGGACTCAGTCATTCATCCCGGACTCATTCACGGAACTGAAGATGCGCTTCCCAGCGCATGGGACCAGTTGCTTCTAGCCCTGTCCTTCACACGCAGTGAAGAAGCTTGCTCAGAAGAGCAACGAACCATCGTCAGAGACACTGGTCCACATGTCACAACGACCACATCTTTCAGACCGTTGTGTCAAGATGCATGTGATTCGAACACGCTTTGTTCTGGATTGTTTGACACGAGCTGTCGTTGTGGAACAAGTCATGACAAACTGCACAGCTGGCACGCAGAAGCATCGTTCATCTCAGCAGAGAGAGGATTGCGCCGAGAGATCTTGAGCCGAACCTCTCTCAAATGTCACATTCATTTTGGCTTCATTCTGAAGCTTGCAATTTTCATTTGCAAACAACTCAAAAGGCCTGTGGCTTTTGGTG
>ENA-ORBV01010836-ORBV01010836.1-microbial-mat-metagenome-genome-assembly--contig:-NODE-10836-length-14483-cov-4.082882_pt1 | contig 14483 bp, 16 predicted proteins | sample MGYA00237777_ERZ505514 | MGnify/ENA primary metagenome ERZ505514 (study PRJEB26160, sample SAMN06269048) | microbial mat metagenome | isolation source: Oligotrophic lake microbial mat | place... | reverse complement strand
ATTATAACCCCTCGACCGGACGACGCACCCCCCTTCATCGAGTACCAACCGACGACGATAATGTTGGCGACAACGACAAGTGGTTACTGCCCGTGTGGCAGCTGGCGCCGGCACCACGATACAATCCCATTATTGTCAACTACGATTTACTCAATCAGACCGTTGTGGCATATGCCGTACAGCAGTGGTTGCAGTACAAACAACACGACGCCAAAACAAAACTAAATCAACAACGCCAGCAACACCCAGTCTTGACTCCGGCCTTTTCGCAAATTCAACAATTATGGAAGGGCGCCCTGCCTCCAACAGAGGTCGAAACTGCCGCTACGGATACGGATACGGATACGGCTGACATGCAAAGCCAGCAGCAACAACAGCCTTACAGTCTATTTTTACAGCCCATCTGGGACAAGTCGACGTCCAAGAATGCCGCCAATGGCGAGGACGAGGGCAAAGACGAGCTACCCATTTTGGTAGCACTTTTACATGCTGCCGTGCCCTGGAATGGATACATGGAACGGACGGTCGCTAATCCTGATATCCGAGGTCTTCATGTCGTTATGGATTGGGTTTGGGCCGATGATGATGATAGTAATAACAACAACAATATCCCGGTTGAATGTCAAACCAGGCCCAGCACGGGCACGGGCATTGGTAATGGTAATGGTAATGGTAATACTATTTCGGATGACGATATTTATCCTACCTTTACCTACGTCGTCAATGGACCACAAGCCACATTTTTGGGATATGGCGATTTGCACGAACCAAAATACGAACAGATGATGGAAACCATGGACTTTCGGATTCCCACTGCCTACAAACAACAACAGCCACCACCACCACCACCATCCGTACTCGACAATAGCATCAACGGCACCAAAAGCAACAATGGAACCATTGATTGCTCCATGTTCACGAACAGTAACTTTCCGTCTTCGACGTCAACAATGGGGTATTACCAATGGCGGGTTTACCCGACCCAACAACTTCGGGATACCAACTTCAATCCATCCAATCTCAAGGCATGGCTTTATTCCTCAGCTGCTGTATTTATCTTTTGTATCGCCACTCTCATTTTCCTCTCCTATGATCACCTGGTACAAGCCCGACAAAAAGCCGTCTTGAATAGCGCCATAAGATCCAACGCTATCGTCACCAACCTTTTTCCAAGCAATGTGCGAGATCGGATCATGAAAGAAGCAGAAGAGCAGGCCCTGGAAGAGTACCGACAGAAAAAGCAACAAAAGAAACTTAGGAAACGAAATCGAAGGAGAAAACACAAAAATAAACTTCGCGCAAGCAAGGGCGATGATGCACTTGCTGCAACGGCAAGGGAGAATGCTACTAATTTCAATGCATCCCTTAGCGCCTTTGGTGCTGTGCCCAAAAAGCAGCTCAAGGAGTTTCTAAACGACGGCGACGCTGGAGAGAAAGCTTCTGCCGAAAAGAAGAGTACCGGCGACGGCGACGAAGAAGACGAAAAAGAACCAAGTGGAACCTTTTCCAGCAAACCAATCGCGGATCTCTTCCCAGCTGGTACGTTCATGAGAGTGTGTCTCCTATTGCCTCTAGGCGCACTCCAATCTAATCACCCGGAATATTCTCATCTTTTGTGTCACAGCAACTGTACTTTTTGCAGATATTGTCGGATTTACTGCCTGGAGCTCAGTGAGAGAACCCACCCAAGGCGAGTCGCTGATTTGCGCGGGATGTTGATGCTGGTGCTTCGTCTTTGTCTTTGTCGGCAGCCCCTCAACCCACTCTTTCTCTTCTATTGTGTCTCAATGTTGGCAGTCTTTCAGCTCCTCGAAACACTCTATCATCATTTTGATGCCATGGCCAACCGTAAGTTCGTTCGCCCGAGTCAGCGGCAATACTATACTAGCGCAAACCGTCCCCGTGTTCTATACGAAAGCTAACAAATGATGCGCCCACTGTTGGGTAAAATCGCGCACGTCCATAGGTCGGAAAGTTTTTAAGGTCGAAACTGTGAGTCATCAGTGTATGTGTAGTTCTAGTCAACACACGCAAGACACAAGACGGATTTGCTCACCATCATCGTTCATCACCGGCATTTCTTTCTCTTGCAGATTGGCGACTGCTGTGCAGCAGTGACGGCAAGATGCCCCCACCAGACAACAGCTGTTGCTCTTTCACGACCCTTGCTCTAATCCCCTGTGGTTCAATGCACCGAAACATGCACCACAACAGGGTCTTCCTGGTGCGTCTTTCACAACAAACACTTGCCAGCTGTTTTTTGTTGGCACCTTTCCCAAGTTGTGTCACGTTGCTTGCTCTGTTGCTTACTCTGCACTTTGCTAACCTAAAACATAGATCCACGGCCAGATCACGCTGTTGTTGTGGCAAGATTTGCTAAGGCAAGTCCGCCTGTCCTACCTGCTCGAAATCCACAGCAGCGGGAGTAGGGCCCCACTTCTAGCAGGCCTCGAGGAGGTTGCAAGTTCAAGTTCCATCTGCTTTTGGCTCACTTTTTGTTGCCTCGCAAAATCGAAACACCTTTTTTTCTTAGGACATTCTAACGAAAATGAAGGATCTTTGCGACAGGCTAGAAGTCATTCTTGGTCCTGATACCGGAGGTGAGGCAATTAATTTTATTCTCGCGCCGTAACGCTGCATGCAAATCGGACTGGTACTAACAAACTTGGTTTTTCTTCTAGACTTGTGCCTAAGAGTCGGTCTTCACAGCGGTGCAGTCACTGCGGGTATGTCCACGAATTTGATTGGCAATGCCCGCAACTATCGTTGACGATTCGTCTCAACCTATCTCAAATTTCTTTCTAACCAGGGGTGTTGCGGGGAGAGAAGAGCCGCTTTCAGCTGTTTGGTGACACTGCAAATGCAGCTGCCCGAATGGAAAGGCAAATGATCAAATCAGATCGAGGCGACTGCACACATGGGCGCTGAAAAGCATCTCACTCGCGAACCATGCTGCTCTTCTGATTGCTTGGTGCAGCACTGGAGCTCCAAACAGGATTCAAATGTCGGGGGAAACTGCGAAGCTGTTGCAAGCTGCCGGCAAGAAATGGGCACGAAAGCGAGACGAGGCGGTGGAAGCCAAGGGCAAAGGCAAAATGCAGACGTGTTGGCTGGCGATTGGTAGCTCTGTGGATGGGCGTCTTTCTGGCGGGTTCAATTTTGAAAGCTCTGGTAACGATAGCAAGCAGGCTGACTCTCTCACTGCGAGCCGAAAAGCTAGCCTGACCGCTCATCCAGCGCTAGCCCAATCGATTGCGAGGAGAAAGAGCAGCCTGAACAATGTAATTTCGTCTGTCAGTGTCATTAAAAGTCGAGCAAGCAGCTTCGCCCTGATGGGAACAAGCCAACTTGGTGTAAATTTTGGTAGGTCCCCCGCTAATTCCGGAACTTTGGACCATACGACTGCTAGAAGAGGGTCCAAGGCGGCCCCTGCCTTGGCACAAGTATCATCACACACGAAGATGGTAATCACGGAGAATGCCAAGAAAACAGAGCGGTTGGTGCGCTGGAATGGTGAAGTACTTTCAAGGCTGTTGAAATCGATCGAAGCTAGGCGAACAGCTGCGAGAGACCTTCGAAAGGCTGAAAATGAATCCGACTCTGACCCCAAAACAGCTACAACCGAGAATTCTGAAAACTCGGATGCGTCAGAAAAATCAGCGAGGTCCGCATCGTCACTTGACAGCTCGGAAGACAATTCGGCGGGTGAATTTGGTGACGAGATGCAAACAACAGCGCTGGAAGAAGCCAAAGAAATCATTAACCTACCGGCCTTTGACGCAGAGGCTGCCAAGAATCAAAAGGACCCAAACACGTTCCCTCTTGAGGCGGTTGTCAGAGACCAGCTTCTCGCTTTTGTCTCCGAAGTGGCATCCATGTATCGGTAAGTGAACAACAAACAACATCGGGTGTATGTTTTCTTTTGGTGCGTGGTAAAGCTAACAGGCTCTTTCTTTTGCTGCGGTTCCATTATCTACTATAGGTATAATCCATTCCATAATGTACGCACACACACATGCTATCTTGGTGGCTGCAAATTTCGGACTTGCTTTCTCATGCTCTCTCTTCACTGCCTGCGATTATAATTTTCTGTTAGTTTGAGTACGTTGGCTGGAGAGACCTACTTCTTTCGTCAATTCCCTAGACAGCTCTTACCCAACCACACTTGCATTTCTTGTTCTTCTGCCAGGCATGCCTCGCACGTCACCATGCAAGTCGCAACTGACGCATGTTCCATGAAAATTCTAACAACAAAAGTCCCAAAACTAACACACCCTTGTCGTGCCATGTTAGGTCCGTCGTCAAACTGCTAGGGCAAGAGGGACTGTTCGCTGTGCATGGAGTTGCTGATTAAAGCACACTCCGTTGGATTAATTGGATTTTTTCTACTGCCATTGCCCCCATCCCAGGAGAATCGTCGCACCCGACGCCATTGTGGACAACAACAGCACAGCATCCGGAGATCAATTGGTGAAGATGCAGCATGGTGCGACAGCTAGATCTTTGGGAGAATTGCGAGCTGTCGGCTTTTGCTCACCACCTCTCTCGACTGCTGCGTTCCTACTCAAATGGATCATGCGCACGGAATCACGAGCGACCCATTGGTGAGTCTGTCCCTAGTGGAGAACTGGTGGCCCACAACGTCTTTGTCGATAGCGATGCTTGCTCCACCCATCCATCTATCCATCAATTGTTCTGCAGACGCAATTCGCTGTTGTTTTCTCTGCTCTCATCCATGGTGAGTAGCTATTCGATACGTTATGTCTTTTACCCGCTTCCTTTTGTCATGGCTAACGAAGAGAATGTCCGCTGCGTTTTTTTTCACAGATATGGACCATCCAGGTACGCGCAGATACTGATGCCGTTGTTCTTTATGCAGTCAGCGAGGTGGAGGCTAACACTTTGCCCATTGGATTGTGCCGACCACGGCGTTTTGTCACAGGGGTTCCCAACGCTACTCTTGTTAAAGAGGGCACAAGCTTGGCCGCTCTCTACAAGAACAAGAGTGTAGCAGAGCAGGTACGTGCATGCTAAGATGTCCGATGGTATTCAAGCGAGTCGGGCCTCGCTCATAAAAGTTTCTTTTCTTTCTCTCTTGCCCTACAGAATAGCGTCGACCTCGGTAAGTACCCGCTGTGACCAGCAGTAAAGGGAAAAGGAATGTCTAGTTGTTGATCTGATACAATTTATATCGCCTCTAATGCCCCTTCTAGCCTGGGAGACCCTCATGACGGATGCGTATAAAGATTTGAGAAGAGTAATATACTCAACGAAAGACGAAAAGAAGCGGTTTCGTCAGGTAAGTCCGTTACCGGATTCGTCAACGAGTCGTTAATGTATTTCGAGGCGTATCTCAAGCCTCAATTTCATCGATTCTTTCTCCAGCTGATCGTGAATGGTAAGACAGCTCTTTCGTGGGCATGATGCCGTCTATACGTTTCTCTTGCGAAGCTAACGACGGCATGGCTTGTCTATCTTTTCTTCTACTTAATCCGTACAATACAGCTGTCATGTAAGTGCTTCTTTGCGACACGCACTATTACTCGGGCCAAGCGCTCTGCCTTTCAAAGGTTGCTCACTACCTAAACTCCCCTGGGAAACAAATGCCACCACAGGGCGACCGACATTGTGGACAAAGAGTTGAAGCAGGTATGTCTTCTTTTCCACATTCTCACTGTACCTTGTCTGCCTACCGTCGTGTCTCTCGTGTCTCTCAACTCTCCTCCAACGCCCCTTTCTTCGAATCCTGTAGCTGCGGAACGAACGGTGGGAAAAAGCTTTCCAAGAAAAGAGCTTGGAAACCCTGACCAGAGAAGATGTCAATAGAAAAGCTACCATTGTGATCGAGCGTAAGTGCCAGAGCTGGTACATTGACCACAACCAATACTATATCAAGCTCACTCCTCTCCTCAAATTCATTTCGCCCAGACTTGATCCAAGCCAGCGATGCAGCGCACACCATGCAACGCTGGCACATTTGCAGAGCATGTTGTCCAATGGAGGAATCCATTGATGTTTAGTTGTTGGTGCAAGCTCACACCTGACTGTCTTCTTTTCCTTCTGCCTCGAACAGAAATGGAATGAGCGTTTCTTCGAGGTATGTTGTTTGAGGGTTGATTGTGTGGTGAGTCGCCAGTCGGATCTCATGTGCCTGCTCTTTCTAGGAAATGTACACCGCCTATAGAGAAGGACGATCTGAAAGCGACCCTTCCGAGTTTTGGTACAAAGGTGCGAATACTTTCTTCTATGAAACGTTTTGCTTATTTCATGTCCATCCGTGGGCTTGTCCAAGTCCATGCCTTACCCTTTCCCCCGTGTGTGTTCTTTTTTTACAAAAAAAAAGGCGAGATAGGATTTTTCGACTACTATAGTACGTTATACTTTTGCATATCCATCTGGCGGCTGGACCAGGCCCAAACCTCACCCTTTCTCAATTCTTTTACTTTAGTTATCCCGCTTGCCAAAAAGCTGAAAGAGTGTGGCGTATTCGGTGTTTCTAGCGACGAATATCTCCAATACGCAGAAGCGAATCGGAAAGAATGGGAAATCAAGGGTGAGTCTGTGGTGAAAGAGCACATTGAAAAGTGTGGGCAGATGTTTGCCCAAGAAGACGAAACCGGTGGAGAGGGCGCCAACTGGAAAAGAAAAGACATTGATCTGCCTGATCACGATGATGAAGCAGACGAGAACGAAGCAGATGTGAACGAAGAGGTTCAAACCGCAGCAGCGGATGCCCATGAGGTAGCCAAGCAACAGCATGCTATGGAAAAGGCCCCTTCCGAGTAGAGATCTGTCTTGGCACAGCATTTGTTGATTTCCGTGCATCGTTTATTGGAAAAATAAATTCCATATTAGTTCTATTTGAATCGTAACTATGATGAATAGTAGCTAGGTAGCTAGCTAGGTAGCTATAGTGTCCGAATGACGAAGATGGTATTCATCTTTAATGGCGCTATTGTCGACTCTATGATCCCGGCCTGTGGTACTGTTCGAATACCAGAAAAGAAGCTGCCAAAGAAGATGAAGATCAACGGCCTAAGTGGCAAAGACAACTCTGTTAATTGTAGAGAAACTAGTAGCTTTAGCTAGTGCCTAATAACAATGCTATTGTTGCAACAGTAGCTGTAAAGGCTACACCTCCGACAGCATCATCGCCCCGGATCATCCGAGGAAAGCGGACCTATCGTCGTCTTCTTCGACTCCCAAACTGTATCACCTCGTTTAGCGCCCCCCGAATGCTTGATCATGACGGACGAGCTGCCACTAGATCACGAACCATATGCACCGCACCTAAATCAACACACGCATGCAGAGATACCGATTGGTGCGCCAGGATTTGAGATGGCCATTGCGTCAGGGGGGGTATTTTTTCATTGTGCTCTGACCAATAATGAAGTGATGCGGCTGAACATTGTCGCGAGGTAGGAATTGTGGAGTAAGCAGAAGGGATTCGCAGCACGTCTGCCGAAAATCAACACCTCCTCCGAACCCTATCGTGCTAGAAACGTTCCAACGAGCCATTGTGTGCATGTTTCGCTGCATACGAGCACAGCAGTAGCTGCACCCTCTGAACGGCCAATTGCACAGCGACCGTCGAAATCTTAATGGGCATCTGTCGTTCATCAGATTCCAATTTGATTGCTCAAGAAGTGCCGGCATGTTTTCAACTAAAACCGTCCACATTGAATTCTTGCAGATCCTGCCCGATTTTGACGTCAGGCCATGCCCAAACATGTCGCCCCATAGGATCACGAACAGGCGTGCGAACAATGTACTTAACAGCAGCGTTGAATGTTGATCCCTGGCCACACCGAATACCCTCGTAAAATCGGCGATTAGGACACTGATGATCCTTGGGAGAAACGTCCTACTCGTAGTAGATTGAAGTAGTGGAAAACCTTTTGACTTGACTGCACTCTGGCCTAATGTTTGGGTGAGAAAATACGAGGCGATTGTCGAGTTCATGAATCCGATTTTGTCTTCGATGTGAGATCATGTTTATCGAATGCTTTAGCCAGCATCAGCAAGAACTGAAATGTCGATTGAATGTGTGCGTTCCACGCATGCCGATGCTCACTAGTGTCGGCCTAACCCTGCACGGTAGGATGCTGCAACTACCTTTGAAGAGTTTCCTGGCCCGAGGCACAATGGACAATGCAACCGCGGAAGGTCCAAATGTAAACCACTGGTACAAGTAGTTGACGACCGCCAACACGTAGAAACGTCAAACACAGGCCACACACAAATAGGCAATTCTTTGGACCGAATGTTTTTTCCGGGAAACGTGGAAGCGTGCGGGGTGATTGTTTGGGTTTGTGTGCCTTCACGCCCTGCAGCTGATGATGATGCCTCGCCGCCTCACGAATTGGCAAGTTGATCGATGTTTGCTCTCCTTAGTTTTCTAATCATGCTAGCATTGATTCGAGCTGAGAGGCAACAATGGGCTCTTGTTCACCAGGCAAAAAGTGTCAGGAAAAGGTGCAAGGGCGACTTGGAGGGGGGGGCTTCCACTGAGACTCTCTGAGAGGCAAGAACATTCAGGAGTCAGCAGTGATCCTCCCCATTGCAACTGTTGGAAAACTCGTGTCGCTTGCTTTGGCTTTTCTTTCGAGTTCCGACGGGGACACCAACGAGTCAAGTTCCACACTGCTAGCACCTGACAGCAGAGGAGCTGAAGAATCACAAGGCCAAGTCAAAGTCGTTTGGAATTGACTGTTCTCTCTTTGTTTCTCTGCACGCACACTTGTCTTGCACACTGCATTAACCACAGCAATTTCAGAATGCGCTTTCTCGGAGGCAAATCTGCTACCAATGCATGCAGCCCGAGCACTGCGTTGCAGAATGACTTGGTCTCTTTGGCCCATTTCTTTCATCCTGTGTTGCGTTGGCTGGCAACCAAGAATTTCAGCGCACCCTGCTGTTGATCTGCGCTGCCAGTGCCAGCAGCTACATGCAGCTCTAGAGCTCTGGGGCTAGATCTAGCTGTGCAACGACCATCAAGTGGCTACACATGGATCGCAAGGTAGCAATGTTAACATCTCGCCATCTAACTCTAGCTGTCTAGCATGCAGACACAGCTGTGTTGTTCCTCTGCTGGTCTTCTGAGTTCTGACGCCGTTGTTTTGGACAGACATCGGTCATTCGATTCGTGGGTTGGTTTCGTTCAGTTTCGACTTTGACCTTAGCCCTAAAAGATCTTTTGGTGTGAAAATTGGATCTTTTGTAAATGCGTTGTGCAGCAGATGTTCGATGACGTCAAACCAACAGAGTCATTCTGAACAAATTTAACGGTGGTGCAAAGAGCTGCACAAAAGTGACGTTCTCGTTGTTCGTTAGTGTTCGTTGGCCGTTGAATGTGACAAAGAAGTTTTGTAATTGCCATCAATTCGTTTCCAGGAAGGGGCACACAATGTGTCTTTTTGAACAGGTTGTGTGCACTGCAGAACACTTGAGCTAAGGGACGGCCTAGCAGAAGCTAGCGCCGCCAGAACCCAGCGGTTGTGCTGCCTTGCACCCCCCTCAAAGGCAAACAAAGGCACGTCCTCTCCACAAACGACGCCAGGAATAACAAACAAATAGCTATTGCCACCTACTTGTACAGTTCAATGGCCATAAGCTATCTCCTGCTTGCTAGACTAGACTGCTAACTGCAGCATGTCGTTGCACATTTAGTTCGAACGAACTAGCATGTCTAGTGCCAAAACCGAAAAGGAAACGCATTGTGGCTCCAGCACCGACACTCACAACAAGATCCAACATGCCTGTTCTGCCATGCAAGGATGGCGACCTTCTGTGGAAGACGCCTCCATTTGCCATGTCATGCCAACCCACGTGCTACCCCAACATGCCTTGTTTTGTGTCTTGGACGGCCATGGTGGAAATCTAGCAGCAGAATTTGCCAAGGAAGAATTTTTGGATCTCTTAAATGAAACTCCCGATTTTCAACGCTATTGTCAAATTGTATCGCCTTTCATAGCCTCTTCCAAAAAGAAGAAGAGCAAGGCGCCATCCAATAAACAAATCCAAGAATTCGCCTTGTTACTAGAAAAGGCCCTTACTCAGTCCTTTGTGGAATTGGATCGAGCGTTGTATTTACAAAACTACTGTGAAGAAGGAAAAGGAAAAGTAAGAGTGACAGCTGGAAGTACTGCCGTGGCTTGCCTTGTCACACCCTTCACTGTCGTCTGTGCCAATCTGGGAGATTGTCGAGCCATGCTCGCCAGCAGTGGCACTTCCAGTCCCACTGCTGTCACAGCAAAGGCACTGAGTCACGACCACTTACCCGACTTGGAGACGGAAAAACAACGCACAGTCAAGGCAGGAGGCACTGTGGAAAATGGTCGAGTCGATGGAGAATTGGCCATGTCGCGGGCTTTGGGAGATTTTGAACTCAAAGATATATCACTCATAATGACAAAGGACGATGAGTATGATGGCACCAATTCCGAGGATCTCGAACAACTTTTACAGTTCGCTCAGCAACAAAAGGTGACTCCTTATCCCGAAATTCAAGTCCACCATCTCAATGAAACAGATCGATTTTTGATCCTGGCGTGTGACGGACTTTGGGATGTCACTTCCAACGACGAAATGGCCGAATGGACGACTGGTTTACTGCAACAACAACACGGGAATGATACTGATTTGGGGAGAGTATGTGAACAATTGTTGGATCTATGTTATGGTAGAGATAGTCAAGACAACATGACCATCGTTCTCGTCGTATTAGAAGGAGGAAACAAATTGATTGGAAAATGAAATTTCGACGGCTCAAGAAACAACACACGCCAACTGTGGATAGCGGCAGTGGGGCGGGGAGCTTAAGATGCCACATTGCCAACCCAATGTGTAGACAAACCAAGCTTCGGCGCCTGCGTCAGATGATGCACCCACAATGGATCAAACGCAACTGCTCTTGGGTTCGAAACACCAACGACAATTTTTCCACCAGCTCGACACACAGCCAGCAGCGTTTTTGCCATCGGAGAAACCAGTTGCATGGTCCTAAGCGGTTGTTCGCATCATCGTGACCGCGAATCACATGCAACAGGCAACATGCATTTGAAGTGCCGTTGTCGCAATCAAGGCTCATCTAACCTTCTGTGTAACCATCCATGGAAGTTTTGTCACACTTTCCACGCATTGTCTATGACAAACGCACCAAAGCTACACTCAAAGCAAACAAAGCGAACACGACAGCACTTCAAGAGCACTCGCTGCCTTTTTGCTTTGACCGATGCACAGCGAAATTGATTCATGACCCGATCAACAACAAAAACCTATCCAGTGTCTGGAATTCGACAATGAATGTCGCCGTCGCTTCGAGGCTTCGTTGCTTCCTCTCCCATGCTGTCCTTTTCCTACCTAACCATCGCCTACCTCTGGCTTTGGACTTCTGTTTTTCTGTGCCCTTTTTTTTCGCCATTGGCCCCTGCAGGTCATTGCAACTTCCGGAAATGAACGCTTCACCTAATGGGTGCATGTTGTGAAACTACAAGCTAGACGACAATTCCATCCATCGCTGCCTGCTGCTTTTTCCAAAGCCCCAAATTCGTCGAGATTACGAACTGTCTGGATTGACTGAACAATGAAAATCATGATGGTTAAAACACACAACTCAGCAAGAGCACACAGTTGGGAGTTGCCAATTCAAGTGGGCTGGATTGAAGTTTCTGGGTTGTCGAGAAAGCTGGCGTCCCACGTGTCAACAGCCCAGCTACCAATCTCTCGCGGAGACGTGAATTGCTATGGCTGCTCGAAGACAACAGCAACATCCCTCCTTTCGACTGTGGTGACTGTGACACCCAGAAGAAGCCATGCTAGCTAAGGTTGCCCTCGCTGCTGCCCGTCAAGGAAAAATTTATCCTTGTGTGAGGTTTGAAGGACGCAAATGTTCCAGCAGCACCAATCAGGAAAGCACTAGCCCACAATGCCCTGTGGCACTAGTGCCCGTCTTTAGCCGAACTGACGCTCTGTTGTTGATTCAAAGCATGCATGTGGCTTCGCCGGGCGATTCAGCACAATCTGCAATCGGAACGAAAGCATGGAATCCAGTCCTGCAATTGCTCCTACAAAACACTCAGCTCTCATTCGTCGGGCGCGATTCTCAGCTATGTCGAGACCGTGATTCCGAAACAGTCTGCAGCTCACTTGATTTGTAAATTCCATTCCTGACACATGATGACAAACGGTCACTGCCGCTCGAAGTGAAGGCGAGAGTCACCTGGTGCTCCAATGTTTCATGTGATGACAAACGGTTGCTGTTGGTCGAAGTGAGGGCAAGAGAAACCGGGTGCTTCAAGGTTTCAAGTGCCATGTGCTGGGCCGTTCGGTTCCCACCGAAAATGAGCTGCCAAATGAACAACAGCCCACACTCTAGGATCAAACGGGGAATCAACACAATTCATGCGCACCCGGGGCTTGCGGCAACAAACTCCTCGAATTGTGCAGCTTGTCTGGCTTTTCCCAAGGGGCTTCAACATGCTGGCAATCTATTTGAGCTCACATGCATCATGCTTTCCCAGCTCTGCGAAGCACCGGTTTGACTTAAGCGTGCGGCGATTGAAGCGGTTTGACAATGCCGTCCGGAGTTGCAGTGGGTGTCACGCATCAATGAAAGTGGCCTTGGTGATGTCCATCGACATCGGTTCCAGCTGCTCCAACTCAAGCCACAAAATGTGACTCAGCAAAGAGCACCGCTTGGAGCATCTAAACTCCCCTTAAAGGAATCGAGAGCGACGGAGGTGCACCACTGCTGTCAAGAATGGAATCACCTCATCACTTACCCAGGAATGATGTCATTGCATGCCATGTGAACTCTGCGATTCCGCGTCAACGACAGCGACGAATGAACGAGAAGCAACAATGGAAATTGTCGTCCAAGAAGGCAAACCGGAAACCATCTTGTTTCTGCACAACAAGCTGAGGCAGTGCAGTGCTTGCACTTCCGAAAATGACGTCACCAATTCCTTCTGTCGGGTTGCACAGGTGGCTAGAAAAATGCGGAAAAGAAACGCCGGCTTCAAAACATGCAGCTAAGCAGGCTGACCAAGCAAGGCACCGCCATCCCCAGTCAACTTCGCGGCACACGAGAAAGTCGGTTGTTTGGCTCCGCGGCCGACGGGGCGGTGTTTGGACTTGGGTTTGCCGTGAATCGCATTTTGCGTGCAATGTTAGAGGCACTGCAGCGACAACAAGGCAAACCTAGAATTGTCGCTTCAATCCACAACGTCATGGCTCGAATCTGTGGCGTTGATCGGCAAACCGGCTACCAAATGAATTGTTGCATTGGTCGAAAACAACACATGGCAGAGCTGTCACAGGATGAACTGGCAAGGAATCGTTGATGCATGTTTGGTTCCAGCTCGCACAGCTGTTGCCGAACATCGGAGACATTTTTTGGCGTCACTGCTGGTGTTGGCAGCCTGCCCAACTCCTGCTTGTCCTCCAATGGGTTTGCCAGTGACACCTCTGTCAATGGCATTAACACTGCTGCCGACTTCAGCTTTCTTATGGCAACTTCGAAGCCACAATCGAAACGACAGCAACCCATTTCAGCATTAATCGGTGTCCCCAATCCGCGGAGTTTTGTTGTGTCTTGGGGTCGCCACAGCGTCGCAATGGCAGTCAAAATTGCATTGGATAAGGAAAGACGGGCGGGTTCAGCTGTTGCTGCTGATGGTCGTGGGGTCGGCCCCCGCGACCGCCAAATGCTTGGAAACGCAAAAGCACTTGCGGACAATTCCAATCCTTTGTGGAGAAACCGTGTTGGTGGCCAGAACCGCGCTGCAGTTGCGACAAAACTTCAACAAAGACCAAGCACTGCAGGGCAATTCAACGAAGGCTGTGGTGCGGTGAGTTAGCCAGCTACACGCGGCAGCAAATTGTCACCCTTGCAGCAAACGGGGACATGCTTGTCAGCAACAATGCTTCAAGGCCGCGGCTGCTTATGTCGATTTCCTGTCCCGGTGCTTTCGGTGCCACTTTCAAAGCCCAAATTGTCATCTGATGCCACTGCCGATTATTGCCGCCCATTACTTCAATCTCCAATGTGTGCCTTTCCTGACTCTTGTCTGTCTCGTGACCCTTCCCGGGGACCCTTCACTGGCTTCCTGGCGTTGCTGTTGCCGTTGAGAAAGAATCACGTTGGAATCAGACTTTGTCTCGAACGTTGTTGAATCGCCATGGCGAATGATTGGAAGCATATGCCTTTTGATCAGCAAAATGGGCCCACCTATAGCCATGTTACCCACAGCTTGTCATGCCGAGGTTCGAGCACATGACCTCCAATGGATGCAGCAAGCTTCACATGCATGAATCCTACCTAACTGTTCACCTCCACACCTCGTCTGCTCGAACTTTTGAATCGAAATGAAGACTGACCCGTGATTAAACGTTTTTTGTAATTTGCAAGAGAATGTGTGCGACGTCGTTCCAGTTATAACTGGTCCAGACTGGCTGCCACCACTTCTACTGGTTAAAGC
>ENA-ORBV01010835-ORBV01010835.1-microbial-mat-metagenome-genome-assembly--contig:-NODE-10835-length-14483-cov-4.737540_pt1 | contig 14483 bp, 14 predicted proteins | sample MGYA00237777_ERZ505514 | MGnify/ENA primary metagenome ERZ505514 (study PRJEB26160, sample SAMN06269048) | microbial mat metagenome | isolation source: Oligotrophic lake microbial mat | place... | reverse complement strand
ATGGATTGTTGTCATTGATGATGGAATGCATGTGCTACAAGATAGTAGCTAGTACTCAACTGTATGTTGAAACGTTGTCTGTTGCATGGCGGGATGGAACGGTCGCGGTGCCACACGGAAGCTTAGCAGCGCGGTACATCAAACCTGTAACTTTCTTGAAAGAAGAAAACAAAAAAAAGTTGAGCAATCAAGTCCCACAAACCAAACATGCTCTACTGCAGCCACAGTGTACAGTAGCTAGACCTACTCTCTGAGTAGCGAGCACTAGCATACTTAATAGCTACTTAAGTAGCTAGCTTACTAGTAGGAAGCTAGCAGCTAACTGCTTGTGCAAGTTTTGTGTGTTGTTTGGTCCCAACAAAAAGATTTCAAGTGAATGAATGCACGGACAGACATCTTTGCCATCGATCACCACAATGGCAGACATGCATCTATCACGATGCTACTAGTGCACACTGTCACCCACCCAGACTGGGCCGATCTTCTTGGGGCTCACTTTTTGGCCCATGTCATGAGCATGGACCTTCTGGCACAACATGACGACATTCAATGTTCATTGAATCCGACTCTTCACTTGCTGTCTAACATGCTCTGTGACTGCTGAAGGTGAGAAGGGAACTAGCTGGCTATCTGTCTCGAAGCAAGCTAAAAGACAAAGCTAGACAGTGCTTGCCCTTTTCAGAATTGGTGGTGCATGCACATGATTCAGTTTGGCAACACTGTCAGCATGGGCAGATCTGAAGGAATGCAAAGAAGCACCATTCAGTGCTTGCATCAATCCCCTTATTTTTCTGCACCAGGTTTTTTAATGATGCAAAAGTCCATGCTTTCGCAAACCTCTGTCTCGTTGATAAAAACACTGCTAAGTGGAGGAACCGCCTTGCTGACTTTGTGTCAAATTTGGCAATGCTACCACTTTCAGAATGTGTGTCTTTGTGCTTAAGCTGCTGGGAATCTGTTGAGACCTCTTGCTCCCCTAAAACAAGAGAATGATTTGCTAAAACAGAAGGGGACTCCAAAAGAAACACATGGTGCATTCTTTCCCAGCAGACAGTGGCACATTGTGAGACCATGTCCATCTTCGGTCATGCACAGGGTCCCACAATCGCCTCTGGGGGCAAGTGGTCGGGCCCCATTTCCAAAGCTGGAAACACTAATGTACCCTCTCCTTGATGCCATGTCAGCAACATTTTTCCAAGCGATTGTGACACTGGCAGCTTCGTCTCGGTGCTTGACAACAAAGAGAACAACTTTTGCATCCATGCAACATAGGATTGGAGTCTAGTTAGGAAAGACGCAAAGAATGGTCAGCAAGACCAAACCAGGGCAACAGCTTGAGGGGGTTTACCCTTCCGTTCATGTGCGGATGCTTAATTTCAAAGCTCAACAAGTCAGTCCCAGTGTTTTTGGAGACAACCTGTCCAACTTCCATCATTTTGTCTTGGCAGTGCTCCATTCCAACCAATGCTCTTCTTTTTGACCACGTTTAGTCCTGGAGCTGGTGTCCCTATCCTCAAGAATTGAGGCATCATTTTCCCAGGTTCTACTGTTGGTGTATGGTTCCAGGAATTCACGAAGAAGTGGAGGGGTGCCCTTCAAACGTCGTCATCGTGCTGTATCTCACTTGGAGTGCCATGCTGGGAGTCTTCATTTTCTTCTCCACGTTTGCCTTCGGACTCAAGAAAAGATTCAAAATCAAGAGAGAGAAGACGCTCGCGAAAAGCTAAAGAATGGAGACGTTGGCAGCAACAGATGTTTGGAAATGGTCCCGAAAAGGGTAACGTTCCAAACGACACTGAAGACAAGAGCGAATCACTTGAATCTGGCTATGCGAAAGATTTTAAAGTTGTAGATAGTTGCAGAAACGACTATTCACAAGTCTGCGCAAAAAGGTGTTTGTGTAACTTATCCAGTACATAACATGACGGTATTAGGTTTTCTCGTGTATTCACTCAATAGATATGGCGTATAGATGTCCTTGGAATCTATTTTTCTGGTCTACTTGACAGGGGTATGCATGTGGCTTTGCGACGAAGTATAGGAAGCTGGGCAGATGCATGCCAGCGAAACAGGAACATCACGCATAAGCAACCATAAAAGACTAGTGATTCAACCTTTCTGGCTGCACAACAAATAACACCACCAGATGATTACAGTTTGGACAAACACAACGAATCAATGCACAATTGAAACACTAGCTAGTCTAACACCTAGAGTGCTGTGCCAATTTAATAATCAATTGCTGACTTAGAATGATAGGACATGAAATGAAACTGTAGATTTTTGATCAAGAAACGATAGTGCAATGAACGCTTCAGACTTATTCATCATCATCGTCGTCGTCATCATCACCATCATCGCCTTCTTCTTCTTCTTCTTCCTCCTCTTCTTCCTCCTCATCATCGTCGTCGTCTTCTCCAGGTTTGATTGCTTTCATGGTGAATTTGTCCCAGGACTCGGAAACTCCACTGTTTTCCACATCAGAATAATGTTTTCCAAATTCAAAGTCTGTAAAACCCTTGGCCTTCAAATCCAATCGAGCCTGTGCTTCTTGTTGGGCCCAGGCTTCAATACTGGTATCTGGTGACAAGTTGAGAATGGCGACAATCGCCACAAAGGAAACACCATAATAAAAATAAATGGTATTCTCCCATCCTTCTTTTGCCGTAGGATGACCTTCCCACAGTTTGGCCTTCATGGATTGAGGCACGGGCATGTGGCCACCTGCCATTGATCGGCGACCTCCATCTTGGGCTTGCAGCCGAAGGCTTCGCAGGGTACTGCGGCGTGCGGCTGTTGAAAGAGCCTTTGCGGAGAACATAATCTGATCTGTCCTATTGAACTGAACTGTATCTATCTATCACTACAGAATGTTCTCGTGCGAATTGTTGACGTTAACAACAACAGCAGACAACCGACAGTTACTTCTTCTTACAAGCCGTCGTTTTGGTTATTACTACTAGCTAGCTAGCTTAGTGGCCGAGTTGTTGGCTTGTGTGCTGCCACCGTTACGTACGTAGTAGCTACTGTACAGTAGTATGTTTTGGATTGCTCGTCTGCCGATATACAGCCGCCATTGTCGCTGCTCCTCCCCCGAGCAGTCTCTTAGAAGCTTATTTTCAAGTTGCTATAATGAATGTCCAGGAAACGGAGACCTGAGGAGTAATGCCGTTATTGTATGCATTCAGGAAGGTTAAGGTTAGTTATAGTCAAATTAATGGATCGGGGCAGGGTGTCAGTCCCGTGATGGATGCGATCCTCCCAAAGTTGACTTCTTCGATTTCTCAAACCCCAACGGACCCGCCGATGGCGCCACCATAATAATATAGTATAGTACCGTCGAGTGGCATGATAACACGTACATTACACTAGCTAGTAGAAGTTGCAACGAAGATTATGGTTGGCGATTCATCAAAAGACACTGCCACTGGCCTGAACCATCCATGTACGATGAGACGAACAAAGCATGGTCTCCTTTGTCAGACAGTTATCTTCTTCTTGCTGGCTCATATCGTCACGACAGATGCTTCTTCCTTCCATTCACGACAGATTCATCATGGTCAGTTCATCCTTGATAACCCTGTTCCAAACCACAACGTCAATGGAGATGTGCTAGATAAGCGACAACTTCAACGACAAGTTTTGCCTATTCGTGGCGGTGTAGCAGGAAGACGGGTACCCCAGCAAAGAAACCAGAACCAGAACAAGCAGAAAAAGAACAACAACAACAAGAACAATAAGAAGAATGATAGTTTAAGCCTCGACCACTTGTTGACGCATTACTTTGGAGATCACGCTCCAGCTCCACTCAAGTATCTCTGTACTGACCTTGCATTGGAGTTTGTACAAATATTTTTTGTCACCAAAGTATTTTCGGGAGAAGCGAAACTCTTTTGGAGTTGCCATTTAGCGGTGCAGGGCATTCTGGTCCTACTCACCGACTATGGTGCTCCTATACGCACCCTCAACAAACTACCATACCGGTACATTGCCATTTACAAGGCGTGGTTTTATTTTTCAGCCTTGTTGCACATTCTCTCCTGTACCGATGGATACCCGTGGTAATACAGTATACTGCCTCCTTGTTGCTACTGTATCAATAATCATTATGCTACCATTGTACCAATATGTTCCACTATGCGTGGATATAAAACAAACGGAAACCCAACCAACTATTAAGTCATTGCAAGCAAGCGAGTTTGATAATCGTGAGCTGTCAATCTCTACAAGGCTGCATGATCTAATACTGGAGCGAGCAGCGTCACCTCTTCTCAAACAACAGAGAAGGCCTGCTGCTGAGCTTACAGCGGGCATGCGCCATGGTACTTGAATTTCATACATGTGCTTACGGTTATTGCTAATTGCAGTAGTTAGTTCTACAGACTATTGTTTTCTCCTTATATGCAGCCCCGACGTGCCTTAATCGAATTAAAGCATAATAGTGATAACGAATTCAGCATTCTTGAGACGCGTTTTTTCTAGTACTGCAGCAGGTGTGCCTTCCCATCGTCCCTGAAAAAGATTTGAAAAGAAAACGAAATCATCATGGAGAGGGGCGGCCATATCCTTTGGACTTTCTCTCCTTAGGGCTCTGTACGAAAGTCAGAGAGCTATTCTTCTGTCCATTGTATTTCCCGTGGATCTTCTTGTAGCTCGTTGCGAATTTCTTTGAGATCTCGCGGGTGACGAAAACGCTTGACATCGGCTTTCTGCTGTGCGGAATAATAGGAACCCGTCGGTGCTTTCTCTTCGGTCTGTTCGCCTGAAGAAAAGGTTCTCGTCGTCCCCACTGCCTGCTTTTCAACATGGTGGTTCCATCCGTGATCTTGTCCCCAGTCGTAGCGCCTTTCTACGAAATTGCCCAAATAGGCTGTATCCCCCCCAGCGGGACCACCAGCAGCGGCGCCACCACCTGCAGCCATGTTGTTGTACATTGGATCTTGTGGGTGCATGTCATATGTGCCACTTGCTGCGGCCATGTTGTTGTACATTGGGTCTTGTGGGTGCACGCCAGTGGTAGCTGCCGTATTGCCCACCAGTGGGACTTGAGGCTGCAATGGTGGAGGCACAGGCGGCTGAAAGTTATCTTGTGTATGATCGTGATCGTGGTGGTGGTGCTGCTGACCCGTGATGTGCTGTATCTGGTGCAGCCGTTCCTGTTCCAGTTGCTGTGTTATCTGCGCTTGCTCTTGTTGATACGTTAGCTGTTGCTGGTTCATGCTTTGAAAGTAAGTACTTTCAGCATTATGGCTCCATTGATGAGGTTGCACCATTGTCTCATCACCGCCAGCACCATTAACTGTAGAATCCAGATACCCTTTTCCCTTACTAATGCCCTTTTTGCCCTTCGTTTTCCCGTCCTTACTCTTTGATTTGCTTTTCATGCCCCTTTTGCCCTTCTTCACAACCCCCTTACTACTGCTGCTAAAGCTCGGGCTTAAAGCTGGGCTGTTGTAGGCTGGACTGTAGGCTGGACTGTAGGCTGGGTTGTAAAACGATGGCCCGCCAATGGTTGGGACAGATGGGGTAGATGAACTGCAAATGAAGTTCAAACAGTCACCAGATCCACATTCTTCACTTCGATTGCAGTATTCTCCATTACTTAGCAGACAAAACCCTAAAGGAGAGCATCCTCCACTGTCACACTCACTGTCATTACTGCAGGGGAATCCATCCCGTTGTCCACGGCAAATAAAGTTTTGGCAGGCACCAGATCCACATTCCTCATTTCGATTGCAGCCCTCTCCATTACTAAGCAGGCAAAATCCTCCAGGAGAGCATCCTCCACTAGCACAATCACTGTCATCAACACATGGTGATCCATCCTGTAGTCCACTGCAAATGAAGTTTTCACAGTTGCCCGATCCACATTGTCCATTCTGACTGCAGCTCTCTCCATTACTGATCAAACATGACCCTCCAGGAGAACACCCTCCACTGGCACACTGGCTGTCATTAATGCAGAATGATCCATCAGGTAGTCCACTGCAAACAAAGTTTTCACAGTTACCCGATCCACATTGTCCATTTTGAGTGCAGGTCGCTCCATTACTAAACAGACAAGATCCTTCCGGAGAGCATCCTCCACTGGTGCACTCGCTGTCATAGACACAGGATGATCCATCAGGCAGTCCACTGCAAATGAAGTTTTCACAGTTACCGGATCCACATTCTCCATTTCCACTGCAGACCTTTCCATTACTGAGCAGACATAATCTTTCAGGAGAGCATCCTCCACTTTCACACACATTGTCATTAACACAGGATTCTCCATCAGGCAGTCCAACGCAAATGAAGTTTTCACACATCCCCGATGCACATTCTTCATTTTCAAAGCAGGCCTCACCATTGCTGACCTGACAAATTCCTGCTGGAGAGCATCCTCCACTGGCACAATCAATGTCAATAACACAGGATGCTCCATCCGGTTCACCACCACCACCATCACCTCCTGCCGTCTCATTTCCGCCGCCCGTTGTCCCATTGACGCCGCCTTCTCCGCCAGGAAACATAGTTTGGTCAAATGCAGTTTCTAGCCCCGTTGGGCTTTGACTTGGAGAAGTTGTGGGGTGCATGGTTTGGGTGCATGAACTAGCCGTCCCGACTCTTTCGCAAGTGAAAGTGCAGGACCCGCCCGTTCCATCAAAACAATTAGCTCCTGGATCTTCCACGAGAGCGCGACCCTCCTGTGCATCAGTGCATGATGTTGAACTAAAATCAGGGCTAATGTAATTGTCCACATCCGTATACACTACTTCTTCTCCAAAGAACATGAGTGAGTCACCTCCACCACTGTTTACGCACGACATGCTCATATCCAGCCTTGAATCAAGAAGGGCTAAGACGTGCGACTGCGGGAGAAGAAGAAACCAATTATAGTTGTGAGCCTTGCTGGTCAATCCTTGATCCCAAACATATCGTTCCACTCTCACTCTGGAATACTCACGTAGAATACCGTGTTGTCATCAAATATAACGTGTTGAAGAGTAAGATTGGAATTGTCCTCTACGTTAGCCATAGCAGTCAATGCACCCGCTACCCCCACATTTCCTATTAAGTCAACGTCTATCAATTCCAGGTTTGAATTTTGCCTTGAAGCAAAGCCGAACTGGAGGGAGATTCATGTAAGAAATGTGAGCCAATCAACAGTCTTTGAATCGAGTCCGACACACCATAGAACCCTCCAATGCATGTTATGTATGACTTACAGACACGGCCGTATTGCCAGTGAAAGTTGATCTTTTCACGGAGCCTGTGGCACCACCCGTCACACGAACCCCAGTAAAGGGCGACATTCCTTCGATCAAGTTGTCCCTAATTGCCAAGTTGAATGCAGTGATAGAGCTTCCTACCCCTTCTGCGGCAAACACATCATTGACTCTTGTCAACCCAGTAACTGTAGTATTCACGATTGTTTGTGCGGATCCTCCAAGTGCCTGGCTAATTCTCTATGTCGAAGAATGAGTATCGATTTGGATCGGTAAAAGTGAGAGCGTTGTTATATATGTAAATCAACTCAATCAGCGCAAAGAAAAAGCACGAGACTTACATTGACTGCAGCACCATCAAACATAACTTTGTGCAGCATTGTGACACCTCCGTTGGTAGTGTCAATGGCGGTCTGCGAGTTTACATTATTTCAAATATTCACCCATTTTGTTAGATCATCATTCCAGGGCAAAATACTCGACCAGAAAGTAAAACAGACTACTTACAGCTGCCGTGATATTTTCAATCAGGACATCGTCCAAGACCAAAGTTCCTGCATCGTTTACGAAATGGGTAACCCCTGTTCCATTTCGAATGACCGAACCACCGCTGATCTCGACTCGCATGATATCGCCGGTGGGTACTCCATTTTCGACTCCCAGTTTCACTACATTGTTGGCGCCAAAATCTTGCCATACACAGTCCACAAACGACCCAATCGTCGGCGCCGACGCGTAACCAACGACACCTACCCCATTGAATCCATCAAAGGTGATACCCACAAAGCTGGCCATTTCCAACGTGTACCCATCTATGGTGGAGTCTTCAAACTTGATGACTTCAAATCCCCCCTTAAAGACACAATTGTCCGACGAGGCCACGTTGGGGCCACACGTGAACATACTCCCACTTAATAAGACAGGAAAGGGGTCAAAATCCGTCATGAATTCCGTGTTGGGACAAAGACGAAAGACGTATGGTGGTCGTGGTTCGTCTCCATTTTCGATTCGTTGGTACTCTTCGAATTGATCGTTCGTGACGTCTTGCAGTCGATCGTACCCCATCAAGGGAGGATCACTATCCGGGCAGTCAACAGTCCGGGTGTTGACTTCAGGGTTTTGCCCCGTTGTGCGCTGCGGCAGCAACAAACAGCTCGCTGCCGCAACCAACAAGGATCGTTTCATACTTTTGTGTCTACTAGAGCTACTACGACTCTTGCTGCTACTGCTACTATTGCTTGAGGTGCGAGTTGTTGTTTTGCCTTTTGCTCGGCGCATGCTCAAATTGGAATGTCCCAGTACACTTCTTGGGTCGCCCATTGCGTCGTAGAATTCAAAAGAAACCGATACGTTGGTTACCCATTCAGTACGTATTGCTGCCAATTGAGTGAACACACACACACACCATGCATGCCCAATTGAATAGAGTATCGAGGAGCGAGCTCGGAAGAGTTACAGAACAGTCAAACCGAGCGGCCGTTGAGTGGTTCGCCTGGCTTGTTGGACCGTTAGAACGTTTTTCGCATAGAGGCATGCCAACAGCAAGATGAAAAGAAGGAAGGGACAGAAACGTAGCACACTTAACCCAAGTTTTTCATTCCACAATGGCAGCACACTCGCCACGTTGTTGTGGCGGTTCCAACCATCGGATCCACAAAAATGATCCAAATTTATTAATTAAACAACACAACTAAAAAATCATTTTCTACAAGCAATCAAATGGCATGAGCAATCAAGCCAATAACGTATAACTAGACATCGGGATATTCGGTCATAGCCCCAGGGTTTGCCTATTAAAAATCTTTTCGCGTGAAGGGAATAGGGCCAAACTCGAGTACAAACTCGCAAAATCAACTTCATCATTCCTTGTCACCAAAATGGATTCCCAAGAAGCATGCACTGCTGGTGTCGTGAACAGCAGCACTATCCAAAAGTTCGGCATAGTTCATGCTCAATCCTTTCAGGAAAGAGGCTTCTGTGTTATACCCGCTGTGATCACGCCATCAGAATGTGACCAGGCCATTGAACAAATCTGGAGCTTTTGTGAAGATACCAGTTTTGGATCCATAAATCGAGTTGATTCGACAACTTGGTATCCTTCCAAGATTGGAGAAGACGATCCGTGGCCCTGTGATAAGGACCGTCGTGACGGTTCTAGTTACATGGTCGAATCATTCCATTCTCGAGGGGCTGGATGGTTGTTGGGGGGCATACGAGAAAAGATCGCGGAACGAGTGATGGAGCCCTTCTTTTCAACACAAATGTTACTTTGTTCTCGCGAAGGATTTTACTTTCATCGACCACGGAAAGCTGAAACAAAAATCAACAGCTCTATAATGTGGAGAAGAGGAATGCTTAATGATGAAGAGAACATTCCACCACCACCAAACAGCCACGACAATCCATCTTCATATTCGCCAACGGAAACGCCTAAATTGGTTCGATCAATGGTTGCTTTGGAGGATCAGATGGAAGACTTGGGCGGATACTTCTTGTGCCTTCCTGGATCTCACTCCTTAGGCCCAATCGCGGGCAGTGATTTACCAGCTGGGAGTTATCGAAATGAACAGATTTTGTCCGAGACAGAGATTAAAAAGCTTCAAGAATCTCTAAATAGTGAGCCCATACGGGTGCATTTGAACAAAGGCGACACTCTGCTTTGGGATCCATCATTGGTCTATGCAATGGTCCCTTCAGACAATGTTTCCAATACTCGATTTTTTGTAACCGCCAGCAACACATTCCAGGTGGCGGAAGCCATGATAAAACCAGAATCTACGCCTTTCAATCCGCTGCAGCCAACATTGGCCTACAAACTCCGCCACACAAGTGACTTTCGTCCGTGGGATTTTCCAACGCAGCATGCTCCGCCATCACGTCTAAGCAAGAAACAACTTCAGGAGATTGGTGATGCACTAAAAACAAATAAAAACGATGACAATGCTCTGGTTTCTTCTCGACTGCGCCCATATTACCGTACAAGTCCACCGTTGCTGACAATTCGATCTGCCCAACTGCATGGATTGCTGCCATATAATAATAATGGGGAGTCCATGGAGGATGAAATTCATCGGACAGTGATACGTGGAGTTCGATTTGTTCCAGAATCCCTGCCCACCCTTCCTCGTCATATTGCTGCCAAACCAAGCGATGGCCCACGTGTGGAACGATTGACAGCACCTGACAATCCAGATGTCATTATTGGCCAGGACAAATACGTAAGTACTTCAAGCACATCATTGTGACAGTTGAAAGAGTGTCATTCTTATATCGTTGATCGTTGGCATCCGCTTTCGTTTCTGCTACTTTCGTTTCTACAACCACGTCTACCTTTGCTACTGTACAGCTGGGAGGTATGTCGTCCCCTTGTGGAAAATATGTGTATGGTGTGCCGGGTACGGCACGACGAGTGCTCCGTATTCGAGTATCGGATGGTCATATGGATACCTTTGGTCCAAACTTTGAAGGAAAGTTCAAATGGTTAAGAGGCGTGGACATTCCACCAGAATCCATGAATGCGCCCGAGGAATATCCGTCTGGCTGCTGCGTCGCCCTACCCTGCAATCATCCTTCCATTTTGAAAATCAATCCATTCTCCCACAAAGTGTCAACGTTTGGTACGGATGTTATTCAACAGTGCGGGGCAAAGCGATGGCTTTATCACGGGGGTGTACTGGATCTAGGTACCAATTGGGTCTATTGCATCCCTGCGAATGCTAATCGAGTACTAAAATTCAATCCTCTGACGGAAGAAGTCGTCTTTATTGGTCCTACATTTCAGTCTGGTTACTGCAAATGGTGAGTGTTTATTGAATGCGTAAATTTTGCTATCGCGTCGAAATTGTTGAGGTTTCTCAGCTCATCTTTTGTCTCATTTGCAACAGGTTTGGTGGGATCATCGGTAAATCAGGATATAGCTTGTGGTTCAAATTTCTGTAACGTAATCCTCTCGCACTACATCTAATCGTTTCTCTCCCGTACCTGGTATTGATATCATACGACACAACGCAGGGAGTGATGCAATGATTTACGGAATTCCTCACAATGAAACAGGGGTATTACAGATTGATCCGGCAACGGACACCGTGTCGGTGTTGATGCAAGACGATGGGAGTCCTCTAGCTTCGGGGCAGTGGAAATGGCACGGTGGCCTGCGCGCCGGGACAAAACTCTATGGTTTTCCCAATAACGCCGGTAGGTAACAACTAAGTGTGACCGCTGATGCATGCCAATGATTCCGAGTTGCTTTGATACCATGCGAAAAGCCATTTGGATTTGTGACGGTTAATGATGAATTATGCCAAATGGCGATCGTTCAGTTCTTTCTAATCAAGTGTTCTATTCTTGTACCTGAACTTGCAGATGAAGTATTGGTAGTCGATTGCAGTTTCACTAAGGCTACAGGTCGCCCTAGCGTGTACACCGTTGGTGGGAGCTCAAACGTACTCCGATCAGGTCGCCATCGCATTCCGCAAGATGGTCGTTACAAGTATCTGTATGTACAAGGATGGTATGATCCAGGTTATTGCATCCCTTTGACACGCCTTGCTCACCTTTCTGGTTTCGTACTATACACAGGGGTGGAGCGCTGACACTCGATGGCTCCTTTGTCTATCTATTCCCTTGTGATGCCGAGCAAGTTTTACGGATTGACTGCCAGACGGACACATTAAAATTGGTTGGATGTTTACTCTTGGATGGCGAAAACAAATTTCAAAATGGTTTTGTGGGCGAAGATGGAGCGCTGTATGGCAAGTTTCAGTACGAAGAGTTGCTTTTTTTTAAAACCAACTACATCTGCATTCATGAATTTCACGCTTCTCTTTGCTGTGGTGGCACCGTCTCACATTGTCAACTTTTGTGTGTGATCCTTCTAGGCATCCCGCAGCGCGCAACAGGTGTCTTGCGCATTGTCCCAGCTCGTTTTGAAAACGGAAGAGAGGTGGAGGAAGACCATGTAGATATCTTAAATTGCGGAGAAGACTTGGTTGCAACGAAAGATCTTTTTGAAGGTATGTTTTCGCCGATTTGGCTTCGCCTGTGATTCATTCAGCTTTGGCCGTCAAGAGCTAATTCAATGAGTTTTCTTTGAAGGCGGTGTTATGGGCCAGGATAATTGCATCTATTGTATACCCCTTCGTGCGAGGGTATGTGTAAAAGTTACTCCCGCCAAGGCAAAGTGAAAGAGCGTGGCGGCAGTTTGAACTAGAATTGCTTCCAAAGAACCAACACCTTGATCTCGACCTCTGCTTGGCGCGAGGCGTTTTCGCGCATGATACATACGTTGTTGCCAGCTTGTAAAATAGTTCAGTGTACACTCAGTTTTTTTCTCGGTGCGATGCTACCTTGAAAGGTGAGAACGTATACTATAGTAGTATCTCAAGTTATTATTTGGTGGATGCGCAGCGATCGAGCCGCCGTTTCTTTTTGTGGAGCTGCCGTTTCTTTTTGCTGCCACTTCCGTTTTCGGCCGTTTACGCAATGCTGTATCGTTTCCATTTTGATGTCCCACTATACGCCATATTCCCCGAAGTCATTCTTACTAACTAGACGAGTTGTAAACTGACCCGCTTGTAGTGATTGCTGTCTTTCTACTAGTATACGCTTTCACAATCTAACGACATCGCAGCGCAATGATGCCTAGTACCGCACCATCCCATCGCCATGGCATTTGCAACGGAGGCCACTACTACCACCACGACATTACCGTTCACAATCTTGCGACGACGACGAAGCTGGAAGCGTCCACAGTAGCACATACCTATGACGACGATGATACGATCTTCCAAGGTCTCCACTGGAACGACAACCACGACTTGAGACCAGACGCCGCCAGCGTTGACCTGTCCGAAGATTCAACATCGCAAGACAGCAGCAGCTTGCTGCTGGACGATCCTGATACGCTGGATATGGTTTGGAGCTACAATGAGGACGAGGATGAAACAACGCTTGAGACATCCTTTCATCGGGTCATTGAGCTACTCATTGCGGCGTTCTACATCGCGCTGGTGGTACTCGCCTTTCTCTGGGGATTCCGACTGGCCCTAGGGGATTGGCTCCTTGGTGCTTCCTTCAACAAACTCAAAAAACATCGACGCGTATTAAAGTCTACCGCGTAACTAGGCCAGGTCCACATTCAAGACGCTCCTTGCAGAGCTACTGTACAGCACGTACGTATAGCACGGCGCCGTGGCCTGGTCATTCATTGATATAGTACAATTTATTGTACATGTACAGTACGGAAAACACCCCCGAGGCAGTCGGAGTGAATCAATGAGTGAGTCGTGACGGAGAAGAGAAAGCTGAACCCGAGCTGAGTCACGGTTTCAATCCCGATGAAAAAGATAGAAAACAATCGAAGATCTTTAAAAAGATCGCCATGAAAATATTTAGGGCTGGCATAATTCAACAACTGAACAGCATGTTAGATATATATTTTTTAGTACAACAAACTTTGTCACCTCATTATTTAAAAAGTAGAATAATATAATAATTTGTTGCCATGAGCCTTCAGAGATTCTTTTCAAGGCCCCGTGAGTCGAGCGTTGGTGGCTTTTGGGACGATCCCTTTTTTGACCGGTTCTTTGTTCCCATGCCCGTCATCCCTCATCGCATTGCCAGCGGTGTTCATCTCGAAACTCTTCAACGCTTTTCTTCGCCGGGATTTATGATCAATGAAAACGACAAGGAATACAAGCTTGCCATTGATCTTCCTGGGGTAAAAGCTGCTGATATGACTTGTCAATTGGAAGATTTCGGTCGTGTTCTTCGTTTGACTGGTGGACGCAAAGTTACGTCCCAGGAGGAGGATGGAAAGACCGCGGAGAAAAGGTTTGATCAGCGATTTTCCATGGGAAGGAATATTGATACATCCAAAGTAACAGCCGATCTAACCGATGGAGTTCTTACCGTGTCAGCGCCAAAAATGGAAAAGGAGAAAGACACACCTATCATCATACCCATCACGGAAGGACTAGGAAGGTCCAGACTTTAGCTGTTTACTTGAAGAAGATTGTGAATCGAGAACCAAAGCAATGGAAAGTTTCTTGAAAAATAATTAGAAAAACATAGAATGTAGCTTAGTAAATGAAGAACGGATTTATCCGAAAGTTCAAATCTCTGCAATTCCTATGAAAGCATCTATGAAAGCATCTATGAAAGCTGTTTGCACTTCGCTGGCGTTAATGAGACATATATCTATGGGCCTGTCTCTTATACACATCTGACGCTGCCGACGAATAGAGAGGTGTAGATCTCGGTGGTCGCCGTATCATT